>OFLZ01000086.1_pt1 | contig 83643 bp, 120 predicted proteins | sample 1541321 | NCBI WGS metagenome assembly OFLZ01 (sample SAMN04209223, study PRJEB22552) | human gut metagenome | biome: gut; material: feces | host: Homo sapiens | place: USA: Oklahoma | reverse complement strand
CATATTAAATTATTTATGTCGTTGTCATCTTCCACTATGAGAATACTGGTCATAAGCTGCTCCTCTTCTATGATTATGATAAAATTATTATAGCATAAAGATGTGTCATAGTTGTAAAAAACACCCTGTTATTTAACTCAATAATAGGATGTTTTACCGGCACTTATACAAATATATTCTCACACATACATACTCCAGACAGCTCTAATCTGAGATGATATATTTTTGAATAACCACCTTTTGCCACTTTTTTCAATGCTGTTTGGATCATTTATTGAAAATCCTTCATCATCATAGCCTGTTATAACCATAAAATGCCCTGTATCGGTAAAATCTCCCGGTCCTACATTTACCACAATAGGATGTCCTTCATCAAGCTCTGCTTTCATTCTGCTCTCATCCAGCGCCACTGCCTTTGCTTTTACGCCGTAGTGCCTGCAGCCTTCACTTATAAGCGTCCATGAACTTCCCGATCCATCTACACTGTAACCGGCTTCCTTTGAATACTTTGCTACTGCAATAGGTGATGCCTCCCTATTGTGCGTCAGATAAACCACTACCATCGAAAGTGTAGTGGGACCGCATCCGCTTGCTGCAAAGAAATTGCCGCTATATTTTTCGTAGCCCCAGCGTTTATCCCACTGCACAAATAACGGAACACTATCCATAGACGCTTCTTCTGTCAAATCAATTGTGTGTTCCTTCACATGTTCCGCCGGATAATCATACACAAACTCAAGTGCCTCTTCATTCTTCAAAGCAAGATCCTTTAGCTGTTTTGGATATTGGGTGCTGTTCATTATATCATCAAGCATCGACTGATTATTTTGTATCTTATTCTTTTCAGAGATTTTGCTATTTTCTATAACAGCATTATCATATGTATTGTTTCCGGCTTCAACATCATATTTATTTGTCCCGCCATCACCGGATGTTATCATACGGCTTTCCACAGCCACAAATACAATCACAGCTATGCTACTACATAAAAATATAACGGAATGCCGTATTTTTCTGTGCCTGCGTCTTTTTCGACGTAAATTTGCCCCATGTCTGCAACATTTGTTTTGTGTCATGTCCACTTTCTACCCTCCTGCTTCTTTGTAACTGATATTGTGTATCATTACTCTATCAAAAGCATTCGTTTATTATGTTGCATACTTGTGTCATAGTTGTAAAATATTCCAATATTAAATTGTATAAATAAACTGACCAATGACAGTATTGCAGGATATTTTAACCTGTCACTGTATTAAGCAACTTTTGACTATATATTCTGTTATTTTGGCAAGTAATAATTCTTTTCGTATTCTATAATGGCATCGTAAACAGAAAGGAGATGAATTTCCATGAGAAATAAATTACACAATTTTATTAATAACTTACTTAGCTTTTATGCAAGCTTCTTTACTCACAGATTTTATCAAATGTAATGTGCATAGCATACATAAAATACCTGATGTCCCCCATATCCTTCCACTAAAGCTATGAGCTGCATTCCAGTTTTTTTCATCCTGCAATGTCAATACGATTCTGATTCCTATCGTATTGTTCTGCTTAATCTTTGGCAGATAATTTCCTATAACAATAAATAATAAGCTTGTTCCATAATAAATTAATGCTAAAAATAAATCCTCTGTTTCTGCTCTTTCACCTCAGATACCTGCGACTTTATCTGCTCACACTTGGTATAAAATTACTCCTGTGCCTCTGATAATACCTTTTTAGCATTATTGGTAATGAGTAAAAAATAGCCATCTGGATTGTTAGTCCAAATGACTTATGTAAAAAAATATTATTTTAATTTAATGTAACTGCAACACTTTTTCGGCCCAACACAAGCTCGTATTCTGTCGATAATAGCGGAATAAAGGCATTTATACAATCTATAACATTTCTCATTACAGTTCTCCACTACTTCTTTAGATTAAGAAAGGCTCTGCAAAAGCAGAGCCCTTCTAACATTTTCTTTCGAGGATTAACCTCTAGCCAGATTGTGGTAAATGTTAAACCCTTATAAAGCTCATAAGGCACTGCTCTCTGGCACAACACCTTACTTTACCGCTTGGCAGACACTCAAGTTGTCTGTCTTTAATATTATATTACCTGTCATGTGAAAATATGTCAATCCAAAATTTTATGTTCTACAAAAATTCTGTAGACTTCTCGTAGACTTTTGCCTAGGATTATCACGTAGACTTAGTAGACATAAAAAAAGAGAGCCTTCGGATTTCTCCAAAGACTCTCCAAAAAGCCTATAAAATCAAGCTTTCTATTTAGAATTTGCCCTCATCTGAAGCCTGCTGAACAGAAACGGCAACTGCTACTGTAGCACCAACCATTGGGTTATTACCCATTCCGATAAGTCCCATCATCTCAACGTGAGCTGGAACTGATGAAGATCCTGCGAACTGTGCATCTGAATGCATACGTCCCATTGTATCTGTCATACCGTATGAAGCTGGTCCTGCTGCCATGTTGTCTGGGTGAAGTGTACGTCCTGTACCACCGCCTGATGCTACTGAGAAGTACTTCTTGCCCTGCTCGATACACTCTTTCTTGTATGTACCTGCTACCGGATGCTGGAAACGAGTTGGGTTTGTAGAGTTTCCTGTGATAGAAACACCAACGTTCTCGTGATGCATGATTGCAACACCTTCCTGAACATCATCTGCACCGTAACACTTAACTGTTGCACGAAGTCCATCTGAGTATGCATGCTCAGAAACGATGTTGAGCTTAGCTGCCTTGTAGTCATACTGTGTCTCTACGAATGTGAATCCATTGATACGTGAGATGATCTGTGCAGCGTCTTTTCCAAGTCCGTTAAGGATAACACGCAGTGGTTTCTGACGAACCTTGTTTGCCTTCTCAGCGATTCCGATAGCACCCTCAGCGGCTGCGAATGACTCGTGACCTGCTAAGAAACAGAAGCACTCTGTCTCCTCCTCAAGGAGCATCTTACCAAGGTTACCATGTCCTAAACCTACTTTACGATGATCTGCAACAGATCCAGGAATACAGAATGCCTGAAGTCCTTCACCGATTGCTGCGGCAGCATCAGCAGCTCTCTTGCATCCCTTCTTGATTGCGATTGCAGCACCTACAGTGTAAGCCCAGCAAGCGTTCTCGAAACAAATTGGCTGAATCTTCTTAACCTGATCGTAAACGTTCAGTCCAGCGTCCTTTGTAATCTTTTCAGCTTCTTCGATAGAGCTGATACCATAGCTGTTTAAAACAGCGTTAATCTGGTCAATTCTTCTTTCATATCCTTCAAATAATGATGCCATTATATCGTTCTCCTTTCCAATTATTCCTGACGTGGATCGATAATCTTAACTGCATCGTCCACACGGCCATACTGACCCTTGGCTTTCTCCCAAGCTGTGTTAGGATCATCACCCTTCTTAATGAAGTCAGTCATCTTTCCAAGAGAAACGAACTGGTAACCAATTACCTCGTTATTCTCGTCAAGAGCGATACCTGTAACATATCCTTCAGCCATCTCAAGGTAACGAACACCCTTCTCCTTTGTTGCATACATAGTACCAACCTGAGAACGAAGTCCCTTTCCTAAATCTTCCAGACCAGCACCTACAGCAAGTCCGTCATCAGAGAATGCAGACTGTGTACGTCCGTATACGATCTGTAAGAAAAGCTCTCTCATAGCTGTGTTGATAGCATCACAAACTAAGTCTGTATTTAAAGCTTCCAGAATTGTCTTACCCTGTAAAACTTCTGCAGCCATAGCAGCTGAATGAGTCATACCAGAGCAACCGATTGTCTCAACTAATGCTTCCTCAATGATACCGTTCTTTACGTTAAGAGAAAGCTTGCAGGCACCCTGCTGTGGTGCACACCAGCCGACACCGTGTGTAAATCCTGAAATGTCCTCAATTTTCTTGGAATGAACCCACTTTCCCTCTTCCGGGATAGGAGCTGGCTCATGCTTTGCGCCCTTTGCTACAGGACACATGTTTTCAACTTCCTTTGTGTAAATCATCTTAAGACTCCTTTCGCATGTTAATTGTAGATAAACTCGTTATCATTCGACATACCGCTAATATTTTTGCATATTTTTTTCCTAAAGTCTAGTGCAAATTCGCACTTTTTTAGATACAACTACTATTTTTCTTTTTTTGCCACAATATGGTCTGCATCCTTGTAGATATGGTTTGCCGGAATCACTCCGCGGACAGAAGAAAGCGGATAGACATTACAATTCGGGCAGATAACCGTACCCGGATTTAAAACGGAGTTGCATCCTACCTCTACGTGATCTCCGAGCATAGCTCCAAATTTCTTAAGTCCTGTTTCAATTTCTTCTCCGGAATCTCTGTTGTCCTTTACAACCACAAGTGTTTTATCCGATTTTACATTGGAGGTAATTGAACCGGCTCCCATATGGGACTTGTAACCGAGAATAGAATCCCCGACGTAATTGTAATGTGGTACCTGTACCGTGTTAAAAATGATATCATTTTTGATCTCCGTGGAATTTCCGACAACCGATCCTTTCCCAATGATCGCACTCCCGCGAATAAATGCACAGTGACGGATCTCGGCATCTTCATCAATAATCAACGGTCCGTTCAGACATGCCGTAGGCGCAACGGTTGCACTCTTTGCCACCCAGATATTTTCTCCACGTTTCTCATAAATTTCCGGATCGAGTGTCGGACCGAGCTTTTTGATAAAATCGCTGATTCCTTTTAATGCTTCCCACGGATATGTAAACTGTGAAAGATACTCTCCCGCGATAGACTGTGATAAATCATACATGTTTTTGATTTTTGCGTTTTCCATTTTTTAATCTCCTTACATTTTAATTTTCATGATTACTGATCGTTTTTCTTCCAGACTCTTCCGTTTCCTCCAAAGCCGTTGTTTCCTCTGCGGCTGCTGTTTTCTCCGGCGGTGCCTCCCCCGGATTATCAAAATCAAACGAAATCTGATCATTTTCATATTTCAGGCAGGTGTCAAATGTATTGCCTGCCTTTGAGGTAAATCCGGCAATCTTCTGCTTCGTCTTTCCGGTCGTCAGCAGTTCTTTCATCACTTCTTCGGAAAGTTCCACCTTAGCAACGGTATGCCAGATCTTAAATCCGCACGCACATTCATACCTCCACTGCGTCTTCATCAGCATTTTGCCGCATTTTGGGCACGGCACGGTTGTCTCTTCCGGTTTCGGTTTCTCCGGAAAATCAAATGCGATATCCCCTTCTTCCGTCAGTTTCAGCGGCGCATCAAATTTCATACCGGTCTTTGCCACAAATCCCGAAATTACCTCTGTCTTCTTTTTCGTCAGAAGCTCTTTCACCTGCGCTTCCTTCAGCCGGACGCTTGCGATACTTCCAATCATAAAGCTGCAGCTTTCCTTATCATCTTTTTTATGATTGGCACACATAAATCCAAACGGTGCCACTACAATATCCCCACCACACTTCGGGCACTTCACATCTTTTACTTTCTTTGGCTCAACATTGTCAAAATCAAATTTCAGCCCGGTTACTTTCCCGTTTTCATCTTTTGCGAGAGCTACGCGCGCATCAAATTTCTTCCCTGTTTTTGACTTAAACCCACGCATGGTTTCCGTAATGCCATCGTTTAAAAGCTGCCGGACCTGTGCTTCCGTAAAAGATTTCTCTGCCATCTTCCCAATGGAAAACCTGCAGCTGTTTTCATCGCCCGGCTTATAGTTAGCACATCCATAACCAAAAGAGGTTGCAATGATCTCACCCCCACAGAGCGGACACTTTACATCGCGGATCACTTTCTGTTCCACGCTGTCAAAATCAAATACGATATTCGTCTTTCCCTCTTCGGATTTCTCCAGTTTCAGGCAGGCGTCAAATTTTTTACCGGTTTTTGATTTAAAACCGCGCAGGGTATCTGTGTGACCATCCGTCAGGAGCTGCTTTACCGCAGTAACTGGCAGGGTTTTTCCGGCGATTGTTCCAATGGAAAACCGGCAGCTGTTCTCATCGTCCGGTGAAAAGTTTACACATCCATAACCGAAAGATGTCTTTTTCATCTGTCCGCCACATACCGGGCACTTTACCTCCGGAATGATTTCCGGCTCTACGTCTGAAAAATCAAATGCAATATTAACTTTTCCGTTTTCATCTTTATCTACCTTAAGTTTTGCATCAAACCGTTTGCCTGCCTTGGATTTAAACCCGCGAATGGTCTGGGTATGCCCCTGTTCGATAAGTTCTTTTACCTGTTCCTCACTCAGCTGAGCACCTGCAATTTCGCCAATATTAAAATTACATCCTGACTTATCATTCTTGTAATTTGCACATCCATAGCCAAATGGCGTGGTTACAAGTTCTCCACCGCATGCCGGGCATCTGACACCGATCTTTCTTCTCGCACCGGCACCTCTTGCATGTTTCCCGGCAAAATTACTGATACGTTCCGCAAGCGGTTCCCGCAGATCCTGTCCGATCATCTTTTCCGTTTCGGTCCGGATGAAATCTTCCAGTTTCGTCCGGTAATCCCAGAAATCCACGGTTCCCTGTGTAATTCCATCAAGTCCCTTTTCCCAGGAAGCTGTCATCTTCGGGTTCAAAAGTGCCGGGACGGTCATGCTCACCACTTCAAATACCATCTCCCCGAGATTTTCCGGTGTGAGCACCTGCGTCCGTTTATTCAGATTGAGATAATGGATGCGGACCAGTTTCTTGATAATTTCCGCACGGGTGGCCGAGGTACCGATTCCCGAACCTTTGATCTGTTCCCGAAGCTCCTCATCCTCAATCAGCTGTCCTGCATTTTCCATGGCAAGCACCATGGAACCGGAGGTGTACCGCTTCGGCGGTGAAGTTTTTCCCTCTTTCACCTCATATCCATCCACGGAAATCTCGTCGCCCTTTTTCAGCTGATCTGCCAGATGTAGCAGTTCCTTCGGATCCGAATCTTCTTCCTCTTTCTTTGGAATTCCTGCAATTTCCAAATAACCGGGTATCTTTAATACACGTGCGGACGCATAAAAACGTTCCTTATTTTCCCCCACATCCACAACAGCCGTCATTTTTACATTCTGATATTCTGCCGCCGGATAAAACACACTGAGAAATCTCCGCACGATCAGATCAAATACCGATTTCTGCAGAGCATTCAGTTTCCCAAGCTCCGTGAGCTGACCGGTCGGAATGATCGCATAGTGGTCTGTCACTTTAGCATCATCGGTATACTGCGTTCCTGCAATATTTCCATACAGCTTTCTGTCGAGAATCTGCTCCACAAAATCCGAAGTCGGCTCATATCCCCGCAGACGGCTGATATTTTTATGGATTTCCTTTGCCACCGGAGTGGAAAGCACACGCGCATCGGTACGCGGATACGTTGTCAGTTTCCGTTCATACAGATCCTGCGCCACCTGTAAGGTTTCATCCGGGCTGATCTTGAATCGTTTTGCACATTCTGCCTGCAGCTCTGCCAGATTAAACAGTAACGGCGCCCGTTTTCTGGAAATATTCTTTTCCATGGATTCCACAATCGCAGAATGTCCCTGCACGCTGTCAATCAATGCCAGTGCATCCTTCTTTTCCCGAAATCCGTTTTCCTTATACAAGAGCGGCGATGCAAAGTACCCTGATCCCTCGACGGCTTTCCACTCGCCCTGGACATGTGCATCTGTAAAATTTCCGACAACACGGTAAAACGGTGTCTCCTTAAAATTGCGGATCTCGCGCTCACGGATCACGACCATCCCAAGCACACAGGTCATCACGCGCCCGACCGCAATAGCGGTATAAGAACGTGTTCCCGCCGCATTGTTTAACAACCCTCCATATTTTACCGACATTACACGGGAAAAATTAATGCCCATGGCATAATCTTCAATGGTACGCATAATACCGGATTTTCCGAGATTTTCATAGGCAGACATCGGTTTTGCTTCCCGGATTCCCCGTTGGATCTCTTCCTCTGTCTGCGAATCGATCCAGACCCGGAGTTCCTCCATGCCGTCTCGCACACCGCCGAAATTGCGGATATTTTCCTCGATCGTCTGTCCTTCTTTTCCGGCATCTCCTGCCCAGTAGACACGGTCGATATCCTCGCGCATCAACATTCCGTGAACCACATCATACTGCCGGCTGACATCTTTGATCACATCATATTTATATTCTTTTGGAAGAAATGGCAGATCTTCCAGTTTCCACTTTTTGTATTTTATATCATAACTTTCCGGATATACCATGGCTACCAGATGTCCCACGCACCAGGTGATTACATACTTCTGGTTTTCCAGATAGCCATCCCTGCGGCCTCCGCTCACCCCGAGAACTTTTGCAAATTCCTGGGCAACCGACGGTTTCTCCGTTATGATCAGTGACTTTCCCATCTTCTATCCCCTATTGGCAAACTTTTTCTATAATTCGTTCATATCAATCAGCTCAAACCGGTCATCCGTTTTGGCATGTTCTGCCAGCATCGGTTCAAACCGCGTTGCAGAGAATAAAAAGATATGCTCCGAACGGATTTTTGCCTTTTCCATGTTCTGATACAGTTCCTCGCACATCTGCGATGTCAGCTGTGGCTGATCCCAGTTACATAGTCCCACAATATTTCTGCGGTCTGTACTCTGGGCAATAATATCAATGTTTCCTGTCTTTCCAACCCAGGTTCCGATCTTATGAACTGGAAACGGCATGCGTCCCATCTGATTCAAAAGCATCATATACTCCATGCAGACATTCCGGAAATAACGTTTCAGATACGTGCCAAGTTCCGGTGCAATGTAGCGGTCGTAAAATTCATGCGGTTTCAGCAGATAAAGATCCGACATGTGGGGAAATATAAATTTAAACCAGAAATTAATAAATGTATCTTTGATCTGGTATACCCCTTTTTTGGCATTCTCCCAGCCACCGGTCTGAAATGACTGCACTTTCTCTACAATATCAAAATGGCTGAGATTTTTCATATAAACACTGATCTTTGCACGGGAATATCCGGTTTTCAAATACAGGTCATTCAGTTTATTATATCCCTGTGCAATTGCAGATAAAATTGTGTTATAGACGGAAAGTTCACGCAGTTCTGCCGAAATTTTCTGTTCTGCCATATGAAACAGATATCCGCCCTCCGTCAGCACAAGCCGGTAAATATTCTCCCTGTATGAAATTTCCGGATTCCAGGCTTCCATATATCCCGGCACCCCGCCGATCGATCCATAAATACGGATACAGTCGCTAACCGAAAGTGCCGGAAATGTCCGGACAACTTCCAGGAAATTCAGATCTTCCACTTTATGCAGTACATCAATACGACGGAATCCATCCCCGAACGCATCTTTTGCATCCTGTGTGGCCCATACAATGGAAGAAGACGCCAGAATGATCATCACCGGTCCCGGATAAAGCCGTTTCATCTTTAATTTTAAAATACTTTTGACAAATTCCGGATCTCTTTTAATTGCATACTGTGCCTCATCAATCACAATCACCAGTTTTGATGCATCTCCGCTTTTTACCCGGTTAAAAAATTCATCATAGGAATATCTGCTCAGCTTCATCTGAAAAGCATTTTGAATTTCTTCTCCCATTTTCTGCATCTGTTCCTGTGCGGAAAGCTGTCTGCACCGATAATAAAAATACTTTTTCCCCACACAGAATTCTTTGATCAGCTGTTCTTTCCGGCAGTCCATCCCACCATACAAAAGCATCAGCTGGTTTCCCGATTTTGCATACCAGCCTTCCAATTCTTTAAGATCTGTTTTTTTTGCGTTCATCCCGATTCCTCCGTACAAAATTTCTTCTGCTAAAAGAAATTATATCACTGATTAATATCTCTCACAAGGTTTTCGGCAAAAAGAAAGAAGTGCAGTTTTTGCACTTCTCTCCAAAAATCCGTATTTCAATTTAATACTTATTTCTTTGTGATATATCCCTGTGCTTTCAACAGCTCTGCACATAAAACTGCACCACCGGCTGCACCACGAACGGTATTGTGGGATAATCCGACGAATTTCCAGTCATATACGGTATCCTCTCTCAGACGTCCGACAGAGATTCCCATACCATGTTCAAAGTTTACATCCAGGCTGACCTGTGGACGGTTATCCTCTTCTAAGTACTGGATGAAATGCTCCGGTGCACTCGGAAGCTTCAGTTCCTGTGGCACACCACTGTAATTCTTCAGTGCTTCGATCAGCTGCTCTTTGGTAGGTTTCTTCTTGAATTTAACAAATACAGCTGCTGTATGTCCGTTTAATACCGGCACACGGATACACTGGCAGGTAATGACTGGTGAAGTTGCAGGAACAATCTGCTTCTTCTCATCATCTACATGCCCCCAGATACGCAGAGGCTCTTTCTCAGACTTTTCTTCCTCACCACCGATGTATGGAATAATGTTTCCAAGCATCTCTGGCCAGTCCTTGAACGTCTTTCCTGCTCCGGAAATAGCCTGATAGGTAGTGGCAACTACTTCATACGGCTCAAACTCTTTCCATGCAGTCAGAACCGGTGCATAACTCTGGATGGAGCAGTTTGGCTTTACTGCTACGAAACCGCGCTTTGTACCAAGACGCTCTTTCTGATACTTGATAACTTCCATGTGCTGTGGATTGATTTCCGGAACTACCATCGGCACATCCGGTGTCCAGCGGTGAGCACTGTTGTTGGAAACAACCGGTGTCTCTGTCTTTGCGTAATCTTCCTCGATCTTTTTGATCTCTTCTTTGGTCATGTCTACAGCAGAAAATACAAAGTCGACCTGAGAAGCTACCTGCTCTACCTCATTTACATTCATTACTACAATATTCTTTACAGCTTCCGGCATTGGAGTATCCATTTTCCAACGATCTCCTACTGCCTGCTCATAAGTCTTTCCTGCACTTCTTGGGCTTGCTGCAATCGTGGTAACCTCAAACCATGGATGATTCTCCAGCAAAGAGATAAATCTCTGTCCTACCATACCTGTTCCGCCAAGGATACCAACTTTTAACTTCTCACTCATTTTTCCAATCTCCTCTGTTCTTTTCTTTATACGCGGACACCTGTCTTTTACAGAAAAACATTTTTGTTTTTTGTCCGTGTTGCACGAACATGTGTCTTTATAGGAAATATATTACTTGAAACCAGGTAAAATTACAAGGAACAAATTGTCCTAAATAAATAAAATATTCCTCAAATATATGTAGGACTTGCACAATCTAAAATACCGACTAAGCGGTATTTCATGCAATATATCAGAGATGTACCGCAATTACATACATCGCATCGACAAGCGACTCTGCATGCGATGTGCTCCTTTTGTCTCATTTTTTCTCCAGATATGCCTCTTCGATTGCGATCACTTTCTTCATCGCCTCTTCCCCTGGTGCACCGATCGTCAGACGCTTGTTGACACAGGTTTCCATGGAGATTGCATCATAGACATCCTCCTCAAATACTGGAGAAAACTGTTTTAATTCTTCCAGACTCATATCGTCAATCGGCATCTGTTTGTCCAGACAGTACAAAACAATACGTCCGATAATTCCATGCGCATCGCGGAACGGAACCCCGTGATTTACAAGATAATCGGCAGCATCCGTCGCGTTGGTAAAGCCGTGTGCGGCACTCTTTCTCATAACATCCTTATTGAATTTCATGGTATCAAGCATGCCCGTGAATAACGCAATACAGCCTTTCGTTGTGTCGATGGCATCAAAGGAAAGTTCCTTGTCTTCCTGCATGTCTTTATTGTAAGCAAGCGGAATCCCCTTCATTGTGGTCAGAAGTGACATAAGCGCGCCATACACACGTCCGGTCTTGCCTCGGACAAGTTCTGCAATATCCGGGTTTTTCTTCTGTGGCATGATACTGCTTCCGGTACTGTATGCATCATCAATCTCTACGAATTTGTATTCGTTAGAATTCCAGATGATAATTTCCTCGGAGAAGCGGCTTAAATGCATCATAATGGTTGCCATGGCAGACAGATATTCGATCAGGTAATCGCGGTCGGAAACACCGTCCATACTGTTTAAGGTCGGTCCGTAAAAGCCGAGAAGCTCTGCAGTATATTCGCGGTCAAGCGGATAAGTTGTTCCTGCCAGTGCGCCGGAACCAAGCGGACAGTAATTCATGCGCTCGTAAATATCGTGCATACGGGAACGGTCACGCTTAAACATTTCAAAGTACGCCCCCATATGATGTGCGAGTGTGATCGGCTGCGCTTTCTGCAAATGGGTAAATCCTGGCATAATCGTCTGCGTATTTTCTTTCATAATGCGAAGCAATACCTGCAGCAGCTGTTCCAGCAGTTCATCCGTCTCAAGAACCTGCTGCCGGGTATACAGACGCATGTCCAGTGCCACCTGATCATTTCTGCTTCGTCCGGTATGCAGTTTCTTTCCGGTATCTCCCAGACGGTCAATAAGGTTTGCTTCCACAAAACTGTGAATATCCTCATATTCCGAAGTGATGGCAAGCTTTCCGCTCTCCACATCCGCAAGAATTTCCTGTAAACAGGAAACAATCGCCTGCATCTCTTCCTGTGTCAGAATGCCCTGCTTTCCAAGCATACGCACATGTGCAATGGAACCCTCAATATCCTGCTTGTAAAATTTCTGATCAAACGAAATGGATGCATTAAAATTGTAAACCAGCTGGTCTGTCTCCTTCGTAAATCTTCCGCCCCATAACTGTGCCATATCTAAATTCCTCTCTTTCTTAAATTCTTTGTTTTTTTATAAAATCTGTTCTTCCTGCTGTCTGCGCAGTACGATTTCACGGTCGCGGTCACGCTTGGAATACACACACCCACAGTAGTACTGCCGGTACATGTGATACTCCTTAGAAATTTCGGTCGACTTTTTATAGCCTTCCTTCTTTTTAAAATCCGAAAACAGATAACGGACACCAAAGCTATCTGCCAGTTCTGCTCCGATCTGATTTAACTTTTCCGCATTTTTCAGCGGACTGATGGATAGTGTTGTCGTAAAGAAATCAAATCCGTGCGCTTTTGCATAGGACGCAGCCTCGGAAAGCCGCAGCCGGTAACAGGCAAAACAGCGCTCTCCCCCTTCCGGGATCTCTTCCATGCCCTTTGCCATATCGTAAAACCGCTGTGTATCGTATGCACCTTCCACAAAAGAAACCGGATATTTTGTAGGAAACTCAGCAATAAAACGTTCCTGCTCCTTTGCCCGCATATGATATTCTTCCGGCGGATAAATATTGGGATTGTAATAAAATACCGTTACATGGAAATGTTCTGCAAGACATGCAATACAATAAGAACTGCACGGTGCACAACAGCTGTGCAAAAGGAGGCTTGGAGCCTCCCCTGCCGTACAGTTTTCACGGATCAGATCTTCCATTATTTTCTGATAATTTTTTTTATTCATCTTTCATCTGTATACATCTGATTAAAAATTTCTTTTCCGGTCTGCGTCCGGAAAATTTGCTGATATGCCTGTTCAATTCCGTGACGATTGACGTCATCTTCATATAAATTGACCAGAAAATCTGCCTCCACCAGAATCTGATAATCCAGTCCTTCGATATTATCATATGTATGATGATGTCCGATCAGATAGCAGATACGGTCGATCAGATAATTTTCAATTCCCACATCGGAAAGCATTCTCTGTGCCACAATCGGTCCTTCCTGCTCCTGCAGCTTTCCGTCACACCGTCCATACTTTTCTTCTGCCGGACGGATTCCAATGTCATGGGTATAAGCGGCTGCTTCCAATATAAAAAGGGATGTCTCGTCAAGCCCTTCTTTTGTTCCGATGATTCTTGCGAAACTATGCACTTTCATGAAATGCTGAATCCGTTTCGGATCTCCGGAAAAAAAGGCGATCATCTGTAAAAACAGCTCATCCAGCTGTTGCCTGCTGTAATAACTACTGTCACTACTGTCCATTCTGTGTTTCTCCTTTATCTAACATCTGCAGTGCAAACGTCGCTGCAATGTAAACAACTGCACATAAAATAATCAATACTGTTTTTTTCCCGGCAACACCGGCACAAAGTTCTGCCAGAATAAGAAGTCCATGCACCCAGAGTTCCGCATGATGCAGCATCACTGCAATAACTGCCTCAATGATAACAAGCAGACACATAGGAACTACCGGAACGTTAAGGACTCTCACCCCTACAATCACCATAATTGCAACAATTGCTGCAAAGGCCAGTAATGTCGGTACCTGAAACGTCTTTTTGTTCTTGTCCATTTTTTACCTCAACCTTTATTCTTATTTTCTTTGTCTGCGCCCATTATACCAATTTCATGCCTAAGAAACAAGCACTTTTTAAAGTAAAAAAGACACGTCTTCCATCGGATACCCGATACAAAACGTGTCTGAAACGAAGCCAATAAGGGGACTCGAACCCTTGCACAAAGCATCAACTTTTCAGTGTTTATGCGGCTTGTAGCGTTTTTACTTTGATTACTTTTGATTACTTTTTTCAAAATAGTAATCAAACGACTAACTTGTTCGTGCTTTGAAGTCTGGTATACTACTTAAAATATCTGACTTTTTCTCGATAGATCTGCGGTTTCTGTGGTAATGTTCCTCTGTAGTTCCTAGGCTTGCGTGCCCCATCTGACCAAGGATCAACCGCTCGTCAATATTGTTGTCAAGAAGGATGGTTCCGTATGTCTTTCGGATCTTATGTGGAGACTTTCGATAGATTCCTAACTTATCGCACAATCTCTGTAATCGCATTCTTACACAATTCGCATTCAAGCGCTCTCCATTTTCTTTAATGAACACAAATTCTTCAAATGGATTCGTTTTTCTGATCCTATCACACAACCACTCGTAGTCCTTTGGGATGATAATTGTTCTCGCCCCAGCTCTCGTCTTTGGGAAATCCTTTATCGCAACCGTATATTTTGCATCATCCTCTCCACGATACCTTGTTTCGGTTCGCCGAACCTTGACCGTATTACCGTCAAAATCATCATGTTTTAGGCACACAACCTCTCCGATTCTCATTCCGGTCACGAACATTAGAAGTATTGCTATATTTGATAAATCAAGGTTGCATTCCAAATATTTAATCATAATATCAGTTTCATTCTCGTCAAAAACCTCTTCGTAATCTTCCTTGATCGTTCGTTTGAAATCGGAATCAGATGTATCAAGCTCCTCAAACAATTCTTCAACATTAAAATCAATCAACTTCCGCTTTTTGGCTCGTTTCAGAAACCCTTTGGTTATCCCTTTTAGTCCGGAAAACGCCTTTGCCGTCAAGTTAAACTTCGGAATCTGTTCTTCTAGGAAATCTCCCCATTCATCTTCCGATATTGATTTTATGTGCCTTTTACCCATTTGTTTAAAGTGCCTTTGATAAAAGTTGCGATTCCTTTGGTGCGTTGCATTTCCAATCTTGTTCAGTGCCAACCGCCTGTCGTTCCACTCTTCAAACACTTCATCAATGGTTGGATTTTCTTCTTGAATCTGTAAATAATCGATAACCTCATTTTCAATATCGACCCTATCTTTTTTCTTAAGTAGCTTTCTCCCTTTCTCCTTGCATGGAATATAGGTTCTCCAATACCCATCTTTCCCTTCCCATATATCATATGGGTGTTTCTTTAGTATCTTTTCTCTTTTGTTCATTTCAACTTGTTCTTGCACAAGTGCTATGTCGAGAATACCACTATCAACGGCATATTTCAACAGTTCTTTTTCATCCAATCAAATACCCCCGTTCTTTCTATTTTATCTTTTATATCTCTCACTCTGTACTCTATCGTTCTTAGTGATAGATTTTCTTTTGTGGATATTTGCTTTTGTGAAAAACCACGGCAGAGAAGAGAGAAAATTCTCTCCTCTTCTTCCGTGAAATTGGCATTTTCTTTGATTTGTTCAAGTTCTGGCTTAATGAATTTTGTAAATTTCATAAGCCATTTCTCCTTATTTTATTGGTTGATATTTAAGTTTTTAAACATAGCACACATAACATCTACTACTATTGAGTTGCCGAACTACTTATATAGTTGCGTATTGCTGTTCACTGCTGCCATTTTGTCAATATCTTCATCAGATACACCCATCAGCCGTCCGCACTCTCTCGGTGTTAGCTTTCTGATACGATATTTTGTAGCAATATGGCTATTTGCATATCCGTGTGTGCCAGCTACAAGATTAGCAGATATGCCGTTATCAGAAACAACTGTACCGCATTGGGATCCATTACTTGATATTTGACCGACCTTTTCAATTCTAACAACTTCTTGGTTTTGCGCGGTTAATGTAGGGCAAGTATTGCCTTTGTCTTGCACCATACCTCTTCTTGTTTTGCTGTTAGGATAGCTTGCTTCAAAGCAACCGCCTATTTCGCATTCAATAGAGCCGTCCTTTGTGGCTTGTCTAATTTTTACGTTTTCAAGCACCAAATTGTCTTTCTGCACACTCGTTAAGCAATTACTTGTACCTTGCATATTTACCTCTAATCTCTGTCCTGTCGGGCTTCCCGCAGTTCTATCTGACGGATTATCGGGATTTCTGCCACGCATAGCAACTATCTGACTTTCGGTACATATTTTAATCTGTTGTGTACCGCCACCCTCAACTGTTGTGATGTTAGGACAAAGTGCATTTTCATCATATACTGTGTTTGATTGGTGCTTACCTGTGCCATTATCCATAAATCCCAACTGTTTTACTTCAAGTATTTTAGGCTCTTGATTTCCACCTTGCATTGCACTCAATGTTGGACTACACCCCCCCTACATCATAAATTCTGTTGGTACTCTCAAATTTTGCTTCAAGAGAACCTATTGCATTTACATCTGCCATAATTACTCCTAAATCGTGGTTTTCAGCCTTTACGCATCTTGCAATCGGATATACACCTCTTTGAAAATCTGCTGTCACTCCGGTGTATATGCTACCTATTACTTCCATTCAATCACTCCATTCATAGATTGATTTCCAAAACCTTTATAATCCCTTGCCATAAGAGTCGTTGCAATATCAATCTGCTTTTCAATCTGAGTTGCTTGATTGCTTAACAACAAGGTTTCCGTCTGACCGCAAGTTTGATATTCCGCAGTCATATTTTGCCTTGATACAGTTTGCGACTTCTCTTTGCTGCGGTTTATTGATTGTTCCGTCAACGCAAGTCTGTCTGTATGTATGTCAAGATTGTGTTGTGGTAATGTGCCGTTGTCAATAAGCTGTTTTATAAGCTTGTCAGCCTTTTCATTGTTGATGTAATACTTTTCATCTACATTATCCTCAAGATAGTCTTTCAACTTCTTTTCAAGTGGTACAGGCTGCGGAAAATCATATGAGTAATTGCCAAGGAACGAAAACATAAAGCATCTGTTTCTGTTCTGTGCCACTCCATAATTTTTAGCATTCAAATCTTGCCAATAATTTGTGTACCCTAAACTTTCCAGGAAACCCAACCACTTCTCAAAATCATTGATGTTTTTCTTGCCGTGTACTTGTGGCACGTTCTCCATGAACAAAATCTGTGGTAATTCTCCGTTACTATCTCTAATTTCTGTTAGTATTCTCTCAACTTCCCACAACAGACCGCTTCTTGTACCACTTCCCTTAGACATTCCAGCTTGTTTCCCGGCAACTGATAAATCTGTGCGAGGAAACGAGTAAGTAAGTAGGTAAGTAAAGGTTTCTGTGCCGCAAATATTCAAATCTTCTGCATGAACCTTTGTTATGTCCATTGTGGGGAAATCCGTACCATGTACTGCGTTATAGCTTGCAATAGCGTACTTATCAAACTCAACAACTCTGTAATGTTCAAATTTAGCACCTATTCTCTTTAGCGCCATTGCCTGACTTCCGTAGCCGGCGAAAAGTTCTATTAAGCGAATAGGCTTTGTTATGCTGATCGGTTCTCTTGTGAAGTCGAATATGCTCATTTGATTATCACAAGAATAATTTTCAAAATTCATAAAATCTACCAAAAGGAAACCTCGGTTTTATGTGCGCACAACCATTTCCTTTCTTTGATTTTTATTTAGTTATCTTCTTTTCTCTTAAAACCCTCACAAGACACATCAAGCAAGCAACCGCTTTTTTCGGTTTCCATTCCTCCCCAATATGTCTTGTATCTGTAAGAGTTTTCGCATTTAAAGCAGAAATCCTTGCCATTGTTCAATTTGCAACTTGTCTTTTTATCTTCCAGCTTTTTCCCGATACTCTCGTTTATCCTTTTGAGTTCATCGACCTTTTTCTGCAATTCCTCAAAATCTTCAATGAGTTTGTTGTATTTCTTCTTACTTAAAATCTTCATTCTGAATCACCCTTTCTTTTTCTTCTTAGATTTAAATTTAAAAACATCGTTTTTCTGACGGCTTACCATGCTACGATATCCGTTCATCTTACTGGCTCTGCTCTTTGCCATTCACTCCACCACCTTTCACAATCTGGATTGCTTTGCCTATGCACTCTTCTATGCATTTTTCATATGGAGTGTTTTTATAATAGTGTGTTTCTTCATTACTATAGTCTTCCAACTGCTCCACAACCTTGTCCTGGTCGTAGGCGGTCGGCTGTGCATCTATCACGCTTGCCAATGTTGCCAAACTTACTCTCCTAAAATCATCATCAGATTTACTTGCATTCATGCAATATTCTTTTAGTGCATCTGCACCAATCAGCTTCATCGTTTTTTATCTCCTTTCTTCAAATAATCAAAAACCTCATTTCCAATCATCCCTACAACTGACAGAATGCAAAAAAGGTTAACTCCAAATTTTGTTAGAATATCTAACCTAACGGCTATAAGTATTAGCAGAAAGAAATTTATGTACGATTGAAACATTATTCTTCATCACTCCAATCTAACCTGCAACCGCAATTACTACAGTAATTTGGCGCATTGTTGTTATCCATTATTCCTGTATCATGACTAACTTTAATTGCATTTCCGCACTCACAATGGAATACAGAAAGAGTATCACTAAGGTTATGGTTAAATATAGGTTTCTTCGCCGTCTGCTTAATCGCCGCCGCCCTACATTCTTCCGGCGTGCCGATTGCTCGGTACTGCTGCACTTCTTCAAGTGCCTGTATTGCAACATCCAAAGCCTCGGCTCTCTTTTGCGGGATGATACCACCTCTCGGTCTTATTGCATGTAATTCTTTAATTGCTTCACTTGCTGTCATGCTATTCCTCCTATTCTGCTTCTGATTGAAGCCATTCTTCCCACTCGCCGTGTTCTTCTTCGCTCGGAAATTCATGTTCCATCCACTGATAATCTGATTTTACTTTGCAAAGAAACTCCGCTAACTCTTCATCCGACATATTCCTTATCCTGTCGGCATTGGTTGTTGTGAATTTAGATGAAGTAATCTCCATTGTTACATCTGTGACAAGTCCATCTCCATAACCATTTAGCTTTACAGATTCAATACTGCCAGCAAAAATTCCATTTAAAGATAAATTCAACATTCTCGGTTTTCCTGTAGCACCATATCTATTTTCTTTTGTATCAAGAATTTTTATCAAATCACTAACTGTTACTACTTTCATTTTCTCCACCTTTCAATTCTTTCAATTTTGCTTCTGCTTCGGATTTTGTGAGGAATACTGTTTTACCAATGCCAGACAATGGAATCGCAAAATTTTTCTCACACTCTATGTAATTGCTATCCGGTCCGGTCTCATCATCAATCCATTCATGTAACCATTTTGCCTTAACCGCAATCTTCATCCAGTTTCTTTTCGCAAAACGGAATGAAACAACTCGACCTGGGAAATATGATGGAATCTTATTCTCAATGCCCTCATAACACTCCATATCCTCTATTGGAAGCATCGTGCTGTCTGCATAAACAGTATCTCCCACTTTGCAAGGCAACTTGATAAGTCTGCCTTGCTCCTCTAAGTCCTCGTAATCCGCCAGCTTCTCCATTGAGCAATAACCTTCTTCACAGTTGGAATAATATGAATTAGGCTTTTCGCCATAGCACGAATACAAGGTTTTTAAGGATTCTTTCTCGTAATTCTCTTTTACTAAGATTCCAATCGCTGTTCGCTCTGTCAATCTCTCCATGCTTATCCCTCACTTTCTGCCAGCTTTGCCATTTTCCAATCGCTTATATCGCCACTTCCGCGCGCACTCCAAGATGTTGCTCCGTATCCCCATGCGTACACTATTCCGTTCTCGTATTTTGCAAAATATCTTTTTTCCCACGAATTTTTTTCGCTATTTCTTACCAAAATCGGCGTATCGACTGCTACCTTACTCCAATCAACATGAGGCTCAACATACTCTGAATTAAGCCATTCGCGGAAATTATACGTACTACCTTTGCACGAATCTGATTCATAAAAATCGCACTCTTCACATTTAATTTCTTCGCAAATTGCAGGCTTTCCATTTTTTAATCCAAACACTCCTCCGTTTACCGTAAGTTCTATAATCTCATTTCCATATTTTTCTTTATTCGTCATATTAAACCTCCAAATCACATATAAACTTAATCTCATCCGCCAAACTCTGTGCTATCATCGGCACCGTCAACTGAAACTGCTTGTAATTAGCCAGTGTATCAATGTAGTCGATGAATTTGTCCGAAAAATATTGCAACTGTTTCGCTGTTATCTTAAATTCCTTTTTCAGAATCGTAAGTGTCAGTGCAAAATAGTTAAACAAAGATGCGCTGGAAAGCCTGTATGCTTCACGCTCGATACAGAAACCTTTCTTCGCATACAGGTTCATTAACTGTCTCTGTGGAATTTTCCCGACTTCTTCTTTGATGTCGATTCCGTATTTACTTTTCAGATAAACAGACAAGTCCTTCCCGGTATTTCCACCGGATGCTGCTTCATCTAAGTAAGATTTCAAAAAATCCTGCAACCGGATGATTCTTGCCTGTCCGAACCCGAATTTGTCATGCAGAATTATGTACCCAATCACGACAAAATCTTTGTATGATTTTGCTATAACCTTATCAGCATTTCTCTTTTCGAAATCATTTCGCCCGATAATCCGCATTTCCTGTTTTGTGTAAAATGTTGGCTTTTTATTCCGTCTCAAAGCATTGCTCATTTCTTTGGTTTCTCCTTTCTGTATGTGATTTCCAACCATGCAAAATGACTCAATACAAGCTGTCTTGCACGTTCTTCAATCTCCATGCCTTTGTATTTGTTTATCAATGATTCTCCGGCTTTTACAACTTCATCCCACCAAGAATCAGTGCTGTCCGGGGAATAGTATTTCTGAATGAATTGCCAATAATCCATAAACACTTGCCATTCTTCCGAACCCTTTTCGATCTTTGCACTTGCCATAGCCACTACCTCTAAAACGGACAATCGCCATTGTATGGCTTGAATCCGTCCCCGCGTTCTTTCTTTTTTATTTCCGCAACAACATCATCAAGCGGTTTTTCGATTTCAACAAACTTCATATTTTCGCCAATAAACTGTAATGCTTCTTTCATAAGTTCGCCCTGCCGTTGCTTTGCAACTTTCAATCCTTTATATTCTCCGCTTTCATCCAGATTCCATAAAAAGAAAATATTCGATGCGTCCTGCTCAATATCTCCGGATTCTCTCAACTCTGACATTGTAGGCTCTTTGGTATCTCTGCCCTCTGAAACTCTGTTCAACTGCGAAAGTGCGATAACCGGAACATTTAGCTCCATTGCAAGTGCCTTTAATGCTTTTGAAATATCTCCGACTTCTGATGATCTGTTGCTGTACTTTCGCTCTGCTTTAATCAACTGCAAGTAGTCAATAATGATTGCATCAAACTGCCGGTAGCGGCTCTCTGCCTTGATTTCTCCTACGGATTTTGAACCTGTGGAAATAATCACATCATAATCACACATTTCATCGTTTGCCTTGTCGAATTTTTCTTTTTCATCTCCAAGGAACGCTTTTGCCCTCCGGACGCGCGTTAGGCTTATTTCAGACAACCTTGAAACGAAACGTTCGTAAACCTGTCCTTCTTTCATCTCGAGGTTGAAATATCCAACTTGGAGTCCTTTTTCTGCCATTTGTCCGATCATCTGCGTTACAAATGCGGATTTTCCAATTCCCGGTCTTGCACCGACAACAGTCACGTCTCCGCCCTCTAAACTTCCGATACAATCATCCAATTGATCGAACCCTGTTTTTACGCCGCCCTCTCCAACGTGTTCGTTGAAATATTTTTCCTTGTTTTCCTCAACGATCTGCTTTAATGATTTTGACCGAACTTTCATGTTCTTCTGCAATTCTTCCAACCTTGAAATGCTTTCAGAAATAGTCTTGTCAATGTCTCCCGGTCTCAATGAAACTCTCTGATAAAGACTTTTGACCTCTCTTGCCTTGAAATCATTCATCACGACTTTGGCATACGCAGGAGCTTCAACCGATGTCGGAGAAGATTGTAAACAAGACATAACGACTCGCTTATATTCATCTTCGCTGTACTTTGGGTTGGTCAGCGATTGTGCAAGGGAAAGAACTGTGATTTCTTCGCAATTATCTCTCATTGCAAGCATTTTTATGAAAATGTCCTGTCCTATATCATCGGAGAACATATATGGTTTAATGTCCGGAATCCTGTCGAGAGAATCAGCAGATATAAGCACGCATCCGATAAGCCCCTGTTCCGCTTCTGTCAACTGCAATCACCTCGTTTCTCCGCGATCTGCAACCAATAGTCGCAATCATTTTTCAGCCAATCAACATATTTTGGAATGTACCGAAAATCCGTATCGTCTGGATTCTTTTCTTGATAGTCACTCAAATATGCTTCTGTGGCTTTGTATAACAGCCGTGCAATGTCCGGTTGGTTCTCTTCGATAACTTCTAGCACTTTATCCATCCAAGCCGTTTTAGAGGTACTGTACGCTGTTTTCTTGGGGTATATACTAAAAGTCTTTTTCCAAGCATCGTCAAAATCAAACAAATCTCCGGAATCGGTCGACAGCGAATTTTCTTTTATATTTTCTTTCTCTTTATCTTCTTCTTTTTCTTCTTCTCTATCTGAAACAGCGACATCAGACGATTTATCGGGCGATTTTTGCTCAATTAGGTTTTTCTGCTTCTTTCTCCGGTTCTGTTGATAAAGCCTGTCACGTTCTTTTTTCTTCTCATAAGCGTCAAGCGTTTGATGCTTATTCCAATTCGGAATCGTTATCACGTTGTCAACGACTTCAATCATTCCAAATTCTTCAAAAGTCTTAAGCGCAAGCCTTACCGTGTTCAAATCTCTGCGGAAAATGGTGGCAAGCATTTCATCCGTGAACGGCAACTTATTGCTCATCATAAACACTCCGTTGTTATTCTGTTTCCCGGCAAGAATAAGAAGTTTGAACCAAATCGTAATGATGCTATCCGCACTCGGCATACTCTCAATCAGCAGAATCTTTTCATCATCAAAAACATCTGTTGTGATCTTAATCCACTTGACTTCTGCCATTTAATCACTCTCCTCATATGTATTTTCAGAAATCAAAGCCATAAACTTCTCATACTGTTTTTCAGAAACTTTGTTACCCTGTTTCTCCGGCTTTAAACGGATTTCAAGGTGCTTTTCAGCGATATGCGATAATTCCTTGGCAAGACTCTTTTTGCCTTGTTTAATGCCGTCATAATAGCCTTTTGCTGGACGGTAATCATCAATCTTGGCTTTTCCCTCGCCCTGTGAACCGCTTGTTTTATTGCGAAGTTGATAACCTTTGTCTGCACAATACTTAATATAATACTGCTCAAGTTCATTAAGTTCTCCTATCGGACAGTGTACTGATGTTACATTCCATCCATACGGATTATCCTCTGAATACAGTCCGTGAGACTTCAAGCTAAGGTCTATGTGCTGATACCCAGAAAGGTGTTGCGACAATCTGGTTAAAATATGCTTAGCCTGCCCCGCATAGGCATATCTAAACCCATTTTCGTCCTGCCTTGTCAGAATATAAATTCCGCTTGATTCATCAAGCCTTGGATTCAATGCAAGCCATTTCTGCTTGTTTTTGGCTTCGATGGCTTTTGCCTGTCTAAATTTCTTATAATCCACCCCAATCACTTCCTCTCCAATGGCTTCATGCTCATTTGAGCCACAAACTTTCCGTAGCTCATACCAGAAGCGCGCGCCATATGATTCACAGCCTTGATTGCATCGTCCTTTTTCTTTGGCTTTCTCAAGCGTTCTTTAACTTCATTGCCGATGCAGTCTTGGCAATCAACTTTTCGTTCATCTATCGTCATAAACAGCCTGCCACATTTCGGGCATATTCTTGTATACACAATTCTTCCAGCCTTTTTAAAATTCTTAAACTGTGCGTATCTTTTGGCACATTTTGGTCTGCAGTATTTTTGATCTGGTCGCTTCGGCTCAAATTCAGCCATACAGTATTCACATATTTTCAATTTTTACCTCCAATCTTTTGTAAGGGCGGTGCGGTAAACGCACCGCCAAAACATGGCTTTCAATAAGGTTTGTGATAACTATTCGCCAAACAAGATAGTTTCTTTTAGGCTTTCGCCAAGGTGTTTCAACCTAATTATTCTTTTTCAAGTTCCGCTTTGATGGTCTCAAGTTTTTTCTCTTCATATTCAAGACGTACTCGGCAACTCTCAACAATAGCGCCCTGCCTGCTAATAAGCATTTCAACAGCTTTTTTCTTGTTTTTCTCCGTCAGAATGACCCTATCCCGGCTGCAACCGCTTAACACACCAATTTCGTCCTTGCGGATTCTCTGTCCTTTATATTCAAATTCGGATTCTTCAGTAATGATATACGTTTTTGGCTTTTCTTCTACGTCTACTTCTCCACAAGAAAATTTATCGCCCCAAAATCTGTAAATGTATAATTTCATGCTTTCTCCTTTCAGAACGGACAAATGTTCATATCAACCTCTAACCCTTTTTCTGCAACATAAACATTCGCTCCATATTTAATTGTTTCTTTCGTTCGTTGTAGGAATAACGCGGGATTTCCGCTTGTGTCCGATAAGTGTATTAAAACGACATTTCGCAAAGCAGGGTTGTCGTTCGTCTGAATAAATTTAAGTGCCGTATCAAGGCTCATATGCCCTCGTAAACGGTGTTCATAATTTGGCTCATTCCGGTCTACCAAGTCCATGCTATAATTGGCTTCAACCATGATATGCTCAACCTTTATGCCGGAAAAGTCATATCTGCAATATTCCAAGTCGGTCAAGAATAACAGCTTACCCATTTCCTCATGCTCGATTAAATAGCCGTAGCACTCGATTTCTGTATCATGCGGTACATTGAATGGAATTACTGTAAAACTTCCGATTTGCCGTGGTCTGCGTGGTGGAATGGCTATTGTACGTTCTCCGGTTATGGTTTCAAGTGCAGTCTGTGTTTCAAATGCCGTATAAACCGGAATGCCGGATTTCATGAAATCTTTTATGTATCGCGCATGGTCTCCATGTTCGTGGCTCACAATGCAACCGACAACATTTGCTATTTTCCAATCAATCATCTTCTTAAAATCAAGAAATTTGCATCCTGCTTCGATTGCAAGGATTTCTCCATTGTCGGCAATTAAGGCGTATGAGTTTCCGGAACTGCTTGAATTCAAAACTCTGAGTTTCATACCCTACTCCAATTCTTCCTCTGCCGGAAATTGAAAGATAGCATTGCTAATGCATTCTATTTTTGACGGCTGATTTTCTGTTTGCACCATAATTCCGCATTTCTTTAATCTTTCAAATTCCCTTGCCACATCTTCCGAAATATCAACATTCTGCATTACGATAGGCGTACCGATATATGCATCTCTAAGCATTTCCATAGCCTTCTTTGCTTTTTCTTCGGTGGAATATTCAGCAATTCGCATGTCATCAGTAAGCGACTCAACACCTGTTAAGTTTTTGTTCAGGAAATAAATCCTTGACTTGAATTTCTGAATAATCACCTCTTCGTATGGCATATCAAGCGTTCCGTCCTGCGATATAACTCTCATAGCAACCTCCCTAATCTTTCATAAAGTCCGGTACGTTCTCGTCATTCTCAACGACTTTCTCCGGCTCAACTGCTGCACCGTCGGTCGCTTCGGATTCAGCTACAACAAACGGCTCTGAATTGGCATTTTCGGCAATTTCTTCCTGCGTCTGCTGATAAGTTTCATCCATCTGCATAAGAGACTGTTTTGCAATAGCATTAAGGTCTTTTGGATGCTTCTTGATTGCATTATTGCGCATCTTTCGAACGATCATTGATTCAGATGTATCAAGCCATGCGGCACTCATGTATGGTCTTGCGACTTCACACGAAAGCATATCTTCAATAGTCTTACAGTCTAAAAGTGCTTTCAAGATTTCGCCTTTCTTTTCGGCAATAGCTTTCTTTTCAGCGTCTGTTGCATCATAACGTGTCTTTTTGCCGCCTTTTACAAGTCCGAAAGTCTCATTCAGAAGATTATTGCGAACATGAGCAAAAAGATTTCCTTTTACACTTTCACGTTCTGCAATCATGTACTCGATTTTTCCATCATTCATTTCAACCGGGTAAACAACACGGATAACTTTCTGTGAAAGTCCTTTTTCTTCCCATTCCGGCGGTGTAACTTCAATTCCTTTATGCTTTGGATATGTGAAATCGTCACCTTCTTTCACAAGCCATACCGGATATACCTTTTTAACATCAACACCAAAGTTTCGAAGAAGTGCATCATTTCCGTCTCCCTCAATTCCCATTTCTACTTCCTTGTACCAATTTCCATTTGCATCTTGTTCGCCTCTCAACTGGAAGTAGCACTCCCTAGGCACTGCATTGGCATTAAGTTGAAGGCTTGATACCTGTCCGATAACCTGTCTCAAATTAGATCCATTCAAGTTACTCATAGCGGCTTTGCTAGATGTAACAAGGTTGTAAATAGCGCTCATAGATGCCATGACGCACTGCTTAGAATAATCATTAAGTACAAGTCCATGCTCTGCAAAGTCACGCTCCATAAGCCCTATGTACTGGTTTGTATAATAGGAAAGTTGTGTATTCATTTCCTGTTTTCCCTGCGTAGATACTGCCGTATTTTCTGCCATAATTACTTATCCTCCATTCCGCTTAAAATAGCTTTGATAACTTCTGCCATGCGTTCTTTTTCTTCATTTTTCAATGTATCTGTATCTTTCTTTTGCTCCACACTATCATTCGCTCTCTGCAAAGCACGGTTGTATTTCTCCTCTCCAAGAACTCTCCTTAATGCTACCAAAAGAGTTTCAAATTCAGCCATGATAACCGGCTCTCTTCCGTCTACTTCTATTGTTCCAAAATCTGATTTAATCATATCTATTCCTCACTTTCTTAATATCTTAAAATCTTAACATCGTTATCTTCATAAAAATTATTGAACCGCTCATTTAACAGTTCTAATTGCTGCTTAAGAATTTCCTTTGCTTCATCCATACCACGGAAAAGATTTTCGCTTTTGAGCTGTAGATTATCAATTCCCAATTCGTTGCAATTAAGATACCACGCATCTCCGCAACCGCAAATTTTATGTATGCAAATGTCGATTCCGCGGTCTATAGTTCTGAAAATCGTTCCACTTTCCACCGGTTCTCCAAATTTTGCATTGCTAATCAGCTTCATGCACATCCCTCACTTTCTTCATATTTCTTCACAACCGCCATCTTATCAGCACCGTAGGTTTCTACCCACTTCATATCCACTGATTCATCCGTAACCGTCAGCTTTGCACCCTTGGCATTTACAACCGTGTCATCGGCTTTTACGGAATCCTCGGTGCGATATGTATAGCTTCTGGTGCTGTTTGGAAATTTTGCTTTGATATACTGCATAATTACCTCTCCTTTTTCACATATCCATTTGACAAATTTTCAAGAATACGCAAAAGTCTTTCGTTTGTTTCTGAGACTTTTCCAAGTTTTTCTTCAAGGCAATATTTATTACTCATAAGTTCATCTACCTTTGTTCGCAAATCCGAGTTTTCAGCCTTCAATTTTTCAATATCATCCATTTATCTGTAACCTCTCTTTCCTTTATTTCTCATATCTTTCTCGCAATACGGAAGAGAACAATGTCCGGCTCTTCCCCAGAACCCCTTACTTGCACTCTTCCAACGCTTGCACGACATACACCTTGCATCCGGCTGTGTGATGTTGTTTCCAATTCCTATTCTTGACATTCGGTGTCCTCGCTTTCTTTCAGATCATCAAATAGCCAAAAGTGTTCTTTATCGTGAATGCAGTTATAATCAAACCACTGCTCACAACTTATACTGTTCTGATGAAATCCAACCGCAATACAATTCGGTTCTTCATACAAACTTTCAAGTACATCTGCCTGCTCATTAAGATTTGTATTTCCCTCAAACTTGCGGAAAGCATCAATAACTTTGGGAATATCTTCTTTCTTAACAAGGCATTTATCGAATGTGGTACACAGGACGATTTTTTCATCATGCGTGACAGTTTTATCATCCATAAGATTCCAAATGGCTTTCATCTGTTCCATGTCAAATATTGATGCCCCATGACCACAATACTTTTCTCCTAAAATGTCCCACACTCGCATTGAACCACGCCATGCGTTATTTACCTCTCCAAAAATTTCAGAATCTCCATTTTCATCAAACTTAAAAATCTCAATGCAACTCATCCTATGCGCCCTCGCTTTCTTCATTTTCTATTGGCATATCCAATGTGACCGCAACATCTCTGATAAACTCGTCCGGAATATAGATTCCTGCCTGTATGCATATCGCATACTGCACTTTTGCAATGCTCGCAATATCAGAACCTTGCTTTTCCATCGTCTTTGTCAAAACTTTCAGCAGATTAGCCACACCACCATGTGATTGCGGTGTTTTCCTTGTTGACATGCCCCGGATTTCTTCAATATCTGCTTTCATATTCTCCATGAATTTATTTCTCCTATTGTCGAACCATTTTTCAAATACATTCCACAGCTCTAAGAAGCAATCGGTTTCAAGTATTGCATCTTCAATACTGATGCACCTTTCCGAAAGAAACAGGCTTATTATCTGCCTTGCGTGCTTTTCAAAATATAATTCGCAACTAGCTTTCAAAAAGTACCGATACCAGAAACCGCATCTGCCATTAAACCAAGAAAATGAGTACCATGTGTTACCTTGAAAATACGTGTCGTATTTCGTATCCCACTCGGTAAACATTGGTTCTTCGCCCTTTCTATGTACCAATCGCATAACGCATTTCTTGCGGAATACTTCTTTGCACATAGACTTGAATGTATCCATGCAAACCCTTTCAGTTCCAATTTCAAGTGGTTCTCCTGCTCCCATGTATTTGTCAATGATTTCGATTGCCTTTGCGTTTATTGGATAGTCCATATCACATAGCTTCCACTTTCAACTGCTTGTCATCTGAAACGCTTAAAAGAATTAACTGTGCATCCATATCCGGCACATTGAACTCATTCAGCGATTCTGCGTTATCAACAAAAATAGGCACGCTTACACCGTATAACTCGCTAAGAGAACGGATAATATCAAGTCCTGCTACGATTCTGTGACCACTGTTCAAAGTTGAATACGGAACGCCATTTACGGTACACTCACAGCAATCTTTAAGTCCGCCATTTAATTGCGTTTCAAAGAGTTTGAAATTAACTGTCTTGAAATGGCTATTGATAGATTCAGAAACCTTATTCAGTTTGAAGCGAATGAACTCTTCCAAGAGGTAAAGCATCTGTTCCTGGTCGGCAACTTTCTGCCCGATTTCTTTCTGCTCGTCACGAAGCGTTTCGATACGATCATCAATCGCAACATTGTTAGCCGCCTGCGCAATAACCTTGTTCACTTCGTCAAGCTGACTCTGCAGATCGGCTTTCTCGGCTTTCAAATCAGTAACAACCTTGTCTGCGCCCTCTGATTCAAGCTTTTCAATATCAGCAAGAATCTTGTCATGCTCTGTTTTCAGCTTCACATACTCTTCATTCTGCGAATAATCAGCTTCTGCCGGGATCTCGGATAACTGCTTTGCATAATCATTCTGCTTTGCAAGTGCCTTGGATTCCTGCTCTTTGAGTGCCACAATATCTTCATGCAACTTAGTATTTTCCTTTGTTAATCGCTCAATTTCAGCCTTGCAAGTGTTACCTTTGGCAATCAAATCCTTAAGTTTTCCACCCTTTGCATCATCAAATGCCTTGCGTGCATCCTCTAACTGCTTGGTGGCACGTGCCTTGGCATCTGCCTTTTTCTGCTCAAAATCAGCCTTAAGAGACTCAATCTTATCCTGCGGTAACTTCTGACCACATAAAGAGCAAACCATTGTAGATTCATCAAATTTCCACTTGGATTCGTCAAAGAGATATGGCATTTCATCAAATGCCTTGGAAAATTCTGCATTGTATTCAACACCAAGATTTTTCCGCTCTGCATCTGTATCGGAAATTGTCTTCTCATTTGCCTTGATCTGATTTTCCGCAGACTGAATCTGATTATGTAAGTCATTGAACTCTCGTGTTGCATCATCCTTGGCACTGTCAAGACCTCTACGTTTTGCGGAAAGTTCGTCATTCATGACCTGCATAATGCCGGACATATCAAATTGCAACTGCATTTCTTTTCCACGGAGTCTGCCAATCTCGGTTCCGGCATTTTCCATACGATCGTCAACCGCTTCAATCTTCCGTTCCAGGTCAGCCTTTAACAACTCCTGCTCTGCCACATCCACATCAACCTTGGATTTCTCGGCTTCATCAATACGCACCGGGATTTCAGCCTGTTTCTTCTTCCATTCGGATAACGCTTTGGAAAACTTGGCGCGAATATCGTCTGTAGATGGTGCTTTCTCCAATTCTCCAATCAGCGGCGCATACTTGGCATCTGTCTTTGCCAACTCCACATCTGAAACCTCTGTCGTAAGTTTCATCAGAATATCGCGCTGATCTTTCCATTTCAAAGAAGAGAAATACTGCGGATTGGTCAGCATTTTGAACATTTCCTCGCTCTGCGCCAGACCGGAAACATAGGCTTTGAAATCAGCTTCGCTCTTCGGATAGCCGTCAATCTCGAACGAATTGACATTGCCCTGCAAAGCCACAGTGTCGGTACCGCGCTTCTTAACCCAGTTCTGCTTCTGAATCTTTGAAAGTTCCATTTCCTTGCCATCAACGTCAATAACTCCCACAACCTTGATTTCCACGTTATCAATGCGGTGTCCGTCCTTATCCAATGGTCTGACGTTGAATTTTTCATCGCCTGCACTGTTCTTATTAAAAAGCAACCATGTGAACGCATCAAAAATTGTGGTCTTGCCTACTGCATTCTGCCCTTTAATACTTGTCTTATTTGAGAAATTTACATCAAGGCTCTTAATACCTTTGAAATTCTCCATATGTAACGATTTTAAAATCATTCGCATTTTTGTCTCACCCTTTCTTTAAATTCTCTTCTCAGTCTATCGAAATGCTTTTCGTTCTCCGTGTATCCGCTCAAAGTTTCGATTGTCAGCATATCTGTTGTATCCTGTTTGCAACCGCGCAATCTGATATTGTCCTCGTGTTCTTTTGTAATGTATTCGTGCAACATGTTGATATGCAACTTGCACTCAATCAGTTCTTCATACTCTTCTTTTGGAACATAAACATAATTTTTCTTCCCCATGTTACACCCACACAATTCCTTTTATTGACAACTCATATGTAACTTTTTCCACAACGCGACCATCTTTACACGTTTTCTTGTATCTCCGGCTCTGTAATCTTCCGTATGCGCTTACCCTATCGCCTAAAGCAAGTGAGTCCGCATACTCTGCACTCTTTCCCCATGCGATGCAAGTAATCAAATCCTCTTTTCCATTTTCTCTTAAGGTTTTGAGTTTCACATCACAGATTTTACGACCAAGTGGTGTTTCTCTGAGTTGCTTTTCCTCGATAATGCCATCAAGACTTACTTCATTCAAAGGACTATCATCCTCTGGTTTTGTGATTGTATCAGCCATAACATACATAAGAATGGCTTTTCCAGATCCTGTTTTTACGTGCCGGGTAATTATCTTCCCACTGACACATACTGTTCCGCTAATTCCTGTATCGCTGATTTCTTTGTCAAACAGTACCGGAAGTATATCTGCAACACCGCTTCTTCTTTCAACTCCGATGAAAAATTTATAAAATTTCTTACCGTTTGATTTATGGCTTTCCCTTGGTGCTGATACAACATCACCGATCAATTTTATCCTGTTCTCCATTGCTTCTCCTTCCCATTTCTCTTCCGAGAATCTTTTCAAAATTCTCTTTATCATTCTGTTTCTTTCGTTTCCCTGCCAAAAGTTCAGCAAGCATACGCTTTTCTTCCGTGGAACATCTCGTGCCACTTATATACACAATGCCTACCATGCATCCTCTCTCATTCTGCGTTTTCTCTTAATTCGCTTGTCAAGTTCGGCTCTCTTTCTGTCTACTTCCGACCAGTAATACATGATTGCCGCAATTACCGCTCCGGCTACAAATTTAATTGCCGCCATGTTCCCGGCCGCGCCCTCACTATCCATATAGCACGCGGCAACCAAGGAATACTCCATTGCAACCGCACCTATGATGAATTGGATTACTTTTTTCATTCATGCCCCTTTCAGAAATTTGTTTACAAAGTAAACCTGTCCTTTTCCGGTAACTTTCGTTGTCTTTGTGATTCTTACGGAACCGTCCGGATTCTGAATGTTGCTTTCCTTAACCTCGAACAATCCCTGCTCCACATATCTCTGTTTTGGCATGTTCCTAGAAGTACCGCTTTTAATAAGGAAGTTATTCTCTCGCAACCACTCAAACAACCGTTTCTGCCCTATCTGCACACCGTTCTGACAAATCAGCTTTGCTAAATCTCCAATGAGGATTGATGTATGGCTTGCTGATACTGCATCTGCGAAAATCTCTTTAGGTATCATTCCTTGGATTCGTGAGTCCTGCATGGCAATGATGTTGTTCTTTTCGTCAATCTTTCGTTGTGCCACCATAAGAGCCTTGGAAAGCAACTCTTCATCGGATAAGGTTTCCTGCCCTGCTATGTAGCCGCCATTCTTTCTGATTGACGGAAGGACTTCATGCGTAATCCATCTTTTAAAATCTTTGGCTTCTCTTTTTCTGCTTGCAAGTACCAATGAGTAAAGACCGTATTCGTTTACACAGTTTGTCTCTCCACCAGATAACCCTAAATTGAATTTAGCCTTTTCATCATCGTCAATTCTTTGCATAGTCATTGTTGGATTTGACAAATCTAACGACCTGCATATGTCACTTGCAACAAACCAAGGCTCATTATCTTTTGTAATTGTCCGAATCTCTCCGAACTCTTCCGAATTAAAAATCTGTAATTCGTTCATAGCTCTCCTTTCTGTGGTATAATTCCCTTATCATCAAATAAGGGAGGTGAATTTTTGAACAATGAATATGTATCTGCCTACGCTATCGCTAAAATCTGTGGATGCAATGATTCTTTCAATGATTTCAAAACCAAGTACGACCAATACTGCGAAGAAATCAAAAAATCTCTACCGAAAGAAGAAAATCAATTATCCAGCGTAGAGGTGGCAGAAAACCCATTCCGTAACATAAAACATTTCTAATATGTTTTAATGACCGGAGAAATGGCGGTAAGAACTTTGACGGATAATTCAATGTTTGTATCTTCGATTTTCTTATCGCCGTCCAAAATGCTTTGGTAATCATCAACAATATTCATTGCTATATGCTGCGCTAATTCATCAAGACCGATGTATCTATCCTTGTCTTTCTTTACAATTACAGCTTTTCCTTCTTCGTCTAAAAGCCGGTATCTTTTTCCTTCCACCCATTATCACCCCTTTCGTTTTCTTCGTCTGCAATCTGAAGATTGATTGCCCCGATTTTTTCCTGATATATCAAGCAAACGGCATCAACAGTCAAATTAAATGCCTGTAAATCAAGCACCAAATGTGGAAGACCGTTTGGTTCTACAGAAAAATCAAGTTTTCTAATTCCTTTGATTTCATGTCCATCTACAAAAAGATGAATGCTTGACGGTGGTTCTCCCTCTCTTCTCGGCTTGATTTCAATTTTTTGTGGTTTGTGTTCCATATTTGCTCCTTTCATTATTTTCTTCTTCCTGCTCACTATGCTTTGAAGCAGAACTCTCTACCATTCCAAGAACATATCCTTTCTGAAAATCTGTCATATTCGGAATGGCATCACGAAGTTTTTCAACAACGCGTTTTTCCTTTTCACTCATTGAATTCACTTCCTTTCCATGATATAATTCCTTAAAAACTTAAGGAGATTTCCATATGCGCTACATACCTACTCGTCCACAATTGGATGGTTTTTTCAACAAATCCGTCACAGACATCGAAATGCCTAAATACGAAGATGGCAAATCCCCGATTGAGATGCTAGAAGCACAAACCGCTTTTATTGAGCAAACAAGCAAAGAACTTCACGATATTGCCGAATCCGCAAAGATGCAAGCTGAATCAGCAAAAGAAATTGCAGAAAGTTCTAAGGCTCAATCTGAAACCGCAGTAAAAACATCTAGCAAGGCAGATATCAAAGGATGGATTGCGGTTACTGTATCAGTCTTGGCTTTTATATGGAGCATAATTTCGCATTTCATATAAAAGAATTGATTACAACAAAAATCAAAGTTAAGATTGACACCACTAACGCAACGTCTGAAATGCTTGGTTTTTTCACTTTTGTTCCTCCTTTCTTGTACTTTGTACATTCTTATAATAGTACGCCGTACAATCTTTGTCAATAGTTATTTTTGTACATTGTACAATTTTTGTCGTTGACATTTGCGATTGTGACTTGTATAATCAAGTTGAAAGGAGGTGTTAATATGAAGGAGCGCCTAAAGGAGATAAGAAAAAGCAATCCTAATGGGAAAACTCAGGAAACATTTGCAAATTACTTGGAAATATCAAAAGAAAACATTTCTAGCTATGAATCTGGAAGAAGAAATCCATCAGATGCATTTATTAAACTTGTATGTGAGAAATGCAACGTTAATGAAGATTGGCTTCGCACCGGAAACGGAGAAATGTTTATGCCGGAAACAAAAGATGAGCAAATTTCAAAAATGCTTGCAGATGTTATGAAATCAGAAGACGGAAATTTTAAAAAGAAATTGATTTCTGCGCTAGCGCAGCTAGATAAAGATGGCTGGGATAAACTAGAAGAATTTGTTGATATGATTTCAAAGAAGAAATAAAAATAAGCCAAGGGCAATGCGCAAACCCTTGGCTTTCTTCTTATTTTAACAGTTCTTTTACAAATACGTATATGGCTCGAAGCCATCTAGTATTGTCACATTTTTCAATCAATTCAATGATTTCATTTTTGTAGTATTCTTTTCCCAACCTCAAAACCCCCAATCATGTGCCATATGTAGCGATACAGATATTATAGAACGTGTGTTCGGCATAGTCAATCCCCAATTATGGGCGGAGCCATGCCAAGCCCCACCCATGCCAGAACTTGAAGTGTCCTTTCGGACAAGTCCATAGTATCACTGTAATATGCATGATTTCAACATTTTTCGGTCGCAAATTTCGACAGGAAATGTCATTGCAGAGAAGCGGAAAGCTGTTTCTCGATCTCTTCTTGCACTTTTGCGCGCCAACGCATAGGTACCTCATCAATAGTCATTTTCTTGTCTACCAGAATACGTCTTACATAAAATTTAACCATATCCTACACCTCACTTTCTGTTGCAATGCTTGCCAGTTCTTGGATTGCTTCTGCGTTTGCTTCATGCCCGGCTTTAAGCTCATCAATTGCCTTTTCCATTTCCGTCTTTGTTCTCAGATTAACGGTTACTGTATATGTACCATCTTCTGTGCCATCCTCGCCAATGTTCGGAACATATGTAAACCCATCGGATTTCAGATTGGTATATTTTCCAGATGCTTCATCGTTGTGTATAAATGCCACTTCTGCAATGTTTTCCTCTGTGAAAGCATCTGTGATTGTCTTGACAGCATCGAAATTCTCCGCCTTGATCTGAATGTTTCCAAGACTTGCTCCTCCAGCAATCTCGAATGTTGTCTGATCTTTTAAAATAATTTTATCCATATTATTTTTTCCTTTCTATGATAAAAAATGGTTAATAAGTTGCGTTCGAATATTTGTTCGATATATTTTCTTAAACGGCAGTTTAAAAGGCGAAACGGCAACACATATTAATCTTGCAGACTTAAATACCGGCTGGAAAGGAGCGCTAAATTTTACAGTTAGAAATGACGTATGCTATGTAAGCGCGTGGGACGTGGCTCATCCTGATAGTACAGGTGCTGGAATTCTAATGTACGATAAAATGCCAAAAGCAGCCATGAGTAGCGGTGCTTTTGGAGAAGTTGCAGGGGTTTCTAACAGAGTAGATGCATTTTTCTATATAAATTATAACGAAACCTATCTTGGCGCACATATGAATACCACATTACCGGTCTATGTTTCATTTAGCTATCCGATATTGATTTAAGAATTTAAGAAACCAATACCCCAAACTCGGATTTCATCACCAGCATGAACGGCTATATTATCTGTTCGGATATAAATGTATTGTTTATTATCTGAAAAAACAAATGGACAATAACCGCTTGACAATATTGCACCACTAAGATTATTCCATTCAATTTTAGCGTGTAATGACTTTGGTAATTCTGCTAATATTTGTCCGCTGTAAAGATCGGCTGTTGGATATATTGAGAAAGAAATCATAACCAATTTTCCAAATATGTAAATTGCATTATATAAATTTCCAGCTCTCATTTCTAGGTTTTCTCCAGCTTTGATGCTGCCATAAATTTTTGTAACATTATTTAAACTGCCGTTTAAATCACTTAACTGTTTCGCCAGCGTGCCGTCTATATTCGGGTTCGCCTGCCTTGCATCCAGGGCATATCCCGTCTCCGTTGTTATCTGGTTGTTTACTACATTCGCTGCAGGGAACGCCCCATTGATTTTCTCTTTTAAGGTATCAGCCAACTTTATAACATTGTTGACCTGATCCATTGTAAGCGTTGCGCCATCAATGTTAACTTTAAGCGTTCCATCTTCTGCAACTGTAAGTCCATCTGCCGGTTTTACAATTCCGGCTTCCTCTGTTGTAGCAATTGCACCGACACCACCCACGATAGACTTAGACCAATACTCTGTATTGCTCGTTGCCGTTCCTGCCGGAACTTCCTTTTTTGCAAAATACAATGTATTGTTGTATGTCACTGCATCCAATCTCTTATATGCAGCATTTGCGCTCCAATCGCCCTTTGGCACAATTGCTACTCTTCCTGCTATAGCCATTTAAGCCACCTCCCAGTTTAAATTTCCATCATTGTCAACGACAAAGTTATAAGCAGAATTGTCCGTGTAAATCAACTCTCCATCCTCATTCACATCAAATTCTGTCATTGTGAGTTTCTTGTTAATCTCGTTTTCGATTTCCTGCGATCGGTCTGCGCTGTCCTTGGCATCTGTGGCGGATTTTGCAGCATTGGTTTCGGATGCTTTTGCATTAGTTGCAGAATTTACAGCCTTTGCAGATTCCACCTTAATATCCGCTAAGAAGTTCGGTTGTAACTTATCCTCGGTAATTGAACCATTCTTAACGATAGCCTTAACCTTGCCATCTGTAATCTCAAATGCGATCGTATCGGAATCAAGAAATTCATATTCTGTAATCAGCGCAGACAAATCAACATTCTGCACCGTGCCATCATCCAACGTGATAATCAGCTGTTGTGTCTGCGGATCATACTTGAAGTTTACCGCCAGTTTTTCCAGCTTGGTATCAATCATAGCCTGTGAACCGTTCATCTTTACTATGGTCAATGTTCCGTTTGATTCATCCCACAGAATTTCTTTCACAAGCTCATTTGCCTTTGTCAAATCAACTTTAGACGCATCCATAGCAACCACACGATCATCCAGATTGTCAATTGCCAAGTCCATCTTGTTAAGATTAGATTCATTTACCGCTGTTTTTTCGCTGGGAAGATTCTCCCAATTGATGCGGCTATATATTTTCTGCATGGCTCACACTCCTTTCTAACGCGGATAGTCTGCGTTCAAAATCGTTACATCTGTTCTGCAGTTTCTGTATCATGACAGTATTTAAAGCGATAAACTCTTGGTAGCACAATGTATACATATCATTTTCGCCGCCATTCTGCTCTAAGAATTTTTCCCATTCCTCATTAGATTCAAAATCTTTTTCGGAGAATACCGCATGTTCCAGTCCGTAAAACTCATTTTCAGATATGTCACAATCCGTCATTGCCTGTTCGACATCCTGTGCAACAAATCCAATGTGCGTTTTATCATCATTTTCTATGAGCCGATATTCCATCGGTTGTAGCAACTCGAAAAATCTCTCAAACCGATCATCCTCTAACAGCTTTCGGAAATCTTTTTTCTTCCTGCGGTCAGACGTTGTTTTCCAACCACCGGAAGAATACCCACCGGCAAACGGATTTTCTGTAGTTCCGCAATACACAGAACTAGAACTTGGAATAAGATTTCCCTTGCCGGAAATTTGCACATAATCATTAACTGTAATGCCATGTAGATAATATGCAGTCGATGCTTTTATGCACTGTGTCGCACTTTCTGCAGTTGTTGCTGAATCTGCTGTTGTTGCATGATCTGCAGTGCTTGCATGATCCCCTATGGCTACACCATCTTGATCTGTTACAGAGTTTAGATCGATGCGTATGTTCTGCAGCATTGGCCTTCCTCTTGCATCGAGACCAATAATTACAAGGTCATCTCCTTGTGACGTTGCAATAAAGTTCAATGAATCAACGATTGACACTCGGCCATCGCCATCAAGCTGGAAGTTATTGCTGTTGACTATGAGTCTGTTTCCGTTAAGCGTAATCTGGTCGGCACTTGCATTAATCATCGAAACGACTTGGTCGTTTTCATCTCTGCCTAACTTCAATTCCAATGATGCATCTAATTGCCCTTCCGCTTTTTGTGCACGATCGACTTCTGCGGAAATGCTTTTTGCGGTCTGCTCAAATTTGGTATTTGTCTGTTCCTCTAAATCCTCATACGTGGATTGAAGATGGTCTGCGTTCCTCTCTAGCTTTCCGGTACGTCTTTCCACGCTTTCAATCGTATCTCTAATAGAATTAACCTTTGCAGAGTGCGTCTGCGTGCCCTGTGCCGAGATTGAATCTCTCTTGCTTTGTACTCCGGTTAAAGTGCGTTGCAATAGATACGTTTCAACAATCTCTCTCGTGGTATTGAATCGGATTGGTTCCCCAAGTGTCAGACATGGATTTCCGACACAGGTGCAACTTTTAATCGGTGTGTATGCCGCCTGTGCCATAATAGGCAATAGGTTATTTGCAATCTGTTCCAGCTCTGCTCCGGTCTTGTCTGATACAAGAAAGTTTCCTGTAATCGAATAGTTGTTTCCGGCAGTTCCAACAATAGCACCAGCGTTATCTTCGCTTGTCTTGATTTCTAGCTGTGTGATTTCCTTGCTTTGGAAGTCCTCGTAATCAAACGTGATATAGTGTCCGGTCATGGACTCTGTATTTGCGTCAGACGGAAATAAATTGTCAGATGGAAATAAATCTTCTGCCGGATAAAGTGCGCTTACGATTTTTTTCAGAAAGACATACTCAAACTTGCCATTCCGGTTGATATTTCCAAAGCATCCGTTAATCTCACAGATTGCCGTTACAACGGTTTTTCCACTGATAGCAGACTCTTCTGTGACTACGCTTGAATCGTCCGTCTGTGTGGCTACAATCGTCTTATTGACAGTCATGGAATCATTGACAAGGCTTGTTTCAACTTGCGCAATTCCAAGATGTGCAAAAAAGCTATTACGGAACTGTTTAAGCGTCATTGGAAAGCTAAGTCCTGCATACCAAGACTTTACATCTGTATTGATAATGTCGTACATAGCGTCATATGCCGTAATCTGCCGTTTTGTTCGGTCAGCCGTAGGAACATCGGATGCCACCTTAAAAACTCCGTATGGCATCGGATTTTCGGCATCTCCGTCAATCGTTTCTTCGATAGAGATTGTCTTTCCGATAATGTTTCCTGCGGTGTTTCTTGCTGTGAATTTTACGCAATTCGCTTCGCACGCTCCAAACTTTAATTCAGACTCCGAACAAAGACTTTCTTCAAGCGCAAACGTACCGATTTCAAGCATCGAATTGTCTATTTTCTGATTCGTTCCAACAACAGATATGACCATCTGTTTATCTGTCGCGGAATCCCAATACTTTTCTTTCAAATTGCTATTTATCATACACACCGCCTATAAATGAAAACTTGATTGCGTCATACTTAATCTTCCCATTTGCCACAGAATAGAACGTAGGCTGAATATCAGCGATATATCCGTACTGTGTCACATATCCGCGTTTTTCCGGCACGTATGCCGTGATATAGCCACCGCGCTCCTTTGCCTTGGTATAGTTCTTCTCAATATTCTTCCAAAAATCATCAAACTGCTTTTCGGTCAGCATGGCTTTGGTTTCAAATTCGACCTTTAGGGCTTTCAGTTCCACGGCATCACGATGCTCATATCCGTTTTCATCCGTCCAAGGGTCTTTGTCCTGCATATTTACATAGGAACTAAACGTGTCCTGCTTTATTAAATTGTTCGGTATGGTATAATTCCCAAACTTTACTAAATATCCGCCATATCCCATCGTTTACCTCCTAAAAATTGGTATAAAAATAGCACCTACCGTTTGGTAGATGCTATCCATTTGATTAAATTTTAAGCTACTACTGATTCCCATTCAGATTTCAGCTTTTCTACATCGTTTTCAAAAAGTTTGCAAGCGATTTCGTACAACTGCGGAATCATTCCCATTTCCCTGTCGATATAATCCATCTTGTTTCTTACTTTTGGCTTGAGTGTGCACCCTTCCATCCTTGATTTAAGGTTGCAGTGATATTTCCTTTCAAATTCTCCATAAAGCAACGAATAGCGTTCTTGATACTTTCCATCGGCACCAAAACGGACAATCTGCGTTATCCGCTGTCTCTTGGTCGCCAAGTCAATATCATCAACAAGTCCGATAATAACATCTTCCTTATGGATGATTTCTTTCTGCTGTCTTTTAATGGTTTCATTCTGCTCTCTAACAGTTTTTAATGTCTGTGAAAATATCAGCTTAGTGTTTTCATCTGCATACGGTAGGTAAGTGGAAATAAATAATTCATCATTATTGACATACCCACCTGTTTTACGTATTGTAGGGAGAACCTCGGATGTTACCCACTTGCGAAACTTCTTTGCGTTCGGTTTGTCACTCCGAAGAATAACCGCATATAAGCCGGATTCAGTAACAAACCAAGTTTCTCCTTGACGGGGTAAGTTTAACTTACGTCGTTCATCCTCGTCTAGTCTATCAGCAACAATACGGCTGTTTGACATTTCCAATGCCCTGCAAACATCAACAAGGCAAAACATCGGTTCATCATCGACCATGGACATTCTAATCTGTCCGAATATCGGATTCTCAAATACCTCAATGCTATTTTGAATCTTAAGCATAAGTTGTGATTTTTTCATTCGTGTCTACCTCCATACATTTTTATCTGAATAAAAAAGAGGAAACCGGTTGTGAAATCACATTGGTTTCCTCTTTCGTACAGTATGGCGTTCAAGTAAGTAATCCGCATCTTCACGGATAAGGTTGTTTCCTTAGTAATAAGGATAGACTATTTTTGATTTTGTGTCAATCAGCTTTTGAATTAAAATAAGCCGTGTTTCCACGGCTTAAGTATCATTTATCTTTCAATTTTTATTGTAACCAAGTATATGTATATGCTTCATCAACATATATCTTATAACTGCTCGGATAGATCGTATCGTAATTTGAATCGTACGGAAAACTAAATGAAAAATAATCTGTATCTCCATTCTTTTCACATTCTGCATAATGATAATCATATTTGATCAAGTTGCCAGATGCATCATACATTACGCAAGAAATTTTCACAAATGAAAAATCTTTTCCGGAATCGTTTGTAGCTTCAACCGTAACATTATCTGCTCCAATGTCCGATTGAACCATTATATTGCGAACATCACAAACAGCATTTGTTGCTTCATCAACACTCAACGACATTTTATAGTTATCATAAGAAACATCGTTATAATCAGAATCGCTCGGTGCGTCAAAATAAAGAACACATTCCTTACCGGATTCAAAAGCTCTGTTACAATCGCTTTTGCTATCCAGCATTTTACCGTTTTTGTAGTATACAAGTTTTGCGTCCAGATCAACATTTACCTTGTTGTTGTTTTTCAAGATAGCAACAACTCCATGACCACTATCTTGGTATTCAATTGAGATGTTTTTCTTTACCTTGTTCGCATTAAAGGAAGAAGTGACGGTAACTTTGCAAGAAAGCGTTTTCTTTGCAATTTTTGCTTTTACGTACGTTGTTCCTTCTCCAACCGCCAGAACTTTTCCAGACTTGTTTACAGAAGCAACATATTTATTGCCACTACTCCATTTAGCAGTTTTCCTCATTCCGCTTATCTTTAATGTTGCGGATTCTCCAATTTTTAAATTAAGAGTCTTTCTGCTTAATTTGATAGTTGCCGCCTGTGCAACAATCTGTTCCCCATCTGCATTTTGGATTGGCATAGCCGAAATCAAAACGGCAAATGCCAATCCCATCGCTACTAATAATTTTTTTGTGTTTCTCATAATGACTCCTTTCTTGTGATATGATTTATTTAGAATTATATCACGTTCTATTATAGAAGTCACTAAAAAACATATACATTGTCTCCGGTTCGATTGTAATGTTCTCTACCATAATCCCTTGCAGCTTTTCCTATGTCGTTTGTAGTAATTCCGAAATTTTTCTGTAAAATAGCTTGTAATAACTGATTTTGTTGTCGCAGTAAGGAAACCTCTTGCGCAGATGTTGAATTGATAGCATCTTTGATTCCGGTAATTTCTTGGCTTCCTGCGACCGCTGGCTTACCTCCGACTGTTCCCATAATTTCCGGAAGTCCATTTTCTCCAACTGTTGCTATGCTATATTTATCCATAAAACCGCCCGTTGCATAAGCCTTTACTTTAGGTAGGCTCACTTTCGGCACAAGATCGACTCCGCTCCACTTTACCTTTGCTACTTTAGCCGCCGCAGAAACAACACTGTTGAACCCTCTCAAAACGGTATTCACTCCACCGATCAATGAATTTATTGCTGTTTCAATTCTTGAAATTACGGTGTTCATTGCCCCGGCAACACCACTTTTCACGCTATTCCATAATTTGCTGAATATTTCAGCTACACTTTCTTTCATCTTCGAGAAAGCATTTTTTATCGGGGTGGTTACATGTTCTTTAAACCAACTAGAAACACTATTCCACGCCCCGGTTACCGCTGTCTTTGCCGCGCTAAAAGCTTTCTGAATAGATTCTTTTGCTGAGCTAAAAGCATTCTTGATAGGTGTTGTAACATGCTCCTTAAACCAACCGGAAACCACCGCCCATACCGATTTTACAGTTGTCCATAGAACCTTGAATGCAGTTGATACTGCCGATTTCAATAATTCAAAATTCTTCTTTATTGGCTCTATTACCTTTGATTTAAACCAATCAGAAACAACAATCCATACAGCCTTGACAATGATCCACAATCCTTCAAAGATTTGACCAACTCTTTTCGAAAATCCTTGGAAAAATGAAACAATAGGAGTTATAACATTAGTATTGAACCATCCAGAAACTGTTTTCCATACACCGGATATATCTTTCCATAAAGAAGAGAAAAAACCGGAAACAGATTCCCATAATCCCTTAAAAAAACCGCTTATTGGCTTAATCACATTAGTATTAAACCAATCTCCTGCTTTTGAGAAAATTCCTTTTATTTCTTTCCAATGATCCTTGACTACTACAGCCGCCGTTGCAACACCGGCTACTATTCCTGCGGTAATCGCTGCAGGTGCTGCCGCTACCCCTAAAATAACCGCTCCGACTGCCGTAATCGTAACTCCGACAAGCATAAGTGCTTCATTAAGCCAACTGAATCCGTTCTTTAACATGGTCACAAAGTTTGATATTGCAGTAAATGCGCCAATCGCAACAGAGCCAATCCCGGTTATAGCTTTTGCTACCGGGCTGATAAAAGAAAGTGCGCTCTCTGCCGCACCGCTACCGAATAAAGCTTTGACACCAGCTGAAACAGTTGTTCCAAGTGTAGCAAACGCCCCACCTATTTTTTTTGACAAAGCGGTAGACAATACTGTCGAGATTCCCTCATTTGCCGCAATTTCAACGCCAAGCCTTGATGCAAGTGAACCGGCTATTGCTTTTGAAATGGAAGTTCCGATTATATCAAGTGCGGTTTTTGCAAGATGTAATCCAAGAATTTTTTTGATTGTCAACGCACCGATTATGATTCCAACTGTTTTTACATCTAGGTTGCTTAAAAACTCCTTTGCTCCGTTCCATACATCCTTCCATGAAATTTTACTTAATGCTGTCGTAACTGTATCAAACGCGCCCTGCGCCCACGAATTAAGCGTTTTAGCCAATAATGCAAAGTCAAAGTTTTGGAAAAACTTGTTTATTCCGTCTGCGATTGAATTTCCAAATTGCTTCCAATTAAATGTCGTTCCAAACGAATCCAATCCATGAAGCACCGTGTTTAATGAATTTGCGATCAGTTTTCCGGTTTCTCCGAAAAGCGTTGTTCCTTTTTGCCCTTTAAATAGTCCGTTAAGGAATTTGGCAAGTCCACTACCAAAGCCGGACGCTTTGGCGTATACCTTATCCCACTCGATGCCTCGCATTGCATTGATAAGAGCGCCGGAGATTGCTTTTCCAAGTCCTTCAAGGTCTTTGATGTCGCTTTTGAATTTCTTAAAAATCGTGTCGGTCTGAACCAGTTTTCCGGTATCTCCACCACCAGAACCACCAGAGCCAGAACCGCCACCACTTCCACTTCCACCACTTCCAGAACCGGAAGCGTTGTCTTTACTCTGCTTTGAAATAACCTTTAATTCATCAAATGCACGAGTTGCCTGTTGGATTTCCTTTTTTGCTTTCTTGGCATTTTTTGCGATACCGCCTGTGTTTTTTCCTGCGTTTCCTGCGGCATTACTCAAATCATCCATGCCATCAGATGCGCTTCCAATATCATCAGCAAGACCGCTGATTCCTGCTCCTTTGCTTGCTTCATATTTCCATCCGAAGATAGAACCTAAAGCATTTGTTACCATTTCCGCAAAAGAAATCACCTTCTGTAGAACCGCATTAAGCACCTTGATAAATGGCTTAAATGCATTGATTAAACCACCACCAACGACCGCTCCAAGTGCTTTGAAGTTCTCTCTAAGCATGGTTATCTGGTTATGCCACGTATCGGCTGTACGTGCAAAGTCCCCGGTGATATTGGTTGTATGCGCAAGCACATACTGATAACGCAACATAGCTTTTTGAGCCTGCGTCATTGAGGAAATGTTCGCATCAAGTCCTTGCTTTAATGCCCATTCCTTTAATGTTGCCTGTGTCAAGTCGATACCATAACGCCGCATAGGTGCCGTAGTACCGGAAAATACAGATTGCAGACTCTTGGCAATATCTTCTTGACTCACATCATAGAATGAAGCCATATCTCCGGCTAATTCTGTCAACCGGATAGACATTTTTGCCATCTGCCCTTGCGGAATATCAAGGGCTGTTCCCATGGCTTGGAAACGGCTTGCAAACTGTTTCGCGGATAACTCGGACATACCGAATTTTTCAATTGATGTTTTTGCGAAATTGTTAATTAGGCTTTCGTACTGCCCGAATGTCTGCCTTACAACGTTCTCAACCTCTGTCAGTGAGGATGATATGTCAATGGCATCTCCAAGTAGCCTAAATCCACGGAATAAAGCCCAGTATGTTGCATACACTTTTCCGATTGCTGACGCAAGGGAGAACGACTTCTTGGTAACCGCAGAAGCACCGGAACTAAATCCACTAAATGAGCTTGTTATGCTTCTTGCCGCAGTTCCTGCCGCTCCGCCTGTACGTGATAATTTTGCCAATGCGTTTGTCATGTCAATAATATTCCGGCTTACGCTAGGGGCTTTCGACAGTTCGGACATAAGCTGTCTCATTGCCGTAGCAAGTTTCGGGATATTTTCAATCGCCTTGGTGGAACTCTGGTAACCAAGCTGTTTGATTGCAGATGCAAGATCGGTCAGACCCTTAACAGATGCTGACATTCCAGAAATCCCTTTTAATGCATTGGAAATCTGACGCATAGAACCAGCCGCGGCATTAATTTGTTTGCTGTTGATAGAGCCTAATTTGCTTACATTTCTTGCAACCGCAGAAAAAGTCCGTGTGTCAATTCCACGCATTGCCGTCATTGCCCCTGCAAGTCGGTTTACCCCTGTGGAAAGACTATTCAGATTTCCGGTACTAAGTCCAGAAAGCGCGGAAGATAATCTCCCAAGTCTTGTCACAAGCGCATCTATCTGGCCGCTTGCCTGTTGTGCCTGTGCTTGAATTTTTATTTCAAGAGACTCTAATTCCATTTATCCACCAACTTCCTATAACTTTTTTAGGTTAGCGGCTATCTTCCACATTGATAGCCGGTTAAAAAGACGGTAGGATTTGACCCCTACCGCCCTTGAATTACTTTTTCAGTTTTCCCTTTTTCAGAAGAGAAAGCATTTTTGAATTTTCCTCTGATGTAAACTTAAAATTGGAAAATCCGTTCTTTTTTGCGATTTCCGCGCGATGTTCTTTCGACACATCATCTTCCCCAACCGCTTTTAATGCTTCAACGATTGAACCGGAATTTCCGGTATACTTCGGATAATACTTGGTTTTGCATTTCTTTGCGCCTTTTACAACAATAACTGTGTGCCCTTTTATGCGTGTCACAAGAATATCTCCGTTGCGAAGAATAAACCCGGCATGATAAGACCCCATATCATCAAACAAACCGGATTTCAAAATTACCGGTCGTTCATTGGATGTATTGAAATCTCCCACATCCTTACCGGATGCATAGATAATACAAGCACGTACAAGGGAAGAACAATCGCATTCCGTCTTGACCTTTGTGTTGATACCATGTTTAATGACTCCGTAGCGTTCCGATTGGTCATAGCCGATATTTTTGTTGCCACACGCAATCTTCATAGCTTCAGCTAACTTCTCCGCAACCTTATTATCCTTTGCTCTTAACACATTCCATCCCTTAGAATGGTTGTAAAACTTCTGCGTAGACACTTCCTGTCCGGTCTGGTCTCCGGCTTTTCCGCCAGAATAGCAGTTTCCGTGTTCATCGTGTCGCGCACTTCCGATAATTACTGCCATGGTAATACCTCTTTTCTTAAACTATCTTTGGCTTTGGTAAATGTGATTTCCTTGATTCAGCCGCCCATGCTTCTTCCGCCTTAAGCATTTCTCGTATCTCAGCATCGGGATCGTCCGTATTATGCTTTTCGATGGAATCATAGCAAGTTTCTTTCACGTACTTACTATTACCCTTACCGAATGTAGCATCTATTGCGGTCACAAGTGCTGACGTTGCATATCTGCCAAACCACATATACATTTCCACATCGCGTTGCTTCCATTCTGCCTTGTATGCATCCACATAAGGCTTAAGCAACTCTGGATTCATCATATCTATATCATCAACGGAAAATCCGTAGCCTTTCGTTACCACAAGGTAAAACGGACGGATTTCCGCAACGTAATATTCCCATGTTAATTCTTGGTTTTCGCTTTGGATGGGGTCTTTTTCTTCTCTTTCTCCTGCTCCTGCGCTCTCTCCAACGACTCCATCATCTGCGCTAAAAAACCGTTTGTCATCATTTCCTCCTGCATATCAGCGAATAAATCCATGCAGTTAATCTCGTTTGTGTCAATCGCATCATAGAGAATGTCGGACACCTTCTCAAGCTGCTCATCGTAGCCTTCGTTTGTTTTGTAATCATATCCAAATTCTTCATTGTGATGCATCTGCAATCCCACAAGAAGTGTCTTAGGAAGCGTTTCAAGAAGAATATCTTCCATAGAGGAAATATCTTCCATGTCCTGTGTCTTCATAATATCCTGTAAGATATGTGATTTTAACGATGGTCTTGTTGCAAACTGAATTGTATATTCTTTTCCACCTAATTTAACTTTCATGTTTTACCTTGCCTTTCTGCCCTATATTGGCAAGGGGCAGTGTTGCCACCGCCCCATTGTTGCTTATCTTATTGCTTCAAGTTCTGCGATCGACCGTTCATCCTCGCCTACCGGTGCGGTCGATTGCTCGTCCGATAGGCTTTTTACCCCACCACTGTTACGGTAAATGTGCCATCGTTGTTATCAACGACAGTCAGCTTATCTGTAACAAGCTCTGATGCTGTACTTGGAATAACTGTTACCGTCATTTCAAGGATTTCATCGTTTCCACCTACATCGTTAGGTGTTGCTGTTGCAGTTCCTACATATGCGTACTTCGCTACGCCACCAATACCGTCAGTTCCGTACAGATGGATAATATCAAGTTTTTTATCTCCATATCCATCCACCTTTGAAAGATATTCTTTTTCAAGGTTTCCTGTGATTTCTCTTGAATCAGAAGTCTTAATTCCTTTTTCAAAGGTCTGCTGGTCATCTTCCATCGTGGTTGACTCAACTGTGTTTGGCGGTGATGCAGGGCTTGGAACTGACTTAGCCGCAACCAAAAGATTGTATGTTCCTGCAAAATCGGCCTGTTTTTCCGTGTGCTCTTTTACAATGACACGCGTTTTATAACTTGTTGATGCCATATTTTCTACTTCCTTTCTGCTTATAGCTGATCTAAATGCTCAATGTTTCCAATTACGCGAGTTGCGCGGAATGTAACCGTTCGCACTTGCTTGGAAATTGTTTGAATTACATTTGATACCTCAAACATTTGTTGTTTAAAAAAAGACACCGCATATGCTGCGATGTCCTTAGTTGCCTTTCTTGAACCTTTGTTTGTAATTGTGATTTGAAATGTTGGGCGAATTGCGTTGATTGTCTTTGCTTCATTAGTCCTTCCGGCTTCTGTGCCACCGATTTGTCTGACTAAAAGTGTCGGGAATGTTGCGGTGCCGCCCGATTCTTCATCTTGCGTCACCTTAATTCCTCTTACCTTGCTCTCCATGTACGATTTTAAAAGGGAACATAAGGTGTCTTCAAAATCAAGTGCCCAACTATTTAACTCATTTTCCACCGAATACCTCCCTTGCAATCTTTACATACTGTTGAATAATCTGTTGTTCCGCATTGTACATAGGCATTGTGGCTTTGATACCGTGGGTATAACGCCATGTTTCGGTCTTATCGTCCCAATAGTACCAACCATCTTCAAAAGCGTGTATTTGCCCCGGATATGTGCCGACGCCGAATCCAAGTTCCGGTGCTTTTGGGTTCTCTTTGGAGTTATAAAAAATACCAGCTCCAAACTCTACCGCCAACAAAGTATAGAACGGTTCTCTATCTTCTGACGTTACCGTTTTTCCGGTTGCAATCAGAATCGCATTCGAGGTCATTAACTGCGGTGCTTTATCTACCCTTACCGTTATCGTGTTTCCTAATGGTGATTCCGATATGTGTTGTATTGCCACCGTCTGACCTATCTGTGCAAGCCTAGAAACAAGTAAATCGCATTTAGCCTGTAAACTATCGCGGTACTTTTCTAATTCCTTTATGGCGGCTTGTATGGACTTAGTGGATAGTGTCATTGAAATAGTTTTCTTTGCCATGCGATCACCTACTTAATATTCTTCCGAAGAAGAAACAAATCCGTGGTCAGTCCTTCATCAGCAACGCCTTTTACGATGTAGTCTGCGGTTTCTGAATCCACAAGTCCATCGTCAGTGCGTTTGACTTCCGAACGTTTCCACACCGCATCGCCGGCTTTCAGTGGCAAATATCCTTTATCCGTGACAAGCTGACAGTATGATGTGCTATCATCAATTCCAAATTCTTTCACAAGGGCTTCTGAAAGCTTATTGCTGATATTTGCTCGGAATGTCGTAGGTTCTGAAAACCCTTCAACTTCCTCTCCTTTTGGAATCTTGTTGCCTTCGGAATCTAAATAAGGCACAAAGTTCCCGTCGGAATCCTTGTACCCTTCATAGACAATATTTCCATTTTCGTCAGTTTGTGGAATGAATACCCTCTGACCGGATTGCGAATACTTCATTTCCTGCTTGTTAATGTCAAGCATTGGTGTTTTCCTCCGGGATTCCGGCAACGCTCGTCAGAAGCGATAACACTCCGGCAAGGACTGATGTGGAAAGAACATATTTCCAATCCACCGCACCCATAAATGCCGCCGTTCCAATTCCGGCAATTGCCGCCTGCGCAACAGTCTTGATTGCTCGGATTCCGGCTTTCTTAGTCCAATCCTTCCAATTCCTCATGGCTTTTATCTCCTTTCCCTATATGAATCTCTTCAATCTCATGTTTCATTTTCGTAACCATGCCATTTCCACCTAACGCATGGTACGCATCATACATCTCACAGAAGTTCTGATAGGCATATGACGGTATTTCTCCGATTCTGGTGTACTTTGCATGGTATTCAATGAGCTGGACGCGCAAAAGGAGCATTGTTCCTTTACTGTTCGCATCCCTGCTTTTCTTTTGCTGTTTAAGAAGCCAAACTATATATCCAAGCACTATTGGCAGTGCCACAAGATAAGTTTGAATCAAAATACTTTTCATTTGAATCTCCTTTGACGCACTGCCCACCACCGCTTAATGTGCGCCGCCTGCAACCATTTTACCGGCATCGGCAATATGGTCACGCTCAATCTTCTTTAATTACATTGCTTTTACAAACGGAAACACTCCAATAAAAAGGCTTTCACGGTCTTTCCATGTCCGGCTCACACCGTTTTCGGAGAAACTTGCCATGTATGATTCTCCTGCCTGCGACCGGTCGTACACTGCCAAATTGACCATAATGTTTTCATAGTTCTTAACATCACTGTCAATCTGTTCTTGCGTATATGTGTCCGGATAGTTTCGTCTGCTGATAATCTCTTTTCTTGCCTGCTCTAAAAGCTGTTCAATCAAAGGGTTACATTCTTTTTCATCAAACACAACTTTATCGGACTTTTCCCCGGTCGCTTCGTCCTCTACCTCTTCTATATGAAATTGTTTTAAACGAATTTTTACTTGTTCGACAAGTGTGTATGACATAAGCGATCTCCTACAGATTAAATTTTGCAATCAGAATTTCTTTCAGTTCCGCGCCACTTTTCGCTTGTGCATTTTCAATCCCTTGCTCTGCGGCAAGTTTTTGTAAGTCTGCGGTACTCATTCTGTTGATTTCGGTCTTTGTATAAGTGATAGGGTTTTCAGGTGGATTCATGAAATCAGAAGGTACCTGAGATTTTTCCTCCGGTACTTCCTCTCCTGGCATATACCACTTGCCCTTATATTTTGTTTTGCACTCGTAAACCAAAGGATCACCTCCTAATAGCACTTAATGACATAGGTGCTATCCATTCTTTCATAAGACGGAAGTACGATTTCAGAAACCGTTGTCTTAGTCTGCACAGGGTCTTCCGATACGGAAATTGCAACAGCAACACCTGTGTTTACGATAGAAACATCTGCTGTAGGCTTTCCGATAAGTGTACGTTCTTCCGGTGTTGTACCGTACCAAGTATTTCCAAGTGCTCCGCTTGGGATAAGCGTTGCAAATCCGTCTGGGTAAAACTTAGATGCCGTACCAGCTTCATTCTTGTACTGCTTAGAGTAAACAATAATGCTGATTCCGAGTTCGTTGGAGAATACCTCTTTAACACGGTTGTCGTTCATAAAGATGTTTGCCGTGGCATTCTGCGCAAGAATGACGGAACGAATCTTCTTATTCTGCTTAAGATGATCCATAGTCTTACGAGAAACAATCATGATAGAAGGTCTATCTCCTGTCTCTGATTCGACTGCATCAAGGGCAACAGAAACATCGTCAAGTGGATCAGAATTTTCGTGGTCATCCCACTTATCTGTTGCGGTCTCAAGGTTTGCAAAGTTGTGTGTCTTGTATGTGTTGCTCGGATCGTAGTTATAAGCGTAGGTTACTCCATTTGCCTGAATGGAAATATTTGGAGATCCATCAGACGGTGCAAGCAACTGCATAATCATACGCTCCGGCACTACGTTAGCACCGTCAATAAGAGTATTTGCATCATCAAAGATTCTGCTTAATACCTCGCTTGCATATGGGTCTGCGCTATCCTGTGCACGCATAATTTCCTGTTCGTCAGCTTCTTCAATCAGCATGGATTCACGGAAGAAAGCCATCTCTGTTTCTGTCAGTTTGAATCCCTCACGGCTTCTTAACGTTGACACTGCATCAAAATTTGATGGTGCAAGAGAAACCGGAAGTCCTTTGGAAGTCTTAATCCATTTCAGATCAAGTCCCATTTTCTTCTTAGCTGGGAATAATCCCGAGCCAAGATACGCAATTTTATTACTTGCTACCTCTGTGTTTACAAGCGCGATTGCTTTTGCACTATACACATCTCTAATGTTCATTCTGTATTACCTCCTATTCAAATACGATTAACGGAAGGGCTGTCTTAACTGCCTCTGCAACAGCTTCTCCTGTGTTTGTCTGAATGTTTGCAGAATTTACAACTCCAAACGCTCTAAGGATTGTTCCGTTAGGGTTCTCGTCCTTATAAACATCTGTAAGTAAAATTCCGATTGGCTTTGTCTCCTTATCAACCTTTCCATCTACGGCGATTGGACTTCCTGCCTTGCACACGCCTTCTGTGAATGCGGTATCATCAAGTTTGATTTCCTCGAACAGCTCGCCGCCTAATTTTCTTTTCAGAATTTCAAGCTGAGTTGTTACACTTTTTTCAGTAAACTTCATCTTTAAAACCTCCTTACGATAAATAACTGTCTACTACCGACTTAGCCGCCTGATTCGTTCCGGCTAAAGTCTTTCCGATCGACTCTGCGGCTTTTTCCGCTTCTGTCTTTTCGTTGTCTTTATTACCGCCAGCCGTTCCACCGCCCGGATTTGTACTGCCTTTAGCAATTTCCTGTTCCTTGGCTTGCGCTGCAGCGGTCTCTTTTTCAGAGATAATCTTTCCAAGAACGTCATAATCAAAGCTGCCATCGTCTTTTACGATTTGTGCTGCCTGCTCTGCAGTAACATTAAATTTAGATGCAGCATTGGCTCTCTGCGTAGCTATTGCCTGCGCTTTTTCAAGTTCCGCGATTCTTGCATTGGCTTTTTCGAGGTTCTTATTTGCCTGCTCGACTTCCGTAAGCTTTCCCTGTTCGATATCATCGAGCTGCTTCTGCAACTCTTCAGCTTTGTCAGCCTTTGTCTTGTACTCGTCAGCCTTTGCTTTGGCTCTCTGTACGGAACTTCCGTAATCTGCCATGATCTTGTCCGCGTTTTCCTCGCTTAATCCCATAGCAATCAGATCTTCTCTCTTCATTCATTACCTCCGATATGTCATACGAATTTTTATACGGTGCAACGACACCGAACGACATTGTTGATTTTTACGCTCACAACTTTGCGAATTTTTATAAAATAAAAACAGCCGCCGATTACTCGGTGACTGTCTTATCTTTGTTTGTCTGGCTCTGTGTGCCATCTGTATTCATTTTATTTATCAATTCCTGTGCTTTTTGTTCCTGTGCTTCTACATCATCAATGGTTTTCCACAGATTGTCCAAGTATGGCTTTGACAACAGGAATGTCTTTTCTGCATCTCCCCAAAGCCCGACAGATTTAATTGCCACAAGCGGATGAATACCGGCTTGTAAAAGCTGATATAGGGTCTGCGACTTGGTATACATATTGTCTTGTGGGCTATGGTTTATCTGAACATCAAAGTCGCGCAAACTCAATCCTAAGTCGTGATCCTGTATACGAATCACGTTCAAAACAACTTTCGCAAGTCTTTTTTCAGCCGACTTTACAATTGGGTCTTTTAGTTTGGCTCTCGACTTCGAGAAGTCCCATCCGTTTCTTAGCTCAACCGCTCCCTGTGTATCTCCACCGGAATTATTGTTGTTCTTATTCGGTATAGCAAGAATGGACTGTGCATTATCCCATAAATCATCCTTTGCAACCTGGCACTCTGTCTGGTTCAACTCTTGTGTCATAATGTCAACATCTGATTTATTCTGCTCATTATTGGATTTTACCGTCAGCGCATGGGAAATCTTCATTTTTTCAAAAGTTTCCGGGTCAATGTCGCAATTTACAAACTTTATCCAAAACTGAACAAACTGCTCAACGCCATCCATTCGGTTTGACTGCATTGTATTGATTGCATCTAATAGTCCAATCACAAGCTCAATATCAGAAATGCGCTCATGGTTGTTCGGAAACTCAACAATCGGGATTCCACCAAAGCCATGCAGTTGCCAATCTCGAACCTCTCCGTTCACAATCTTGCACTCGTAAGAATCCGTGTAGCAGAGTTTATACATCTGTCCATCGGTATCCTTAAGCTCTTGGATTGCTAAAAGTGGTTCTTCTGTGGATTGGTTATAAATAACAAATGTATTCATTGGTGTTGGTGCGACAATTCTAAATGGTATATCTCCATTTGCAAACTGCACCGCCTTAAATGACGTTCCGGTTGCTGATTGCCACTCTCCTGCCTTAATGTCCTTTTCCTGCTTATTAGCATCAGTCAGATAATCATTAAATTCATCAACCGCATTGTTTATTCGGTCATCGTCTTTCCTACTGATAAGCTGAATCGGCTCACCGTAAGTCTGACCAACCTTGAATTGAACAATCTCATAGGCATGGTTTTCAGATACCTTATTGGTTATATCCGCGTTCTGTACCTTTGTTCGGTACAATACAGGCTGATCGCCCTTGTAGTAGTTCCACAGATACCGAATGATCGTCTTGTTGAAATAAAATGCACCAATGCAGTTTCCGATAACATTTACGATATTGTCTTCCGTAATCTGTTCTACGTTAGCATATGCAATTTTTCTTCCGTATCTGCCTTTTACAAGGTCGTGAAAATACTGTGTATTCATATAAATAAAACTCCACTACTGCAAGCGCGTTTCGGTATTGGCTTTGTTTCAATTTTGCCTGTTGCCACGCGATAAATCACAATATGATTGCATTTTTTACATTTACACGGATGATCTATCGTAGATCTCCCATCATAATGTCCGGCAATTCTTCCGCAATCCGGGCAATATATAGTTACTTTTTTCATAGCAACCTCTTTCTTACAAAAAAGGCACCGCCATTTCTGACAGTGCCTTTTACGGGTTATATGCTTTTGGGGTTGTAGGATTTTGTTTTTTCTACTCTTTTAGTATACCATGCAAGTTTTAGGAAATGTTGTGAAAGAATGTGAACTATTGTGCACTTTTATGCACTCTTTCCAAGATAAATCCCGCCGAATTTCTTCTCAAACTCCCGAATAGCCTTTTTTCGGATGTTCATGATATTTCTGTAGGAATATCCCATTTCTACAGAAATTAAATTCCAGTCCTTATTATCAACATAGTGCGCATACAGGACAATATACACATCTGTATTTTCCATACTGTCAATCTGCCCGATAATAACCCGGCGTTTATCCACAAATTCGCACACAAGTTCTTTTATCTCGTTCTGTAGGTCTGCAATTTTAGCAACAGCACTTCCCATTTTGTCCGGATCGCCGGAAGACTGCACATCAACCTCTTTCGGGGATATGGATATAGATGTTGCCATATCGGATAGCCTTTTGATTTCTTCCAGCTTATTTGCAATCGCATGGTCAATTCTGCTTATCTGTGAAAGATATTTGTCTGTTGTCATATCCTAATACCTCCTGAATGGGTTTACTGCCGCTTCTACCTTTGCTTGTGTTCCGCTTCGCATCTCGTTTTCAAACAAAGCAACCGAATCCGGTGCATCATCATGCTTTACTTTTCCGCTTCTTGTCATTGTCGTAAGTTCTTTCATAAACTTGTAATATTGGCTCTGTCTGTCCATTTTCTTGAAATCGCGGAAATAATAATCACGAATGATATTATCTCTCGCATTTTCCATTCGAGTTATTTTGTTTGAACAATTAAACTTGAATCGTGCGCTACATCTTCCACCTTGTTTTTTCACAATGTCCATTACATCTCGACCAAAATATTCTCCGGCACTATTACTCTCGAATGTAACCGTCTTTACGTTGTGCTTAATAAGCATATTTGCACATTCCGGCTTGGTAAACTGTGTTCCGGCATTATCAAACACTACATCTACGATATAAACCTCGTTGCCGTACACATAGCCAATCGGCATTGAGCAGCTATCTTCTCCCTTATCAGCACTGTCACAAGCCGCCATAATTGCATCTGGTTCTCGATCAACAGGAAGTTCCTCAAAATAATTAAGCTCATTCTCCGCAAACATTCGCCCTTTTGCTTCAAATGGTTCTTGTTGGAACTCTGCCGCCCACGTTTCTTCCGAAACAAGTTTTCTTTCCTTTTGGTAGTAAACGGTTGTGAATATCTTCCGCAATCCCTTTTTATCTTTTCGATAAATCTCCCAATTGCTTTCATCTGTGATTGGGTCAAGTGCCGGAATCGCAACTTCTTTCCACCGCCATTCCAATTCATCAGCTTTATTTTGTAAAGCCGTGATTGGGTCATACAAGCTGTATTTCGTTCCCTGTATGATAATAGGTGTTCCCTCTAATCGTCTACCAAGAACATCGTCTGTTACTTTCTCGCAAAGAAACTCTAATCTATCTCTATTTCGTGCTTCCTCATGGTTTTTAACGCAGTCATCAATATAGACAAGTACATTTGCTTCGGTACATCCTACGATTGCACCATCAATAGGTCTGCAGGTAAATGTCGGGAAGATATTTTTGCTCTTAAGGTCGATTGATAGGTTTTCAGCACTTTTATAGTCCTTTTCGCCTATCTTTGTTGCTTCCGGGAAAACGCTTAAGAATCTGTTGTACGTGCTTTCTGTTTCAAATCCTTGCAATAATCCACCATAAAATCGCTTAACAAGTCCTTCGCCTTTTCCAACACCGAATATACTTCCATCCGGGTCGCGCCCACCCATCATCTGCGCTAATTTCAGACCGCCTGTTGTTTTTCCGGTTCTTTTCGGTTGCGATACAGACAAAAAATCCAATTTTCCATCGTAAATCTCCTGGTATGCTCCGACTACAGGTTGTAGCACTTTTCTTCTTGGGAAATAAAATCTTTTCCACGGATCCTTTTCATCAATTTCAATGTAATAAAAAAAGCTGTCCACAAGATAGGCTGATTCATACATCAAAACATCGTAGAATTGTTGAAGCACCTTGTATGTCGTATCATGTCCCCCGGCATACACTTCTAAGTCTGCAACTCTGCCACCTGTATATTGCTTGACATAGCTTGCTATAAGTTGCTTTGCCCTTGCGGATATTTTCAATCCATAATCAACGTCATGTTCTGTCCTTAAGGCAACCGCTACGGCTTGTATGTATGCATCTATTACTTGTTCATCAACGCCTTTTCTCTGTATGTAATTTTCATATCCATTTACTGCATTGATTAACTGCTTTGAAGCCAAATAAAAAGCACCTCCGCAAAAGCAGAAGTGCCTTGACCTCTGCCTATAATTTTTCTAGGTTAGCGACTAACTCAATTTGTTAGCCGGTTGTCTTTTAATTGTAATATACCATTTTGTGGCACAATGGGCATTCACACTTGTAGTTATCGCCTTCCCTTTGATCTCCACAATATTCATATTCAGTCTTTTCCGCTTCAAAAACGGTTTTGCAATTCTTACACTCAAACTTTAAAGGTTTTCTTTCGTACCTAAGGCTGCCTTCTTTGATTATTTTCATTTCCAATGCACCTTGAACCCTTTCTTCTTATACTCCCCTACGGCTTTTTTAAGTCTCATATCGTCCTCATATTTTTCATTCAGCATAATCACCACATTACCTTTTTCAATGCCGTATATGTTGCAATTTGCAAGTTTCTTAGCCGTTCCAAGGATAGCCTTTGCCTGTTTGCTGCTCATTTCATAGGTTTTGGTTCCCATATTAACGATCATTTCTCATAAACCTCTCAAAATCTTCCATACATTTATAACACAAGTCGTATGTGGCATTTAAAATACCATTCTTTGTAATGGAATTTCCGCACAGTATTCCTTTTTTAATTTCTGCGCCGCATCTATCGCAAGTACACCATTTTCTTTCATGCTCCATTTCTCATAAACTCCTCAAAATCTTTCCTGCACTTAGGGCATAAATCATACGTACGACCAAACGGAAATAATATGTTTGAATGAATCTCTTTGATTTCTCCCCTTACGTTGCCATCTTCAAAAATTGGACTTGAAGTAAAATAATCACCAATCGGCATAAATTCAAATTCACTTATTGGTTTTACTTTTATTTCTGCACCGCACCTGTCGCAAGTGCGCAATTCTTTTTGATGTTTCATTCTTCCACCAGCTTTCTGCCACACATCGGGCAAAATGCAATATTTACCACTCCTGCGCCGTATTCTCCGGCACTATTCGTAAAAACAAGTGCACATTTGTCTACAATTTTCCGAATTTCTATTGCGTCACCGGACGGGATTCTCCCATTTTTATCCGGAGTGAGGAAATCCCAATCCGGTATTCCAATTCCTATGTTTTTACAAAAATCACACATATTACACCTCAATCATAGCAAAAATCGGAATCCTCGTGAGATTCCGTGTCTTTTGTTTGATATAAATATTCCACAATGTTTTCATCATCGAATAGCGGTACAGGGAATCGAACCCTGTCAGCCAAAACCATGCCAACCGCTTTCAAATCTGCAATTTCTAATCACGGAAGGGGTTTCTGTTTCCAATGATACCGCTACCATCCATAAGTCCCCATTGACCGGAACTATTGCAGTAGCACCCGGCTAAGTGGAGATAAGGAATTGATGTGGCGAGGATTTGAACCTCGCAGAAAAGATTTACTTTCTCATAATGTCCCTGAGAAATACTTTCTCTGTATTGCATTTTGCAATAGACATTTCATAGCGTTTACCCATTCCGCCACACATCAACGCCCTATTTAGGGCAAGCGCAGTGTGTAGGATTCGAACCTACAAGGCGAAAAACGCCCGACCGGATAGCAACCGGTTCCAATTCCATTATGGGAACACTGCAAAATTTTCTATATATCGTAAACGAACTTTCATCGTCCTATTTCCACGCTTTTTAAGTCGACAACGCTTCCATCACAAGAAAAACATCATTCATTACACCAAAACTCGTCAGCCTTGTCACATAAACAATATTTTACAACGCGTTGGGATTGCAGGAATCGAACCCGCGACAACCCGGATATAAGCCGTGTCTTCTACCACTGAATTAAATCCCAATACAATGATCGGTACGAGATTTGAACTCGTGTTACCACCGTGAAAGGGTGGTGTCTTACCGCTCGACTAACCGATCATAACCGCCACGAGACGGTTAGCAATATGTTTTACGTGCTATGCGTTACACGATCATGCGCCGTGGGATAGACGCATGATAGAATACCACCGGACAGTCTCGCACCGTCCTTAACAGAATCGTCCTAGTGGCGAAAGGAGGAACCCAAATGCTTGAATTACTCAACCAAGGGTTCAAGTACATATGAAAAACATACGTGGCTACATGAAACGTCAGCATGTAACCAATTATGCTACCGGGATTCGAACCCGGAATGCAGGAATCAAAATCCTGTGCATTACCGTTTGGCGATAGCCCAATGTTGATTCGTCCGCAAACGTAATTCAAGGCCTAACGCCGATAGATCAATTATTCAGCCTAGAACTATCATTTGCGGACTTAAGCTATACCGGATGCTCCGATTTCTCAATCTGGTGTTCGGCGTCACTGTCCAGATTAAGCAAATCTCCGGTGCTGTCCGGTTCCTTTGATTTTGTTATATGTATTCTTTCGACCACGCTCAAAATTGGCGGAAGAAAGCGAATACCAAATATTGGATCATAAATTGTCATGTTGTTATCTCCAAATGGTCATAACATTCATTGCAAATATCGCGTATGAAAGCAAATACCCTCTTACGTTTGAATTGTCTTTTTGTTTTACCTGTCCTCCCATAAGTCCAAGTATTACGAGTACATCTGTCGCTGTTGCGATTATCTTTAAAATCATATCAATATCCCTCATCCTCAAAGCCGTGTTCCTGTTTGAATCGTTCCATTTCATTTACGCTCATGCCAAAAAGCCCAGCAGATTCATCAGAATTCGTATGTTTGAAGTATTCGCCCTGTTGTGGAAACATGAACCGGAACATAGCATAATTCGCAACGTCACACAGGTATTCAAGATTCCCGGTCTCTTCAAACTTGGCAAGGCACATTTTCAAACTTTCGATTGCATCCACATTCTCGTTTGCAAAATTCATTCTTGCCGGTCCGTATTTGTAATACGACTGTTCAATCAATCCTTTGCGTTTTTCATCAAAGGTTTCGGAATACTCAGTTTTCATCAACTCATTGCTGCAGCTTGCCATTAAACATCACCTTCCGCTCTGTGGTTTGCTCTTTCAATGTCAAACCCTTCCGGATAACGTGCCTTAAGTTTGTCTACATTCATCTGCATGATCTCATCAAGGCTCCAGCCGAAGGATTCACAAAGCATTGCCAGATACCAACAAATATCGCCAGCTTCTTTCTTTGCGTGGTCAATATCAAGCTGTTTCTCATGGAAAATCCACTTTTTAATCATGTCGTTGAACTCTCCAACCTCGCCGGATAACCCCAAACAAGAATTGAAGATGCCGCCAAGGTCATAATCTTGCAACGCAGATGCGATATTGTTCTTTTTGCAAAATTTAAGCAAATCAAGTTTATCCGAAATTCTTTCTGTCGCCTTGCGATCATTTGTCCGCATGGCTAATTCCTGATACTCATTTCCGGTCATATATCATTCTCCTGTCCGAAACACTCTTTTTGTTTTTAAAAATTTTTTGGAAATTTAGTTGCGATTCGCAACGTGAAAGTGAATTGTTATAAATTTATTATAGCCTATTTACGATGAAAGTCAATGGGTGTGTTGTAAGTGGCTTTTTATTGCTATCGGTAAAGCACTATTGCGCTATAACCTTTCTTACAGCCATTGAATACGTGTGTAGAATATTTAACATCTACTATCTCGTAAGACTCGGATAGAGCCTTTATCATTCTATTTACCTCTTCTTGAAATTCTTCTGAGTCTGTAGAATCTATTGGCTCTGTAATTTTCATTGGATTCATGTATGCTCCTTTGCTTGAATAAGGCTTTTTGTTTTTTGAGGTATTTAAGGTACTTAGTAGCCGCCCGGCGGTCTTTCTGTCAGACCCCCTCCCCGTCCTTTTTCTTGCAAACATGGAAATCTAAAATATTTTCCGTTTCGTTTTGTTGTCATTGTGTGAAAATCAAATTGTTTTAATACAATTCATGTCATACCCTTGTAACTATTCGCAAAACCTAACTTTTCCGAATAGTTCACGAATAGTTAAAACGCTACACCCCTTGATATTACTGCATTTGCGAATTGTAGAATAATCACACACAATTTAAACCGTATTATTTGCCGCTGCATCCGTGAATTGTGTATCAATTGCGTGCAATTCTTGGCTCTTTTTCTCGTCCAATCTTGGCAGCTCTTGCGCTGTAATTGCCCTTCTTTGGGTGGCATTATCTCCAATGCCGGGCTGATTCATTCCGAATTCGTTGTTGCCCACGAACATAGTACCCACTGGGCTGTTGGAGTCGTACGCACGATCAAGGATACAATCCTTGCGTGATCGCTGCAATTTTTGCCACATCTTGAAAGTCAGCGAACTTGGTTCATCACTAGCCCATATATCCATTGTGTTCGTGGGTATATTACAAAAATAACTAAATGCTACCGTACTTACCAACTTGCTATACACATTGGAGATGTATATATAATAATCACAAAGCCTATACAATACCTCTCTGTCATACCTGTTACAGTTAGTCGGTATAGTTGCATTACCAAGAGGTTTTAGACTCTTGTCTTTTAGTACCGATGTATCCGGGAATAAATGCATACCAACATACTGCATTACAGCTTTCCATTGTCTCTGTCCAGCTTTTAGTAAATCTTCGATGTGAAATTCTATACAAGCGTTGTCTATTAAATCTTGTACAGTTGATGTGTATATTTGTACTGTACCTAGATCCACTATAAGGCTTGTAAGATCTACGTTTTCTACATCCTGCATATATTTCACACCTCCGTTCCGTTTAATCTCTTTGATTCTGGTATACACTATTTCCGGGTTTAAAGTCAAGCCTTAATTTTTACGGTGGTATTATATACTTACGCCGCGCGCGTATGCGGATATACACTTACTATAAACCTATAGGCTTTAAATACAGTGTATTATTATTAATTTAAAAGATTAAGAAAAAGAGAGAGAAAGAGAAACATAGTTCTGAAAAAGCGACGTCAGACGATTGTGTCGCCTTATGTCAGACGATTGTCAGACGATTTTTACCAAAAACTGATACTATTCTATCATTTTTGGACTTGTCAAAGACCTAACACAACTAGCCTTGTTTATAAAAATTTAAGAAAAGTTTTATAGTTTATTTACTGTTTTTCGGAGATTTTGTAAGATATGCCCGGATGCGTTGTTGATTTTTGGATATGGTGAAAAGAAAAGACAGCCGGAAAATCTGTCCCTTGTTTGAAAATATTTACTTGCATTCTGCCCGATCTGATGATAGACTATAGATATGTCACACGGCGTGGATGCTTGCCGATGTGGTGCCGCCAGCGATCCCGGCGACCACGGATTGAAACAATAGTCTTTTTAGTAAAAGCAAAACATTTAATTTATGTTTTGTGTCGCGTGCAGTGGATGCTCTGCGCGTGGTATCCGGAGCGATCCCCGGATACAAGGATTGAAATAATTATATTCTCAGTGACAGAAAAAGAGTGGGTCAGATTTTTAGTCTTTCCCACTCTCTTTCTATGCGCACTACATTCTTCCTTTCTGATAGTAATTTATCCCATTTATTTCAACTTCCTCAAATCCGGAAAAATCGCATAGTTGATAACTTGTATATGTGTCACATTCTTTCACCTTATAACCTTTACTTTCTGCGTATTCATCCGCCATGCTCTTAACTTCAAAAACTGCTACAACGTTGCCGATTCCATTTAATACTTCGTATGTCATTATATAATCCCTCCTATGTGCTTTGCTTATGCGTTCTTTCCTGCTCCGTAGCACTCATGAAATGCATCTACGAGCTTTCCAAGTTGTTCCGGTGTCAATTCTTCTTTTAGATCGTCCGGAATCCATTTATACGATGCGCGGAACGTTTCTCCATTGTTTCCGATCTTGGATGATCTCTTGACCATTTCAAGCTTGTACATCTCGCCAAGCTCTTCCGTTGTGATTTCTCCGGCTTTTACTGCTTCTCTTCCCTCTCTTGTTAGGATGCTCATTGCATCCCCTTTCTTTACGATTCCGATTCCTGTGATCTTCATATTGTTCCCCTCTCTTGTCTGGTTAATATAAACGTTGTCAAAATATTTTCTTGACTTTTGAATTACTACATGTTATCCTAAATCACGTAAGTTTTGGAAGATTAGGTTTAGTACCTATTCAAATTTACGTGACTGTTGCCGGTGGATTATCCACCGGCATTTTTAAAACTTGTATTTGCCGGTTTCATCAAAATCAGATTCCTCAATTTCAACAATCTGATTTTCGGTTTCGCGCATAAATTTTTGATAATACGCTTCTCCGTTCCTAGCAAGTATTAACTCATACAGTTCCTTGTCAGACAATTTCTTTCCATCCAGAAAATCATCTACTTTTTCGTAATCAAGCTCGCCAGTCTCGTCTTTAAACTCATTATCGCTAAATGATTTCCCATACTTTTCTAAAAGTGCCGTGTCATAAAGTGGAAAATCCGGATCACTAATTATTCCCCTTTCGTCCAGTTCATCAAAAAGCTCTTTGAAGCTTTCTGATTCCTGTTCGTATTTTACGAGTCCATTCACGCTTGTTGCTTTCCATTTAATCATATTCCGTTCTCCTTCCTTTATTTGCAAGTTACGTCAACCCAGCAGTGCCATTGACCGCACGGCAATCTGTCTTGCCAATCCGAAAAATTTCGGTTGTGCGGGCAGTCGGCGCACTTTCTGGAATTTTTCGGATTGCAATCAAAATCTTTGACTGCTTCGTTCTCTGCAACGTCCGGCTGGCTCAACCGTTCTGCGGTTACCCAACCCAACCCCGCATAAAAATACAAGGTCATTTCGTTCTCCTTCTTACTCTTCAGATTTTCTAATTTTAACATATGCCGTTCCCCTTTCTTGACTTTCGCCTTTGCTCTATTTCTTTGCTATGGTTGTATTATAGTCTATTATCGTGTATATGTCAATAGTCTATTTTCATGTATTTTAATTATTTTTATATTCCATAATGTCGCCCGGCTGGCAATTTAACAGTTTGCATAAATTACATATAACTTCACAAGTTACATTTTCGTTTTTTGTCAGCTTCGCTACAGTATTAGAATGGATTCCGTTATTCTTTAGCCACTGTTTATTATATTCTTTCTTATCTAAGATATTCCACAGCTTGGAAAAGTCAATATATCCGTTTGTGCCATAATTCGCCATGCGCCACACCTCTTTCCTTTTTATATATGATAATAGATTTTTCACACCATGTCAACGTCTATTCTCATGTATCATATTGCACAATAAACTGCTGTTTTGCGTCGTCTATTTTCGTGTATTGTGTCAATTGTATTATAATCTATTATCGTGTACTATTAGTATATCAAATGAAGCAACGAAAGCGAGGAAAACAACATGAAAGATATGAAAGCGGCAGAAGCATTATTAGAAAGCAAAGGTTATTATATTTCGAACCAGTTTGACGGTTTCGCTACTCTTCCAGATGAATACGAATTGAGCGACGTAAACGGAAACGTTGTTATTGATCATTTGAGCGAAGCACAGATTTTACAGATTTCGGAAATTTTATAGGGAGGGCTTAAACATGAGAAAGACGGGAATGCGTTTTACATGGGAAACAACAAAGAACGGTGACGCGATCAACGAACTGAAAAAGAACGGAATCGCGTTTGAGTATAACCACTTCGGGGAACTCACAGCCGACTTTTACGGAATCGGCATTTTTGAAAAAGTCGATTTTGAACATGTCCAAGGCGATGTATTTGAAATCTGCATAGCATAGCCGAAACGCTCCGATTTTGGAGCGTCAGCCGCGGGATGGTCGCCCGGCTCTGATGATGGCAGACCAGAAAGGGAAAATATGAAGAATTGGACAATAGAACAATTATATGACCTTTGGAGAAATCGAGGATATACGAAAAAAGTAGCGCGGGCGAAAGCTGAAAAAGACTACAAGGAAATGCACCGAAAGAAATCGGACATAGAACAGCATCAGACCATGCAAGAAATGCTTTACAACTAAGTCGAAACCGCCCACGCGGCGGTCTGCAGGAACTGCCCCACCTGCACCGATGAGACAGGGCGCACAATGAAAGGATGGTTGATTTTATGGCTACAGTTAAATTACAAGGAATTTATGAAAGAAGAAACGCTATCCCGGCGGCAGAACTCAAGCCGGGAATGATTACAATTTGGAATTTTGGTTATACAGAGACAATAAAGAGCGTTGAGCCTACCAAGAGCGGAAAAAGCGTCAGATGTGTTATTGTTTGCGACAAAAGCGGGAAAGAATACACGCGAACAATGCGAAACGATAGACTTGTAGCGATCGCATAGGCAAGCGGCGGCGTTTACCGGGGTTCGATTCCCCGGCTTGTCTTTACCCGGAGCAACCGGAAAAATTTAGAATATGGAGGACTTGAAACCATGAAAAGAACGCTATACGAATTATTTATTGAATGTGATTGGAACGCCTGCCGTGTACCGTGGAGAATATACGGCGAAAACAATAAATTGATCTGCGCAAATTACGGTACAGAAACCGGGAATGAATTTGACGATATGCAAGTAAAAAGCTACTCATACAACAAAAACAAGAATTATGTACGAGTTTATGTAAAGTAACCAACCGCCGCAGAGGATGCCCGCCGGATCACTACCGGCGGCGGCAAGATCGCAAGCCGTCACTATTGCGGCACTTTGGAGCTTGTGCATCTCCAACAAAAAACAGATTGCACACCGTTCCGACGGATGCGGGCATATAACGCACATTGACAAATAAACACGATATAAGGAGGTATAAGTGTATGACCTACGATATTAAAGCCGATCACAACGGGCAAGCCGTGCGCCGGGTGGCGTATGGGGATATGCAAGCATGGTTAATTATAAACCAATTAACGCGCGACGGATGCAGAGATATATGCATGAGTGAGCGCGGAACGTCTGGAGGCATGAAAGATGGGAAAATATGAGTATATCGGAAAAAGGGAAATCATGCGCCGGGTGTCTGCTCTTGGCTATCCGGTGGCATCCGACAAGCTTTGCAGCTATTCAAAATTTGAGGGCGTGGAATGGGTGGAGTCTGCAAAAATAAAAATAACCTCCCAGCGTGGCGGCGATTGGCTGCAGATCACGCAAAAAGCGGAAAACATAACGCACACTTACAGCCGGTACGATGGGGAAAACTATCTTGACAAGTGGTAAAATGCGGTCTATGCTAGACTGTAACTACATCCGGGCAAGCGTCTTCTGGCGTTTGCCTGTGATCGGCAATATCATCAAATATCATCAATGAATTATCTATATATGGCATAGCATATAGTGTATTTGTGTTATTTGCGGAATGTTGCAGATAATTGCACGTTTGTTACACGTTTTTGGAAATCCGCGAAAATGGAATCTTGACCCCAAAACGCTACCCCAGGGGGGTACAAAAAAATTACGAAATATTTTTTGGGGCGCGGGAAAAATTTTCTTTCGTGAAAATCAAAGACCGCGCCGCATAGTCGCTTTTGCTCAACTCTTCTATCAGCTTTTCCCTCGTCATTTCCGGATTCGTCCGGTGCACGTACTTTAAGAGTTCTGAAATTTTATCCATTATGCAACCTCCATAATTTCAATCAATAGTCTGTCTGCTATTTCAAATACTTCTCTTCCGTATGTAGCCAAAAAGTCTGCTACAATTTCCTCGGTGCCAATATCCATGTATACATTATACGAAAGACAGAACGCATGACATAATTCGTGGCATAACACACGGTCAAGGAATTTTCCGCGTAGATCATCTGCAAGATATATCGTTTTCGTGTCCCTGTCGGTCATGCCTACCGTTCTGCTTCCATCACTTCTCTGTAGCATATCGCTGTAACGCGATACTTTGACCAAATTCCACATTTCATTGTTTATCGTGAACAATTTACCACCTCGCAAACAAAGAGGGCAAAATGCCCTCTCTATTACATTTTCGTGACAAGCGTAGTCAGCTTTGTCTTGGTTAACTGTTTCTCTTCCGGGGACATTCCGGAAAACAGTTCGGTCACATCTTCCGAAAGAGATTTCATGTACTTTTCAAGCTCTTTCATCTTTGCGTCCTTATCTTCCGGTGAATTTCCGTTATGCATTTCCTTTGTTTCCATGTAGCTTCTCCGGCTCATACCGGCTCTGCCCTCTCTTGCATCGTGAGTACCGGTACTCATGCCGTTATTTCCGCTCATAGGCTCTGAATAATACATCTTTGCCATACTCATTCGGTCAAGGTCTCTCATTCGGTCGTATTCCGGCATATTTTCCCATTCGTGGTAATCTTCCGGCATCTGATGATAATATGGCGGTTCTGCATATCCTCTGCGTGTTCCACGTCCTTTCGGTGCGAATCTGCCATTTGCATAGCGGTAATGGTCGTAAAATCTTCTGTCTGGATAATCCTCGTACTGTTCAAGCATACGCATAATATCCTCGTTATTTTCAGACTTTTTCATTGCTTCAACAATGTTATAGTCTTTGTCAAAGCATACGATGTTCTTTGCAATTTCCGTCCAATCCTTGAGATCATCAAGGTTTTGTCCTTCAAAATTCTCGATTCCGATTCCGTCAACGTGGGCTTTCACGCAATCCATAATCTGTTTCGCAAACTTATGCATAATATCAAGCCTCCCTTACTGCAATCAAATTACTGTTCTGAACCTCGATAGCCTGTGTGGACGTATTCTGCACGGCTACGGTACTGCAACAACCGCATGGCACATCAACATATGCTTGTGCTGATACATTAAAGAAATTCTCAACTGCCGCAGGGGTCACGATCATCTTTGTTGACTGTAAAGGCTCTCCGTCTACTGCAATGGCAAGCGAAATCTCTCCAACTGTGCCGCCTGTCGGAATCTGAATGTTGCCGGAATACGATACCAAAAATCTAGCTTTGCACTGATTGGTGATACCTCTTAGCTTGATAATTCCACTTCCCTGTCTGTGTACGATACATTTTGTTCCGTTCACTGCTGTTTCTGTGAATGCCACATCTTCTCCAGCGGCAACGGTTTGTAATGCAATTCCTGTTACTTCCATTATTTTTACCTCTCTTTCATAAAAATAAGGGCAAACATTATAGTCTGCCCTTTGATTATAAGTAATACTGCATAGCAGACATGATTGAGTTAAACTCAATTAAGATACTCAATTATTTAGTTTTAGCAGCCACATCCGGTGTTGCATCCGCATCCATATGCATAAGCATTTGGATTAGGTACAACATATGCAGGGATAGCAGCCGGATTTACTGCATTGATAATCTGCTGTGTCTGAGCTGCCATCTGAGTTGTAAGTAATGCGCTCTGACGATCCTGTGAAGCCGCTCTGCGAAGGTCATTATTTTCTGCCTGTAAGCTAGAGATTTTTTCATTGCAAAGATAATCAAGAATAGCGCGTGTTCCTGCATTCTGACTGTCGATAATGTCTCTTGTGTTGCTGTTCATGGTGTTCTGCAATGCGCAAGTGTTAGTTGCCATGTTGTAGTTTACGCCTTGGATAGCTTCTCTTGTTTCACAGCAACAGTTAGCAAGCTGTGACTGTAATGCGTTTGTGTTCTGCATATTAGCGACTGTATCAGCATTGATAGCTTGCTGAATGCCGAATCCGGTCTGCAAAATGTTTGTGTTGATGCCGTTCATGCCGGTTTGCACTGCATAGAATCCGTCACAAAGTCCGTTTGTAATTCCGTCAAGTTTTGACACAACAGCCTGATTATCAAATCCGCGCTGGATTTCGCTTCCAACACCACCATTCATTCCGTTTCCTCCGAATCCGTTACCGAATCCACCCCATCCGAAGATAGCGAAGATAACGATAATGAACCATAACCATGAGCCTTCTGCGCCCCATCCGTTGTTATTTCCGTTTCCGTCAATGTTTGCTACAAGCGGAACGGATGCACAATTACCTGTGTTAAACATAGAATTTACCTCCATAATTCATTTTTATATACATAATCTTGCAAGAATTAGTATCACATTCCTAATTGGCTTTTAAACGACTCAAAAGCCTTATCTGCGTCAATTCCCTTTTCTTTGCACAAATTCCTAGCCATCTGCTCGATGCCCTTGGAATCTCCCTTTTGTGCCATCTGCATAGCATTACGAGCTATAGGGTTGTTCATTACGCTTTTATTCCCCATCATTTGTTGTAAAAACTGCTGTGGGTTTCTCATACCTTGTAACATTTGCATAGGATTCATTAAGACTCACTCTCCTTTTGTGTTCGTGAAGATTTTCTTTGCGTTTGCGAAGATAGCTTATCTTCCAACTCTTCCATCTTTCCAAACAAACAATCCAACTTGTCAGTAATAGCCTTTGTCGCATCATCAGACAGCCCTATTTCAATTCTTTTATCATCACTCGAAGAATCTGCCATCTGCTCATTAAAAGGCTTGTAAACGGTCTTTCTGATTGTTCCATTGGCATCCCATTGTTTTGCTACAATTGCGCTCATATCTTGCATTGGGAAAAACGCAACGCTTCCATCCATAGGTACATCATTCGCCATGATTGCTGACTCCGACTGTACTACTTTTCCTTGGATTCCAAGGAACTGCGGTTGCATCTGCGGAATCTGTGGCTCTGGCTGTTGAAACCTCTGCATTGGGTTGTACTGATAAGCGGCATAGCTTGGGTTTGGGTTAAATGCCATATTCTGATTTTGCATCTGATACATTCTCTTCCTCCAATACTTCCTTGATTGCGTGAATCATTGCTGACTGATACACAAGCGGAACCTTTGATACATCTTCTCTTGTTAAGATTTTTTCAAGAATTTCATCCGTAAATAACATTCCGCATCCCTCCTATGCTTATATTTTTGCATAAAAAAATACGGTTCTTCCGCAAAAAATAAGCAGAAAAACCGCAATAAAAAAGACGCTCAATGCGTCCAAACTTCCATAGTAATCATATTCAATTAACTTTTAGCACTTGTACAAGAAACTCCTTTCTTTAGTAAAATCAAGGCTTCCGAGCCTTTTTTGATTACCTTTTGATTACTTTTTGATTACTCTCTTTCCCCTAATCTATAGAAAACCTTGATTTTATGCGGTTTTCTGAAAGCCAATAAGGGGACTCGAACCCCTGACCCACGCATTACGAATGCGTTGCTCTACCAACTGAGCCATATTGGCAAAACGTACTTGTATATAATACCAAAATCGATTCAGAAAATCAACTGTTTTTTCATAAAATTTATATTAAAAAAAGATTGACTTTTCACATGGATTCTGTAGAATAGAAATTGTTGAGTTTATAATTAGTAAACAAAAAATCAACTAACAATCATGTTTCATAAATTTACGGGAGGCATGCCATGGACATTGGACACCGCATGAAAGAACTGCGCATCCAGTACGGACTGACGCAACAGGAGCTGGCGGACCGTGCCGAGCTGACCAAGGGCTTTATCTCACAGTTGGAACGAAACCAGAACTCTCCGTCCATCGGAACTCTTCTGGATATCATCCAGTGCCTTGGTACGACACCAGCAGAATTTTTTACAGATGAAGAGCCGGAACAGATTGTTTTCAAACAGGAAGATTATTTTGAAAAAACCGACGAAGAAAAACACTGCTGTATTGAATGGGTCGTTCCCAATGCACAGAAAAACCAGATGGAACCGGTTCGTCTGACTTTACACGCCGGTGGACGGTCAGAAGTTTATCAGCCCCATGAGGGGGAGGATTTCGGTTATGTAATCAAAGGAAACGTCCGTATCCACTATGCCGGACAAAACCAGACGGTACATGCCGGGGAATCTTTCTATTTTAAAGCAGGGAAAAAGCATTATCTGGAAAACACCGGTGCAAAAGATGCTGTCATCATCTGGGTGACTACCCCACCAAATTTTTAAGAGGACAAACGTATGAGTAAACATTTAATTGATTTTATTGGAATTTCCAAATCCTACGATTCCAATCTTGTGTTGGATGATTTAAATCTGTATGTCCGGGAGAATGAATTTTTGACCCTTTTAGGTCCGTCCGGATGCGGAAAAACTACAACCCTGCGTCTGCTGGGAGGCTTTGAAAGCCCGGACAAGGGACAGATTCTGTTTGACGGACAGGATATCACAGCTCTTGCAGCCAATGAACGGAAACTGAATACCGTTTTTCAGAAGTATTCTCTTTTCCCGCATATGTCCATCGCCGAAAACATTGCATTCGGCCTTAAAATAAGTAAGAAAAGCAAAGCATATATTCAGGATAAAATCAAATATGCCTTAAAACTGGTCAATCTGGAAGGATTTGAAAACCGTTCGGTCGATTCTCTCTCCGGTGGTCAGCAGCAGCGTATCGCCATCGCCCGTGCGATTGTAAACGAGCCAAAAGTCCTTCTTTTAGATGAACCTCTCGGTGCACTTGATTTAAAACTGCGTCAGAACATGCAGTATGAGCTCATCCGTCTGAAAGAAGAACTGGGAATTACTTTTGTATATGTCACCCACGATCAGGAAGAAGCACTGACCATGTCCGATACCATTGTTGTCATGAATCAGGGATATATCCAGCAGATCGGTACTCCGGAAAACATTTACAACGAACCGGAAAACGCATTTGTTGCCGATTTTATCGGACACAGCAATATCATTGACGGAACCATGATAAAAGACGAACTTGTAGAGATTCTCGGTGCCCGTTGGGCATGTGTCGACAAAGGATTCGGCAATAACAAGCCGGTCGACGTTGTCATCCGTCCGGAAGATGTAGAACTTGTCGATCCTTCGGAGGGAACGCTGCAGGGCGAAGTAACCTCCCTGATTTTTAAAGGCGTTCACTATGAACTTGATGTCATGGCCGGCGGCTATGAATGGCTGGTTCACACCACCAGATTTGTTCCGGTCGGCACCAAAGTCGGCATCAAAGTAATCCCGTTCAATATCCAGATTATGCATAAGCCGGAATCTTCCGATGAAAAGGCGGTGGAGATCGATGCGTAAATTTAAACAGCAATTTCTTGCCGGTCCATACCTCATATGGATCATCGGTTTTATCCTCCTGCCGCTTATCATGATTCTTTACTATGCATTTACAAACGGCGATGGCAGTTTTACGTTATCCTATATCACAGCGATAGCAGATGAAACCAACCGCAAAGCCATGGGACTTTCCCTGAGACTTGGAATTATATGCACCATCGTGTGCCTGGTTCTCTCCTATCCGCTGGCAATGATTTTAAATAATATGAAAATCAAAAATCAGGGACTGGTTGTTTTTATCTTTATGCTTCCGATGTGGATGAACTTTATGCTCCGTATCCTGGCATGGAAACTTCTGCTTTCCAAAAATGGTGTAATCAACTCCATTCTCACAGGTTTCGGACTTTCCCGCATCAATATCATAAATACGCCAACGGCAGTTGTCCTTGGCATGGTATACGACTTCCTGCCATTTATGCTGCTGCCAATCTACAACTCCATGACACGAATCCGTAAAGACTGGATTGAGGCGGCCCGTGATCTGGGTGCCGGAAATGTAACCATCTTTTTAAAGATTATCCTTCCGCTTACCGTATCCGGAATCATCAGCGGAATCGTCATGGTATTTGTCCCGTCACTTACCTCGTTTGCAATCTCGCAGGTATTAGGCGGTGGTCATGTTCTTTTAATCGGAAATGTGATCGAACAGGATTTTATGCAGGGTATGCAATGGAATGCCGGAAGCGGTCTTTCCTTTGTTCTTATGATTTTTGTGATTGCAAGTATGACTATTGTAAATATATTTGATAAAGAAGGGGAGGGAACATCCATATGTTAAAAAAATATGCATCCCGGATCTATATGGTCCTGATTTTTGCCTTCCTTTACCTTCCGATTGTTGTGTTGATTGCTTTGTCTTTCAACGATTCCCGTTCCAAGGTAAAATGGGGTGGCTTCACGCTCCGGTGGTATACCGGCTGTTTTCAGGACGAAAAGATTATGACTGCATTTGTCACAACTTTGCAGGTCACTTTCCTGTCCGCAATTATTTCCACACTGATCGGAACACTTGCCGCGCTCGGCATAGCCGCCATGAAAAAACGGCACCAGACCATTTATCTCGGCGCGACCAATATTCCGCTTCTGAATGCGGATATCGTAACCGGTATCTCCATGATGCTTTTGTTTGTGAAATTTATCGACCTCGGATTTGTGACGGTTCTTCTGGCGCACATTACTTTTAGTATTCCTTATGTTATTTTAAATGTGCTTCCGAAAATGAAACAGACAAACCGCAGCACCTATGAGGCGGCACTTGATCTCGGAGCAACGCCGCTGTATGCATTTTACAAAGTCACCTGGCCGGAAATCCGTCCCGGTGTGTTCTCCGGATTTATGATGGCAGTCACCATGTCACTGGATGATTTTTCCATCACCTATTTTACCAAAGGAGCCGGGGTCAATACCCTCTCCACCATGCTCTACACAGAACTTCGCAAAGGAATCAAACCGGAATTGTATGCACTTTCCACGATTCTGTTCTTTGCCGTTCTGCTCATTCTTCTTGCCGGAAATGTTTATCCGGGGAAGAAGCGTGTTGTAGCCAAATAAATTTTCCATTGGAATTTTATTCCAGCCGAAAGGAGTCCTATTATGAAAAAAAGAATTTTCTCTGCTCTCTTAATTTCTGCTCTGGCAGTCAGCGCACTCACTGCCTGTGGGGGATCTTCCTCTGCGAAAAAAAACGGACAGACCTTAACCGTTTTAAATTACGGAAAATATATCGATGAGTCCGTAGTCAAACAGTTTGAAAAAGAAACCGGTATCACCGTCAAATACGAAGAATATGAAAGTCCGGAAGAAATGTATACCAAATACAAAGCCGGTTCCATCAACTATGATGTAATCTGCTCTTCCGAATATATGGTTGAGCGTCTGATCAACGAGGGCGAAGTGCTCGAAGAAGATTACGATGCCATGGACAACTACAAAAATCTGGATCCAACGATCCTTGATATGTCTGCTTCCTATGACAGGAATCACACCTATTCCGTTCCATATTTTTACGGGACTCTTGGCCTTCTCTACAACAAAACAACCATTGATGCCAAAACCGTATCAAGCTGGGACTGCCTGTGGGATCCTACCTATGAGGATGAAATCATCATGGAAAATTCCGTCCGTGATACGTTTGCCCCTGCCCTGATCTCCAAAGGGTATTCCTTAAACGATACCGATGAAAATCATCTGCGGGAAGCCCTCGACATATTAAAAAAGCAAAAAGATGATAAAATCGTATATGCCTACTATGTAGACGAGACAGCCGATGCCATGATCGGAGAAGAAGCCTCCATCGCACTGTGCTACTCCGGCGAGGCTGCACTGGCCATGGCAGAGAACGACAATCTGGATTATTCCGTTCCAACAGAGGGATCCAACCTCTGGATCGATTCCTGGTTCATTCCAAAGTCCTGCACTAACCAGACCAACGCTTTAAAATTCTTAAATTTCCTGTGCAAGGATGATATCGCAGAAAAGAATTTCGAATATGTGCAGTATGCCTCTCCGATTACATCTGTGGTAGAAAATCAGGACGCTGACGTAAAAAATAACGAAGCTGTCAATCCTTCCAGCGACACGATAAAAAGATGTGAAATCTATAAAGCATTAAGTGATGATGATTCCGCCAAGTACACAAAGCTGTGGCAGGAACTTCTCTCTTATTAAAAAACCGAGAAAAATGATTGCAATTTCAGTCAAAACATGCTAAAGTAAATCCACGGTGTCTGGTTAACACCGTGGATTTTTCATCTTCGGAAACGGTCATTCCGAAATTTCCCATATATACATTTGTTTTCAATTACATATGAACTATCAGGAATTTTTAACAACGATCCGTACACAGCTTTCTCTGCGTATCGAGACAGGTGTCACTTTAGACATTCGTTCCTTTACCAAAAATAACGGAACACATTACGATGGTCTGGTACTTCTCCATCCGAAGAAAAACGTGTCACCTGCGATCTATCTGATGCCATACTATCATCGCTATCTGGAAGGGGTATGCCTTGAAGAAATCTGTGAAGATATTCTTCATACCTATCAGGCGCATGCCCCGGAAGAAAATTTTGACACGTCCTACTTTACCGATTTTTCCCGTGCCAGCGAGCACATCGTCATGCGTCTTGTAAGCTTTGAAAAAAATCAGGAACTGTTAAAAGAGGTTCCGTTTTTCCGCTATCAGGATCTGGCCGTAATCTTTTACTGTCTGCTCCATGCAAGTGCCGAAAACCAGGCAAATATTCTGATCCACAATCATCACTTAAACCTTTGGAAAACCGACAAAGAAACGCTCTACCGGCTTGCGAAGAAAAACACGCCACAGCTTCTTCCCCCACAGCTTACCCCGATGAGCAGTCTTCTCAAAGAAATGCAGCTCGTCGCGGAAACTCCACTCCCGGAAGCAGCCCCGCCACTGTATGTTCTGACCAATACGTACCGGACCAATGGTGCAACCGTTCTCCTCTACGATGACATCTTAAAAGAACTGTCCGATTTGTTTGAAAAGGATCTGATCATTCTGCCAAGCAGTATTCACGAAGTACTGATTCTTGCCACCGATGAAAACGACAGGCAGAATCTCGACCATTACACCGCAATGGTAAAAGAAGTGAATGCCTCACAGCTTCAGGATGAAGAAATTCTGTCCGACCATGCCTACTATTACTGCCGGCACAGCCATCTGCTGACCATGCCGCAGCCGGTCTGCACTTCATAGATTATATTTCCAGACACAAAATCCCCGCAGAAAAAATTCTGCGGGGAACATCTATTACATTTCTACCAGTTTATCATATAGCTTCTCATATGCATGTGCCGAAACATTCCAGGAAAAATTGCGATCCATCGCACGATAGATCAGTTCTTTCCATGCGGCCTTTTGTTCATGCTCCACACGATACGCATACCGGACAATATCTGCCATTTCCTGTGCATTAAAATTCGCAAATGAAAAACCACATCCTGTATTTTCATATTCATTGTATGGTTCTACCGTATCCCGGAGTCCTCCGGTTTCACGTACGATCGGAAGTGTTCCGTAACGCATGGCAATCATCTGTGCCAGCCCGCATGGTTCAAACATGGAAGGCATCAGCAGCACATCACTTGCCGCATATATATGGTGCGAACGCTCCTCGGTAAATCCGATATGTACGCTTACCTTGTCCGGATACTTACTCTGATAATGGTGGAACATATTTTCATACTGGCTCTCTCCGGAACCAAGAACCACCAGCTGTATATCCATTTCGGTTAAAAGTTCATCCAATACGCAGCCAATCAGGTCAAATCCTTTCTGGCTGGTCATACGCGATACGATTCCGATCAGGAAAGCATCCTCCCTGACTGGAAGCCCAAGTTCTTTCTGTAATGCAGCTTTGTTTTCTTTTTTCCCACTCACTGCATCTTTTTTCGAATAATTTACCGAAATATAAGGATCTGTCTGTGGATTATATTCTTCATAATCAATTCCGTTTAAAATACCATAAAGGCGATCCTTTCGGGCAGTCATCAGGCCACTTAAGCCCTCTCCCCCTTCTACGGTCGTAATCTCATTTGCATACGTCGGGCTGACGGTAGTAATATAATCCGCATATACCACGCCACCCTTTAAGTAGTTTGCTTCGCCATAAGATTCCAGTTCATATGCATTGAAAATGTGTGCCGGGAGTCCTGTAATATCCATAATCTCCTGAATTCGCCAGCGTCCCTGAAACTGCAGGTTATGAATCGTAAACACGGTTTTGATTCCCGCATAAAAATTATCATCTCCAAATACCGTATGCAGAAACACCGGAATAAGTCCTGTCTGCCAGTCATTGCAATGGATAATATCCGGGGCAAAATCAATATACGGCAGACTAGCAAGTACTGCCTTGGAAAAATATGCAAACTTTTCCACATCTTCATAGATATTGTTGTATGGAGATTCTCCTGCAAAATAAAATTCATTGTCCACAAAATAAAAGTGAACACCATGATATTCCGACTCGAAAATTCCAACATACTGCCTGCGCCAGTTCAGATTTACATAAAAATGGCACAAAAATTTTAAATTTGGAAGAAATGAGCGATCCATGCAGGCGTATTTCGGAATAACTACCCGCACATCATACTCTTTTTTGTCAAAATATTTCGGAAGTGATCCGACAACATCGGCAAGACCTCCGGTTTTCACATATGGCACTGCCTCTGATGAAACAAACAGAATCTTCTTCATACATAACACTCCTTTACTTACTCTTCATCTGTAATCGTATTTTGTCCGTAATAAGAGCGATAAATTCCGAGTTGGTCGGTTTTCCTTTTCCATTGCTGATCGTATATCCGAACAGATCATCCAGCGTATCCATCTTGCCACGGCTCCATGCTACTTCAATTGCATGACGGATGGCACGCTCGACACGGCTTGGTGTCGTATCAAATTTCTTTGCGATCCCCGGATATAAAATTTTCGTAATAGAATTTAACATGTCCATATTCGTCACAGACATGATGATTGCCTCCCGCAAATACTGGTATCCCTTGATATGTGCCGGAACACCAACCTCATGAATTATCTCTGTGACATCCTCTTCCAGTGTCTGTAACGAGTACTTTTCCGGTTTCTTTTCCATCTCAACCGGTCTGCCAATTTCTTTTCGTACTTTGTTTTTTCGACGGTTGAGTGTCTTGATCCGGTCCAAAACAATATTCCGGTCAAACGGCTTCATAATGTAATAATCCGCTCCCCGCTCAAACGCGTCTTCGGTAATCTTTTCATTGCTGATCCCACTGATCATCAGAAATGTTGGCCGGTTCTTTAGTGTATGATCTGCCCTGATCCTGTCAAGGACTGCCAAACCGTCCAGTTTCGGCATAATAATATCCAATAATACAACATCCGGTTCTTTTTCCTTGATCAGATGGCAGGCTTCTTCTCCATCCTTCGCCATCCCGATCAGGTGCAGTTCATCATCACTGGTTACCATTTCTTCCAATAAGTCACGCATAACCTCGTTATCATCTGCAATTGCGACATTTAGTTTTCCCATGTAGGCCTCCTAGAATGTCAAATTCAGTCAAAAATAAGCATACCAGAAAGCACTGTCCGATTTTGTCAAAATTTGTCGATAAATACAGTTAAACTATATCACAACTGCCAATTTATTTCAATGTCTTATGCATTCTCTTCGAACTGGGAATTATACAGATCTGCATAAAATCCCTTTTGTACCAGAAGCTGTTCGTGTGTCCCCTGCTCTATGATATCGCCATCTTTCATCACCAGAATCAGATCCGCATTTCTTATCGTAGAGAGTCGATGCGCAATGATAAAGCTGGTCCGTCCACGCATCAGATTATCCAATGCCTTCTGAATCCGCACTTCGGTACGGGTATCTACCGAAGAGGTTGCCTCATCCAGAATCAGAATCGGGTTATCCGCAAGGATAGCACGTGCAATTGTAAGAAGCTGTTTCTGTCCCTGGGAAACATTACTTGCATCCTCGTTTAACTCCATCTGGTAGCCACCCGGAAGTGTCTGGATAAAATGGTGGGCATGTGCGGCTTTTGCCGCCTCAATCACTTCCTCATCCGTGGCATCTAAACGGCCATACCGGATGTTTTCCATGATAGATCCCTTAAACAGCCAGGTATCCTGCAATACCATACCAAATGCATCCCGAAGCTCCTGACGGTTAAAGTCGCGGATATCATGCCCATCCACCTGAATGGCTCCGCCTGTCACATCATAGAAACGCATAAGCAGTTTGACCATTGTGGTTTTTCCTGCTCCCGTTGGTCCGACAATTGCAATTTTCTGTCCAGGTGTTACATGAGCGGAAAAATCCCTGATAATGATCTGATCCGGATTGTATCCGAAACTTACATGGGAAAAATCCACGTAACCATCCACATGGTCGAGATGCACAGCATGTTCAACCGTCAGTTCTTCTTCCTCTTCGTCCAGAAATTCAAATACGCGCTCGGAGGCTGCAGCCATCGACTGCAGCATATTTGCCACCTGCGCAATCTGCTGGATCGGCTGAGTAAAATTCCGGACATACTGAATAAATGCCTGAATTTCACCAACCCCGATGGTTCCGCGGATTGCCAGAAGTCCTCCGGAAATTGCCACTCCGACATAACCGAGGTTTCCGACAAACTGCATGATCGGCTGCATCAGTCCGGATAAAAACTGGGACTTCCATGCCGATTGAAACAGAATCTGATTGGTATCTTCAAATTTTTTGATGGTGCTCTCCTGCTTATTATATGCCTGCACCACCAGATGTCCGCCATAGACCTCTTCCACCTGTCCGTTGATATGTCCCAGATATTCCTGCTGTTGGCGGAAATATTTCTGCGAATGTTTGATAATAAACGAAATCAAGATGGCAGATACCGGAAGAATCACAAGTGAAATCAATGTCATAATTCCGGAAATTGAAATCATCATCACAAGTGTTCCGACCAGTGTTGCCACACTCGTAATGATCTGCGTCACACTCTGATTTAAACTCTGTCCAAGTGTATCCACATCATTTGTGATGCGGGATAGCACCTCTCCGTACGTGCGGCTCTCGAAATATTTCATTGGCATGCGGTTGATTTTCTCTGAAATTTCCTTACGCATGCGGTAACAGGTTTTCTGCGTGATTCCTGTCATGATCATTCCCTGTATAAAACTGAATACTGCAGAACAGATATACAGGCCAAGTGTAAACAATAACACTTTGGCAATATAGGTAAAATCAATAGATCCGGTTCCCGCGATCTTTTTTCCGAGACCTTCCACCAATGCATTCGTTGCACGTGCCATAACCTTTGGTCCGGCAACGGAAAAGACGGTAGACACCGCTGCAAAAATCATAACGGCAACAATCGCATACCAGTATCTTCCGAGATAACGAACCAGTTTTCCGATAGAGTTTTTGAAATCTTTTGGCTTTTCTCCCGGCATCATTCCTCTGCCCGGGCCGCCCATCGGACCGTGAGGTCTTCTTGTACGTTGTTCTGCCATCTTATTTCACCTCCTCAGAAAGTCCCAGTTCTTTGGCAGACAGCTGGCTCCTGGCAATCTGCTCGTAAACTTCGCAATTGTGCAGTAATTCCTCATGCGTGCCTTTTCCGACAATCTTTCCATCGTCGAGTACCAGTATCTGGTCCGCATGCAGAATTGTACTGATTCGCTGTGCGACAATGATCACGGTCGTATGTTCCGTCTTTGTCTCAAGCGCTCTGCGGAGTGCCGCATCGGTCTTCATATCCAGAGCGGAAAAACTGTCATCAAACACATAAATCTTTGGATTTTTTGCAATTGCTCTGGCAATGGCAAGCCGCTGCTTCTGTCCGCCGGAAACATTGCTTCCGCCCTGTGCAATCGCACTCTCATACCCATCCTGTTTGCTGTCAATAAACTCTGTTGCCTGCGCAATCTCCGCTGCTTCCCGGATCTGCTCATCTGACGCATCCTCTGCCCCGAAGCGCAGATTGCTTGCAATTGTACCGGAGAAAAGAATTCCCTTCTGTGGTACAAATCCGATATGTTCCCGCAGATCCTGCAATGTATACTTGCGGATATCCGTTCCGTCAAGCGTGATCTCTCCGCCTGTCACATCATAAAAACGCGGAAGCAGGTTGACCAGCGTAGATTTACCACATCCGGTACTTCCGATAATTGCAGTGGTCTTTCCCGGCTCTGCAACAAAATCAATATCCGAAAGCACATCTTCCGTGGCTCCCGGATACCGGAAATTTACATGATGAAAGGCAATCACACCCTCACACTGTTCCATGGCAACCGGCTCTTTCGGATCTGTAATCGTACTTTTTGTGCCTACAACCTCATCTATACGCTCTGCAGCTACACCGGCTCTCGGCATCATGATAGACATCATGGTCAGCATCAGAAATGCCATAACGATCATCATTGTGTAAGTAATAAATGCCGTCATGGAACCAACCTGCATATATCCGCCATCGATCCTCTTTGCGGCAACCCACACAATCAGAAGCGTAATGCAGTACATGATCATCATCATTCCCGGCATCATAAATGTCATAACACGGTTGGTAAACAACTGCGTCTTTGTCAGATTGCGGTTGGCCTCATCAAACCGCTCTTCTTCCCGTTTTTCCCGTCCAAATGCACGAATGACATTTAATCCTGTCAGAATCTCTCTCGAAACCAGATTCAGCCGGTCCACGAGATTCTGCATAATCTTAAACTTCGGCATGGCAAGGGAGGTAAGAAGCATTACAAATCCAAGAATAACAAGCACCGCAAGCGCGATCACCCATTCCATTCCTGCATGGGTCTGTGCAACCTTAATCACACCACCGATTCCAATGATCGGAGCATAAAGAATCATTCGCAGAAATACTGCAGTCACCATCTGAATCTGCTGTACATCATTGGTACTTCTCGTAATCAGGGATGCCGTTGAAAAATGATCCATCTCTGCATTGGAGTACTGTACAACATTGCGGAATGTCTTATCACGCAGATCCCGTCCGATGGATGCTCCCACACGGGAAGCACAATATCCGACAACCACTGCCGCCATAACCATCAGCAGCGCAAAACCAAGCATCTTTGCTCCGGTGGTCCATAAGTAATGTTTCTGAATGGCATCTACATCCACACCTGCATTTTTATCACAGGAGATCGCATAGGTCACACCCATGGATTTCAATGTAGAAGATCCGATCGCATCAATCTGTCCAGACACCTGCTTTCGCATCTCAAGAATCTGCTGATCCGGTACCTGGCCGGCTGCCAGTGCCTGCATCAGCTGCTTCATATCTACCTGCGTCCCATCCGTTCCCATTTTCCCCGTGAAAGCCTTCTCGTCAATATCGGACTCCTTCATCTGGGACATCTGATATACCATGACGATCGGCTCCAACAGAGACTCATCCATATCGTCAAGCGTATCCTCTTCACAATTTCTCACATAGTTTCCATCTTTTTTCGGCTCCTTATAACAGGCGGCAAATGTTTTCTTTTCCCTGCTGGTCATAAAAAGCTGTGCTGACACAAAATCTTCCTGTGTCATTTCTTCTGGAAGAATATGCTCCACTCCGCTGCTCATGATTCCGACATCGATAATATCCGATGTATACTGTGGCAGGGACAGATCACAAAATGCCTGCATCACAAGAAAAGCCACAATAACCAGAATCCATTTCCAGTATGGGAGCATGTTTTTAAATATTTTTCCCATGATTTAACTCCTTTTCATATGCATAGCTTTTATACTATCACGAACTGATTTCCAGAACAATTCCTATTATATAAAACTTTTCTTAAATTAAAATGAAATGTGTGGTGCAACCACGGGCACCACACATTTCATTTTCTGATTTTATACTGCTGGAATTATATAACCGGCCTTCTTCATTTCTTTTGTAAAATCATCGACAGACATTCCTGCTTTTTCTGCACCAATTTCCACTGTAATGATTCCATCCTTTATCAGGGATGCATATGCCTGAATCTGACCTTCACGTTTGCCTTCAATTCGCCCTTCACGCTGGCCTTCAAGACGACCTTCGCGTTGGCCTTCAATTCGGCCTTCCATGCGTTCCTCATTCAATTCATCTGCCATTAAAACGCGTAATGCCTCACACATGATTCTTTCACTTCCTTTCCATTTTTGCACTTTCTCCATGTTACCGTTTACAATGACCTGCAGCACGATATCTGCAAGATTCTTCTCCCTCTCTGCAAATGCACTGACTTCTAACAGATACTGTCTCATCACTGTTTCGTTCAGTTGATTCGTCAATGCTTTTAGCTGTACATGCATCTCCGTGTCCAGTTCCGATGACACAATGATCTGCACCAGGAACATCGCGCCATTGACATAGTAAATCCCGGCTGTTTCTTTTTTACATCCATACCCGGATTTTTCCAGTTCATGCATCAGCTTCACCGGCTTGCGGTCTCGAATCAGTGTAATGGTAATCTCCTCTGCCGGAATCTCATTCACATGATTTGGTAATACTTTATACAGGCACGCATACGCAACCGCCTTGTAAAAAGTATCAATGTTCAGCTCATCCATCGGGGATTTATATTCAAAAATATTGTGTTTCCGGAAGATCTTCCCGATTTCATTTTTTATTTTGCAGTCCTTCTTTACTTTTACAACCGTACAGTCAATCTGCAAAGGTTTCTCCGTAAGCTGGAACTCATCGGTAAATTCCAAATTTTCTGCATCCTCCAATAGTTCCAGGCGCAAGGCTGAACAGAATGCCGGATGCCACTGCAGCTTTTGGGACTTTTTCTGATTCTCCTGTT
>OFLZ01000076.1_pt1 | contig 87045 bp, 91 predicted proteins | sample 1541321 | NCBI WGS metagenome assembly OFLZ01 (sample SAMN04209223, study PRJEB22552) | human gut metagenome | biome: gut; material: feces | host: Homo sapiens | place: USA: Oklahoma | reverse complement strand
ACTATTATTATACGCTATTTCTCGTCAAAAATCAACCATTTGTTGTGACAGAGCCAAAAACATTTATCCGCCACATAAAAACACTGTTATTATGCATATAGAACAAACATTTTGAATCATTATGCGCTTTTTACAAATGTATACACCCTTTTTTATTCATTTTCCCATTCCAAAAAATCCCATTTTGAAAAAATCATCCTTCTTTTTTTCTCTTGGAAGGTGTATCCATTCTCAATAGAAAACGGATGAACACAAATTGTCTATTGAATTTTTGCACAACTGGTTTTACAATAGATATAAAATCGTTATAAAAGTTGCATGAACACTGCAAGCAGAGGGGGAGCAAGTAGATATGAGCGAAAAAATCACACTGGCAGACCAGATTTATGCGGACATCAAAAAAGACATCACAAATAAACAACTGGTCTCCGGCGAAAAAATCAATATCAAAGAACTGGCAAGAAAATATGGCGTCAGCGACACGCCTGTAAAACAGGCATTGCAGCGTCTGGCAGAGGAAAAACTGGTGGTCAACACCCCAAACAAAGGCATGAGCGTACGCACATTGACGCCCCATGAACTGAACGACACCTTTGATATCCGTTTGATGATGGATACCTTCTTCATCAAGGACATCATCACCACTCTCAATTACAACAGCACCCTGCGCCAGCAGCTGCTGGAAAATATGGAAAAACAGAAACAGTTCATTGCCTGCAACGATTCCACCATGGACGCAGAAGGTTATTTCCAGCTGGATCTGGAATTTCATATGCTGTATCTGACTGCCTCCGGCAATCAGAAAGCCGTGGAAGTTCTCAAAGATTTGCAGCCCTTTACCTTTTCCGCCGGTACATACTTCAATCAGCCCCATTATCGGGACTGCGAATGTGTGGAAGAGCATCAGGCAATTCTGGATGCAGCCCTTGCTGCTGATCCGGAAGGACTGCGCAAAGCCATTGAAACCCCACATCTCCAATTCCCGCAGAGCATTCCAACTGATCTTTAAAGTCAACCAGATGGTTTGATTTTCAAAAAAACAGCGGAGAAACCTGTTTTTCAGATTTCTCCGCTGTTTTTTCTATGCCTTTCTGTTTTTTGCCATTTTCTTTTGGACTGCCCCAAACAATTCCTCTGAAACCAATGGTACATGGGTATCTTTCACCACCGTCCACTGTTCTTTGGAACACGGACGGCTTTTTTTCTGTTTATAACTGATTTTTTCTGTTTTCCCCTGCACCATATTTCCCAAATATACAGGATTTTTCAAAATTTTGCATATGGTAGATGCCGTCCAGATGCCTTTCGCCTTTCTGCCGCAATCCTTCCCCTCTTGCGCCAAGGCTACGGCAGGGGACAATATACCGCAAACTTCCAACACCTCCGCCACCCCTGCGCAGGAAAATCCCAGAAGATACAGCCGAAAGATGCCTGCCACCACCTGCGCCCGTTGGGGGCAAGGCACCAGCACATGATGGTCAGCCAGACTTTTCTCATAACCATAAGGCGCATAATTCCCCAGATACTGCCCCATTTCCCGTTTCCTGCGGAGAACTGCCCGAATATTATCGGACAATTCCTCGCAGTACCATTCGTTGATGAGGCTGTTGATCTGACTTGCCCGTTTATTCTCCCGTCTTGCCGTATCCACTCCATCCACCACGGAAACAAACCGTATCCCCCACAAAGGAAACAACTCATAAAGATACCGTTCCGCTGTCACCAGATTACGGGTAAAGCGAGATTGTGTCTTGCACAAAACCACGGAAAACCGTCCCTCTCTGCCATGGGCAATGAGCTTCTGAAAGTCAGGGCGATCTTCCCGCAGTCCCGAATAATCCTCATCTGCATAAATACCTGTCACCTGCCAGCCTTTCTTCGCCGCATAAGCCAGAAGCAATTCTTTCTGATTGGCAATGCTTTCGCTGTCTTTTCCCTCCTGCCTCTGTGCGTCCTCTACCGACAATCTGCAATAAATGGCTGCCCGCTCCATATTTCTCCCCCCTTTTGCCTATGAATATGCGGCATTCCCTGTCCCGTATCCCTCTTTTGCGCCTGTCACCCATGTCACCGGCATTGCCTGCGGCAACGGTACCCTTTCCGGCGGACGATACCGGGGTATTGCCCCACAGGCGCACATCATTTCTCTGAAAATTCTGGATGCCATGGGACAGGGCACTTCTTTGCGCGCCATTCGCGCCATGCGATGGATATTGGACAACGCTCCACAATATAATATAAAAGTAGTCAATTTATCCATAGGCACCAATGACAGAAGGGTTCATCGTCCTCTGCAGGAAGCAGTGGAGTCCCTTTGGCACAAAGGCATTGTGGTGGTGGCAGCCGCTGCCAATCCTGACGGCGGAGCGCATTTTCTGCCGCCGCCATCCCTTAGCCCCAACATTCTTTCTGTAGGCACATGGGAGGACAGAGAATGGTTTCCTGCCAAACAGACCACATCCGTTGGTCAGCCAGATTTGTGGGCACATGGAGAAAACATCATCTCTGTTCTTTCGCCGAATTATAACTTTTCTCTGCAAAACCGTTCCAAAAGCAGCATTGTGGACCACAGCTACATCGCCATGAGCGGCGCATCCATGGCAACGCCTATGGTCAGCGGCATGGCAGCCTGCCTGCTGGAGCGATTCCCCAGCCTCACACCCAGTCAGGTGAAACAACGCCTCTGTGCTGCCGCCGAGAAAAACGGCGGTCTTTTGGAGCCCTCCTGTCTGCCTGAATGAAAGGAGCGATCTTTTATGGAAGAAAACAATGTGTTCCATCTGGCAAAAATACTACAAAATACCGACAGTGCCAGAAACGAACTGCAAACCTTCCTGCAAGCCATGCAAACAAGGGTGGAACAGGATTATCTGCAAAAAATACAGGCAGCAGCCGCCCTTCAGCAGGCAGATGCCGTGGAGCATCCACCCCGGGAAGTGACCCTGCTGCGGGCACTGGGGGCTTTTACAGACGAAGCGGGAAAACGACGGCTGGATGAAGCCTGCCGCAGTCTGATGCTCTTTCACACCATGGGGCAGATTCGGCAAAACGTGGCATACTCGCTGGAGGAAGGCAATGAGCTTGCTGTTCGTGACCGTTCAGGAGAAACAGGCTGCACCCCCTCTCCCCAAACGGTACGCATGGCAGGGCTGCTGATGATGCTTTCTTTAACAGAACGAATCTAAAAAAGAACCCCCTGTGCCTTTCTGCGCAAGGGGTTCTTGTCTTACATAATTGTCTGACATATTATATTCATTTATCACAAATGCTGGTTAATGATAAACATATTCATTTTCTTCATGGTGCGGATATCCTCTTTTGAAAAACGAAGGGTTTCCTTCAGTTCCTCATTCTCCTCCATGACATCCGGTGACAATACAAATTTAAAGGATGCAGGCATCATCGGTTGGATGGACAAGCCTGAAAACATGCCGAGCATCCGTCCGGCAGGACTGAAAGAATTGATGGCGTAGAGAAACACCCGCTCCATTTTGTTATTCTGGTTTTCAAACTGAAAATTGGTAAATGTGTCATAGCGCCGCATAGTGCCATGATAAAGATACTTACATTTATAACAGTTGGAATAATCATCCACATCTGCATACAAATCGGCGCTGAACATGCCATTTTCTCCGGTTCCGCGGATATCGATGACATTGCGGACAATGCGGCTGCGGCGACCGTCATAGAAATAAAGATACATCCTTGTCTTGCCATGGCGTCTGCCGGAAAGGTCCACACGCGTTTCTGTTTCTTCTGCCTCTTTGTCATAATCAATGAGTTGATTGACGGAAATATCCAGCGCATTGGCAATGATGAACAATGTTTCAATGTCTATGGCAATGTCCCCGTTCTCATACTTCGATACGGTGGCTTTGCTTTTATTTATAAGTCCCGCAAAGACTTCAATGGTCATATTTTTCATTTTACGATACAAACGGATGCGTTTGCCCACATGCATGCTGATTTCCTTCATAAATCCCCATCACCTGCTTCTCAGTCTTCCATTTATCCCTGTTTTTTTCTTGTCAGTAAGCATACAACAGGGGGCTTGTCTGCCTGAACTTTGACAGCTTTTGCCGAATGTTCTCAGACAAGTCGTATCTTTTTTCCATTTTTTTCTTTTGGTGCAAATTCATGATAACCGTTGAAAATCCCATCTTTTTCAAAAAGTTTCCTTCAGCGGCTGTAAAAACGAAATTTGTTTTTTCGTTCACATTATACCATAAACTTTTCGGCATTAACAGACTTATTTTGTATTTGCAGCAGAACAAAAAAGGGGATACGGCAGAGGAAAACATCTTCCAAAACAGAGGAAAATCTATATTTTTTTCAGTGTTTTTCCTAAAGATGTTTATTCTAAGTAGAATGTTAAGCTTTTATACAGAAAATATTTATTCATAATTCCCTGCCCGTTTTTCCGATTTTTTTATCAAAGATGCTCACCTTTCGTAAATATTATCCGCCGAAAATATGAATACTTTTGTGTTTTTGCCTAATGTTTCTCAAAAAAAACATGTTTTTCTCAACACTTCATGTACATGCCGTCTATTTCTTCAAAATACAAATTTCCATGAATTTTGCTTCATTTTATTTTTCATTTTCATTTTTTGACATAAAAATAGGCTAAAAAGCATAATTTAAAGAAACTTTTAGAACAAAAAGTTTCACTAAAGTATTTCCGATTTGTTTGTGTTTTTTTGTTTTTTTCTGCATAATATATCTTAAGCTTATGGTTTTCTCACATGCAATATGTACAAAACTAAGCTTCACGTCATCATTCATTTTTTTCAGAGGGAAAAAAAATAAGGAGGTTGTATTCTATGGAAAAAAAGCAATTTAAAGCAAAAGACATGCTTGTCATTGGCGCTGCGTTATTTGCTATGTTCTTCGGCGCCGGCAACTTGATCTTCCCGCCCTTGCTGGGGCAGCGGACAGGTACTTCCTGGATTATCGGGTTCCTGTTCTTCTTCATCTTTGACGTAGGTCTGGCTCTGGTTGCCATCCTTGCGCTGATCAGCAAAAATCAATACTCCATCACAGGTTTGACCGGTCCTATGGGTAAAGTTCCCAGTGCGGTGATCGGTGCCATCGGCGCGCTGTGTATCGGGCCCTTCCTGGCAATCCCTCGTACAGCAGCGACTACATACGAAGTTGGTGTAGCACCTCTGCTTACCAACGCTCCCGGTTTTGCCACATGGATTTTCTCCGCATTCTTCTTCGTGGTTGTATTGGTTCTGACCATTCGTCCTTCCAAAGTAGTTGACATCGTTGGTCAGTTCCTGACACCTATCCTGGTAATCTTCCTGTTGATCATGATCGTCGTTGGTATCGTTAACCCTCTGGGTCCCATCGAAACCGAAGTAACTGTAAACGCAGTTAGAGAAGGTACTTACAACGGTTACCAGACACTGGACGTTATCGCTTCCATGATCTTCATCATCATCATTGCTAACAGTGCGAGAGACAAAGGCTACAACGACCAGGCATCTCTGGCAGGCGCAACCATCCGCTCCAGCGTAGTTGCAGCTGTTGGTCTGCTGGTTATCTACGGCGGTCTGACATACCTGGGCGCTACAACAGGCACACTGACTGACTATCAGGGTCTGGATCAGACAACACTGCTGGTAACTATCACAAAAGGTCTGTTTGGTGATATCGGTGTTATTCTGCTGGGTATCATCGTTCTGTTCGCATGCTGGACCACAGCAATTGGTCTGACATCCGCAGTAAGTGAATACTTTGTAGAACTTTCCGGCGGCAAACTGAAATACAAAACACTGGTTATTGCCATCGTAGTATTCAGCTGGCTTGTATCCAACGCTGGTGTAGCTACAATCATCAAGGTTTCCGCACCTCTGCTGAACCTGATCTACCCTGGTCTGCTGGTACTGATCATTCTGGCATTCTTCCATAAACAGATCAAAAACAACAACATCTATCGTTTTGCAGCATACTTCGGTATGATCACAAGTGCTCTGGAAATCCTGGCTGGCTTTGGTCTGCCTACCGATTTCGTAAGCGTACTGCCTCTGGCTGACATGGGCTTCGCTTGGATCATCCCCGCTATCGTCGGCGGTATCATCGGGAAATTCATTCCCAGCAAAAGCTGATTGAACCAAAGCGAAAGACAATAAAATCATATTGCATCGAGTGTAACAAAACCCCCTCTGCTAAGCAGAGGGGGTTTTTCTATGGTTTTAAAATATGCGCCTGCAAAACAGGAACAGGACCAAAAGCCCAAGGGCAAGCCATATGACTGTCGTCAGGTAATCCTTCCTGCGAAAGCTATGCCACAGTTCCCGTACCCACGCACCTGCAAGCATCAGCAATGCAGCCCAGGTACAAACCAGCCCCAAAAGTACCGCGACACCAAACATATTCTCCCAGCGATCGGCAACCAAAATGGCTCCCATCATCAGCAGCAGTCCCACAACGCCTACCGTCGCTGCATATTTCCATAACCTGCTTCTACCATATCCCATGGTTCGCCTCCTTCTGCTATTTTTTGTTTCTTTAAGCTGTTATTTTACCATGGGCATCTGTATACAAAAACCCCTCAAAGAGTATACAAAAAAGCTGAAAACCTCCGATTTCCAGAGATTTTCAGCTTGATTTCGTTTTGCTATTATGGTTTCAGAAGGCTCAGCCCAGCTGTTCCGCAACCACTGCTTTTGCTTTTTCCAGTGCATCTGCGATCTTGGAAGCATCTTTGCCGCCTGCCTGTGCCATGTTGGGACGACCGCCGCCGCCACCGCCGCAGACAGCCGCTGCTGCTTTGATGATGTTGCCGGCATGTACGCCTTTTTTCACAACATCGTCTGTAGCCATAGCCATCAGGTTTACTTTGCCGTCTTTGCCGCTCGCCAGTACCACTACGCCGCTGCCCAGTTTCTGTTTCAGCTGGTCGCCCATGGTACGCAGAGCATTGCCGTCCATATCTTTCACTTCCGCTGCCAGCACTGCAACGCCGCCGATTTCTACTTTGCTGTTCAGCATTTCGTCTGCCGCGCCGCCTGCCATTTTCGCTTTCAGTTTTTCCAGTTCTTTTGCTGTTTCTTTCTGTTCTGCCAACAGCTGTTCCAAACGAGCCAGCAGTTTGTCAGGTGTGGATTTCACCAGACGGCAGATTTCTTTGATTTCGTCTTCCTGTGCCTGATAATGTTTCAGGGCTTCTTTGCCTGTTACAGCTTCGATTCTTCTGACACCAGCTGCTACGCCGTTTTCAGACAGAATTTTGAAGGAGCCAACCTGTGCAGTGTTTTTCAGGTGAGCGCCGCCACAAAGTTCGATGCTGTAGCCGCCCATATCTACCACACGTACCACTTCGCCGTATTTTTCGCCGAACAGTGCCATTGCGCCTCTGTTTCTTGCTTCGTCGATGGACATTTCGTCTGTGTGTACATCATAGCTTGCGAAGATAGCGTCATTTACCAGTCTTTCCACTTCTTTGATTTCATCAGCAGTCATTGCTGCGAAGTGTGTGAAGTCGAAACGCAGTCTTTCTGCGCTTACATAGGAACCAGCCTGTTCTACGTGAGTACCCAGAACGGTACGCAGTGCTTTGTGCAGCAGGTGGGTTGCGCTGTGGTTTCTGGAAGAAGCCATACGCAGTTCCACGTCGATGCTTGCGCAAGCCATTTCGCCTACCTGCACCAGACCTTCTGTCACTTCACCCATGTGTGCAATCTTGCCGCCAACAACTTTTACGCAGTTGGTTACTTTCACAACGCCTGTTTCTGTTTTGATCACGCCCTGGTCGCCTACCTGACCGCCGCTTTCTGCGTAGAAAGGTGTTCTATCCAGGAATACCGCTACTGTATCGCCAGCCTGTGCTGTTTCTGCAACAGCTTCGTTTGCTACCAGTGCAACGATTTTTGCGTTTGCCACATCATATACATCATAACCAGCGAAAGCTGTTTCCAGTTCTACGGGCAGTTCGTTGTAAACGGTTTCTGCTGCGCCCATGTAGTTGGATTTTGCTCTTGCGGAACGTGCACGTTCTTTCTGTGCTTTCATTTCTGCTGTGAAAGCGTCTTCGTCGATTTCCATGCCTTCTTCTGCCAGGATTTCTTTTGTCAGGTCAACAGGGAAACCATATGTGTCGTACAGACGGAAGGATTTTTCACCGGACATGACTTTTTCGCCAGCAGCTTTCATTTCTTCCATGTCTGCTTTCAGGATTTCCATACCTTTGTCGATGGTCTTATAGAAGCTGTTTTCTTCGATGGACAGGATTTTGAAGATGTAATCCTGTTTTTCCACCAGTTCGGGATAAGCTTCGCCGCTGCAAGCGATTACGGATTTGGACAGTTCTGCCAAAAATTCGCCTTCGATGCCCAGCAGTTTGCCATGACGAGCCGCACGACGCAGCAGACGACGCAGTACATAGCCACGACCTTCGTTGGAAGGCAGTACGCCGTCAGCAGTCATCATTGTTACAGAACGGATGTGGTCTGTGATCACACGAACGGAAACGTCTGTTTTATGGTCTTTGCCGTATTCCACGCCTGCTTTTGCACAAACAGCGTCACGGATGGATTTTACGGTATCTACGTCGAAAATAGAGTCAACGCCCTGCATGATGGTTGCCATACGTTCCAGACCCATACCGGTATCTACGTTCTTCATCGCCAGTTCTGTGTATGTGCCGTCTTCTTCAGCGTTGAACTGGGTCAATACCAGATTCCAGAATTCCATGTATCTGTCGCAGTCACAGCCTACGCCGCAGGTAGGGCTGTCACAGCCGTATTCAGGACCACGGTCATAGTAGATTTCTGTACAAGGACCGCAGGGGCCTGTGCCGTGTTCCCAGAAGTTGTCTTCTTTGCCCAGTTTTACGATTCTGTCCCAAGGCAGACCTACCACATCATGCCAGATTTTGCCTGTTTCATCGTCTTCTTCGTAAATGGTTACATACAGTCTGTCTTCGGGGATTTCCAGTACTTTTGTTACGAATTCCCAAGACCAGGGCACGATTTCGTTTTTGAAGTAATCACCGAAGGAGAAGTCGCCCAGCATTTCAAAGAATGTGCCGTGACGAGCAGTTTTCCCTACGTTGTCGATATCACCTGTACGGATACATTTCTGGCAGGTTGTCACTCTCTTGCTGGGAGGGATTTCCTGACCAGTAAAGTATGCTTTCATGGGTGCCATACCGGAGTTGATCAGCAGCAAGCTGTTGTCGTTGCGGGGCACCAGAGGGAAGCTGGGCAGACGCAGATGGTCTTTGCTTTCAAAAAATTTCAGAAATTCTTCACGAATTTCGTTTACACCTAAATATTTCATATCTTACCTCCTTAAATATTTTCAATCTGTTCACAGGATACCCGGAAAATAAAAAAGCCCCTGACAAAAGTCAGGGACGAATTCACCGTGGTACCACCCTTGTTACGCCCAAAGGGACGTCACTCAAAGCCTTTAACGCAGGCATACGCTTTGACATACTTCTCTTTCCGCCAAAGAGCTGTGGTTCTTACCCGAAAAGACTGCTTCGGCAATGTGCTGCGGGAAATCTTCCACCAGTGATTTCCTCTCTGAAACGTCCACCCTTTGCGTACTCCTTCTTTTCTTGGCTTGTTTCCATATAAAAATACAATTAGATTATAGACATGCCCTGTCACTTTGTCAAGAAAAACCGCCCTTTTCCGGTAAAAATCACCATATGCAGCCTATGCGCCTTATGGTATCATCGAAAAAAGGGCATTGTTTTTTATGAAAAGGGGGATTTGTATGAAAAGTATTGCTGGTGTTCTCGCCGTCACTTTGAACCTATTGATACTGACACTCATCTGGGGTTTTGCCTATCTCCATGCCTACACAGACGCACTTTCCGGCTCATTTTATCCAGAGGAATATCGGTATCTGCCTATTCCGCTGATTGTGGTAATCATTGCGTCTATGCTCATAGAGCTTGGCATCATTTATCAGAAGGAACTGGCAGCTTATTTTCATTGGAACACCAAAGAAACGAAAGGACAGTGAGAGCGCATGCTGACAAAAGAAACCTTAGAAAAGACATCTGATTTTCAAAAAAATATACTGCGCCGGGGAATTATCAAAGCAGGATTGTTTCTCTTGGGTATTTCGTTGCTGGCTCCTGATGGCATACTACAAATGATTCTGTTTTGTGCTTCTATGATTTGTATGCTCATACAGCTTTTTCTGGATGTTTTTCTCCGTCGCAAGGGAATCGACATTCGGGTGGATGCTAACGAAAGTTGGGAAACATACCAACGACAGCTGAAAAACGACAGCATCCTCTGCGGCATATCTTTTGTGATATTCCTTGCTATCGAACTTCTTTTCCGCTTTTTGACGTATTCCCGATAAAAACAGGCTGGTACACGTAAGGGGCATCTTCATAAGAAAACAAAAAGCTGAAATCCTTATCATAACAGAGGATTTCAGCTTTCTTTTTTTACGGAGATTTTATTGGGTATGTTTTCTTAAAGGAAATTCGCTTATGTATACTAACCTTTCTTTTTTTCTTACAGCTCTCCCAGCACTTCTCCCATGCGCTTCATACCCACTTCGATTTTATCATCGGTGAGTCCCGCGAAGCTCAGGCGTACATGACTGCCCGTTCCTCCTTCGATGAAGAACTGGCTGCCCGGAGAAACCAGCACATTTTTCTCCAATGCCCGATTGCAGAACACTTCCGCATCCACCCCATCAGGCAGACGCACCCACAAACTCACACCTCCATCGGGCAGAGCGAAAGACGCACCTTTTGGCAAAAGATACTTCTTTGCCATGGAAACAGCTTTGCGGTATTTGCCGCTGCCATACTGGCGCACCTGTTTTCCATGAGCTTCCCAGCCATTGACCCGGAGATATTCCTCCAAGGATTTCTGGATGAACCCAGATGTGGAAATATCCGTGGTATACTTGGCTTCCATAACCGCATGACGGACTTTTTTCGGCAACACCATCAGCCCCATACGCAGACCGGGCATGAGAATCTTGGAGAAACTCTTGATGTAAATGACGCGATTCTTATAGTCCAAGGCTTTCAGAGGAAGCGGGATTTCCCTGCTATAATGGAAATCGTAAAAGTCATCTTCCTCAATGATGTAAGTATCATATTTTTCCGCCAATTCCAGCAGACGACGTTTTTTCTCCATGGAATAAGAAACGCCTGTAGGTGTCTGGAAATATGCCATCATATAGATAAAACGAGGATGGTACAGCTTCAGATAATTTTCCAGGGCTTCCATCTCCATGCCGTCCGCTTCCATGGGAATACCCACCAGTTTTGCCCCTCTGGACAGGAAGGCACCTGCCGCACCATAGAAAGTAGGGCTTTCCACAAAAACCACATCTCCATACCGCAAAATGGCTTTGGACATGATGTCGATGCCCTGCTGGGCACCGGAAATAATCTGCAAATGCTCCGCCGCCGTATGGATACCAAAAGACGCCAGATAACGGCAAAGTTCTTCTCTCAGGGGCAGATAGCCCATACTGTCTGTATAACGAAAGGCACCGCCTTTTTCCCGCTCCAACACTGTATCAAAGGCTTTTTTGAAGGCATCCACGGGAAACAACTCATTGGGCAGAGATGTCAGTGTAAAATTGATGGCATGTTCCAAGGCAGGTGTTTTTTCAAACAATTGCAGATTTCGTCTTGCCACAGGTTCCGGCACCTTTTCCACAGGCAAAGGGGAAATATAGGTGCCGCTGCCCACTCTGGAATATACCATCTGTTTCTGTTCCAGATATTTATAAGCCGTTACCACCGTCACCGTATTGACACCGAAATGGGCAGCCATTTTCCGAATGGGCGGTAATTTGCTATCCGCAGGCAAAAGCCCATCTGCTGCCAAAGCCCCGATGGCGTCGGCAAGCTGGCGATACATCGGCACTTCTGATTCCTTATCCAGTTGTATCTGAAAAATCTCATCCATACTTCCACCTTCTTTCTATCTCAAACCAAAAAGAAACCGGAAATTTCTGTTTCTTCCAAAAATTCCGGCTGTTTTCTATTTCAATACTGTTTTCTGCCTGACGCACCGGGGATGCCCATGGCTTCCCGATACTTGGCTACGGTTCTGCGGGAAATCTGCACACCTTGTGCCACTAATTTTTCCGTCAGTTCTCGGTCACTGAGGGGATGGGCCTTATCCTCGCCATCAATGATGTCCGCCAGCTGTTTTTGTACGCTATTGGCAGATACGCTCTGAGCGCCATCGGTGACAACGGCTTTGGAGAAGAAATCACCCAAGGCAAATACTCCTTTGTCGCATTGCAGATACTTATCTTTGACAGCACGGCTAATGGTAGACTCGTGGACCTGCATTTTTTCTGCCACATCCACCATTCGCAAAGGCTTCAGGGCTCCATGGGGAGAAAGGAAAAATTCCCGCTGCACTGCCACAATCTGTTTTGCCGTTTCCAGCAAAGTGGATTCCCGTCTGCCTACACACTGTACTGCCCATTCTGCCTGCCGCAGTTTCTGGGCAACATATTCCTTGGTATCTTTAGAAGGGTCATCCTTCAAAATCTGCCGATAGGAGGGGCTGATAAACAGTCTTGGCACCAGAGAACTATTGACGCTCACCAAAAGCTCTCCCCCTCTGCGTTCCACAAACACATCGGGTACCACGTATTCCACAGGACGGTCATTGGCAAAACCGCTGCCGGGCTTTGGTGCACAGCTGCGAATCTCTGCCAAAGCGTCTGCCATTTCTTCCATAGATATATGCAGCTTCTTGGCAATATAGGAGATGCGGTTTTTGGCAATATCCGCCAAATAATTCTCCACAATGTTCTGGGCTGCCACAGAAGCGCCTTTCTGCATGAGCTGTATCTTCAGACATTCCTTCAGATCTCTGGCACCTACGCCGGGCGGGTCAAGCTTCTGCATATGCCCCAGAATTTTTTCTGCGCACTGCTCACTCAGATGGTAACGCTCCATGGCTGCTTCTAAGGCGTCTGTTTCCAGATAGCCGCTTTCTTCTGTGCTTTCCGCCAGGAATGTCAGTATCTTTTTTTCCTTTTCGCACACAGGCAAAAGATGGATCTGAAAGAGCAGGTATTCCCTGAGACTCTGGGCTTCCTTCTTGCCATAGCGCAGGTCTTCCCGTTCCTTTTCGTTATCCATTTCTGTCTGGTAAAAGCCCCGGTTCTGCTCATCACTTTCCTGAAGCCATTCCAGTTTTTGCAGCAATTTTTCATCCTCCGGCAAAAGAGGGCGTTCCTCCGACCAGTCCAGCAGAGGATTTTCTTCCGCCACTTCCCGAATGTATTCTGATAACGCCAGAGTATTCATCTGCAGGATCTCAACGGACTGCTGCATCCGCTGGGAAAGAATCTGCTTTTGCTGTATTTGCAGCGAAAGATCCATATCCTCCGCCTCCTTCCCTCTATACTTTGATTTCATTGTAACACAGGGGAATTTGAGTAGCAAGTTTTATGCCATTGTTTTACATTTCTGTGAGAACAATGGCATTTTTTTTGTAAAACATTACAGTTTTCCAGCTGAAATGTTGGTAATAAATTATCATTTACAATTATAGATAATAATAGTACACTTTAGGGGAAGAAAATATTTTGGATACAAACTAACTGGGAATTGATTTTGCAAAATGCGATTCTTTCCTAATTAAATACATCTTAAAATTTGATGTAACAAAACACATATTTTGCTTAAAAAAGCATTTTTCCCGTTTTTTTGGCAAAAAAATGTTGTGAATTTCTTATTTTTGTATTAAAATATTGCTGTTATATATAGCTATATTTTTATAAAGTATAACCAAACCAAGCGTTTCCAGCCAAATGCTTGTCTTTTGTGCTGTAAACGCAAAAATCACTTGACAGAGGGGGATAATATGCAAGCTTTAACGTTCAAACGTGGAGTTCACCCGCCCGATGGAAAAGCTCTGTCCGCAGAGCAGCCCATTCAGGTGATACTCCCCAAAGAAAACTCTGAGTTGTTCTACCCTATGTCCCAGCATATCGGGGCTCCTTGTGAACCTCTGGTAGCAGTTGGCGACCATGTAAAAGTAGGACAGAAAATCGCTGAATCACCTGCATTCATGTCTTCTCCCATCTTTGCCAGCGTATCTGGTGAAGTTGTGGACATTAGACCTATGCTGGTACCCGGCGGTGCAACTGTAAAATCCATCGTTGTCAAAAACGACGGCAAGATGGAAGAAATCGAAGGTCTGAACCAGGGCAGAGATTACACAACCATGTCCAACGAAGAAATTCTGGCAGCTATCAAAGATGCCGGCGTTGTTGGTCTGGGTGGTGCGGGCTTCCCCACACATGTAAAACTGAACCCTCCCAAAGACACACCGATCGATCACATCCTCATCAACGCAGCTGAATGTGAACCTTACCTCACATGCGACTACCGTCTGATGCTGGAAGAACCCGAAAGAATCGTAAAAGGTCTGCAGATCATGCTGAAACTGCACCCCGGTGCAAAAGGCGTTATCGGTATCGAAATGAACAAGCCCAAAGCTATTGAATCCATGACAAAGGCTTGTGAAGGCATCGACAACATCACTGTTCAGCCTCTGGTGACCAAATTCCCTCAGGGTTCTGAAAAACACCTGATCTATGCGATCACAAAGAGAGAAGTAAAATCCGGTGCACTGCCCGCTAGCGCTGGCTGTATCGTAGACAACGTTGATACCGTTGTTGCGATCGAAAGAGCAATCTGTAAAGGCAGACCTCTGATGAGAAGAATCGTAACCGTTTCCGGTAAAGGTATCAAAAACCCTGGTAACTACAAGATCAGAATCGGTATGACACTGAGAGATCTGGTAGACGCTATCGGCGGTTTCAACGAAGGTGCAAACGCTCCTGTAAAACTGATTGCCGGCGGTCCTATGATGGGTCCTACCCTGTATACTCTGGATGTTGCTTCCGTTAAGACCACTTCTGGTCTGCTGTGCTTCACACAGGAAGAAGCTTTCATTCCTGAAGAAAGAAACTGTATCCGTTGCGGTAAATGCGTAGAACATTGCCCTATGGGTCTGCAGCCTTTCCTGCTGAATGCGTGCGCACTGAAAGGCGACGGCGAAGGTTTCGTAAAACATCATGGTCTGGATTGTATCGAATGTGGTTCTTGTTCTTACGAATGTCCCGCAAAACGCCAGCTGGCACAGTCCATCCGCGCAACTAAGAAAATCGAAGCAGGCAAAAAAGCTGCCGCAGCCGCTGCTGCAAGAGCAAAAGCGGAAGCTGAAGCAAAAGCCAAAGCTGAAAAGAACTGAGAAGGGGGAGAGTAAAGAATGGCTAATTTTGTAGTATCAGGTACCCCTCATGTGCGTTCTAAAGAATCCATTCAGAGCATCATGCGTGACGTTATCATCGCGCTGATTCCTGCAACAGCGATGGGTATCTATTTCTTCGGTATTCCTGCATTGATCCTGATCGCAGTTTCCATCGTAGCCAGCGTATTCTTTGAATGGCTGTATCAGAAACTGCTGAAAAAACCTGTAACTATCAGTGACCTGTCCGCAGTTGTAACAGGTCTGCTGCTGGCAATGAACCTGCCCGCAAGCGCTCCTATCTGGGTGCCTATCGTTGGTGCAGCATTCGCTATCATTTTTGCAAAACAGCTCTTTGGTGGTCTGGGTCAGAACTTCATCAACCCTGCACTGGCTGGTAGAGCATTCCTGTTGGCTTCTTATCCTACAGAAATGACATCCTGGACAGCACCCGTTGGTTTCAGCGGCGCTGATGCAGCAGCAGTTGCAACACCTCTGGCTACACTGAAAACAGGTGCTATGCCCGACGCAAGTCTGACAGACGTAATCCTGGGTACAAACATCGGCGGTTGTATCGGTGAAACATGCGCTGTTGCACTGATCATCGGCGGTATCTACCTGCTGGTAAAACACGTTATCAGCTGGAGAATCCCTGTACTGTACATCCTGACAGTATTCGTACTGACCGCTGCTATCGGCAGAAAAGGTCTGCGCGTACCTGTTTATGAAATCTTCACCGGCGGTCTGATGCTGGGTGCTTTCTTCATGGCAACTGACTATGCATCTTCCCCCGTTACACCGAAAGGTCAAATCATCTTTGCCATCGGTTGTGGTATCATCACCACTCTTATCAGAATCTTCGGTGGTTACCCTGAAGGCGTATCCTACTCTATTCTGATTATGAACCTGGCTGTACCTCTGATCGAAAGATTCACAGAACCTAAGATCTTCGGTGCACTGCCCAAAGTGAAGGAGGCGAAAAAAGCATGAACACAAAAGAAGTTGTAAAACCCGCAGTTGTGCTTCTGCTTATTTCCGCAGTTGCTGCGGCTTGCCTGGGTGCGGTATCTGAAATCACAGCAGAACCCATCGCACTGCAGAACGAAAAAACACTGAACGAATCCATGCAGGCAGTTATGCCTGAAGCATCCAGCTTTGAACAGCTGACAGATGCAGAACTGACAGGCACAATCACTGCTGTTTACCAGGCTGACAACGGCGGCTATGTTCTGACAACAGAACCCGGCGGCTTTGGCGGCGCTGTAAAAACAATGGTTGGCGTTGGCGCTGACGGTGTGATCACTGGTCTGCGTGTAACTGGCCACTCCGAAACACCCGGTCTGGGCGCAAAAGCAACAGAACCCGATTTCTATGAACAGTTCACTGGCAAATCCGGCAGCGTAGCTGTTACAAAAGACGGCGGCGAAATCGTGCCCATCACAAGCTCCACCATTACTTCCAGAGCTGTTTGTGCTGGTGCACAGGAAGCTTTGGACTGGGTCGCAGCGAACGGAGGTGCTAACTAATGGCTAACCCTATCAAAATCCTGAAAAATGGTATCATCAATGAAAACCCTACCTTTGTACAGGTTATCGGTATGTGTCCTACACTGGCTGTTACCAGCTCCGCCATCAACGGTATCGGTATGGGTCTTTCCACAACAGCAGTACTGATTTTTGCGAACTTGTTCGTATCCCTGCTGAGAAAAATCATCCCCGATAAAGTAAGAATCCCTTGCTTCATCGTTGTTATCGCAACATTCGTTACAATCATCGAATTTATGCTGAAAGCATATCTTCCTGCTTTGAACGCATCTCTGGGTCTTTATATCCCTCTGATCGTTGTTAACTGTATCATTCTGGCCAGAGCAGAAGCATTCGCTTCCAAAAACGGTCCCATCGCTTCTGTATTCGACGGTATCGGTATGGGTCTTGGTTTCACAATCGCTCTGGGTGTTCTGGGTCTGGTTCGTGAATTCATCGGTTCTGGCACTCTGTTTGATATCACTGTACTGCCTGAAGCATTCCCCAGAACTCTGCTGTTCGTTATGGCTCCCGGTGCGTTCTTCACACTGGCTTGCCTGATGGCTGCACTGAATCACTTCAGAAACAAGAAAAAAGCATAAGGAGGGGTAGAGAATGTATCTGATTTTGTTATTATTAGCCGGGATCTTCGTAAACAACTACGTTTTGTCCCAGTTCTTAGGCATCTGCCCATTCCTCGGCGTTTCTAAAAAAGTAGACACCGCAGCCGGCATGGGTATGGCCGTAATCTTCGTTATCGTATTGGCCTGTGCAGCTTCTTGGTTGGTTTATAACCTGATCTTGGTTCCTCTGCACATCGAATACCTGTATAACATCGCGTTCATTCTGGTTATCGCATCCCTGGTACAGTTTGTAGAAATGTTCCTGAAAAAAGCAGCTCCTGCTTTGTATCAGGCACTGGGCGTATTCCTGCCCCTGATCACAACAAACTGTGCAGTACTGGGTGTTGCCGTACTGAACATGCAGAAGGGTTATTCCTTCATCGAATCCATCTTCAACGGTATCGGCGGCGCTGCTGGTTTCGCACTGGCAATCGTACTGTTCGCTGGTATCCGTGAAAGAATCGCAGACAACGATACACCTAAGGCTTTCGACGGTTTCCCCATGGCTCTGGTAACCGCTGGTCTGATGTCTATCGCTTTCCTGGGATTCTCCGGTCTGATCAAACTGTAATGCAAGGAGTGTGACAAAAATGGACATTATGAATATTGTATACCCGATCCTGAGTATCGGTGGCCTTGGTGTTGTTTTTGGTGCAGGCCTTGGCATTGCCGGCGAGGTCTTCAAAGTAGACGAAGATCCCAAGATCGGTCAGATTTTGGAAGTACTGCCCGGCGCTAACTGCGGTGGCTGTGGCTTCCCCGGTTGTAGTGGTTGTGCTGCTGCAATCGCTGCTGGTTCTGCTCCCGTTAACGCTTGCCCTGTTGGCGGCGCTGCTGTAGCAGAAAAAGTAGGTGCAATCATGGGTATCGAAGCATCCGCTTCCGAACCTGTAGCTGCATTCGTAAAATGCGGCGGCACTTGCGAAACAGCAAAAATGAAATACGACTACTTTGGTATTGACGACTGTAACATGGCTGTACAGCTGGCTGGCGGCGGCGCTAAGAGCTGCACATACGGCTGTCTGGGTCTGGGCAGCTGTAAAAAAGCTTGTGCTTTCGGCGCAATCGAAATCATCGACGGCGTTGCAGTAGTAGATAAAGATAAATGTGTAGCTTGTGGTAAATGCGTATCTGCTTGCCCCAAACACATCATCGAACTGCTGCCTGCTAAGAAGAAAGTAAAAGTACAGTGCTCTTCCAAAGATGTTGGTAAGAATGTAATGCAGGTTTGCTCCACAGGTTGTATCGCATGTAAGATCTGTGAAAAGAACTGTCCTTTCGATGCAATCCATGTAATCGACAACGTGGCTGTTATCGATTACAGCAAATGTAAATCCTGCGGCATCTGTGCAAACAAATGCCCGAAAGGCGTTATCACAGGTAAGAGACCTGCTGCTCCCGCTGCTGAAGCAAAACCCGCAGCACCCGCTGCTGCAGCTGCTCCTAAAGCAGAAGCTCCCGCTGCAGCTGCTCCTAAAGCAGAAGCTCCCGCTGCAGCTGCTGCTCCCAAAGCAGAAGCTCCTGCTGCTGAAGCACCTAAAGCAGAAGAAAAACCTGCTGAATAATCCAAAACAGCAAAACGGTGAAGTCATCGACTTCACCGTTTTTTTATGCTCACAGACATTTTCAATCAAGAAAGCTGGAACTCTGAACATACACAGGTTCCGGCTATTTCATTTTTAAGAGTTGGTATCTTTCCATACATCCGCTTTGCTTTTTTCCGCTGCCACTTGCCCCGCCTTTTCCATAGGGTTCTGCCTCCGTCCCTTTTCTTTGTCAAAAAGCGCCGCCTTTCGTCATTTTCTCAAGGAAATCAACGGTTTTCACCCTGTTTTTTTATGTTTTGTTCCCTTTACCCCCTTGTCAAAATATGATATACTTTTGAAAATAACACAGGAGGACAATCACATGAAAGGACGTTCACAAAACATTTGGGTTTTGATACTGCTGCTGCTGGCTGGCGTTGTGCTGGGCGGATTTTTAGCACAGCTTCTGAGCGGTTACCCTGCCTTGAGTTGGCTCGGTTATGGCAAAAGCTTCGGGCTTACCTCTCCTTTGGTGTTGGATTTGGGCGTGCTGACATTGCAATTTGCTTTTACGGTACGTTTTACCATCGCCGGTATTCTGGGTATCGTCCTTGCTTTTTTTATTTATCGCAAAATTTAAACAGATCCAGCCGTCTGTTTCGGGGAAATGCCACGGGAAGGACGGTTTTTTTCTGTCGTTTTTTGCGCGGAAATTTTCTGGTTTTTCCTAATTCCAATGGCTTTTTTATTGAAAATTCCGCAAAAAAAAGGTATTATAAAATGTAAGGCTTTTTCAGGAAAGAAAAATCAATTCTGGTTTTTTATGATAGAAAGGGGTTAATTGAATTTATGTTTTCCAAAGATATGGGTATCGACTTGGGTACCGCTAATACACTGGTTTATATGCGTGAAAAAGGCATCATCGTCAACGAACCTTCCGTTGTAGCCATCAACGTGCAGACAAAAGAAGTGCTGGCTGTTGGCAATGAAGCAAAAGAAATGATCGGACGTACACCCGGCAACATCGTTGCCATCCGTCCCATGAAAGACGGCGTTATCGCAGACTTCGACGTAACACAGGCTATGCTGCGTTACTTCATCAATAAGGCTTATGTGCGCTCCATGTTTGGTCCTAAGCCCCGCATCGTTATCTGCGTACCCTCCGGCGTAACAGAAGTAGAAAAAAGAGCTGTACTGGAAGCAGCCATTGCTGCCGGCTCCAAAGATAAAGACACTTACCTCATCGAAGAACCCATGGCTGCATCCATCGGCGCAGGTCTGCCCGTTGCAGAACCTACCGGCAGCATGGTCGTAGACATCGGCGGCGGTACCAGCGAAGTGGCAGTCATTTCCCTGGGCGGCATCGTTACCAGCACATCCCTGCGTGTAGCCGGTGATGCTCTGGACAACGCCATTGTGGGCTACATCAAACGGGAATTCAACCTGGCCATCGGTGACAGAACCGCAGAAGAAATCAAAATCACCATCGGTTCCGCTTACCCTCTGGAACAGGAAGAAAAAATGGAAATCCGCGGTCGCGACCTGCTTTCCGGTCTGCCTAAGACCATCGAAGTCAACTCCGTACATGTACGTGAAGCACTGAGCGAACCCGTATCTTCCATCATCGAAACCATCAAGCAGACACTGGAAGCAACACCTCCTGAACTGGCTGCTGACGTTATGGAATACGGCATCACTTTGACAGGCGGCGGCGCACTGCTGCGCGGTCTGGATGAACTGATCACATCCGAAACAGGCATGCCCGTTCATGTGGCAAACGAACCACTGAACTGCGTTGCTATGGGTACTGGTCTGGTGCTGGAACACATCGATACACTGAAAAACGTATTGATCTCCCCCAGAAAAGCATTGTTCTAAGAATCTGAAATCATCGTGAAGGAGCGTTTCAATTGTTTTCCTTTTTTGAAAAATACAAAAAGTTCATATTCACTGGTGCCATCATCCTTTTGACCGTATTGGCACTGGTGACAAGCGGAAAAAAGCTGAATGCCACCATATTTGAAAGTGCCCTCGGCTTTGTTGTGACGCCCTTTCAGGATATTACTTCCGGCATCGGCAGATGGGTGGAAAACACCACCTCTGAACGCCGGGAAGAGGAAGAAATTCTGGCGGAAAACGAAAGCCTGCGGGAACAGGTGGCATCCCTGCAAGCAGACAACACCCGTCTTTCTCTTTATGAAAAAGAGAACGCAAAACTTTCCGCACTGCTGAAGATTGCCCAGAAATACCCCGAATACAACACTTTCGGTACCACCATCATTGCCAAGAACCCCGGCAGCTGGTATGACATATTCACCGTAGACAAAGGCACTTCCGACGGCGTAGAAGCCAACATGGTACTGGCTGCGCCGGAAGGTCTGGTGGGCAAGATCATCGAAAGCGGCGCTACTTATGCCAAAGGGCAGTCCATTCTGGACAGCCGCAGCTCTGTGCCTGCCATGAGCGCCCGTACAGGGGACTTAGGCGTTGTGAAAGGGGATTACACCCTCATGAACAACGGGCTGTGTAAAATGGAATATATCGACGCAGAGGCGGAAATCGCCGTAGGGGATGAAATCGTCACTTCCCATCTGAGCGATGTTTATCCGCCGGGGCTGACCATCGGTCGTGTGAAAGAAATCAAAAACGACACCAACGGTCTGACCCGTTATGCCATCATCGAACCGGCAGTAGACCTGAAACATCTGGATACCCTGCTGGTCATCGACAAAACAAACACCCGTACCGTTTCTCCCGGTGACCTGTCTGTTTCCACAGACATTCCTGCTACAGAGCCGGAAACAGAAGAAGAACCTCTCACCGAAACGGATGAAACCGAAACCACTGACACCGGCAATACACCGGATGAAGAAACACAGACAAACAGCAATTCGGAGGCTGACACAAATTGAGAATTTTATTGACAGGTATTCTTATTTTCGTCAACTTCATACTGCAGACCACATTGCTCCCGTATATTTCCATTGGGGGCATTCTGCCTAATACGGCGCTGATCATCGTGGTTTCCTATGCCCTGCTCCGTGGCAGTACGGAAGGCGCCATTGTGGGCTTTTTCAGCGGTCTGCCCATTGATATTTTCTTCGGTACATCCTTTGGGTACTATACCCTGCTGTTCCTCCTTGCCGGTCTTTTGATCGGTCGGAGCCAGAAGGATTTCTACCGGGAAAATTACCTGCTGCCCATCATCATCTGTTCACTGGCAGCCATCGTATATGAAAGCATTATTTTCATCACCGGTTTTTTCCTGCAGGGAAATACCACGGTGCTGTATTTTCTGGTGCGTCTGGCGCTGCCGGAAGCCGTTTACACAGCGGTTGTCACCATTCCCATTTACCGTCTGCTCTTTGGCATCAACGAATGGCTGGAGTTAAAGGAAAAATACAAGTATCGGCTGTTTTAACAAAACCTGCCTGCCATGAAGGAGGTTCCTATGCGTAAATATTGGGAACATTTTTTAGATCTATGCAAAAGCAGAATATTTGTCGTATTGTGCGGGATTTGTCTGCTTTTTTTCATATTGCTCGTCCGTCTGTTTCTTTTGCAGATCGTCAACGGGAAGGAATATAATGAGTCACTGCTCACCAGCGTGTCCAAGGAGGTCAACGTGCCCGCACCCCGCGGCAACATCTACGACCGCTACGGCAGACCACTGGCAGTAAACAAAGTGGCTTATTCTGTCCAGATTGACGACAGCATCACACCGGATCTGACTGCTTACCGCGCAGACCTGATTCGTGACCTGCTGGATACCCTCTTTGCTTCCGGCACAGAAGCCAATGACGCCCTGCCCATTTCCAAATCTACCCCTGCCACATTCACCTTTGAAGGGGATGAAAAAGAACGGGAAGAAGCGGAAGAAGCATGGAAAACAGAAATCGGTCTGGATCGGAAACAAATGGATTATACTGCTGACGAATGTCTGAATTATCTCTACGAAAAGTATGAGGTGCCCGAAGACTACACCACTGCGCAAAAACGCATGTATGTCTACTACGACCTGACCCTTTCCGACAAGAGCCTCATGTGTCTGACACTGGCGCAGAAGCTGACGGAATTCGGCGAAACCATCATTGACGACATTCCGCTGGATACGGAATATCCTTATTCCTTCCAGTTCGGCGGCAGCAAGACAAAAGAAGAAAACTGGAAGCTTTCCTTCCTTATGGAAGATGAACAGCTTTCCTATGATTCTCTGGAAACACTGGATTATCTGCGGGATTTCTTCGGCTTCCCCGAATACCTGCCTGACGATCTGGTGAGAAAAGCCGTGGGCATCCGTAATTCCCTTTACGAAGTGCGGTATCAGAAATATCAGTCTGTGACCATTGCCACGGAAATCAGTGACAAAACACTGGCTTATGTAGAAGAAAATCAGGATGTATTCCCCAATGTGGTCATCAGTACCGTTTCTCTGCGAGAATACCCCAACGGGGAACATTTCTCACAAATCATCGGTTATATCCGCCAGATGACAGAGTCTGACATCGCTTTGTATCAGGATATTGTCGACGCAGAAGGCAATCCTGTTTACAGCTCCACAGATATTGTCGGTCAGGCTGGTATCGAAAAGCTCTACGAGCAGGATCTGAACGGTACCGACGGGAAAATCACCATCGAAGTAGACAGTCAGGGGCGGCGTATGAGCGTCATCAGCTCCACAGACCCCATCCCCGGCAAAGATGTCTACCTGACCATTGACAGTGAACTGCAGTCCATTGCTTACACTTCTTTGGAAAACGCTTTGCGGGATGTACTGCTCAACCGCCTCTCTTCCGGCGGGAAATACGGCATTTCCACCACGGAACTTTTCACCACCATGGTCAATGCCAACCATATTTCTTCTTCCCTGATGCTTTCCGCACAGGAAGACACCATGCAGAAAACACTAGTGGACCGCTGCAAAGCCACCGTTCCGGATTTTTCCGTAGACGCTGAAAACGCCGTGGAAATCCTCCAGACCTTCCTGGCTGATGGGCTCACAAACGGCAATGTTTCCGCTCAGGAACTGCTGCTGTGCATGATCGAGCAGGAAAGAGTGCCTGCCACACCGGAAGAAACAGAAGCTGTGAAAAACGGTTCTCTGTCCCCTTCCTCCTTCGTCATCCGTAAACTGGAAAGCGGCGAAATGAGCCCCGCTGACACTGCCCTTGACCCTTGTACCGGGTCTGTGGTGGTTTCTGAAGTAGACAGCGGTCAGGTGCTGGCACTGGTAACCTATCCTTCTTATGACAACAACCAGCTGGTCAATACCTTCAACAACAGCTACTATAACCAGCTGCTGGAAGACACCAATACACCTTTGGTTAACCGTCCGCTGAAACAGAAAAAAGCGCCCGGTTCCACATTCAAAATGGTTTCTGCCATTGCAGGTCTGGAAACCGGCACCATCACCCCTTCCACCGTCATCACGGACAAAGGGATATTCAAAGACGCCGGTACCCCTTACGCCCGCTGCTGGATCTACAGCAACAACGGCGGTACCCACGGCGCTGTCAACGTTTCTCATGCACTGGAAGTATCCTGTAACTACTTCTTCTATGAACTGGGTTACCGCATGGGCAATGCGGAAAACGCCACCACAGCCCAGTCCATTGCCACACTGAACGAATACATGGCAGGCTTCGGTCTGAACTCTGTCACCGGCATCGAGCTGGAGGAATACGGTCCTACCATGGCTTCTCCTTACTATAAGGAACGCACCATCAAAACATATAACCCCGACGCCACCAGCAGCCAGACACGCTGGACAGACGGGGATACCATCCGTGCCTTCATCGGTCAGTCCATCAACAGCTACACACCTGCCCAGATGAACCGCTACATTGCCACACTGGCAAACGGCGGCACATTGTACCAGTATCATCTGGTGGACAAAGTGGTCAACCCCGACGGCACCATATACGAAGAAAAAGACGAAGTCATCGAAAACCAGATGGATCTGAAGGAAGAAAATCTGGCAGCCGTTTACGAAGGGATGTATCTGGTTGCCAACGGCGAAAAAGGTACCATGCGTACCGCCTTCAAAGATCTGCCCGTCACGGTGGCAGCCAAGACAGGTACCGCTCAGGAAGACCTGTCCCGCAGCTCCCATACATGGCTGGTATGCTTCGCGCCTTACGAAGACCCCCAGATCGCCATCACCGTCATGATCCCCTTTGCAGAGAACTACGGTTCTCCCGCGCCAAAGGTTGCATCTGCCATCATCACGGAATATCTGGGACTGGATTACACACCGACAAACACCAATATGGAAACCGTATTGGATCAGTAATATTTTCAGGAGGGGAACTATGAATCAGGAAAACTATGTCATCTTCAAAGGAACCAAGGACGGCGTAACGGTACTGTTTCAGCCGGACGTTCCTTTTGAGGAACTTTGCACACAATTGGAACAGAAAGTAGAAGAAGCAGGGAAATTCTTCGATAATGTGAAAACATCTCTGGCATTCAAAGGCAGAAGCTTCACCGAGGAGGAAGAAGAAAAACTGCTGCAGATCATCGCAGAACGCACCACCATGCGTATCACATTCGTGAAAACAGAAAATAACGAACTGAAGCAGATTTCTGAACTGCTGGAAAAAGACATCCGCGCATTCAACCTGACCAAATTCCACAGAGGCTCTCTGCGCAACGGTCAGAAGATTGAATTCGACGGCAGCGTGGTGGTGGTAGGCGATGTAAATCCAGGTGCGGAAATCAAAGCCACAGGCAACATCATCGTTCTGGGTCAGCTCAAAGGCATGGCACATGCCGGCTGCAAGGGCATGACAGACGCCTTTGTCACCGCTGTTTACATGGCGCCGGTGCAGCTGCGCATTGCGGACATCATCACACGTTTTCCTGAAGAAAACAAACACGGTCCCAAGCCGCCCGAATACGCTTTCGTCAAAGACGGTCAGATTTTCGTCATGGCTTTGTCGTAATTTGGGAAAACAAATTACTTTTTGCTAAAAAATTTTCGTGCAAATTCAGGATATATTTGTTAAAATACAGATATATATGATATTTTCGTATGGGCAAAGAGATTTGAGGCTCTTTTGCCTGTCCCTGTCGCTTTGACAGGAACCATATTCGATTTAAGTAAAAAACTAGGGGGATATGATCCATGAGTGAAGTAATTGTAATCACCAGCGGCAAAGGCGGCGTTGGGAAAACCACCACCAGTGCAAACCTTGGCTGCGGTCTTGCCATTCAGGGCAAAAAGGTCGCTTTGGTAGACGCAGATATCGGTCTGCGTAATCTGGACGTTGTCATGGGGCTGGAAAACCGCATTGTATACGATCTGGTAGATGTGGTAGAAGGCAACTGCCGTCTGAAACAGGCGCTCATCAAAGATAAACGTTATGAAGGTCTGTTCCTGCTGCCCGCAGCGCAGACACGGGACAAAGACGCAGTTTCTCCTGAACAGATGCAGAAACTGTGCGAAAACCTGAAAGAAGAAGGATTTGACTATATCCTCATCGACTGCCCTGCCGGCATCGAACAGGGGTTCAAAAATGCCATTGCCGGCGCTGACCGTGCCGTTGTAGTCACCACACCGGAAGTATCCGCTGTTCGTGACGCTGACCGTATCATTGGTCTCTTGGAAGCAAATGGTCTGAACAACCCTACCCTCATCGTAAACCGCCTGCGTATCGACCTGGTAAAACGCGGCGAAATGATGAACATTGAAGACGTAACAGAGATCCTTGCCGTGGATATTCTGGGCGTGGTTCCCGATGACGAAACCATCGTTATCGCAACCAACAAAGGGGAACCCGCTGTCAGCAACGAAGAATCCCGCGCAGGACAGGCTTACCGCAACATCGTACGCCGCATCATGGGCGAAGATGTACCTCTGATGACCTTCGAGGAAGAACCGGAAACATTTATGGATAAGCTGAAAAAGCTGTTCCGCCGTTAATCCCCAGGTTTGGAAAGGAGTGTCACGATGGATTTCTTTAGCTTTTTTAAGAAAAAATCCGCACCGCCTTCCGGCAGTGTGGCAAAAGACAGACTGAAACTGGTGCTGGTACACGACCGCGTCAACTGCTCCTCTCAGGTACTGGAAATGCTGAAAACAGACATCATCAAAGTCATCTCCAACTACATGGAAATCGACGATGAAGAACTGGATATCCAGATCACCCAGACCGAATCTGATGACAAGAACGGTACCGTTCCTGTACTGTATGCCAATATTCCCATTAAGAGCATGCGCAAAGTCAACCAGGACTAATTGAAACAAACACAAAAAAACAAAGCCGGGGAACCTGAGCCAGACTCATGCTTCAACCGGCTTTGCTGTATTATAAAACCAACCTCTGGAGGTAGCCTATGCAAAGCAAAAAATGGCTCCAAAACCTGGATTGGTATCTCATCGGCGCCGTATGCATCCTTGCCGTTTTCGGCATCATCTGCATCGCCAGCGCCCTGCACTTCAATCTGGGAGAAGGAACTTCCGAAGTCTATAAACAGATTGTCTTTTTCATCATCGGTCTTGGACTGATGGTGGTGGCAGCCAATGTAGACTACGAATATTTTTCACAATATTATATCCCCATTTATTTCATCAACATCGTACTGCTGTTAGCGGTATTTGTGCTGGGGAACGAGTCCAACGGCGCGACACGTTGGATTGCCATTGGTCCTTTGACCATTCAGCCGTCAGAGTTTGCCAAAGTCATGATGATTTTCTTCTTAGCCAAGTTCATTTCCCTGCATCAGTCGAAAATGAACCGGCTGGATTTCTTCCTGAAGCTTTGCGTCATCGCCGGCATCCCCATCCTGCTGGTACTGAAGCAGCCTGCCCTTTCCGCCAGTCTGGTACTGGTAGCCATCTTCTGTATTCTGGTGTTCGTGGCAGGCATCGACATCATCTGGGTGCGGAATGTAGCCATTGTGGCTGTGCCGCTCATTGCTTTTATCCTCTTTGACGTCAGCCGGGAAAATCCCCTGATCATGGACAAGATCTTTGAACCTCACCAGTTCAACCGTATCCTGTCCTTCGTAGACCCCACAGCAAACCCTGACCTCTATTACCAGACAGAAAAATCCATCAATGCCATCGGCTCCGGTCAGCTCACAGGCAAAGGTCTGTTCCAAGGCACTTTGAACCAGCTCAGTTATCTGCCCGAACCCCATAATGATTTTATTTTTTCTGTAATTGGGGAGGAATTTGGATTTTTGGGTTGTATATTTACATTAGGGCTATTGCTCTTTGTAGTATTTCGTTGTATCATTATAGCATTATCTACGAGAGATACATTCAGCCAGCTCATTGTGGTGGGTGTGGCAGGCATGTTTGCCTTCCAGACCTTCGTTAACGCCGGCGTTGCGACGGGCATCGTGCCCAATACCGGCATGTCCCTGCCCTTTGTCAGCTACGGGGGCAGCTCCATGTGGACAAACATGGTGGCACTGGGACTGGTACTGAATATTCGAAAAAAAGAAACCAGATCATTATTCGAGGGGGGTTTATTATGAATATCGCATTGATTGCGGACGACAATAAGAAAAAACTAATGGAAAACCTTTGCATCGCTTACCGTCATATCCTGTGCAAACATGAGCTTTACGCAACAGCTACCACAGGTCGTTTGGTAAGTGAAGCTGCAAATTTGAATGTGCATAAATATCTGGCTGGGCAGCTGGGGGGCTCTGAACAGCTTGGCGCGCAGATCATCAACAACGATCTGGACGTGATGATCTTCCTGCGTGACCCCGCTTCTCACCAGTCTTACGAAGAATACAGCAACCTGTTCCGCCTGTGCGACACCCACAACATTCCCGTTGCGACCAATCTGGCAACAGCGGAAGTGCTGCTGCTGGCGCTGGACAGAGGCGATCTGGACTGGAGAAACGTGGTGAGATAACATGCAGTTTACCTTTCACCCCGTACCCTTCTGGATTATCACAGGGTATTACCTCATCATCAATATCGTGCTGTTTTGCGCCATGGCCCTGGATAAAAAACGTGCCATTCGCGGCAGACGGCGGGTGCCTGAAAAAACATTGTTCCTGATGGCCATTTTGGGCGGCAGCATCGGGGGCTTTGTTGGTATGTTTACACAGCACCACAAAACAAAACATATTTCTTTTTATGTAGCTTATGGCTTAACAGCTGCCATGCACATTTTCCTGTGCTGGCTGCTGATGAGTACATTCGCTTTTACAGCATGAAAAATCGAAAACACGGTACTTCTCTAAGAAGATACCGTGCTTTTTTTATTTTACGCCGAAAACATGTCTGCCAATAGTAGTAGTGATAGGGATGCTCCAAATCCAGCGGCTGGTGGCTGTGACGGGATTCCAATAATACAGGGCACCATTGGTGGGGTCCCAGCCGTTGAGAGCATCTCTGGCAGCGTTCAATGCCGTTTCGTTGGGGGTCAGGTAAAACTGCTTATCGGCAACGGCATCGAAAGCTCCGGGCTGGTAGATAACCTCTGCAATGGTATCGGGAAAATCGGGACTTGCCACCCGGTTCAATACCACCGCTCCCACTGCCACCTGACCCTCGTAAGGCTCCCCACGGGCTTCCCCATGGATGATAGATGCCAAGAGATACAAATCCTCATCATAATCGCTGGTGCCCGTTTCCCCTACGCCGCTGGTACCGGTGCCAATGGAAATGCCCAGACGGGACAGGGTGTCGCTGCCGGCAATGCCGTCCACTTTCAAACCGTTATCCGCTTGAAACTTGCGAATGGCTTCATATGTTTTGGTGCCGTAAATGCCGTCTGGCGCATCGGGATAATACCCCAGCTGGCGGAGTTTCTCCTGGGTTTGGCGCACCAAATTCCCACGGGTACCCCAGGAAACCAATTGGGTTACAGTCACTGCCTCCGGCTGGCTTGCCTTCTCCACCATGCCCCACGCCAGCACTAGAAGTGCCAGCAAACATACCAAAACACATTTTCTCCTGCCCTTTTGCCCCATTGCCTGCGCTCCTTCCCTTTTTTAGTCCCCCTGCCACATTTCCACGATTTTCAGCTTGATTTTCGGTGCCTTGTTGGTCTGCTCCGCTGCGGAAACCACTGCGTATTCCTCTGGTGTCAGATTTTTTTGCAGACGTTCCCTGCCTTCCGCCGTAGGTTCTCCCCATGCGGCGTCCACATAACACATCTGGGGATAGAGCACGCACCACCAGTTATGCCCTTTGGCTTTTCCTATCTCAATGCGCACCGCATCATAAACCCCAGCGGGAAACACCAGATTTCCATAAGTCTTTTCGGGGAAATCCTCCCGCACCAGCGATACGGAAACGGGATAATCATACCCCTGTCTGGCGATTTCCGCTGCCGCTGTCTGACAGATTTCTTCTTTGTATGCTGCCAAAAGTGCCATGCTCTCCCCTTTTGAGGTACAGACTTCCAGCTTTTCCCCAAAAGAAGCAAGGACTGCGTCCCGTACATCCAGCTTCAAGTTCTGGTCTGCTGTGGTATCGCTGTTTGCCAGCACATGAAACCGCACCACGCCATCGGCAATGCCCCGCTGGATATTTGCCGCATAGACCCCAGACCAAAGGACACAGACCAGAACGCCCCCCGCAAGGGCTGTCACCCCATATTTCCACTCTTTTTCCCAAAAGGCCTGCACACGCAAAGCCCACAAAACCAATGTTTTCATGCTCTCCCACCCTTTTTCTCTTTTGATGGGAAGAGTATGACCCTGTTTTTGGAATTTTATACCTTCTCTTTATCTGGTGCGTCCCGTATCCTGCAATTTCACTTCACAGTTCACCAAAACCTGTAAATCCTGCCAGTTTTCGCCTGCTTTTGCCACTTCCGGCGCCTGCCGCTGACACTCTGCCCAAAGACCAAACACATCCCCGGCGGTGGTTTCTTTCGCTCTTTTTATTGTATTTTCCAAATCTGTTTTTATGATGTCCCCGAAAAAATTTTCCAGTTCCCGTCTGGTATTTCCATCCAGCAGGGATTGTCCGCCGCTGCCTGTGAGGGCACCGGAAACCTTCACATTGACCTGACAGGAAAGCCCTTCCGCTGTTTTGGCAAAATCAAAGGAAACTTTGTCCTTTCGGATTTCCAAAGGCAATACCGTTCCATTCCAGTTGCCTTCGATGACGGCGCCGCTGCCTTCCCCCAGCAAAAGCAGATGTGCCTGTTCTTCCGCCGCAGGCAATGAAAAAGCATAGGCTCCATCTGCCAAAGCAATGCCGCCGCCCAAAGAAAGACCTTCCTCCGTCTTTTCTATGCGGGGCAGAACCGTACTGCCGCCCTGCTCACCCAATTCTGTCAGGAGCATATCCAAATCCATGCCACGGGTCACAGCCACCTCCTGGGCGGTATTCTTATAAAAATCCCAGAGGAACAGCCCCGTAGAGCTGTCCGCCTCCGCAATGGCATTCACACAGGCATCTGCGGCGTTTTCCGTGCCCAGCACCATGACTTTTTCCGAGAGAGCATTGCCACGCTCCAATTCTTCTAGAACCGCTTCAAAGGCGGCTTTGTCTGCCAGCAGGCTTTTGCCGAATACCACCGTCCGCAGCTGCCCCAAATAAACCTCCCGGGAACTGCGGCTATCGGCGTCTGCCACGGCTGCCGTCAGGGTGTCCCCCTTTACCCGATATACGCTTTGGGCATTTCCTTCGGTGGTCTTGGCAGGGGCAAAGGTCACCAGCAAGCCATCTTCTCCTTTGTCAATGCCCATGGTGATGACATAAGCCCTGTCCTCCGGGTCTCTGCCGTCCCAGCATCCTGTCAAAAGCAGCGGCAATATGGCTATGAGGGCAAATTTAAGCTGTTTCACGGCGTTTCCCCCTTTCTTTGACTATCCTTACGCCTAAAACCAAAAGAGGCAGGAGCGCCGTTGTGAGAGCGCTGAAGATAGGCTGTATTTTGTTGCGGAAATCATAAGCCGCTGCCAAGTCCTGTGGAATCATGGCGCCAATAAACAGCAAAGGCACCCACAGCAGCAGCCAGTACCGCCGTCCCTGTCCTGTCTGTCGGCATAAACGCACACAGCAAACACTGCCGAAAAACAGCGCCCCAGACACATAGAGAAATGCGGAAACCATCCAGAACCACAGCAGGAGGATGTCCTGTCTGCCCAGAAAAATGCCGGAAAACCGCACACGCTCCATGACCTGTACCGTAGGGAAAATCTTATGGGACAGGGATTCCGCTCCATAGACCGTCAGGCAAAGAAAAGTTGCCGCCGTCATGAGAAATGTAGTCAGCAGGCAGACAGCAAAAAGGCTTTTCTGCCCTTTTTCCGGTTTTTCCAGAAAAGGCGGCAGAAACAGCAGGAATATCATTGCCTGAAACAAGGGCTGCACATAAGCCGCTCCCCGACGGAGTCCATCCAGCTTCGGCAGTTCTACCGGCAGGAAATAAGCCTCTCCAGCCGTCAGACCAACGGCAAACAACAGCAGTACAAAAGGAGGAAATACAAAGAAAAACAGGATTTCCGCTCCCCTTGCCTGCCCTTCGATGCCTCTTGCCACACCAAAGGCGGATAACGCCAGCAAAGTGCCTACCATCAGCCACAGGGGCGTATGGGGCAGCATGGTACTGCGGAGGATTTCCGTAAAAATGCGGACTTCCAGCATGGCATCCACAGCGATTTTTCCGGCGATAAACACCGCCAGTACACTGCCCAGCACGCCGCCGAAGGTATTGCGCAGCCATTCCACCACCGTCCATGTAGGCTCTTTTTTGCCCAAAAGAGTCAGCACCAGAGAGAAAAACGCCGCCAGCAGACCGCCGATCAGCATCACCAGCCAGCAGGTTCTGCCGCTTCCCTCTGCCAATTCCGCAGGCAAAAACAGGGACGCTGTCCCCAGAAAATAAAAACAGAACAGCGCCTGCATTTGCCGCAGGGAAATTTTATGGTTATCAGAAAACATCAGCGTTCCCCCCTTTTCTTCATGAAAATGGACTGCCGTTTCAGCCATGGCAATGGCAGGCGGAACAGGCTGTCCTCCAAATCACGATAGTGGTTCACGGAAGCGGAGCAGAAGGGATAGAGATAAGGAATCCCGTAAGAAGAAAGCCCAGCCAGATGCACCACCAGCAAAAGGATGCCTGCCCAGAAGCCATACAGCCCCAATGCGGAAGAAAGGAAGATCACCAGATATTTACTCAGCCGCAGACCGGAAACCACGGAGATATTGGGAATGACAAAAGAACAAATGCCCGTCAAAGCGGAAATGATGACCACTGCCGGACTCACCAGACCTGCATCCACTGCCGCCGAACCGATGATGATGCCACCCACAATACCAATGGTGGCACTGACGGGTGAAGGCAGACGCACCCCTGCTTCCCGGAGCAATTCAAAAGCCAACTCCATGGAAATAACCTCCACCGCCACAGAAAAAGGGATACTCTGTCTGGTTGTAGCAATTTTCAACGCCAAAGACGTAGGCAAAAGCTCTGGATGATACACCGTCAGCGCCAAATACAGCCCCGGCAATGCCACTGCCACAAAAGCTGCCACATACCGCATGAAACGGATGAGGCTCATGATTTCCCAGCGGTCATAATAATCCTCTGCTGCCTGGAAGAACAGATTCAGTGTCACCGGCAGCAGAATCACAAAAGGCGTATTATCCACCACCAGCACCACACGTCCCTCCAGCAGTGCCGCCGCCGCTTTGTCTGGGCGTTCTGTCATTTGTAATTGGGGAAAGGGCGAGAACTGTCGTTTTTCCAAAAGCTGTTCCAAAGAGCCGCAGTCCAGAATACTGTCTGTTCTGAGACGTTCCAGCTGGCGTTTTGCCTGCCGCAGAATTTCCGGTCGCACCAAGTCAGAAAAATACATAAGGGCAACGTCGGTCTTTGTGCGGCTGCCAGCCTTGGTACGCACCACTTTCAGACGGGTATCCTGTATCCTTCTGCGGATAAGCACCAGATTGAATGCCAGAAGCTCCGTAAAAGCGTCCTTGGGACCCTGTACCACCACTTCTGTTTCCGTATGTCCCACGCCACGGTTGGGATAGCCCCTCGTAGACGCCTGCAAGGCAAAAGAGCTCCCCTCCATAAAAATCACTGTATCCCCTGCCAGTACCCCAGCAGCGGCTTTTTCAATGGTATCCACCTGCTGCACATCACGATTGGCAATGACGCTTTCCATAAGCCCCAAAAGCCGTTCTTCCGTTTCTGTATCGTGACAGCGGTTCATGATGTTGGTCATGATGGCGTCCTCCACTGCGGTGGTGTTGACCATATTATCCACATAGACCAGAAACAGCTGTCCCTGTCCTTCTGCTGCCGCAAAATCGCGGAACACAATATCTCCGCAGTCGGCAAACAATTCTTTCATGGCAGCTCGGTTCGCTGCCAGATTTTTCCCGATTTCCAAAATCCGCTCACCTGCCTTTTTCCTATAGTCTTGCTGAAAGGCAGGCGGATTATACCTTTTTTCCAAAAAGACGCAAAAAAGCAATATCCCATTCAGAAAACATAACAAATAAAATCTGCATAAAGCAAGAAAGCCAAAATCCTTATGATCACAAAGGATTTTGGCTTTCTTTGTTTTCTTATGAAGATGCTCACAAAAGGAGGGCGTCCTTTCGGACGTCCTCCAGAAAACATCGGTTTGGATAAATTTTGAAAAGAAATCAGGTGTGTTTCGTCTTATCTGTTTGCATTCATGTAAACAGTTGTTGTTTTGCCTGTTGTAGGATCTGTATCCCATGTCAGGTCTGTTACGCCCAGAGCTGTTGCCAGGTCACGCATAGGCAGGAATGTTCTGTCATTTACGATTTCCACGGAAGAGCTTGTAGGGATGGAGCTGCCGTTTACATACATTACGGAAGAACCAGCTGTCATGGAGATGATACGATCACCGTACAGGATTGTTACTGTTCTTGTTGCCTGATCCCACAGTACGTTGTTGTTGTCGATCCCCAGGGATGTGGAGATTGCTCTTACAGGCAGCATGGTGTAGCCTTCTGCGTTGATGTATGCGGGTGCATCCAGTGTTACCTGTGTTTCACCAGCGATCAGGTAGTTTTCACCGATGGGAACTGTCAGTTTTGTTGTGAAGCCTGTTGTGTCGCTGCCAGCTGTTACGATGTTAACGAAACCAGCTTTTACTGTGTAGTCGATATCATCAGATTCATCGCCTACGAATACATCTGTACCAGCTTCTGCCAGCAGTGTTTCAGGCAGGTAGCCTTTGTCGTCTGCATCGTAATCGGAACCGTCAAAGCTTTCTGCTTCTTCTGCACTGTCTACGCCCAGCATTGTCAGAGCGTATGCGTTCAGGTCATAAGCACCTGCAGGCAGGCTTCTGTCCATGTACAGTGTCAGGTCGGATACGGTTACTGTTGCGGGTTCGTCATCACTTTCTTCGTCGATTGTGAAACGGATTTCACCGTCTGTTGTTTTTACGTTCTTCACGGACAGACCGCTTTCGTCATCAGGTGTAACGGATGCGTCATCGTCAAATTCGATTTTGTCCAGTGTCAGAGCAAATTCAGAACCTTTTTCCCACAGACCAGCTTCTGCTTCTGTGATAACAACATCTGTAGGGATTTCTGTGTTTCTGTAGTCGATGTTCAGGTCATTCTGCTGTGCAGATACTGTGTAAGGTTTTACAAATTTTGCGATAACAACTTCCTGATCTTCATCCAGCGCATCGCCACTGAGGGACAGTACTACGTCGCCTTCAAAGCCGGGGTCTGCTACCAGTGTGAATGTGAAGTTCAGTTCGTAAGGATCGTTATCGGATTCGTTTTCATCGAAGATACGTTTGTCGAATTCGAAGTATTCGTATTCGCCTTCGTCATAGGCATTGATGAAGTCTTCTTCATCCAGTTCCAGACCATTGTCTGTTGTTACTTCTACGTCTGTTGCGTATACGCCTTCAGGCAGTGTCAGTGTGAATTTCTTTGCGTTGTCCCAAGCGCCTGCGAATGTTTCTTCGATGGTTACTTCCAGAGATTCGTGGTCACTGTCGTCTGTGATACCTGTGTTGTCTACGTCAACGCCGCTGTAGATTACGGGAACGTCTTCGTCTTCGTCAACACTCATGGATACTGCGTAGTCAACAACAGTTGCTACTTCTACGCCTACGCTGTCATTGCCAGAGGCAGACACCTTGATGGTTGCTGTAGAGCCTTCTTTTGCGGAAGTTGCTTCTACCTGGATGCCGATAATTGTCAGTTCATCCACGTCAGCAGAAATGTTAGTGTCTACAGTGATGATGATTTCATCATCGTCATAGCTTACAACAGGGTTGATTTCTGTGCCGTCTGCTTCAATGGTGATTTCGTTGCTTGTGCTGTTGGCAAATTCAAAACCGCTGTTGAGTTTCAGTTTGATTGTGTCGCCTTCATCAACCACTGCTGCCATGTTCGCACCTACGGAAGGTTCGATTTTCAGATCTTCAAGGGTTACAACTTCTTCCACCGCAACGTCTTTCAGTTTCTTTACGGAAGCATCGATGCCCTTGGATTCGATGGATGCGTATACCAGATCATCGCCGTTTGTAATAACGATATCACTGGAATCTACTGTTACAGTTGCCTGTGTGTTTTTGGATGTTTTTGTCAGCTGGGAAGTCAGGTTGTAGGACAATACATATCCACGTTCCATCTGACCAACCAATGTGAATGTCAGGTTGTCTGTGTCGCTGATATCCAGATCTGTGATATAGACATCTGTTCCAGCAGCGTCAGTCAGTTTGTCGCCACTTTTTGTCTGAAAATAAGCGACACTGTCTGTGTCATCCCATACCAATGAATACTGAATGTTATCATCATCTTTCAAGTAAATCAGTTCATCCAGGTTTTCCAATGTGGTGCTGTCTTCATCAATAACGTTACCGCTTTCATCCAGGAATTCCGCATTATCCAGTGTCAATTCAATTTCTGCGTCAGGTACACTGGTGCTTGCGTAGTCTGCTGTGGTAAATGTCATCTGTAATTCCGCTGCATCGGATTGATCAATTTTACCGTCCGTGCTTTCCATTTCCTGTTCTGTGTAGTTTTCGCTGCCGACTACCTTAGCAGTAGCCTTCGCATCGCCAGTGGCTGCAAATGCTGTTGCCGGCAGCAGGGACGCTGCCATTACAGATGCCATGGCTAATGAGATAAATCTCTTCATGTCTGTTCCTCCTTTTGCTTCTGTAAAAATGTCGTTGCATAGTTATAAAACGAAGATGCATTTTTTCGCACAAAAGACATACATACCTTGAAAAATCCCCAGACCATTTCCTCTGTCCCCCATGATTCCAAACAGAAGTCACAATCTTATTCCCATATTCTTCAAAGCAAAATCTGCATATTTCCTGCATGTTTTGTGCGTTTGAACTTTGCAACGCTATGATATCCGTAAAAAAAAAGATTGACAATAGACTTTGCCAAACTCTAATTTCAATGTAAAATTACTGAAACATAAGTGGAGAAAACCTTGATTTTCCGCCATTTCTAAAAATTACAAAAAAAGGACGTTTCTCATAAAAACGTCCTTTTTTCTCATAATTCTCTTAACATTTTCTCATTTTTGGCTCATGCGGAAGTTTTTCCTGTTGTGCCGCTGGAGAGCAGTTCTGTATTTTCGAACTGATAAATCTGCATGTCGTGGGCATATTCCAGCTGTGTCACAGCGTTCTGTGCCTGTTCCACTGCCAGAGCTGCCTGGTCTAATGTAATGGCTGTTGTATTGCCTGCTTTATAATTTACTTCTGCCGCTCGCTGTGCCGCTTTTGCCTGTTCCAGAGTGGTCACTGCGGAATCATACTGGCTTTCCAAAGACAGGATGGAATTATACGCATTCTGGATGGCAAGTTCTTTGCTGTCCTTAGCGGTTTTCAGGCTGCGTTTTGCTTCCTCATAGGAATGTTTGTTGTTGGCAGAAGTTGCGTTTGTGGAGGACATGGACATGTAATTCTTGTTGAATTCTGCGTCTTCCACTGCCTGTTCCTGCAATTTGATGGTATAGTCTGTGTTCATTTTGCTGTTGATATACTGTGTCATGGGCTGAGGCAGCTCATAAGGGGCATATTCCACGTCATAAACCAGTGTGTAGTCCTTTTCCCTGTCCTCGCCAATGAAGTTATAGAAGGACAGATATTCCTGTTCCAGAGCCATTTCCAGCTTTGCCACGTTATACTGTGCCTGTTCATAATCGGAACGCAAGGTGTTCAGGTCATAATCGCTGAGCAGTCCCAGCTGGTTTTTGCGCTGTCCCTGTTCCCACAATGTCTTTTTCACTGCCATATCTTTTTTTGCAAGTTCCAGAGAGCTTTGGTCACTGAAAATGGAAGTATAGTAATTCTTTACGGTTGCTTCCAAAGAAATTTTTGTCAGTTCTTCAGAGTAGCGGTTTTTGGTCATGCTGCTGCTGATGTTCTGGATGGAGGAATAGATGGCATAAATGTCATCATCCACCCACTGCTGATAAGATACGGTGGGCACGGAGAAAGAACCTGTGATATCCCAGATATCTTCCTTCAGATCCTGCAAATAATCGGCTGTTTCTGCCACAGAACGCAAATCAGAGCTGTTTTTGGTAGCCAGTTCCACTGCTTCTTCAAAAGTCAGTTCTTTTTCCTTCTGGGCTTCCAGTGCCTGCGCTTCTTCTATTGTCAAAATTTCCGTAGCGGGGATGGATTCCTGAGGCTTTTCTGCCGCAAATGCTGTGGTAGATACCAGCAAGGCAGCCATAGCCGTTGCCGCAACGGTTTTTCCTTTGGCAAAATATTTCTTCATCTCTCAAACCTCCTATGGGTAATATCCCAAGATATGTTTATAGTAAAACCAATTATACCATATTCTCAAGAAAAAAAATAGGTACTTTCATATTTCTTAAATATTTCTTCGGGAAAAACAAAAAATCACCTTTGCAAGCAGGGCAAAAATAAACAGCCGGAATCCTTTGTGCATCAGAATTCTGGCTGTTATATTTTCTTATGGGGTAATCTTAATACTGTATTTCTACCTAACTTATAGGCGCTCTTTCCAAAAGGAAAAAAGGCTCCCGCAGGAGCCTCTTTTCTATACATAAGGGTTTGGAATACAACGGATGCTTATTTGCCGCCGTTCAGAGTCGCTGTTTTTGTAGCCTGATCCCATGTGATATCTGTTACGCCCAGTGCGTTGCCCAGATCTCTCAGACCCAGGAACATTCTGTCGTTTGTGATTTCAACTGCTGCTGTAGCAGGGATCATAGCGCCGTTTACGTATACAACTTTCTGACCATAAGTCATGTTGATGATCTTAGAACCGTACATGACTGTAGCTGTTCTTGTGGACTGATCCCACAGAACGTTGTTTGTGTTGATACCCAGAGCTACTGCTACTGCTCTCAGAGGCAGCATTGTGTAGCCGTTTGCATTGATGTAAGCGGGTACATCGATTTCAACTTTGTTTTCGCCGGAAACGATGTATTTTTCGCCAACGGGAACTACTACTTTAGTTGTGAAGGAATCTGTATCTTCACGACCAGCTGTGATGATGTTTACGAAGCCAGCTTTTGCTGTTGTGCTGTAGAAATCATCGTTGATGTCAGCAACCACACGTTTGCTTGTGGATTTGCCCAGGATATCCTGAGACAGGAAACCGTTGTCTGCGATAGGTGCTTTCTGATCTGTAACTGTTTCTCTGTTGCCGTCAGCTGCGCCCAGCATTACGGGAGAGAATACATCCAGGTCATATGCGCCTGCGGGCAGGTTTCTGTCCATGAACAGTGTCAGACCGGATACTGTTACTTCTGCGGGTTTGTCATCGCTCTTAGAGTCTACTTTGAAAGTAACAACGCCTTTTGTTGTTTTCACGTCTTTTACTTTCAGACCGCTCTTATCGTCTACTGTTACTTTTGCATCGTCGTCGAAGTTGATTTTATCCAGGGACAGAGCGAATGTTACGTTCTTATCCCACAGACCAGCTTCTGCTTCTTTGATGACTACATCTGTAGGAACTTTTGTGTTTCTGTAGTCGATCTGCATGTCGTTCTGTTTTGCTACTACTGTGAAAGGTTTTACGAATTTAGCAACTGTTACTTTCTGTTCTTTCAGAGCGTCGCCTGTCAGAGTCAGAGTAACATCGCCTTCGAAGTTAGGGTCTGCAACCAGAACCAGAGTGAATTTCAGTTCAGCTTTATCTTTCTTGGAAGGATCTGTTTCAGCCCAAGTTCTCTTTTTGAATGTCAGTGTTTCGTAATCGCCTTTATCGTAAGCGGTTTCGAACCATTCTGTTTTGTTTTTTACATCCATGTTGTCAGCTGTGATGCTCTGAACATCAGCGATGTAAACGCCCTGAGGCAGTTTGAATGTGAAATCTTTTGCATTGTTCCATGCGCCGGGGAATGTTTCTTTTACAGTTACTTCCAGAGCTTCGTGGTCGCTGCTGCTTGTGATACCAACGTTTTTCACGTTAACGCCGCTGTAGATTACGGGTACGTCTGCGTCTTTATCAACGGACAGTACAACTGCGGAATCAACAACTTTTGCAACTTCTACGGAAACTGTGTCGTTGCCTTCAGCGTAAATTTTCAGAGTAGCTGTAGCGCCTGCTTTAGCGGAAGTAGCTTCCACTTTCAGACCGGAGATTTTCACATATTCTGCGCCTGTGATACCACCTTTGATGTTTGCGAATGTCAGTTCATCGTCATCCCATTTCTGGTCAGGACCAGCTTCGCCTTTGTTTGTAGTCAGTTTCACATCAGATTTTGCGAATTCAAAACCGCTGCTCAGTTTCAATCTGATGCTGGAGCCGTCTTTCAGAACTGCGCCCAGAGTATCGCCTACAGCGGGTTCGATTTTCAGTTCTTTCAGTTCAACCACTTCGTCGGGAGCAACATCAACAGTATCTTTTACGGATGCTTTGATGCCTTTGCTTTCAACGGAAGCGTATGTCAGGTCGGAACCACCCGCGATTGTGATATCGTCGGATTCAACAGTTACTTTTGCCTGTTTGCCTTTGGAAGTTTTGTCCATTACGGAAGTCAGATCGAAAGCCAGAACAGTACCTCTCTGCAGTTTACCGCTGATGGTAACTTCCACTTCGTCTGTATCTGTGTATTTCAGGGATGTTACTTTAACTTCGTCTTTGCTATCGTATACATCGAATGTAGTATCTTTTACGCCTTCAGAAACATTCTTATACTGTGTTTTGTCACCTTTGATACCGATAGTCAGATCGCCTTTATCAGCAATTGCGCTGCCGGATTTGTAGAAATCCGCGTTGTCCAGGGACAGTGTGTACTTTGCTGTAAATTCTTTGCTTGCAGAATAATCAGCTGTTGTAAATGTCAGCTGTACTTCAGGACCGGATACTTTTTTGTTTGCACCTTTTGCATTTTCGATCTCGTCCTGTGTGTAGTTCTTGGAACCCACAACCTTAGCTGTAGCTTTTACGTCGCCGGAAGCCGCAAATGCAGCCCCTGGAACCAGGGATACGACCATAGCCGCAGCCATCACCATGGAAAGAAATTTCTTCATGGTTCATTCCTCCTTTTGTCTCGTCTTTTCATCTCTTTTTCGTTTCATAATTATACAACGAACCTGCCACTGGTCTGTACCGCCTCTCTACCGTCCGCCACAGGCAAAAACGGCACCTCGTGCACTGCGGTTCATTCCCCCATCCCGCAAAGAGCCTCGGATTCCTTGGTACAATCTTCGTCTGTGCCGAAGAGATACAGAGAAAGCACAGATTTCGTATGCAAGTTCATTATACTTATGCACAGCATTTTTGGCAAGAGGAAATTTCGGATGTAACAGAACTGTAACCTTTTCATTGTTTTTTAAGCAAGAAAAAAATGCTATTTTTCATTGATATATCAACGTTTCTTTGCATTTGCAGGAAAAGTTGTCTTATAAAAATCTTACGAATTTCCTACATTTCAACTTCACGGTATACGAAAAGATACACTAATAATATACAATAATTTACTTATATAATACATATGTATACGAATGTAGTAGGAAATATATGGAAAGGGAAAAAAAGAGCGAAAATACATATCAAAAAGAAAAAAAGGAAACCAAACACATGAAGGACTATATGATACCACAGAAAAAACAACAAAAAAAGACCTCCTCAAAAGAGGAGGTCTCTTATTCTCACAAAGGTTAAACACTTAGTGGAAACAAATTATTTGTTGCCGTTCAGTGTAGCTGTCTTTGTAGCGCCATCCCATGTGATGTCTGTTACGCCCAGAGCGTTGCCCAGATCTCTCAGGCCCAGGAACATTCTGTCGTTTGTGATTTCAACTGCTGCTGTAGCAGGAATCATAGAACCGTTTACATATACAACTTTCTGACCATATGTCATGTTGATGATCTTGGAGCCGTACATTACTGTAGCTGTTCTGGATGCCTGATCCCACAGTACGTTTTCGGAGTTGATACCCAGAGCAACTGCTACTGCTCTCAGAGGCAGCATTGTGTAACCGTTTGCATTGATGTAAGCGGGTACATCGATTGTTACTTTGTTTTCGCCGGAGATCAGGTAAGATTCGCCAACGGGAACGACTACTTTAGTTGTGAAGGATTCTGTATCTTCACGACCAGCTGTTACGATGTTAACGAAACCAGCTTTTGCTGTCAGATCATAGAAATCATCGTTGATTTCTGCGATACAATCTTCTTTACCTGTTACACCACCCAGAATAGCCTGTTTCAGATAACCATCTTTGCTTCTAGGAGCATCGATATCATCTTTATTTGTCAGAACTTTAGCATTTTCCAGCATTGTAGGAGACCATACATCCAGGTCGTAAGCACCTGCAGGCAGGCTTCTGTTCATGTACAGTTCCATACCGGAGATTGTTACTGTAGCGGGTTCGTCATCACTTCTTGTTTCGATTGTGAATGTCAGAACGCCATCTTTTTCTTTGATTTCATTATCTTTGATTTCCAGACCGGATTTTTCATCTACTTTGATTGTACCTTCGTTATCAAAGCTGATTTTGTCCAGAGCCAGCTGGAATACTGTATCTTTTGCCCACAGACCAGCTTCAGCTTCTTTGATCACTACGGATGTAGGGATTTCTGTGTTTCTGTAGTCGATCTGCAGATCGTTCTGCTGAGCTTCTACTGTGTAAGGTTTCACGAATTTAGCGATTGTTACTTCCTGTTCTTCAACAGCGTCGCCTGTCAGTTTCAGAACTACGTCGCCTTCGAAGTTAGGGTCAGCAACCAGTTTCAGTGTGAAGGATACTTCTGCAGGATCATCTTTAGTAGAATCATCGGGATTTGTTTCGTTCCATGTTCTTCTTTCGAATGTCAGATCAACATAGTCGCCTTCTTTGTAAGCGTCTTCAAACCAACCATCATAGTCGGCACCTGTTTTCAGAGCGAAGTCGCCGCCAACAGATGTGCTGATTTCATCAGCAATGTAAACGCCTTCAGGCAGGCTCAGTGTGAAGTCTTTGCTGTTGTTCCAAGCGCCAGCAAATGTTTCTTTGATTGTAACTTCCAGAGCATCGTGATCGTTGTCGTCTGTGATACCTGTGTTGTCAACGTCAACGCCGCTGTAGATTACAGGTACGTCTTCGTCTTCGTCAACTGTCATGGATACTGTGTAGTCAACTACTTTAGCAACTTCTACAGATACTGTATCGCAACCATCAGCATATACTCTGATTGTAGCTGTTGCACCTGCTTTAGCAGTTGTAGCTTCAACTTCCAGACCAACTACTTTCAGCAGATCAGCGGAAATGGAGTCTGTGATGTTGATGATGATTTCATCGTTGTCAGAGTTTACTGTATCGATTGTTGCTTTAGTAGCAGGACCATTAGGACCTTCAACTGTAGCTGTGTTGATTGCATTGTTTGTGAATTCAAAACCGCTGTTCAGTTTCAGTCTGATCTGATCGCCAGCTTTCAGGATAGAGCTGAAGTGGCTACCAACGCTGGGTTCCAGTTTCAGATCTTCGATTGTTACATATTCTTCTGCTGCAACGTCTTTCAGTTTTTTAACAGAAGCCTGAATACCTTTTGCTTCTACGGAAGCAAATACCAGGTCATCACCATTTGTGATTGTGGCATCATCGGAATCGATGGAGATTGTAGCTGTTTTGCCTTTGGAAACTTTGTCCATTTTCAGACCGGACAGGTCGATACCAATTACCAGACCTCTTTTGAACTGAGGATGAGTAGTTGAAGCACTATCTTTTTCTTCTACAGTGAATTCAAATTCGTCTTCATCTGTAACTTTGAATTCAGCAGCAGAAACTGTAAATTTTGATGTTGCTTCACTGCCATCGTCATCCAGAACAAAGATATCACTTACATCAATCTGAGTGCCATTTGTAGGATCTGTCAAATCTTTTACATTGTCCAATGTTACAGTGAATTTCATTTTGTCCTTTGTTCTCAGAGAGTCACCTGTTGTCAATGTCATCTGCAGTTCAGAACCACCAATAGGACTGTCAACGCCATCAACAGGGAAGTTCTGAGCGTCAACCACTTTAGCTGTAGCTTTGAAGTCGCCAGTTGCTGCAAATGCTGTTGCAGGAACCAGAGATACGACCATAGCCGCAGCCATTACCATGGAAAGAAATTTCTTCATGGGTTCATTCCTCCTTTAAAATTTTGTTTTTCGTTTTGTGTTCGTTTTATAATTATACAACGAAGCGCATTTCGCTCTGTGCCTCTGTCGTTACTGCCGCCCGATTGAAGCAGCTCCTTTGGGTCCGTCAGTCCCCTCTCCCCATTCCATGAGGATTCCTTCTTCGCCGCCGGCTCTCCTTCGCCCGTTTGTCAGGAACGGACAGAACGTACAGATTTACTTTGCATGACTTATATTATCAGGCAGTAAACTTTTTGGCAAGACTTTTTTTCTAATTGTAATATAACTGTAATTTTGGTGTAAATTAAGGGTTTTTTCATGTAATATAAGTGTTTTCTCATAAAAAGTTATCCACTTTTCCACAGGGTTATCCACAATTCTGGGGATAAGTCCTGTGGGCAAGACGGGCAGCGTCCCAGTCACATTTCGCAGAAAAAAATTTGTTTTTTCAGAAATATGTTGCAATTTGTGAATTTATTTTTATTTTCTTTTCGATTTGCGAATTTTATTTCTATTTCTTCACACAGCAAAAAGACCTTTTGGAAATCCAAACGGCTTTTATTTTTTGAGATACTCTCTCAGAAAACAAAAAAAGCCGGAATCTGTAAAAAAGATTCCGACTATTTTCATTTTTATCTATATTTCGTTTTTCAGCTGTCACATTTTTCTTTCTTAAAGGATTTGACATTATGCTTTCTGTTTGTACAGTTTCTGCACCAGTTCGAATTCTTCCACGATTTCTTTTTCAGGCGCAGGTGTTGCCAGGCTGACGATGATGTTCACCAGTGCACCAAAGACGAACGCGGGCAGCAGTTCATAGATGCCGAAGGCACCGCCCAGAGGCGCAACGAGGTATTTCCAAACGAATACCATAACACCGCCGGCAATCATGCCTGCCAGTGCGCCGTATTTATTGGAGCGTTTCCAGAACAGGGCGAATACCACCACAGGACCGAAGGATGCGCCGAAGCCTGCCCATGCAAAGGATACGATGCCGAATACGGAGCTATCCGGGTCACGAGCCAGGAAAATGGCAATGACGGAAATGACACATACAGTGATACGCGCAATGGTTATGGCTGTTTTTTCAGAAATATTTACTTTAAAGAAGCCACGCAGCAGGTTATGGGACACACTGGAGGATGCAGCCAGAAGCTGAGAGTCCGCTGTGGACATGGTGGCGGCAAGAATACCAGCCAGAATGATGCCGGCAATGAAAGCGGCAAGCATGCCTTCCTGACTGAGCAGGTCCGCGATGCGCACGATGATGGTTTCGGATGTGGAGCCTTCCAGGAAAGGAATCGCGCCTGCTTTTGTCATGGCATAGCCAACGATACCGATGCTGACAGCGATGGCCATGGAAACGACTACCCATGTGGTCGCCACACGGCGGGAGAGTTTCAGTTTTTCTCTATCCTCGATTGCCATGAAGCGCAGGAGGATATGGGGCATACCGCAGTAACCCAGACCCCAAGCCATAACGGAAATGATGGTCAGGAGGCTGTAAGGAGCGGCGGTGCCGGTCACAACGTCATAGGTTTCGGTCATATTCAGATAACCGGGCAATGCCTGGGCATTGGTGATGATGGTATCCCAGCCGCCGGCTACTTTCACACCGAACAGCAGGATGATGATGATAGCGACAGTCATAAAAATACTCTGCACCAAGTCGGTGGCACTGGCTGCCAGGAAGCCGCCGGTTACGGTATAGCCCACGATGACAACGGCGCTGATGACCATTGCCAGAACATAGTCCATGCCGAAGATGCTGCTGAACAGTTTGCCGCAGGCAGCGAAGCCGGATGCTGTGTAGGGAATGAAGAACACGATGATAACAATGGCCGCGATACACATGAGGATATTTTTGTCATCACGGTATCTGCGGGAGAAAAAGTCAGGCACGGTGATGGAGTTATCCGCCACGTGGGAGTAGATACGGATTCTCTTGGCAATGATGAGCCAGTTGAAATACGTACCGATGGCAAGACCAATGGCTGTCCATGCAGCGTCCGCAACACCGGTGAGGTAAGCGACGCCGGGCAGACCCATGAGGAGCCAGCTGCTCATGTCAGAGGCTTCGGCACTCATAGCCGTTACAAAGGGACCAAGCTTTCTGCCGCCCAGGTAAAAGTCATCTACATTCTTATTTTTCTTTGAGCAATAGATGCCGATGGCAAGCATTGCGATGAGGTAAATGGCGATGGCAAGCATAATACATACTTTTGCTGATAGCATTTTCTCAAATCCTTTCATAATTAATAGAGAGAAAAAGCATTTTTTCGGGTCAGTCCTCCCGTTGCCGATCCGAAAAAAGGCTTTTCGTCTTACATTCACATGCAGTATACCACAAAACAAATTAGACTGAAATACAGAATGAAGTATAGAATATAGTCTATACGTTTTTTGACTATAAATCAAATTTTTATGATAAATACAATAAAAATAACTAGACGAAAATATAGATAAAACAGTCGGCAAAAAATAAAATTATATTTTTCTGAAGAAAAAACCACAAAATGGCAGAAAAAAAGAGAATTTCCGGCAGAGAAATCTTCCGCAGAAAATGAAACAAGCTGAAATCCTTCGTATGAAAAAGATTTCAGCTTGTTTTTGAGAAATTCAGTCTTTTCTCTTTTGAAGAACGCGGAAGGGCTTGGGAAACAAAGGGTCAACACATTCGCTCCGCAAATGTCAGCCATAAATGGCTGCCCGCATCTCTTGCAGTGTGAGGTTTCCCAAATGGAATCCGCAGGCGGAATTTACTTCCGACGAGGACAAACAGAGAGTTTCAAGGCATTTATGCCGATGGATACTCTGCACCCCGAAGAAAACGGGGACGCCATAGGCGGCTTTGCAAAGCAAAGTGCTTGACCCCTGTTTACTCCTCTGTCCCCTCGTCAAAGGCTTGAATGGAATGAGCCTTTGACGACTTGCGAAATCCGCCCAAGAAACGGGGCATCATTTCCGTGGCGTATCTGCTGAGGGAATATTCCCCGCTGCACAGACACCAGTCGTAAATGAGGGCACGTTCACAAAGGGCATAGGTCTTAACGAACTCATTGACGGAAATATCGTCCCGCAGTTCCCCTTTCTGCTGTCCCTCGGCGGTAATCTGCCGCAGGAGTTTATAATACACGCGGTTGTGATCCATAAGGTGACGTTCGCCGGTGGTGATGAGCTGGGAAGAATAAAGCCTTGCCAGCAAATCCAGAGAAATGCTGTTATCAATCATGCGGAACATTTCCCGATTCAGGTACATGAGTTTATCAAAAGAATGCATATCTTCCTTTAATGCAGGAATGAGTTCTGTATACTTATCGTCGAACAGCTCCGACAGAGAGCCAAGGAGGGCATCCTTGCCGTTGAAATAATGGTAAAAAGAGCCTTTGGATGTGCCGGACTCCTCCACGATTTCCTCCACGGTGGTGTCATCATAGCCCTGCTCGTAAAAGAGTTTCCAAGCGGCGGCAATGATGCGGCTTTTGGTGTTGCGGTTGTTCTTTTTTGCCATAGAGGTACTTCTCCTTTATACTTTCTTCCATTTCAGGCTCACCAGGTCATGCTCCTTGATGGCACGCACCAGACGGGCTGGGAAATCCTCCGCCAGAATATCTCCGGCGTCCAGCAGTTCAATGCCCAATTCCTGGGCCCGTTTATATGTACCGCTGTTCTCGGCTTTTTCCCGACTGAATGTGACCATGACCCCTTTGGAAAACCAGCCGCCCACACGTTTTTTGGCAATGAGCAGTTCATTAAGGGCTGCCGTATCGGCACTGCGGAGCTTGCAGGAAATGAACACCGGCAGGGATTGCTCCATCAAAATCACATCGATTTCATTGCCGGCTACCACTACGCCATCATAGGCGTTCCAGTCAATCATGGTACCCAATTTTACATCATCAAACACGCCGGATTTCTTCGCGGCGATATACACATACAATTCCAGCCAGACCCCATAGCCTGTGCAATACTGACGGTCATCCACGGAACAGAAGGAAAACCGCACCCGTTCCCCATCCATGACCAGATTTTTCAGGAAGCCTAAGCGCTGGAATTCTTTCAAGATGGCTTTGTCGGGGTAGGTTTTCTTGCCGTTTTTCATATAAATCAGTTCTTTGGAGTCCATATAGACTTCGTGAGGCAGATACCTTGCCGCTACAGTCTGGAGATAACTGCATGTGTGCTTCCATTCCTCCAGATGGCGGAAGAGATACCGCGCCATTTCCCAGATAGCGTCAAAGCGGGCTGGTTCCGGCGGGCGATGGGACTCGCCGATGAAACATGCCCCTCTGGCGTCCACAAAGTCCTCCAGAGATAATGTGGCCGTAGGCGCAACGGTTTCATCTGTTAAAAGGTCTGTGATGCGGTTATGCACCAAGTCCGTATGGATAAGCCTTGCCCCTTTTTCCATACCAGCACGGAAACCGGCAATGACCATCAGTTCGCTGCCCCCAGTCAGTTCCAGAAAACAATTCTCATTGTTTTCGATGACCTGCGCAGTTTTGCGGTAAATTTTATCCATGGACAGAATGTCCACAGGGTATCTTTCCAATGTAATATGGGGAATATGCCGCTTGAAGCAGGTATGCAGGGCGCGAAACGCCGTCATATCCTGCATGCCGCTGTCATAAAGAAAAATCACCTTATCGGGATGCAGTGTCAGCGGCCCCATGATATTTTTCAAAACGTCTTTGTCATAATATTCAATGAGTGTTCTTGTCATGGGTATCCCCCCAGTTTCTTTATTCCTCAACTACCAATTCTTCTTCAAACTTTACTTCCGGTTCTGGCTTTTCTTCTTTTTTATGACCGAAAACAGCACCGAAGTTCAGTTTGTTCACAACGCCGGGTGCCATGTCGATAAGCTTGCTGACAGCGTCCTGATTCTTGATGTTGATCAGCTGTACACTGCCATTCTGGATTGCCAGCACGGCGGAAGGTGTGATTCTGGCACCCATACCGCCAGCGGAACCGCCGGAGTCTTTGCCCCCCAGACCAACACCAACGCCAACTTCAATCAAAGGCAGCAGTGTCACATCGCCAATGACGATGGCTTCCCCCACAACGGTTTTGGTGGAAACCAGTTCGTCTACTTTTCCGAATAATACATCCAATGAAGTGTCAAATTCTTTACTCATGCTGTTTTCTTCCTTTCCACAGTGTCATAATCAAACGGCGTACAGGCTTCGCCAGTGCAAAAGCCAGTGTGCTGTAAAGGAGATAGCCGGGAACGATTTTCCCTTTCACCCGCACAACGATGTTTTCCGCTGCAGCTTTGGCAAAATCTCCTTTGATTTCCAGATCTTCGCCGAATTTTCCTTTCAATATGCCTGCCATTGCCAGAAGATACCCTGTCCAGACAGGGTCCCCCGTACCAAAGGTACCTTTGATGATCAGGTGCCCCGGCAGGATGCCCTTTGCCATGCGCTTGATGAATTTCCACAAGGCTTTGGCAATGCCTTTTTTGTCCTCCACCGCCAGAAGCTGTTTCCACAGGGGATTTTCTCCTTTTTCCTCTGCGTCCCCATCTTCTCCGGTGAAAAAGGCTTCGTCCAGATCGTCGGGGATGTCCTCCCTTTCTGGTTCGGTGGGCTTTTCTTCTTCAATATCTTCCAATCGCACCCGCCGCATGCCTTGTTTTTTCTGCATGGGACGGACGGTGTTGGGTTCTTTTTTACTTTCTTTCGGTTCTTCCTTAGGAATTTCCTCTTTACGAATTTCTTCTTTCGGAGGCTCCTTTTTCGGAATTTCTTCTTTTATAACTTCCTCTTTTACAACTTCTTTGGGCACTTCCTGCTCCATAACCGGTCTGGGCGGCGTATCCTTCGGCGGCGCTGCCTTTTCCCGGGTGTAAATCAAATCCCCCTCTTTCTGGGGACGGGGTTTCTTCCGTTTTTTCCTTGCGGCTTTGGCTTTTGCCTTCTTTTTCTCCAGCAAGGATTTCCCAAAAATGAGCAAATCCACAAAAGGCTCTTTATCCCCCATCTGCCACCTTGCCACCACCTGCACAAACAGCCATTTGATCTGACCGTCTGCCCGGATGGCATCGGTTTTCTCGCCCCCAGCCTCATAGCGAATGGGCGCAAGAAGCACCACCAGCATGATAAGCAGCAACAGGCATACCAGCGCCAGCAGGAGAATCCCTATGCACTTTAATAGAAACAATAATACGCCAATCAATGGATTTCAACGCTCCCATTCTTCTCTTCCGTCAAGTATTTTCTGCCCCAAAGGCGCAGGATGATTTCTGCCCCCACAAACAACAGGAGGCACACCCCCAGAAACACACCGCCAATCCAAAAGGCAGTGTCACTGAAAAAGCCTTCAGGCACAATGTTGATGAGCCGGTCAACCCGCTCATCCAGTATCCAGTCATCGTTATCAAAAAATATCAGGTGAAACTGGGTAAAATACTTATTAAAGTCTGTCAGCATCAATGCCACCAGCAGACCGCAGGCTGCAAAAAACACACCAATGCCTGCCTGCAGAGTTCGGAGGAATGTCCTGCCTTTTTTCTTCGCGAACATGACAATGACCGCCGCAAGGGTAAACACCAAACAGCCATTACGGATATCCATGCCTGCGGAAAACAGATTTTTCACATCCACCATATGACGGATTTCCTTTTCACTGAAAAAAGGCAGTTCCTCTCCGCCAATGGGAACGGTCACCTGTAATTCTTCCCGCTTATCATAAAGATATGCCATCATTTCCTCTGTCAGATACAAAAGGTCATCCATTTCCATATCCACCCGTTCCAAAACGTCATATTTGGCATATTCCTCCCGGAAATAATCCATGGAGCTGACACGCCACTGGACACAGGTCAAAAGAATGGCAGGCATCAGCGCAAGGGATGCCACAAACCCCAAAAATCGCCAACCGAATTTCTTCACTTCATCATCCTCTTTTTATTGCAGCCACGCCGCCGGGTCTGTCAAATCCCGTCCGGCTTTTGCCGCCTCTTCCAGCATGTAGCACAGCAGGTCAACGGCTTCATGCCGCCCCATGGCAACACCGGCAATGATGCCTTTGCGGCTGCGGTATTTCTTTGTGAACAGCTCTTTGGAGGAAAGGATTTCCATGCGGTTTCTGTCCGCAAAATACACCAGACAGTACAGACGAAAAACAGGAATGTCCCGTTTCAGACTATAAACCACTGTACCCAGATTTCCCACACTTTCTCCCACAAACAGGTTTTCAATGAGCTGCATGCCGTGCCACCGCCTTTCTTCCTTTGTTTTGCTTTATTATAGCAGATATGCCGTCAAATGGAAATATGTATCCCAGCCAAATCCATGGGGTATGGTGTCACAAAAAAGCATATCCACAAAAAACAGAATCCATACCAAAAGAAAAAGCACAAAACCATGGGGTTTTGTGCTTGCAGGGTGTCGAAAAAATCGCCACCCTGTCGTCAAAGTCTCATTTCATTCAAGACTTTGACGAGTAGACAGAAGTATAAAGCAGGAGTCCCATCGGCTTAAAGCCTTGAAACTCCCGCTTTTCCTCGTCAGAAATGAATTCTGACTGCGGATTGAATTTGGGACACCCCACACCGCAAGAGATGCGGACAGCCATTTATGGCTGGCATTTGCGGAGCAAATGTGTTGACCCCACACCGCAAGAGATGCGGGCAGTCATTTATGGCTGACATTTGCGGAGCAAATGTGTTGACCCTTTGTTTCCCCAAGCCCTTCCGCGTTCTTGCAAAAGTGTAAAATATAGTTTTTTAACAGTATGAGCACAAAACCATGAGGTTTTGTGCTCATATCTTTTACCACAGCGCCTGATCCAGCAGATTCCAGTCTTTCTTCGGGTACATTTCCAGCAGCTCCCGATACTGGTCTTTGGTCAGCCCCGGTGTGTTCACATAGAGCGATACTTTCTCGTCGGTGTTGGCACGGGAAAACCGTTCTTTCAGCTTTTCAAAGTCCTTATAGTCCATGATCCTTCTCCTTTCCATCCGTTGTCTGCCTTTTTCTGCCTTTATAGAGCTCTGCCAGACCAACGGCAAAGAGAAAACCGCCGAACAATTTCCGCAGCAGTTCTCCCTCCAGCCACAATGCCAGCAAAGCTCCGGCGGCAGCGCCCAGAAGTCCTGTCCAAATGAGGGATTTTGCCACAGGCGTTTCCACACTCCCATTTTTCACATGGGTCACAAGGGCAACAGCTGCCGTTGGCAGAAAATACAGCAGATTCACGCCCTGTGCCTGCTGCTGGGTCACGTCCGTCACCCAGAGGATCACAGGAATGAGGATGGCGCCGCCGCCAATGCCCATACCGCTGACGATGCCTGCCAGAAGCCCCGCCAGCAATACGCCTAACACAGCACCATGCGGACGGCTGCCGCAAGGAGAAACAAGCCGAAGATACGATGGAGCCACATGCCGCTGAGTTTTCCCAGCAGTTTAGCGCCGATTCTTCCGCCAATGATACCGCCGCCGGAAGCCCAAAGGGCAACCTGCCACGCCATTTCTCCCTGCCAGAAATAGATCAGGAGAGAAAGGACGGAAAGCGGCAGTATCACCGCAATGGCAGTGGCGTGGGCTTTATGTGTTTCCACACGGAGGAACCGCTCCATGGCAGGCACCACCAAAGTACCGCCGCCGCTGCCGAAAAGCCCGTTGACAAAGCCCGTCACCAGCCCTGTCAGGCGTATTTTCCCCTTTTCGCCCATGGCTTACGCCCCCTTTGGTTAGTTCATCATGTTTCTGCTGTTGGTATTTGTGGCGTCATTCACAGCGTTTTTCATGTCATTACCTACATTTTCCACGCCGTTTTTCACGTCATTTGCCATATTTTCCACACCGTTTTTCACATCTTTGGCAAAAGAGCCTGTATCGGTGCTTTTGGGTGTACCGTAAGAAGTCCGGTCTAAGTCCACCCCTGTATTGACGCCGTAGCTATCATCCCAATACACATTGCTGCCATAGACATCATCCCGATAATCGTCTGTGGCACCCAGATTGTTTGCTGTATTGCCGCCGCAGCCGGTGACGCCCAGCATCACTGCCGCTGTAGCAGCACAAATTGCCATTCGTTTCATATCATATGCCTCCTTTTTGCCTTCGCAGACTGACTGCATGGTTATTGTCTGCCGAAAAAGCGGAAAAATCCTTGCTTTTTGCTGGAACAAAGGGCAAAATTTGGCAGTTCTGCTCATAGCAACGGCGAAAAAAAGCTGATACAATAAGGTTTATGTTTTGGGAAAAACAGTTGGGAGTTTTTCCCTGTATAAAGAAGGAGGTCATTTCTGATGTTATTTGAAGAAAGAAAAAGCGGCGTTCTGCTGCACCCCACTTCTTTGCCGTCTGTTTACGGCATCGGGGATTTCGGGGCGGAGGCGCGCCGTTTTGTAGATACTTTGGAGGAAGCGGGACAAAGCTTGTGGCAAATTCTGCCTTTGGTGCCCATTGGCTACGGCAATTCCCCTTACCAGAGCACATCGGCTTTTGCGGGAAACATCCTGCTCATCAGTCCCGACGAACTGGTGGAAATGGGGCTTTTGACCGCAGAAGATTTGGGAGAAATCCCCGCTTTTGACAAGGAACGGGTAGACTACGACGCCGTAAAAGCATACAAACTGCCCCTGCTCCACAAGGCTTATGAAACATTCTGCGCAAAAGCAGACGAAGATATGCAGGCGGACTTTGCCGCTTTCTGTGAAAAACAGGACGCATGGCTTTCTGATTTTGCCCTGTTCACCGCTTTGCAGGCGCATTTCCGGGCAGAACGTGCCAAAGGCATTGACGAAGAAGAATATCTTGCCTTTGCCGTAGACACCATTGATTTTCTCACAGAAGAACAGCAGAAAGATTACTTTGAATCTGCCTGCTGGAACACATGGCCCCGCACCCTGCGCAAGCGCAACGCAGCCAGCCTGAAAAAATGGACACGCTTGCTGGCAGATGCCATTGAAGAAGAAAAATTCTATCAGTATCTGTTCTTCACCCAGTGGCAGGCACTGAAGGCTTATGCCAACGAAAAAGGCATCTCCATTATGGGTGACACACCCATTTTCATGGCGTATGACAGTGCAGACGTATGGGCAAACCAGAAACTGTTCCAGCTGGACTCCATGGGCTTCCCTACAGTAGTGGCAGGGGTACCGCCTGATTATTTCTGTGCCGAAGGTCAGCTCTGGGGCAACCCTCTTTATGACTGGAAAGCCCACAAGAAAACAGGCTACCTCTGGTGGACAGAACGCATCCACAAGGCACTGGAAGACGTGGACTATCTGCGTATCGACCACTTCCGTGCCTTTGAAAGCCATTGGGAAGTGAAATTCGGTGCGGAAAACGCCATTGTTGGGGAATGGAAGAAAGGTCCCGGCATGGACTTCTTTAAGACCATTGAAAAAACACTGGGCAAACTGCCCCTCATTGCGGAAGATTTGGGCATCATCACCGATGAAGTCCGCGCTCTTAGAGAAGAAGCAGGCTTCCCCGGCATGCGTGTATTGCAGTTTGCTTTCGGCAATGATAAAAACAATGCTTACCTGCCCCACAGCTGTGACAAAAACAGCGTCATGTACTCCGGCACCCACGACAACGACACCACACGGGGCTGGTACGAAACTGCCACAGAAGCAGAAAAAGATCATTACCGCCGTTATCTGAACGTAGACGGCAGAGATGTGGCTTGGGACTTCATCCGCATGGCTTTTGCCTCTCCTGCGGTATTTGCCATTGTGCCTGTGCAGGACGTGCTGAATCTGGACGGCAGCCACCGCATGAACCGTCCCGGTATTGCCGGCGGCAACTGGGGCTTCCGTTTCGACTGGAGCCAGTGGGAGGAAGGCTATACCCATGGTTTGCGGTATCTGGCAGAACTGTTCGGCAGATGTGCGGAAAGAGAAAACAGCGACTTTTAATGACATAGTCGTCAAAGGCTCATTTCATTCAAGCCTTTGACGAGTAAACAGAAGTATAAAGCCATTGGGTCAAGCACTTTGCTCTGCAAAGTCAGCTTCGCTGCCCCCGTTTTCTTCGGGGTGCAGAGTTCCATCGGCAAAAGCCTTGAAACTTTGACTTTTCCCCATGGGATTCCAGTTGGGGAACCCACACCGTAAGAGATGCGGACAGCCATTTATGGCTGGCATTTGGGGAGCAAATGTGTTGAACTCTTTGTTCCCCAAACCCTTCCGCGTTCTTGAAAAAGTATAAAACTTCGTTTTTCTATAGTCTGCGGCATTTCTTTTGGGAAATGCCTTTGCTTTTTCCCCATTTTGTGCTAAAGTAAAATGCGGATAGATATGTTTTTTGACATATATAAAAGGAGGAACAACATCTATGTGCGGCATTTGCGGCTTTACAGGACGTCTTATGACTTCCGAAGAAATACTGAAAAACATGATGAACAAAATCATCCACCGCGGTCCTGACAGCGGCGGCAAACATATTGACGACGGCGTTTCCATGGGCTTCCGCCGTTTGAGCATCATCGACTTAGAGGGCGGCACACAGCCCATCTACAATGAAAACAGAGATATGGTCATCACATTCAACGGGGAAATCTACAACCATCAGGAACTCCGTGAAGACCTTATCGCAAAGGGTCATGTTATGGGCAGCCATGCGGACACAGAAGTCCTGCTCCACGGCTACGAAGAATACGGCGAAGACCTGCTGCCTAAACTGCGCGGCATGTTCGCTTTCGTTATCTGGGACAGCAAGACAAAGACACTTTTTGGCGCAAGAGACTTTTTCGGCATCAAGCCTTTTTACTATTCCATCCAGAACGGGAATCTGGTTTACGGCTCCGAAATCAAGAGCATTCTGGAATACCCCGGTTTCAAACGGGAAGTAAACAAAGAAGCACTGGAAAACTATCTCACATTCCAGTACAGTGTCCTGCCCGAAACATTCTTCAAAGGCGTATTCAAACTGCCTCCTGCTCACTGCTTCACTTTCAAGGACGGCAAAATGGACATCAAACGCTATTGGGAACCCGTTTTCGAACCCGACCACAGCAAATCTCTGGAACAGTTCGTGGACGACATCGACAACGCTATGCAGGATTCCATCAAAAAGCATAAAATCAGCGACGTGGAAGTAGGTTCTTTCCTTTCCAGCGGCGTAGACAGCTCTTATGTGGCTGCGTCTTTCCACGGTGACAAAACATTCACCGTAGGTTTCGACTACGAAAAATACAACGAAATCGACTATGCAAAAGCATTGTCTGAAAAAATCCACATCGACAACTACAACAAGCTGATTTCCAAAGACGAATACTGGGATGTGATTGGCAAGGTACAGTACCACATGGACGAGCCTCTGGCAGACCCTTCCGCTATTGCCCTGTACTTTGTCAGCCAGACAGCGGCAAAACACGTGAAAGTTTCCCTTTCCGGCGAAGGCGCTGACGAATTCTTCGGCGGTTACAACATTTACCGGGAACCTCACGACCTGCTGCCTCTGACCAGACTGCCCCGTCCTGTACGGAAAGCCATGGGTGCTGTAGCGAAAAAACTGCCGAAGGTAAAAGGCAGAAACTACCTCATCCGCGGCAGCAAGGACTTGCAGGAACGTTTCATCGGCAACGCTTTCATGTTCCAGGAAGAAGAACGTGAAAAAATCCTGAAAGCTCCCACAGGGAAATATCACCACACCGAACTGACACGTCCTTACTACGACAAAGTGAAAGATCAGGACGACGTGACAAAGATGCAGTATATCGACATCCATTTCTGGCTCATTGGCGACATTCTGCTGAAAGCGGACAAAATGAGTATGGCACACTCTCTGGAAGTGCGTGTACCTTTCCTGGACAGAAAAGTATTCGACATTGCCAGAACCGTGCCCACAGAATACAAAGTCAACAAAGAAAACACAAAATTTGCTATGCGTCAGGCGGCGCACCGTTATCTGCCCGACATGGTTGCGGAGAAGAAAAAACTGGGCTTCCCCGTACCCATCCGTATCTGGCTGAAAGAAGACGCTTATTACAACCGTGTGAAAGCTGCTTTTGAAAGCCCTGCGGCAAAAGAATTCTTCAACACTGCGGAAATCATCAAATATCTGGATGAACATCGTGCAGGCAAGGCAGACAACAGCCGTAAGATCTGGACAATCTATATGTTCTTAGTATGGCACCAGCAGTTCTTTGAACAGGCTGCATAACAGAAAGCAAAAACAGCTGAAATCCTTACATACAAAGGGTTCCAGCTGTTTTCTTTTTATTGTAATTTCCGCCGTTCCTCATTACAGCAGAAAAATCAATTCTGTGACGATTTTCTGGATTTTCGGCTCCAATTGCAGGAATCGCTCCAAAAAGGGATTGGTCATGGTTTTGAGTTTCACGCCTTCCCTGCCCAAAAGTGCGTCTGTGGACACCCCCAAAATATCCGCCAGACGGCACAAATCCGACAAAGAAGGCTCATTTCTGCCGGATTCATAATTGGCAATGGCTGTATGGCTGTAATGCAGTTCCTTAGCCAGCGCCTTCTGGGTCATGCCGCAGATCTTGCGGTATTTCCGTAAATTCTGTGCAAATATGGTTTTCATGTGCTTGCCCCTTTCACCCTTTTTATTATATTTTTTACCATATTTATTATTATATCATAATATAAGTTATTTTTAATACAATAAAAAGCCATGCCTACGTCCATTATACTAACAAAAAAGAAAGGTTAGGATGGACAATGCAAAAAGATTATGCGGAAAACTACAAAAAACTGGGACTGAAAATTGCTTATTTCCGAAAACTCAAAGGACTGACACAAGAACAGCTGGCAGAAATACTGGACGTGGACACCAGTTTCATCGGGCAGATCGAAGCCCCTAACATTTATAAGCCAATCACACTGACAACATTATTCCGCATTGCGGATGCGCTGGAAATGGCACCGGGAGAACTTTTGGACTCTTAAAAAGGAGCAGATTTTGATGGAAAACGATTTTACAGAAGAATACAAAATCATTGGTCTAAAAATCGCTTATTATCGCAAACTGAAAGGGCTGACCCAAGAGGAACTAGCAGAGAAAATCCATGTTGCAACCAACTTTATTGGTATGATTGAAGCGCCCAATATCTACAAACCCATTTCCCTCTACACGTTATTCCGCATTGCCAACGCTTTAGATGTTCCACCACACAAATTTCTGGAATTTGACTGATTTTTTCACATAAAAAAGACATGCTCTCATGATTTTGAGAACATGTCATTTTTCTTTTCTTTTTTCCGCATTTTTCGCAAGTTGGGACTTTTTGGGACTTAGAACCCTTTACCCTTAGGGCGTAACCAAAAATCAAAGAGAAAGGAGAGAACACAAATGGCAACATTCACAGAGCATTATGACCTCATCAAGCCCGGCACCGACGACTATTACGACGTGGCGGACTTCAACGAGAACATGGATGCCATCGACACCCAGCTGTATCAAGCGGAGCAGGACATGGCAGGGGTCAGCGAAAAAATCGGCAATCCCGGCGACGAAGGAGAGGACACCCTTTTCGGGCTGCTGAACCCGGGCAACCAACCGGAGGAAAAGGCGGATTTCTACCGTTATTCCAAAACGGAAATCAAAAAACAGATCCAGAACTGGAAGCCCAACCTTTCCGGCTCTACCACATTTTATGGAAAAATTACCACTTTTCGCGCAGAAAAGAACGGTACAGTCTATGTAAAATGGACCTCTTCAGACAAAGCAAACGGCGAATTTTACATCTATCACAAAGCGCCTCTTTCCATCCTGAAAGCGCCGGATCAAAGTGAGCTTGGAAGTTCCATACCAAAAGGGCTCCAGCAGGAAGATTTTTGCTATTACCATATCAACTACGTCTATTCCTCCAATAAAGGAAACCCTACTACTTTTGAATGGGTATTCCCTGTTATAGCCGGGATAGATTATACCTTCATGTGGTATGCATCTTCTGCTTCTTCACTGTATCTGAATGAATTTTCACTGGGCTACACCGACACCAAAGAAGCCTAAACGAAAGGAGAGAATAAACATGTTAGTCAATTTTGACAAAACCGGACGCGTCATCTGGTACAACCTCTATGTAAGCAAAGAAGCGGCAGAAAGCTGTCTTTCAGACAACACCATCTGGCTGGATACTGCCCTGCCCCCTTTTCCCGAGCCAAAGGAAGGCTTTGTGGTCTATCTAAAGCTGAACGAAGAACAGCAGCTCATTTATGACTATGAACCACAGCCGGAGCCTGTTTACACAGACCTGCAAATCATCATGCAGGGACTTTCTGACCTGGAACTGGCAATCCTGGAAGGAGGTATGTGAGATGTACGAAATCCTGAAGAAAAAATACAAACTGGGTTATGTCCGCAAAGACCAGCTCCAGCGTTATCTGGCACTGGGCAAGCTGACAGAGGAAGAATATCAGGACATCATCCAGTTCTGACAAAAACAAAACCGGAATTTCCACACAACTGGAATTTCCGGTTTTTTATATTTCCATTTCTTTTGGTTTGTCGTAGGTGGTTTTCAGTGCCACGTTAAATACCGCCCCCATGAGCATAGCAATCATACTCCAGTCCATCCACACCAACAAGGCGATGATGACCCCGATGGAGCCATAAATGATGGAATACCGTCCCATATGGTCTACATAGTAGGAAAATATCAGGGAAAAGAGCATCCACACACCCATGGAAAGGATGGCCCCCGGCAGGATATACCGCACTTTCTGTATTTTTGACGGCGAGAAGAAATACACCGCCGATAACATGAATAGCAGCGCTGCCGCCATAGGTACAAAACGCATACGGCTCCATCCAGTGATGAATTCCGCAGAAATGGGGATATATTCCCCTACAAATCCCAGCACCCTTTCCCCCAGCAGCAAAAGCAGCAGCATGGCAGGAATGAGCACAATGGTCAAGGCTGTCAAAATGGCAGTGCGGATGGAATGGCTGCCAGATTTTTCTTCGCCGTAAATATCGTTGATGGCTTCCATGAGGTTGGAAACTGCCCGGAGAGGGAACCACACAGAGAACACCAACCCGAATGTCAGCAAAGCATTGTTGCTGCTCTTTGTGATATGCTCAATGGCAAGGTTCAGAAAGGCCACCACATCTTCCGGCAGAAAACGGGTAATCTGTCCATCCAATGTCAATGTGGGCAGGTGCAGAAGCCCCAAAAGCGAAGTCACAAAAATAAAAAACGGAAACATGGCAAACAAGAGGTAGTATGTCATGGCGGCAGCGTTGCGCCCCACCTTATTGTCAAAATACCCCTGTATGGTCAGCAGAATCACTTTCTGCCAGCCTTTTCGTTTTTTGATCTGTTCATGTAAATCAAGTTCCATGTTCGTCCTCTTTTCGCTTTTGGATGGCGTAGGTCAAAGGCAGCAGGCATTTTTCCGGCAATATCCGCTGCATGAGTCTTGTGGCGTAGGTACCGCCGTCAGGCAGTATCACCGTTTTTCCGGCAAATACGCCTTTCAGTCCCGCCGCTGCCGCTTTCTTTGGAGAAATACCCTTCACAGCAGACTTGGCATTGGCATTGCGGTTAAAGTCCGTATCCACAGGTCCGGGACAAAGAGCAGACACCCTTACCCGGCTGCCTTCCTGCCGCAGTTCTTCTGCCACTGCCTGTGTCAGCCGCAGCACATAATTCTTCCCGGCATAATAAGACGCCATAAGGGGTCCTGCTATAAACCCAGCCGACGACGCCACATTCAAAATATATCCATAATCCCGGCGGACAAAATCCTGCAAAAACAGCTTTGTGAGGATATGTACCGCCCGGACGTTGAGATTCAGCATATCCAGTTCCTTTTCCAGCGGGATTTCGGCAAACTGCCCTACGGCTCCCATGCCTGCGTTATTGATGACAAGATCAATGGGCATATTTTTCACGGCTTTGTACAAATGATAACAGTCCGCTTCTTTGGTCAAATCCACCGTGACGATGTCCACATGGGTAGGCAGTAATTTCTGTAATTTCCGCATTTTTGCCATATTCCGGCTGGCTAAAATCAGGTCAAAGCCCCTCTGGCTCAAAAGCAGGGCAAAAGCCTTGCCAATGCCGCTGGTGGCTCCGGTGATGAGGGCACGCATAGCCCCGCCTCCTTTAGGGTTTTCTTTTCATTATACCCGGAAAACAGGGGTTTTTCAATGCGGGAGAAATCGCAAAAAGGTACAAAAAAAGAGCCGGAGCCCTTTCAAAGGATTCCGGCAATTCTTTTTTAAATCAATATTTGTTACTGTGCGTCTTCCAGCAGATTTACTACCAGTCCGCTGACATCGGCTTCTTTTGTGAGCACGCCAACTTCATACATCCAGTCAGCGTTTTCCTGCCATACGGATACTTCCTGATGCAGGAAAGGCGCGGATTCTGTTTCCATATCGGGCAGCAGGATTTCCATACTCTGTCTTTCTACGTTTTCAGACAGAGGGAAGTTTGCTTCGTTCTGGTTGTCCAGCAGAATCTGCAGCACTTCGTCAGGGTTGTTCTTCATGTCTTCAAAGCCTTTCTGGCAAGCACGCAGGAAGCCCTGATATTTTTCGGGATTTTCCGCTACAGCGTCTTTGTTTGCCAAAAATACCAGTTCATAGCCCTGAGGTACGCCAAAGTCTGTGGGATAGAAGTAATTTACTTCAAAGCCCTGTTCTTCCATCTGAGGCACTTCGTGGTTGACCATGTTACCGATGGTAGCGTCTACCTGACCGGTTGTCAGTGCAGACATCAGGTCGAAACCAACGTCGATGCATTCGCAGTCGTCAGCAGTCAGACCTGCATTCTGCAGCATTGCCTGAATCTGTGCTTCAGACAGGACAGTGCCCGCATAGCCGATCTTCTTGCCAGCCAGATCTTTTGCTTCTGTGATGCCGCTGTCTTTCAGGGAAATGACAACATTCATGGATTTCTGTGTCACCGCACCGATGGAAACGATGGGCACATTTTCCTCACAGGAAGTCATGATGGCATCCTGCATGTAGTACACGCCGGCATCTGCTTTGCCAGCAGCAGGCAGGGAAATGCCGTCATTGGTGTTGGCAGGGAACTGGATCACCAGATTCAGACCTTCTTCTGCAAAGTAGCCTTTTTCAATGGCATCATACAGGAAGGCGTGTACCGCATTGGGGTACCAGTCCAGCACAATGGAAAAATCCTCCAGCTGGGCTTCGTCGCCAGTGGTTTCGGCTGTGGTGTCTGCGGATTCTCCACTTCCGCAGGCTGTCATGCCAAATACCATGGCTGCTGCCATGAGCACTGCAAACAATTTCTTTTTCATCACTTAGATCTCCTTTCTCCATTTGATAAAACGATATTCCAAGACGGTAATGATCCCAACGGCAAGCATAGCCGTTATGGACAACAGCACCACAGGCGCGAAAACGCCTGCGCCGTCCAACTGTGTCATCATACGTTTGCTGAAGTAGCCCAGACCTTCCTGCGCTCCCAGCCATTCGGCAATGGCAGCCCCGATAACGCTGAGGGGGATTGCCATTTTGATGGCAGAGAAAAAGTTGGGCAGAGCCGTAGGCAGTTTCAGCTTCCAGAAAATATCGGCTTTTGTGGCGCCGTAAGTCTGCAATAATTCTTCCATTTCCCGTTTGGTGGCTTTGAAGCCGTCAAAGACCGTAATGGCAATGGGGAAAAAGGTGATCAAAATGGTTACCAGCACCTTGCTCCAAATGGAATAACCAAACCAGAGGATGAACAAAGGCGCGATGGCAGTGGTAGGGATGGTCTGGGATGCCACGATAACGGGATAGAGTGCCCGTTCCACTTTTTCATTGGCATCCATGGCAACTGCCAGCAAAATCCCCAGCACAATGGAAATCAAAAGCCCAATGGCTGTGACCTTCATGGTTGCAGGCAGATGCACCAAAAACAGAGGTTCCCGCAGCTCCCACAGCCGCACACAAATCTGTGTGGGTGACGGCAGGATATAAGCCGCGTCAATAATCATGGCAATGCCCTGCCACAGCAGCAGCAGAACCACAGCCAGAATCACAGAAGGCAGATGTTTTTTCATGGATTCATCACGCTCCTTCTGAGTTTTTCAATGAGGGTTTCTTTCAGTTCCACAATGTCAGGACGTTTCAAATCCTCACGATTGCGGGGATAAGACAGGGGCACTTCCACCCGTTCCATCTGGGAGAAAGGTCTGTCCTGAATGATAAAAATGGTTTTGGAAAGGAAAATGGCTTCCTCTACGTCGTGGGTGATGAACAATATGGTCTTATGGTAATGCTCCCACTGATGCAGCAGCCATTCCTGCATATCCACACGGGTCAGATAGTCCAATGCGCTGAAAGGCTCGTCCAACAGCAGCATATCCGCGCCGGACAGCAATGTACGGGCAAAGGCTACCCTCTGCTTCATACCGCCGGACAGGTCTTTGGGATACTTTTTGGCGTATTCAGACAGTCCCACCTGTTCCAGCACTTCTTTGCAGCATTTTTCCTGTTCCGCCTTGGGAACTTTCGCCAGTTCCATAGGCAGGCAGATATTCTTTTCAATGGTGCGCCAAGGGAACAGCAGGTCTTTCTGAGGCATAAAAGCACTGTAGTTTTTCAGTTCCTGCACCGGGCGTCCATCCACCAGTATCCGACCCTGCTGTAACTTTTCCAGACCGTTGATGAGGCGGAAAATGGTGCTTTTGCCGCAGCCGCTGGCGCCGATGATGGACACAAATTCCCTGTCCTCCACCTGAAAATTCAAATTCCGCATCATGTCGAAGTCGTCTTCGGCATAACGGAAGGATACATTTTCAAATTGCAGCATAACTTCTTTCGCTCTCCTTCTTTACATCTCCATGGCATAAGCCATATCCCAGAACAGTTTTTCATAGCGGCTGCATTTTACGAAAATATCAGTCAGATATGCTTCCTGTTCGGGAGTGATGTTTTCGCCCAGAGCGTCTACGCAGTCAATGATTTCTTTGGTGCTGTCCGCATATTCCTTGCTGCTGTAGCTCTGTACCCATTCGCCGTAAAGGGGATGTTCCACAGCGCCGGGCACCTTCACATGGTGTTCCCCAATGACCTGATAGCTCCATGCGCATGCCAGCACTGCCATGAGGATTTCCAGCGGACCGCCTTTGTTTGCCACATCCAGCATATAGGAGGTGTAGGACTGGTTTGTCAGAGCGGAAGGGGTCTTTGCCACTTCTTCTTCGGTGATGCCCAGTCTTGCCATGTAAGTCTTATGTACGTTCATTTCGCCGTCCAGTACGTCATGCACCATACCGGCAAAGCGGCGCATCAGTTCCGGGTCTTCTGTCTTGATAACGCCGAAAGCGAACACTTTGGCATATTGCAGCAGATAACGGTAATCCTGAATCATGTAAAAACGGAATTTTTCCACATCCAGTGTGCCTTCTGCCAGTTCTTTTACGAAAGGCTGGTCTAAATAACCCATCCAGATATCTTCCACACTTTTATAAAGACGTTCTGTCAATTTCATGTCCATGTTCCTCCTTTTTTCCACAAAAAAAATTCTTTCCCTCTTAGAAGGAAAGAATCTTATAATTTCCATATCATCTTGTATTGCTTCCCTCCGATGGTACTAACCACATCAAGTTCAAAGGGTTGGAATCTGCATTCCTCTCAGCCGCTCAGCGTCGGCACCCCCAGCTTTGTATTCATTTTCTTTATTATAGTACAAAAGAAAAGCAATGTAAATGACTTTTTTGTATACACCATCCCTTTTTTCACACTTTCGCACAAAAAAAATAGTTCGCAGGCGAAATAATTTTACAGAAAATTCCCTTTACATTTTGCAAAAAAAGAATACACTTAGTATGACAACAACGAAATTTACAATGTTTGGAGGTAAAAGGTAATGGACGACGATACCAAGCTGCTGAATCTGGCACTGGACGCCGGTGAGATCATGCTGACATCTGGCGCGGAAACATACCGCGTACAGGATACCATGCTGCGTATTCTTTCCGTCAGCGGACGAAAACACGTAGAAGCCCTGGCGCTGTCTACCATGCTCATTGTGAGCCTGCCCCGTGAAGAAAAGGGGCCCCTTTCCATGGCAAGAGGGGTGAGTGACCGCTCCGTTAATTTTGAGAAAATCTGTGCCGTCAACAACATGAGCCGCTCTTTTGTCGCTGGGAAAATCACCTTGGAAGAAGCCACACAAAAAGTGCTGGAAATCCACTACGCCCCGTCTTTTGCGCCATGGCAGCGGATTTTGGGCTATGCCCTCACGTCCGGCGGTCTGACCATGGTATACAACGGCACCTTCTGGGACGGCGTCGCCGCCTTTATCATCGGCACCCTCCTGGGCATTATGTCATACATCATGAGCAAACGAAAAACATCTTACTTTTTCAGTTCCTTCACCGGTGGTCTGCTGACAGGGCTGTTGGCTTGTCTGTTCCATCTGGCGCTGCCCTTTACCCAGATTGATATGATGATCGTCGGCAGCATCATGCCCATACTGCCGGGCATCACCCTGACAAAAGGTATCCGTGACCTTTTGGAGGGCAATTTCATCAGCGGCAATGCCAAACTGATGGAAGCCTTCCTCATTGCCTGTGCCATCGCCGCCGGCGTCGCTATGGCTTTGAGTATCTTCCCCAATTTTTAAGATGTGCAGGAGGTTATTATGACAGACATCACATTGAAAATGATTGTATTTCAGGCAGCCTTTTCCTTTGTAGGCAGTTGGGGCTATTCCATCATCTGCAACGCCCCCAGAAGGGAACTGCTTTACAGCGGCATCAATGGCTTTTTGTCCTGGTTTGTATATATGCTTGTCTTTTCCTATACAGAAAGCGCCACAACGGCTACCCTCATTGCTACCATGGCAATCACTGCCACAGCGCGGTTCCTTTCCTACCACAGACAGGAACCTTCCATCCTGTACCAGATTCCCGGTGTACTGTCACTGGTGCCCGGTGCCGCCGTTTACAACACCATGCAGGCTGCCATCAAAGGCAATATCCTTTCCACTTATTCCAACGCCCTGACAGGGTTCAAACTCTCCGGCGCCATTGCCATCGGTTCCCTGATCATTCTGGTATTGCCTTACAAAGCCTTTGAAATCTTCCCTCGTTTCGGGAAAAAGAAACAAAATAATTGATCGTATCAAAAAACCGGAAGCCCCTAAGAGCTTCCGGTTTTTATCGTTGATGAGAAATCTATTACAGTGCCATAGTTTCCTGGGGTGCTGTAAAGGAATCGATTGTTACACTGCCGCCTTCCAGATAAAAGACTTCCATTTTGCCGTCGTCTTCGCTATACATGCTGCGCAGGTCGGGATTCTGTTCCAGCATAGCAACTTTTGCTTCCCGGCTGTTATCCCAAATTACATTGCCGTTGATACGAATCCATGTGCCGTCGGGATGCATGGCACATACTTCTGCCAGAGGGTTTTCTTTCAGCTGGCGATATACTTTTTTTGTATTTGCAGTCATCAGATATACGTGATTCTGGTACAGAGCCACAGCGCCGAAAGGACGTACACGGGGCTGGTTGCACTCACATGTTGCCAGATAAAAAACTTTACATTCTCTCAAATATTCTACAGGATTTTTCATACTTCTACCGCCTTTCTTTTGTTTTTTACGTTTACCATTTCATTATCTTCTGTTATGATAGAAAATACAAGTACGATTTTTTTCTATACCTAGTATAGGAAAAGATACTAAGGAGGCATCCTCATGGAACCAGAAAAACAAATCCCCTGTCCCTTTGTCACTGCCCAAAAACTGCTGGCAGGAAAATGGAGCATCCTCATACTCCACCTGCTCCACGGACGAACCCTGCGGTTCGGGCAATTGCAGAAACAAATGCCCAAAATGACCCACGCCACATTATCCAAACAGCTGAAATTGCTGGAATCCAGTGGACTCATCGTCCGGACGGAATACCCCGGCGTACCGCCAAAAGTAGAATACAGCGTCAGCCAAATTGGCGAGGCTTTTTATCCCGTACTGGATAGTCTGGAAGCCTTCGGCAACGCCTATACCCAGTGGCAAAAACAGCAGACAGACGAAAAAAAGCCGGAATCTCTCTAAAGCAGATTCCCCTTAAGAAAATATATCAAATAAAATCTCAGTAAAAATAAGAAAGCTGAAATCCTTCGTTATAATGAGGATTTCAGCTTTCTTTGTTTTCTGATGAAGAAGCCCCTAAAGAGCTTCCGGTTTTTGTTTTCTTATAATTCCCTTCTGCCTTCCAGCGCCCGGGAAAGGGTCACTTCGTCCACATATTCCAAATCGCCGCCCACAGGCACGCCGTTGGCAATACGTGTCACCTTGACACCCATGGGTTTCAACAGACGGCTGATATACATGGCCGTTGCTTCCCCTTCCACATTGGGGTTGGTTGCCAAAATAACTTCCTTCACATTCTCGTCCATGCGCTTCACCAATTCCGCAATGCGGATGTCATTGGGACCTACGCCTGTCATGGGAGAAATGGCGCCGTGGAGTACATGATATACTCCATGGAATTCTCTGGTGCGCTCATAAGCTGCCATATCTCTGGGGTCCTCCACCACCATGATGGTGCCGTGATCCCGGTTGGGATTGGCACAGACGGGACAAGGATCTTCGTCTGTGAGATTACAGCAGACAGAACAGTAATGCACCTGCTGTTTCGCCTCCAGAATGGCACCCGCAAGGGCTGCCACTTTTTCCTCAGGCATATGGATGATATGAAAAGCCAGACGCTGGGCTGACTTGCCGCCGATGCCCGGCAGACCTGCCAGCTGCTCAATGAGTCTGGTAATGGGATTTCCGTAATAATTCATGGTATCCCTCTTTTTCTTAGAACATGCCGCCCATGCCCATGCCGCCTGTCAGTTTGCCCATGGCATTGTTGTACATTTCGTCTGCCTGACGGATGGCTTCATTCACTGCGGACAGGATCAGGTCTTCCAGCATTTCCACATCATCGGGATCTACTACATCAGGGTTGATTTTCAGTTCTTTGATTTCTTTTTTGCCGGAGATAACCACTTTCACAGCACCGCCGCCGCTGGTCATTTCCAGTGTTTTTTCGTTGAGTTCTTCCTGCATGGCAGCCATCTGTTTCTGCATTTTCTGCGCCTGTTTCACCAGATTGTTCATATTCATGCCGCCCATGCCGGGGAATCCGCCTCTTGCCATATTTCATAACCTCCTAAAAGTTTTGATTTTTATCATATCGTTTCTATTTTATATAAAAAGTGCCGGAACTGCAAGTGTTTTTAGGGTTCCATATCCGCTTCGGGGAAATATCCGCTCATGATGCTTGCCCATTCGGGGTCGTTTTCATCAGATGCTGCTTCTTCCTCCGCGCCGTAATTGGCTTCCCGCCACTGGTCGTAAGCGGCTTTTTCCAATGTTTGCAGCTGGAAAGTCTTGCCTGTCGCTTTTTCCAGTTCCTCAGTAATCTGGGGCAGATATTTCTGTACCATGTCCGCCAACGCGCCATATTCACAGACCAGATACACATTATCATCCTCTTTGAAGCCAATTTCCACACGGGAAAGCTTGCTTTTCAAAATGGGGTCGCCGATTTCATTGCGGAGCAAAGGCCATTCTTTCTGCAAATTTTCCTTATCCTCCGGCAGCGCAGGTGGTTTCCGCTTTGCCTTGGGCTTTTCTTTTTTCACAGCACCGTCAGAAACCTGTTCTGTCACGGTAACAGTGACACCTTCTGCCACTTTCCGCTCCAATCCTGCCAGTCTTGCCGCCAAGGCAGTCAAATCCGTATCTGCCCATGTGGAGCAAAGACGCAGGATTTCCACTTCCAGCAAAATACGCTCATTGGAAGCGTATTTCATGTCGTTCTGCAAGCCGGAAAAACGCCCAATCCAGTAAGTCAGTTCCGCAGGAGAAAGCCCTTTCGCCTGCTGCTGCAAACGAGCGGCGTTTTCCGCGGACAAGTCCAGAATCCGGGCATTGTCGGGCACGGTGCATGTGACCAGCAGATTCCGCAGATGCACCAAAAGCTCCGTCACAAACTGCTTCACGTCACGACCTGCCAGCAGCATTTCCTCCACCAGTTCCATGGCTTTGGCAGCGTCTTTCTGCTTCAAAGCTTCTGTCATGTCAAAGAATACCGTCTTGTCAACGGCACCCACTACATCCTGTACCTTTTCCAGTGTCACTTCTTCGCCGCTGTAAAAGGCAAGGCACTGATCCAGAATACTCAAAGAGTCACGAAGAGAACCGTCCGCCAGCTGTGCCACATACCGCAGAGCGTCTTCTGTTGCCGCAAGTCCTTCCTCGTTGAGATATTTCATCAGTGTATGGGCAATATCGTCGGCAGTGATGCGCCGGAAGTCGAACCGCTGACAACGGGAAAGAATGGTTGCAGGCACTTTCTGGGGGTCAGTGGTTGCCAGAATGAAGATAACGTGTGCAGGGGGTTCCTCCAATGTTTTCAGCAATGCGTTAAAAGCACTGTTGGACAACATATGCACTTCGTCGATGATATAGACCTTGAAAGTGCCCTCTGTGGGGGGATATTTCACTTCTTCCCGGATTTCACGGATGTTGTCTACGCTGTTGTTGGAAGCGGCGTCGATTTCCATAACGTTGACGCTGCGCCCAGCCAGAATATCCTGACAGACTTTACATTCGTTACAGGGTTCCCCATCTTCTGTGGGATGCAGGCAGTTGATGGCACGGGCAAAAATTTTCGCTGTGGATGTTTTGCCGGTGCCTCTGGTGCCGCAGAACAGATAGGCATGGGACACACGCCCTGTTTTCATCTGATTTTTCAGTGTTTTCACAATATGATCCTGCCCCACCACGCCGGCAAAGACGTTGGGGCGGAATTTTCTGTATAACGCCGTGTAAGACATGGCGATTCCTCCTTCATAACGCCTGAAAAACAGGCGGAAATGTCCCAAAGGGACAGATACAGTATAGCATAGGGCAGGGGAAATGAAAAGGCAGGGAGACAGACAAAAATCCCCTTGACAACACCCTCTCACCCATTATGATAAAAAGAAAAAGGAGGGATACCATGCAGCAGAAAAAAGAACTCAACATCCAAATGGGCAGCCGCATTCGCAAAGCTCGTTTACAAGCAGGTCTAACCCAAGAGGCTTTCGCCGAACTTTTGCATCTTGGTCCCAAGCATATTTCTGCCATGGAACGAGGTACTGTAGGGCTTTCCATGGAAACCCTCCAGAATATCTGTCAGGTGCTGCATGTTTCCGCAGACACCCTCCTTTTTGGGGATATAGAAAAATCTCCGGCAGATGCCCTCAGCGACTTGGGCGGCTTTCTCCTGAAGAATTTGCCCAGATGGAAGAAATTGTCAATAAAATACTGGAAATTTTTGCAAAAAAAATAAATGTTTTGGGAGGTACTCATGGAATATCGAATCAATGATCAGCGTCTGACTGCCGCTGCTTTCATTTCCTTTGCAAACCAGATCTGGCAGGGTGACTATAACCTAGAAAAAACTGCCGCAGCCTTATCCAAAACCCAAAACATCACCGCTTATGATGGTGATAAACTGGTTGGCTGTCTGCGGATTCTTTCAGACGGTTATTTTTTTGGAACCATTACAGAATTTCTGGTTTTACCGGACTATCAGAAACAAGGCATTGGCAGCAAACTGTTGCAGCTTGCCAGAGAAAACGCACCTTCTCTGCTGTATTTTGGCGCACAGCCGGGGCTGGAATCTTTTTATGAAAAAAATGGCTGTCAGAAAAGCCTGCAATCTTATATAATCAAAAAGCCAGAAATTCTTTGACTGAATTTCTGGCTTTATTTTTTATAGGAATCCGTGCATCTGCTGTTGTCACTGCCAACCATGCGTTACCTCCTTCTGAAGCTCCATCCAAGCGACCTTGCGACACACGAGAAGTTGACTGCTTAGTGCTGCTGCCTTCCGACCCTGACACGGTTCACAGGCTCCTGTTGTGCAAGACTTGAACTTCAACGCCCCTTCCAAAGGGCAGACCATTTTTGGACGGTGCCGAAAGCAGACGTCACCCCCACTGTAGCGGATTGTGGGTGCAGGGTACCGCTAATCCCCCGGCTAGCACGGAAATTTTACCGTTTTCAAAAATGCCATTATAGTATACATAACAACGGGCTTTCTGTCAATGGAAAATTCCGCAAAAGGCGTATTTCCGGCAAAAACCCTTGATTTTTCTTTTTTATGCTTCGTTTTCCGGCTGTTTTTCCGCCGTTTCTTCCGCTGCTTTGTTTTTGCGGAATCTGCGGAAAAACCGCTTCATGATCTCGCTGCATTCCGGCTGCAAAAGCCCCTCCTCCACTTCCACCTGATGGTTGAAGCGGGGCTCATTGAGCAAATCCAAAATAGACCCAGCGCAGCCTGCTTTGCTGTTTCTGGTGCCGAATACCACACGGGGAATCCTTGCCTGGACGATGGCGCCGGCGCACATGGGACAAGGCTCTACAGTCACATATAATGTGCAGTCCTCCAGCCGCCAATCCCCAACAATGCCTGCCGCTTCATTGATGACGTCGATTTCCGCATGGCGCAGGGGATTTTTTGCCGTATTGCGCATATTATGACCGCGGGCAATGATTTCGCCATTCCGCACCATAACGGCGCCAATGGGCACTTCCCCTTCTGCCAGAGCTTTTTCCCCTTCCAGCAGGGCTTCTTTCATATAATACAAATCCTGTTCTGTCATGTTATTTCCTCTTTATGTTATTCCGCAGCCTGTTCTGCCATGCAAAGAGAACCGTTCCGCTCCTCGATGTCTGTCACCAGCCAGTAATCATCCAGCCCGTCGCTGTTCAAATCGTAGGGATAGATGCACTGTCCGTACACAATGTCCTCATTGGAGGAACGCAAGCCTTTTTCTGTCAGCAGATAACGGATGGTGGTGCCTGTCATATCGCAGACATAGACTTCTTTCACACCGTCCCCATTCAAATCGCCGCTGGTGATAGGGCCATAAAGGCTTTCCACCCCCAGATGGGTAGACCAGATCTTACGGAAGTTATTGTCGTTTTTCTGATATAGATACAGATCCATACCGTCACTCATGAGATATTCTTTCACACCGTTGCCGTCCAAATCGGTGATATGGATGTAATCTACGTTATGTTTCAAACGGGTAAAGCCTGTATTGCTCCAGCCGCCTTCTCCCCGTTCATAATACTGTATGGTCTTATCATCGGAAAGTATCAGCTTACTGCCTTCTGCTGCCAAAGCCCCGGCATCGCTGGATTCCAGCGGGATTTCCTCGGATGTTTTCTGCATATTGGCATCATAGAACAATATTTTTTCCGAACGGGTGAAAACATGTTCACTCTCGCCGCTGCCTTCCTCGGTGATGCTGGAAAGGACCACTGCCAGTTCGCTGCCTTCTGCGCCGTCAAAAAATGTCGCAGATGTAGCTTCCAGACCACTGCCGAATGTCAGTGTCCGCCACAGACGCAGGGCGCCTTTCTGATAACGATAAACCTGTACGGCACCATCCTGCAAAGATGCTGTCAGCACATTGCCGTCCTTATCCTTCCCTGCGGAAAGGAAGCCCTCCTTGGGAAAAGAAGCCGGTGTCATGGAAAAACTGGTGCCCATGCCTTCCCAGTTTTCATAAGACTGGAAATTGCCGTTTGCTTCGTAAGGATTCCGGGCATTGAGGCTATACCAGCTGTTATCGTATCCCCCTTGATAACATACGCCCACAAGGCTGCTGCCGGAAAAATAACACATCAACTGACCTGCCGCATCCCCGTTATAATGCATCAGATTGGCAGTGCCCACCACCACTTCTGTGCCGGCATAACTGGTCATATTATGATCCGTTTCCGCACAAGCCGCAAAGAAATCCGCGTTTTCCTCTGTATTTTCTGGAACCACGCCTGCGGCAAATCGCAGACTATCCCCGTCAAAGTCCCAGTAATATTCCTCTGCCACTTCTTCCATCAATTGTGTGTATTGCTCCTGCTGAGCGGCTGTCAGTGTAAAGACCGCTTCTTCCTGCCCACAGGCAGAAAGTGTCAGCGCCGCCATGACCACCGCGCAGAGTAAGTGTTTCTTCATGTCTGTCCCTTCCCTCTTTTGCAAGGTTTTTTGCACATAGATATTTTTATTATAAAACACCAGAGGGATTTTTTCAAACCTGTTTTTCAGCCTGCCCCGAAAAGCTGCCCCACCAGAAACAAAGATAAGGCAACCCCCGTGAAGTTTGCCGCAAGGGCGCAGAACAGCGTATGTCTTGTTTTGGTGATGCCTACAGAAAGGAAGTACAGGCTCATGGTATAAAACACCGTTTCCGTGCAGTACATCATCACCGAAGCAGAACGCCCCAGAAAAGAATCGGGACCATAAGCCGCAAAAATTTCCGTTAAAAGCCCCACTGCCGCCGAGGAGGACACCAGCCGCACCAATGTGAGAGGTGCCAGTTCCGCCGGAAATCCCACCAGATGCTCCAAAGGTGCCAGCAATTTTGTCAAAAGTTCCAGCAGTCCCCCTGCCCGGAGCACTTCCACTGCCACCATAAGCCCCAGCAATGTGGGCAGGATATTCACCACCGTATGTAAGCCTTCTTTTGCCCCTTCCAGAAAGGTTTCATAAAGATTCACCCGCTTGAGAGAGCCGAAAACCACAATAAACAGCACCGTCACAGGAATGATGAAGTCCGAAAGCACCATCAGAAATCGCAATGTTTTCCCCTCCCTTCCAGTATCTTCGCCAGCAGGATACCCACAAGGGTAGTGCCCAATGTGGCAGCAATGCCTGCCCCCATGATTTCCGCCGGAGCCGCTGAGCCGTATTCTGCCCGATAAGCAAGGATATTCACTGTCACCAGCTGCAAAGAGGACATATTCACCACCAGAAACATACACATGGCATTGCTGGCACGTCCTGTTTTGCCGTTGAGCTTTGCCAATTTCTCCATAGCAAGAAGCCCTGCCGGCGTGGCTGCCCATCCAAGCCCCAGAAAGTTCGCCGCAAAATTGGCAGAGATATACCGTCTTGCGGCATGTCCCCTTGGCACCTCAGGAAACAGAAAATCCAGAAATGGCTCCATTTTCTCTGCCAGCGCGTCGATCATGCCGCCTTTTTCTGCGATTTTCAAAATGCCTGACCAGACTGCCACCACCCCAGCCATGGTAAAGGCAAGCTCCACGGCATTCCTGCCGCCGTCAATGACCGCGTTTGTCACCAGATCCATCCGTCCCAGAAACGCCCCCGTCAAAATACCACCAATGAGGAAAAATCCCCAGATCACATTCAGCATGTTTTCCCCTCCTTCCCTTCTTTCACATCTATGCACGAGCGGGAAAAACTATCCCTTTTTTCCAAAATTTGGGTGAAAAAAGATATTTTTGTTGTATTTTGCATGGATCTGTGTTAATATTCTGTTAAGAAAAAACAGACCAACTGGTCTTACAGGGAGGAAATCAGATGAAATCAACAGGCATCGTTCGTAAAGTAGACGAACTGGGAAGAGTGGTTCTGCCTATCGAGCTGCGTCGAAACATGGGAATCGAAATCAAAGACTCCCTGGAGATCTTCGTGGAAGAAAGCACCATCATTTTGAAAAAGTATGAACCTGCCGATATTTTCACAGGCAGCATGGATGATCTCATTGATTACAAAGGCAAAAAAGTATCCAAACAGTCCATTTTGGAAATGGCAAAATTGGCTGGGCTGGATGTACGCTAAAACATTTCACAATCTGACAGACTAAAAAGCCAGAATTGTATGGAAACACATACAATACCGGCTTTTTCTGTTTTGCGCAGAATTTTCAAAAAAGCCCTCCTTTTTTCTGTGAAAAACCCTGATTTGCCCGATATAACGGGCTTTTTTCTTGACAAGGTCTGTACTGCTCTCTTACAATATAACCCATAATCTATCTAGGAAAGGTGATAATTCATGTCCGCAACATTTCAAGGAAGCAAAAATTATGTCGCAAGTGAAGAACTCATGCGTTCTGTCAATATTGCCATGGCGCTGCAAAAACCCCTGCTGATCAAAGGGGAACCCGGCACAGGCAAAACCATGCTGGCGGAAGCCATTTCCGAAGCACTGGGCAAAAAACTGGTGATCTGGAACATCAAATCCACCACAAAAGCTCAGGACGGTCTGTACGTGTATGACGTGGTACAGCGTCTGTATGACAGCCAGTTCGGCAACGAAGGCGTAGACGACATCGCAAAATATGTAAAAATGGGCAAGCTGGGGGAAGCTTTCTCCTCTGACGAGCAGGTCATCCTCCTCATCGACGAAATCGACAAAGCCGATCTGGAATTCCCCAACGACCTGCTGTGGGAGCTGGATAAAATGGAATTCTATATCCCTGAAACAAAGGAAACCGTAAAGGCAAAACAGCGTCCCATCGTGATCATCACATCCAACGCGGAAAAAGAACTGCCCGACGCATTCCTGCGCCGCTGCATCTTCCACTACATCGAATTCCCCGACGCGGAACAGATGGAAGAAATCATCAAAGTACACTTTGACAAAGTAGAAGAACATCTGCTGGAACAGGTACTGGAAACATTCTACTGGATTCGTGGTCTGTACCAGATCCAGAAAAAACCCAGCACATCCGAAGTCATCGACTGGATTCGTGCCCTGCAGCTGGGCGGCGTTGACGTAGACAGAATCCGTCAGGAAGTTCCTTTTGCAGGGGTTCTGCTGAAAAAGAACGAAGACATCGACGTACTGAACCGCTATTTACGATAAGCAGGTGATCCCATGTTTACGGCATTTTTCTATTTACTGCGCTCCAGAGGGCTGAAAGTATCCATGAATGAATGGATGACCCTCATGGAAGCTCTGGACAAAGGTCTGCACCAGTCCTCTTTCACGGGATTTTACTATCTGTGCCGCAGTGTGCTGGTGAAAAGCGAAGCGGATTTTGACAAATTCGACGGTGCCTTTCTGGAATTTTTCAAAGGCGTGGAATTTGAAGGGGAGCTGCCTCCTGAACTGATGGACTGGCTCACAAATCCCAAGGAAAAACCCGGCGACCAGTTCGACATGGAGCGTGCCATGCAGAATGAATGGATTTCTCAGGCGGAAATCCAGAAAATGTTTTTGGAACGACTGGAAGAACAGAAGGAAGAACACAACGGCGGCAGTTACTGGGTAGGCACCGGCGGTGTTTCCGTATTCGGCAACAGCGGCTTCAGTCCCAGAGGTATCCGTGTGGGCGGTGAAGGCGGCAAACGCCGTGCTTTTCAGGTTGCCAGCGAACGGAAATTCCGTGATTTCCGTCAGGACAACACACTGGATACCCGTCAGTTCCAGATGGCTTTCCGCAGACTGCGGCAGTTTTCCGCCAAGGCTGAGGAAGCCAAAACAGAATTTGACATTGACGGCACCATTCGGGAAACCTGTGACAATGCAGGGAAGCTGAAAGTGGTTTACGACCGTCCCCGGAAAAACACCGTCAAAGTATTGCTGCTCATGGACAGCGGCGGTTCCATGGACTATTACAGCCGTCTGTGCTCCATGCTGTTCCAGGCAGTGAGCAAGTCCAACCACTTTAAGGATTTGCAGGTGTTCTATTTCCACAACTGTATCTATTCCAAAATCTATACAGACCCGCAGCTGCGTCCAAAATCTGTGATTCCTACGGAATGGATTCTGAAAAATCTCAGCAGCGAATACAAGGTCATCATCGTTGGCGATGCCCAGATGGAGCCTTCCGAACTGCTTGACCCCAGCTATTACAATTATGGTGCCCGTGACAACATCACCGGCATTGAATGGCTCACCAGATTCCGGGAAAAATATCCCCATCTGGTATGGCTGAACCCTTCCGAACGTCCCTACTGGGGCGGCTGGTGGGCAAAGACCTATGACATCATCCGCAAGGATTTTGATATGTACGACCTGAGCATTGACGGCCTCAACGCCGCACTGAAAAAACTGATGGTCAATCGGTAAGGCAAAACAGCGGGATAACATTCCCTTTGTATCCCAGAGAATCATGGGAAATCGTATCAATTATTTCGGGGGAAAACTATGAAATTCATCATGCGAAAAAAAAACAAGACTGCTCATAAGCTTCATTGCAGGTGCCGCGACGGATATATATCTGCGTTTCAAGACAGGGGATGAAGGAAATCTCCTTGTTCATTCCGTCGTATTTCTCGGCAGTTTTTTCATCGTTTATTTTTTGCTATATGTTTTATGGCGCTTAAAGGAAAAGCATACAAATTGATGTGCCAAGGCAGATATAGAATTGCTTGCTGCACATACACACTTCACAACCGTGCGCAGTCATCCTTGTAACAACACCGCAAAACTTCAAAACACCCCTGTTGGAACCGTTGGCGAGCACAAAACAGCAGCTTTCCCTTGATGTTAAGGGAAATTGCGACGCCCATCTTCATAGGAAAACATATCAAATATAATCAGAAAGCCAAAATCCTTTGTCATCATAAGAATTTTGGCTTTCTTTTTTATGCTTCTTTCAGTTTTTCCACATTTCCTGCCTGAATATCCCAGATATGGCGGGCAATTTTTTCTTCTTCCCAATCCCACCAGCACAAATCCTGCAAAACGGCAATGGTTTCTTCCGAAAACCGTTTGCGGATGGGCTTTGCGGGCACACCGCCCACAATGGTATAGGGCAGCACATCTTTGGTGACCACTGCCCTTGTGCCGATGATGGCGCCATCTCCAATGGTGACCCCTGCCAGAATAACGGCTTCGTAGCCTATCCACACATCATTGCCGATGACAATATCCCCTTTGTTATCCCATGCCTCTGTGACCCGTTTCCAGTCCAACCCCCAAGCGTCGGCAAATATGGGAAATGGATAGGTGGACAGAGAACCCAAAGCATGGTTGGCACTGTTAAACAGGAACTTTGCCCCGCAGGCAATGGAGCAGAATTTCCCTATTTTCAGCTTATCCCCATTGATGGGATACTGGTAAAGGACGTTATGCTTTTCAAATTCTCTGGGGTCATAGACAAAGTCATGGTACATGGTATAATCCCCCACGGAAATGGCAGGGTTCGTGATGGCATTTTTCAGATAGATGGTCCATGTATCGTCAGGACGTGGATACATGGCGTCTTTGGTGATCTTCATACAATCGCCTCCTTCTGGATTAATTGTATGAAATACCACCACTGCACCGCAATCCACCAAACGCTTCGGCAGTGTTTTGGGTACAAAAAAAGCTGGAATAATCCAGCTTTTTCTTATTTCTCTTTCTGATAAATGATCTTACGGATGGCAGACACGGAAAGATGGTATGTTTCTGCCAATGCTTCCAGTGTTGCCCCTGCCTGCTTTTGGCTGCGGATTTCTTCGTTCCGCTGTGCCAATGCCTCACGGCTGCCGCTTTTCTCTCCCCAGCCCTTATGTTCTCTGGCAGGGATATAGACATAACCGCCTTGGACATACTCCTGCAAGGTCTGCACCAATGCAGGGGGCAGCAGGTCTGACGCGTTGATATATTTCATGGTCGGATTCCCCCTTGATATTCAAATCAAGCAGCAAAACCGACTTTCTGCGACATTTCCTCCATGCAACTGTCGCTTACATCGGTTTTGCATGGAGAACTGCTTTGTTGCGTTTCTGCGTCAATGGACACACAACGACCACTTCCTTTTTTTCAAACAGGCTTATTCGCCCAACATTTCTTCTACTTTTTTCAGCAGCACTTTGGTAGCTTCGCCGGGATGTTCCTTAGCGAAAATAGCGGAGATCACGGAAACGCCGTCGATACCGCTGCCTTTGAGCTGCATGATGTTATTTTCATTGATGCCGCCAATGGCAACCACAGGGATGGTAACGGCTTTGCAGATTGCCAGCAGTTCCTCATTTGTCAGGGACTGGGCATCTTTTTTGGTATCCGTATGGAACACTGCACCGACACCAATGTAGTCCGCGCCGCTTTCCTGCGCTTTTACGGCTGTTTCCACAGTGTTTGCGGAAATACCCAGAATCTTATCAGGACCAATCATGGCTCTTACGTCTTTATCTACGATGTCGCTCTGTCCCACATGGACACCGTCTGCCCCGCAAGCCAGTGCGATGTCGATGTTATCGTTTACCACAAAGGGCACATGGTATTTCTTTGCCAGCTGTGCCAAATCTTTGGCTTCTTCCAGGAATGTTGCTTCATCCAGTTCTTTTTCACGAATCTGCAGGAAAGTTGCCCCTGCTGCCAGCACTTCTTCTGTCACATCATGGAGTGTTCTGCCGTTCAGCCATGCACGGTCTGTGATGGCGTATACTTTCATGGATTCTTTCGTTGCTTTTTCTCCCAATTCCAATTCCTCCAGTCTTGTCCGTTTCTGTAATGTTTCTGCGTCTGTCAAACTGATCTGGTCTACCAGATGGGTGCGGAATGTGAGTGTTCCTGCGCCCTGTGCGTCTGTTTTTTCTCTGGCGATTTCACCGCTGACACCCATAAGGGATACGGCGCATACGGTGGCTTCCAGAATATGATCTGGATTGCCGCCGCAGAAGGCACCCAAAAGGGCTGTGAGCATACAGCCGCTGCCAGTGATGCGGCTCATCATGGCATCGCCGTTTCTCAGTGCAAAGACACGGTCAGCAGAAGCGATAATGTCAATGACGCCAGAAATGGCAATGACTGCCCCTGTTTTCCGTGCCAATTCTCTTGCCATATACCCAAAGGCTTTGTAATTGTCCTCGGTGATTTTATCTTCTTCTGCCGCGTCAACGCCACGAGTGGAACCTGTGCCCACTGCCAGATGTTTGATTTCGGAGGTATTGCCGCGGATTACGGAGAATTTCACGTTTTCCAGCAGCTTTTTGCCGCCTTCCCGGCGCAGTCTGGTGGCGCCTACGGCAACGGGGTCCAGCACCACAGGAACCCCTGCTTCGTTAGCGGCTTTCCCTGCCACCAGCATGGCTTCCACGTCCTCCATGGTGCCCATATTCATCACAAGACCCTGCACCACAGAAGCCACTTCTGCCACTTCCTCCACTTCGTGTGCCATGGTGGGAGAAGCTCCTGCCGCTAAAATGATATTGGCGCAGTCATTGACTGTGACGAAGTTGGTGATTGCCTGCACAATGGGTTCTTTTTCCCTTACATTTGCCATCATAGTGGGAAAAGACGCCAAAATATCTGTTTTCATGAAAACGAACCTCCTTTATTTACGGTTGAGTTTTTCCATCATTCTTGCGAACATGCCGGAACGTTTCAAAAGGGTGATGACCAGCACAGCCAGAAAAGCACCCATAGCGGAAGAAGGCACGAATGCCGGCACATAGACCCAAGGGGTCTGCAAGTCCATGCCATAGATGTATTTCATCACCGGATATGCCGCAAATGCGCTCAAAATGCCGGTGCCGAAGATTTCCCCAATGACTGCCATATACAGCTTATGACCGGATTTCCGATACAGGAAACCGGACAGGAACGCGCCGATGACTGCCCCAATGACTGCCAGTGCTGTACGCCCTGTCATCATACGCAGGATACCGGTGATGAGGGCTGCCAAAAATCCCCAGTAAGGTCCCACGAACACCGCCGCCAATACATTGATGAAGTGCTGGAACGGCGCCATATTGGGGAACCATACCACAGAGGACAGGGCAAAGCCCATGCCTGCGAATATTGCCGTCAGCACCATTTTCAACACATGATTATCCTTATTGCCACCCATTTGTTGATGCCTCCTTTTTTCCTCTTCCCAACGAAAGGAGCGCAAACAAAAAAGGATTTCCTTTTTGGAAATCCTTCGTTTCTGACGCTCTTTGGTGAGTTGTGCACCCTGCATTCCCTCCGTTGGCATTATCCAAATCAGGTGTAAAGGTCGAAGTATCCTTCCTCTCAGCCTCCCTTAGAAGCTCCCTTTGCATTCTGGTGTCATTATAGTACGGTTTTTGTCCCTTGTCAACGTCCCCCACGGGCATAAAAAAGGCGGCTATGCCGCCTTTTGGAAAGAGGAATTGCTGTATGGAGATACAGCAAAGTGCCCACTTCATTGGATTTTCGCATGGCAGATATTCCATGCTGTTCTTTGGTACTTTTTTGAATTTTTTTCTTTTGTGTTTCTTTGCTTTGCTTTATCTTTTGTAATGGAGGTTGTATTGAGAAAATGGCAATTACGCTTCTTCGATGTAACCGATATTGGTACGAATTACATCGCAGGAATGCTGAAATGCTGCCATTTCTTCCGGTGTTAATGTTAATTCCAGCACTTCTTCCACGCCGTCTTTGCCGATGACGCAGGGAGTGCTGATATACAGGTCATGCTGACCATACTGACCATTCAGCTGTGTGCTGACGGGCATAACCGCTTTTTCGTCGTGGAATACGCAGAAAACCAGTCGTGCCAATGTGGAGCAGATGCCAAACTCTGTGGCGCCTTTGCCGGCGAAGGTGACCCAGCCCCCTTCAATGGTTTCATGGAGCACAGCTTCTTTATCCACCTGATATTTAGGATTTTCTTTTGCCAGCTGGTCCAGCGGTTTGCCATTGACCGTCACATGGGACCATGGAACCATCTGGGAATCGCCATGTTCCCCCATGGTGTAAGCCACCAGAGATTTATGGTCAATGCCGGTTTCTCTTGCCAGTACGGTTCTAAGTCTGGCGCTGTCCAGCCCGGTGCCTGTGGCAAATACACGAGATGCCGGGAAGCCGGAAAGTTTCTGTACCTGTCTTGCGATGATGTCGCAGGGATTTGTGATAACGATGAATATGCCGTCAAAGCCGGCTTTCACAATGCGTCCCACAAAGCTGTTGACCAGTTCCACAGAATGTTTCAGTTCTGCCAGACGGCTATGGTCCTCGCCCATGATGGTGCCCACACTGATGACAACGATGTCGCAGTCCTTCAGGTCTTCATAAGTGCCGCCTCTGACTTCTACCCGATGGGGCAGATAGGATACGCTGTCCCGCAGGTCCTGACACTCGCTGATGACCTTCTGTTCCTTCACATCTACCAATACCAATTCGTCCACAATGCCCTGGACTGCTAAACTATATGCACAATGGGCGCCTACATGGCCGACACCCACAATGCCCACGCTTCTTGTTTTCATATGATTTCCCCCAATGTGCTTTTGTATTTCTCCGAAAGTTTCTTTTTGTATTCTTCCACTCCCTTGGGAGTGGCTCATCTCTTATGGCATATGATTTTCTTTTTTCCTTTGTACACTCCTTTTCTTTTGTAAAAATAAAAAGGTCCCGGACTGACCGCCCGGAACCACCTGTTTACACCGAAAAAAGACCGAATCTTTTTCCACGCATCGTGTTTTTTTCCATGACAATCAGCACTATTTCTTCACGCGGCACAAAATGACCAGCAGCGCAATGAGAATAGCACCAATGAGCAGGACCTGTTTCATTGTATGGGAAAACGCACGGCTCATGAAAAATCTCCTTCTTTCTGTCTTTGACGATTTGGAATCGTTGGGTAAAAGATACCACGTTCAAAGTCCCAAGTCAATGGAAAGAATGACGCTTGTTTCTATAAAAATACAATATTTTTTGTGTAGTCTGCAAAATAACATTTGTGTTTTTTGTATTTTTACCAATACATACAGACGTCAAAACGCACAAGTCCGTCGGTTTCTCCAAAGAAAAAGGAGGACGTCCTCTCTTGTCTGAGAAGATGTCCTCCAATTGGCATTTTTTACACCAGTTTATCCATTTTTTCTTTCAGTACGGAAGCGGGAACTGCGCCGATGATGCTGTCTGCCACCTGACCGTCTTTGAAGAAAATCATGTTAGGCACGCTCATAACACGGTATTTCTGTGCCAGATCCATAGCCTGGTCAATGTCTACTTTCACGATTTTTGCTTTATCGCCGTATTCTGCCTGGAGCTGTTCCAGTACGGGACCCATCATCTGGCAGGGACCGCACCATGTAGCGAAAAAGTCCACCAATACAGGTACGTTGCTTTCCATAACTTCTTTCTGGAATGTATCAGATTTTACCATTAACATAATCAATTCCTCCTTACACATCTATTGTTATTGTATCCAAATATTTCTTTTTTATTTCTGATGTCAGTATATCACAGAAAAAAACTCTTTGCAATAAAATTTCTTAAATAATAATCATTATTGGCTTGTTCTGTGACCTGAGGCACATAAAAGAGAAAAATTTTTGCAAAAACAGGTATAAAACCCTTTCTCAAGGACATACTTCATAGCGGAGAGTGTGATCTCTCCCCCAAAGAATCACATTCTTTCTACTTCTTCCCCTTAGGAAAAGGCGGCTGTTTTTGCAGCCGCCTTTTTTTACTGAATAGATGTATATTTTCTTGCCAAAAGAATGGTCACAGCCAGATAGACCACGGACATGACAATGGTGGAGATAGATGCCGGCAGCAAAAAGCTGCGGATGCCCTGGAAAAATAAGTCCAAATCTGCCTTGTCCAATATGGCTGTCATGGTCTGTTCAATATATTCTGTGGACAGAGAGGGGATAAGTTCCATAACCTTTCCTTCTGCAAAACTAATGCCAAAGAAGAAAATCAAGGCAAAAATGCCGTTGCCTTTCCGAATAAAAGGCAGATGCGCCAATGTAATGGCAAGATAGAGGATGGCTACCGTTTCCAGCATACTCAGTATCAGGGAAACAGAAATAAGAATCATAGAACTGCGGATACCATCCATTGCCCAGAGTTTTCCCACTTCTGCCCAGAACAATTCTGTACCAGAGGGTGCAACAGCTCCATAGAGTATGGAAAAACACAGCAGCGCGCAAAGCACACAGACGATGATGCCCCAAAGAGCAGCCGCTGCGTATTTTCCTGTCACCAGTTCCACAGAGGAAACAGGCAGGCTGAATGTGAGATACCCTTCATTGCCATACATACTTTTCTGATACCGCAGGGCTGTATGGATCAAAAACAGCATCACCAGCACCACAATGGCAACGGTACAGCCAGTAATCAGCAGGGGTGCCTTTACCAGATAGGAAACATCCGTGCCTCTGGTACGGTTCATGACGGTAGCAAAGGCAAAGAGCAGCGCAATGGCACTTGCCACACCGTAAAGCAGGCTGTTTGCCCGCAATTCCTGTTTCATGACTTTTCCAAACATCAGCGATACACCTCCCGGAAATACTGGTCAACAGACATGCCCGTTTCCGCCCGGAGCACATCCACCTGTTCATTCAAAAACACCCGTCCCTGTTTCAGAAAAACAGCCCGGTCAAAAATCTGCTCCACATCGTGTACCAAATGGGTGGAAAGCAAAATGGAGCTGTTTTCTGTATACTGATTCAAAATGGTGGTAAGGATATAGTCCCTTGTGGTAGGGTCTACACCGCCCATGGGTTCATCCAGCACAAAAAGCTTTGCTTTTCGGCTCATGACGAACACCAGCTGCAATTTTTCCTGCATCCCTTTGGACATGGTGCCGATTTTCTGCTTGGAATCCAGTTTCAAATCCATGGCCATTTCCATGGCTTTCTTTTCGTCGAAATCCTTATAGAAATCACGGAACATGCCGATGGCACTTTTCACATTCTCGCTTTTGCGGAAGTATGTCCGCTCCGGCAAATAGGAAATGATAGACTTGCTGTGTACGCCGATGGGCTGACCATCCACCAATACACTGCCGTCATAGTTCTGAATCAGACCGCAGAGGATTTTCATGAGGGTGGTTTTCCCTACGCCGTTGGGTCCCAAAAGCCCGATGATTTCTCCTTCTTCCAATGTCAGGTTCAGCCCTGCCAAAACCGTATGATTGCCGTAACGATGCTCCAGATTTTTGATTTCTACCAAACTCATGCCTGTTCCTCTCCCTTCTCGCCCACGACTTTCACATAGGACGCCACTTCTTCTGTGGTAAAGCCGATTTTTTTCATATATGCCAGATATTTCTCCGTTTCTTCCTTTGCGAAAGACTTTCTCTTTTCCACCAGAACCCCTTCCTCCTTCGTCAGAAAACGACCGCTGGTGCGTTCTGTATAGACCAGACCTTCCCGCTCCATTTCCGCCATGGCTCTCTGCATGGTGTTGGGATTGACGCCGAATTCCGCCGCCAGTTCCCTGACAGGAGGAATCTTCTCCCCGGGCTTTATGGCACCGGATAAGGCACGCAGGGTCATTTCCTTCACAATCTGCAAATAAATGGGTAAACCGTTATCAAACTGCACGGAATCACCTTCCTTAACCTAAATAATCCAATTTCTTTTCTGCCAGATACACCATCAGTGCTCCATAAATGAGTATCCGCAATACCATGGCAATGGGAATCAATGCAATGAAACCAAACACCGCAATGCCTTTTGTCAAAAGGAACGGCATTGCCATGAGGAAAAAGCCAATGGGAACACCGAAAATCAACATTGCCAGCACATTGAACAGAGGCTCAATGATGAAGAAAATCACCAGCGCAACCACTGTCCCCCACAAATAAGGATGTTTCTGAAAACGAGGCAAACGCCCTGCCATGAGGGCAAAGCACAGGGCATATAAACTGCCTACTGCCATGAGAATCTGCGAAAGCACCATAAACGCTACTATCCCGATGCCCGCAGCCATGCCTTCCGAAGAAAAACTGCCTGTGCCATAAGGTGCCTGCAAAAGCAGCATCAACGCCAGCCACACAATGCCCAGAAGTACCAGCACCATCCCCCAAACCAATGGCGCCACCAGTTTTCCAGCCAGAATCTCCCGCCGCTTCACCGGCAGTGTCATCCAGAAAACGCCTTCTCCCCCAAACATGCCCCGGTCAAAGCGGTACAGGGTATATACCACATAAAACACCATGGCAGCAATCCACAGGACATACATCCCCAAAATGGAACAGATAGAAAGGGCACTCCGCACATCAAATTCCTCTGGTGTGCCGGAAAAAGTATCCCTCGGATATAAGGCTGTCTGCCCCATGACCACAAGGCTCAGAATCCCTGCCGCCAGCAAAATGGCAAACATGATGAAATACACCTTTCGCGTTTCCTGCAATTCCGCTTTACAAATTTTCCTCCACATGTCATTCTCCCCCTTCTGTATGATTGTATTAACTTACTAATACAATAGTACGAAAAGAAGGAACTGTCAATGGCTTACCTGTAATCTTAAACATGTCTTAAAAAATTGTTTTGCAAAATAAAAAAAGAAGCGGAATCTGCCAAACTGAACTGCACCCCATTTGTTAGACAGTATGATATACTGAATAACAAGTGGGGTGATTTTTATGCCAAAAGGAGTACCAAATAAACGATATACACCAGAATTCAAGCAACTGGTGGTAGAAACGATGCGGGAAGAAGGTCTAAGTCTCAGTGAAACCATGAGAAGATTTAATATCAACTGTCTCGGTATTATTAAGCGCTGGGAGCGCATCTATCTTGAGGAGGGTCCAGAAGGTTTAGCGGTAGAACGACGGGGACGTAAAAATACAGGACAGCCAGCAAAGCTGCCTAAAGAGATAGAGGAAGATTTGATTGCGGAAAATCAACGGCTGCGAGCGGAAAATGCTTACCTAAAAAATTTGCAAGCCTTGGTTTTGGAAGAGGAGCGATGCCGGCGCAGAAATCGCTGGTAGTTCAAAAACTGAGGCATGATTTTTCCCTTTCCCTTCTGCTGTCAATCGCTCAACTGCCTCGTGCAACCTTTTACTATCATTTGAAGCGAATGGAAAATTTAGACAAATATCAAGAGGTAAAAGAAGAAATCAAGACAATCTACCACGAAAACAAAGGTCGATACGGCTATCGTCGTATTACGGCAGAACTGCACAATCGTGGATTTCATTTAAATCATAAGACGATTCAGCGGCTTATGAAGCAGCTGGGTCTGATTTGCCGTGTCAGAGCTAAGAAATATCGTTCTTACAAGGGGGAAGTTGGCAAAATTGCGCCAAATTTGCTGCAGC
>OFLZ01000070.1_pt1 | contig 89235 bp, 75 predicted proteins | sample 1541321 | NCBI WGS metagenome assembly OFLZ01 (sample SAMN04209223, study PRJEB22552) | human gut metagenome | biome: gut; material: feces | host: Homo sapiens | place: USA: Oklahoma | reverse complement strand
TCGCCTCCCTAAAAATCTGAAATTTCTACTTGACTTTTATTAGCAGGTCTTTCACCTTCTATTTATCAGCTTACTACATACTTCTATATAAATATACAGGGCAACATTCCCTTATCATCGGCGTACCTGTAGCCAATCGCGATAGTATGGAAGACCAGGGTGTAATTGGGTGCTATATCAATATGATACCTGTACATATGAAAATCGATCCGGCTGATTCAATCCTTACCTTTGCCCTTAAGCTTTCTGATGAATTCGCCGACTGTCTGGATTATCGGCACTTTCCGTTTGATATTCTGGCCAAAACTTTTGCGAAAGGCCACAGCGCAATGGAGCACCCGATTTTTCAAGCCATGTTTGTATTTCAAAATTTTGATGAAATAATGGAGGGGAACGCAGCGGTTGCGGTCGAACCCTATCCTTTAATAAAAACAGATTCCGAATACGCATTAACATTGGAGCTTCATGATAGCCAATTACAAATAGAAGGATTTATGCAGTGTCAAAAAACAAAATGTAATACATACACCATGAAAGCATTAGCGGAACATTACATCCGTATAATTAAACAGATGATTTCCAATCCATTTAAAACGTTAAATCAAATAGATCTATTAACAGAAACAGATAAACTGGGTATGCTTAAGAAGCGATATGTTAAAAGGGAGCTTCCAGATGACTTTGTCTACGATTGGATTGAGCGTGCAGCGTATAGCTATCCTAATAAAATTGCTCTGGTTTCAGAAAACTCTCAACTAACTTATAAGGAATTAAACGAGAGGTCAACGCAGCTTTGCAATTACCTCATTCGTCATAATATTTGTTTCGAACACGCGATAGGCGTTTATATGTTTCCATCGATTGAAATGATTATAGCGATTGTAGGTATTTTGAAAGCCGGTGCAGCTTATGTTCCGATTGATCCCAGTCTTCCGGATAAACGGGTTCAATATATTCTTAGAGATTCGTGTACAGAGTTTGTTATATATGGGGAAGGACTGCACATTCCAGCTACGGAATCAAAAATAACACAATTTTGTCTATCCTTATCCAATTGGCCGCTTGCTATGGAATCTAAGGAATATGTATCAGTAAACAATTCAAAAGACAATATGTGTTACATTATCTATACATCCGGAACTACAGGAACCCCCAAAGGTGTTGTTAATATACATAAAGGGCTTATGAACAGGCTTATATGGATGAAAGAAAAACTTCATTTTAAATGTGAGGATGTATTTATACAAAAAACGCCCTTTACTTTTGATGTATCTGTTTGGGAGTTACTTCTGCCAATTATGATTGGTGCTAAACTGGTCATTATTCCTGTAGAAAAACGCAGGGATACATTTTACTTAATGAATGCAATTTTCAAAAATAAGGTTTCCGTTATTCATTTTGTACCTTCCATGCTGGAGCAATTTGTATTCACCTATGACCAACTGTTGTGCTCCTCTTTGCGTACTGTAGTTTGTAGCGGGGAGGCGCTCCCATATAATTTAGCAGTTCATTTTATGGATCAATGTAATGCTAAATTGTATAATTTATATGGTCCTACCGAGGCGTCGATAGATGTCACATACTGGGAGTGTAAAAAAGAAGATGACTTAATTCCAATCGGGTATCCTATTGATAATACCTATGTTATGGTGCTTGATTCAACCTTAAAACAAGTTCCGTTTTATGTGAAAGGAGAAATTTGCCTTTCAGGGACAGGCCTCGCCAGAGGTTATATAAATCAGCCCAAGTTAACTCGGGAAAAATTTGTCACCAGCCCTTTTGATCCTGCAACAATCATATATCGTACAGGAGATTGGGGGTATCTCCGGCCAGATGGCAGCGTTGTGTATTTGGGTCGGGACGACGGACAAATCAAAATCAATGGGAATAGAATCGAACTGGGAGAAATTGAATCCAGAGCCATGAGCCATCCTGATGTTAAATCTGCGAAAGCACTTATCCATCAGCTTACCTCCGGAGCGAAAAAAATATATTTATTTATTGTTTCTCAAGAAGCATCAGTAAAGGAGGAAGTTTTTGCTTCTGTCAAACAATTCCTGCCATATTATATGGTTCCTACAGATGTTATTCAAATAGATAGTCTTCCAATAACCTCCAATGGGAAAGCAGATCTTAAAAAGTTGAACAGTATGATAACTGAAACAATACAAAAATCAGGCAATGACCAGCCCAATAACGAGACGGAGGCTCTGTTATTAGAACTTTGGAAGAAAGTTTTAAGAACAGATGCTATCGGGGTAAACGATAATTTCTTCCAAAAAGGAGGAGACTCACTTCTCTGTATTCAATTCATTGCAGAAGCGCGAAGAAGAGGTTTGGGATTACAGGTACAGCAAATATATGAGGCGCCAACCATTTCCCTGCTTTCCAATAAACTCCTTAAAACGGAATCGATCTTTTTCAAGGATACTTTAGTTGACAAGCTGCCATTGTCTCCGACTCAAAGGTGGTTTTTATCAGGCAATCCTCCACATCCCTCCTTTTATAATAATATCATGCTTTTTGATGTTGACAAAAGCGTTTCCTTCCATCGTTTAGCTGATGGACTGCAACGCATTTCAGCCGCCAGTGATATCTTTCATTATCGTTATCAGCAAGCGCGCTTTGGATGGGAGGCTGTGGCGAGTGAGGATTCCCCGCTGAATCTTCAATGGAAAGAAGTAACGAATAAAGAGGTGCTGACGGATGAGATCCATAAGCTGGTTATGGAAATGCAAGAAACATATAGTTTGCATAGGGATGCTCCGCTCCGCTGCGTATACTTGAAAACAGCGCATACAGAAACTGCCGATGTTTTAATCTGCATCGTCCACCACTTTTATATCGACGGGTATTCATGGAACTTATTTTTAGGTGGCCTTAATCTGGTACTGAGTAATTCGAATGCCACCTTATCTAAGACTATACCCTATTCACAGTGGTTACTTAAAGCACAAGAGCATCCGCTTCCTCCACTCCGGGAAAAAACGTTAAAGAAATATATGAACCGACTGGTTTCTAAGAAAGATGGTGTTATAAAGGACTGCCAAAACGGGGTAAGAGCTTATAAAGATTGCGCACATCTATTTTTTATGCTCCAGCCACAGATTATTAGCAAGCTATCAGAATATAACAAATGTTGCGGCCTGAGAATGGATACCGTGTTACTCAATGCGTTTTGTAAAGCCGTTGCAGATACATACTCTTTGCCGGGCGTTATTGTAGATATGGAAGGCCACGGAAGAACTGGGGTATCTGTAACAGATGATCTTTCCGAGACTATCGGATGGTTTACCACAATCGTTCCATTATTCATTTCCGCTGATGCTGACGATATTGAAGTGGATCAGCAAATGGTTTTCTGTAGCCGATATGGCAGAGATTATATGAAATTAGTATTTGGATCTAACAATGATTCCAATATGTACACTTCACCAAAAGGAGCAATCTTGTTTAACTATTTAGGAAATATGAGCAGCCTTGAGACCAATACTAATCTGGTTGGTGTATCCCATATTAATAACTACTTTTTAAATAGGGCAGCCGATACCCCTCTTACACATTGTATGGAAATAAATATATACCTGTTAGATGGGGAATTGTATATGGATTGCCAATACGACAAAATGATAATAGAAAGCCATAAGTTGAATCTTATTTTAGAACGGTTTGAAAACTGCTTAAACGATAGGACGACAGAAAGTACAGAGGAAAGAAAGCGTCATTGCCAAATTGGTAGCAGGGACTGGAATACATTGAAAAGAAAATATCCTGTTTCTGAGATGCAGGCTGTTTGCCCCCTAACTCCAATGCAGGAAGTAATGCTTCCTTACTATATAACACAGCGAAAGAAAGGTGGTAATTCTCAAGTATTGACCTGCAATATATCACCTAATATCTCACTTGATGTTTTGCAAAAAGCACTGGAAACTCTTACCCAGCGCCATCCAATATTGCGTTCAACATTTATATGGAGAGGCCTTCAAAAACCGGCACAAATCATTTACAAAGCTCCACCCATGGAATGCAAACGGATTTCTTTGCAGGAGAAAACGTCCGAATGCGCGGCTGAAATATATCACACTTTGCTGGAAGAGTGGAAATCAACCGTATTGGATTTTACCAAACCGCCTCTTAACCGGTTTTATATTGTGGAATTTCCGGAAGCACCTCCCAAACTGGTATGGCAGTATCTAATTGGCCTTTTTGACAATGTGAGTTGGGAAAACTTGGTGAAAGATATTGAGTATTTATATCATCAGTTACGTAACGGTAATTCTTTCAACACCTATGCGGCATTTGATTTCGTTGATTATGTAGATAAAATGGCACATGTTGATAAACTGGCGATACAGGAATTTTGGCAAAACGAACTGAAGGGTGTCAATGAAAATGACTGCCGCTCTTTTATTGGGGATAAGAAAAACCAGACCGGCAAACTGAAAATGCAGCAATGCTTATTAAGCTTTGACCCTCAAATGGAATGTAAAGTAGAAAATATGTGTAAACGAATTGGAATATCAGTATCCACCTATTACCATTATGCCTGGGCAGTTGCGCTTTGTATTTATGAAAAAAAGGATTCAGTATTATACAGTATCTTGTCGTATGGCAGAATGAACGATTTTGGAAATATGGATACAGTAATTGGGCCATGCTCTAACAATCTGCCAATGTTCCTCACTATGGATAATGATATTACATTGGATTTATGTTTGAGAAACCTGCATATAAAATTATTGCAAATTCAAAAATACGATATGTTATCACTTTATGAGATATTTCAATCCTCTGATTTATCAATGGCTACATTGGACGTGGCAATACAGGAGCGCATGTTCGTTTTCACATCGAATTCCATGAACCACTCAGGAGATATGGATAATATGTTTTCTGATTTTACAAATTCACTCCAGATGAACGTACCTATGCGACTTCATGTAAAACAAGAAAACGGCATACAAATCCTTCTGGAATATGATGCAGATAAAATTCCGCAAGCCATACCTCAAAGCCTATGCAGGATTTATTGGAACGTAATTGTGAATATGTACAAAGCAGAAAATATAACTCTGCGTGAGCTAAGGGAACTATGTAAAACAGGAGAATGATACAATGTATTTTATTCAAAAAATTGTAAAACACATATGGAGCGATACTTCTAAAGTATACCAAGAGCATCGGAACAAATATTTATCTATGGATAAAGACGTGCTTTATCAGGAATTATCAAAACAACAGATGAGTCAAATCTATTACCCCGGGTTGATTATGAATTCTTTGGCTTCGTGCGGTTGCCGTTACCGGTTCCAAAATAAGCAAACGATTATTGGATGCAGTATGTGCGATTATCAATCAGAATTTGCACCGTTTCAAGCAGCAATGGAGGCGATTCGATTAAAGGATAAAAAACTATATGCTTCTGTAGTTAAAAAAAGTTTTGAGAACGTCAGAGGAGTTAAGCCGGATCCCGAACCATTCGAGGTAATTACCGGATATAACTTTTTTGATGAAATGGAATTTCCGGACGAGGTTTTGCATGAACTTTTTAAGGAGGGGAATTTATTCAGTAAACGGCCATATATGTTTATTTTTGAAGGGCGCGCTTCAGATATTAATGAAAAGCGCCTTGAATTGCTAAAATCATTATTACCGGAAAAAAGCAGAGTAGCTATTGAATTTGGAGTGGAAGCGCGGGATGAATGGATACGAAACCATTGGATTAACAAGGGTGTTACGGACAAGCAAATAATACACGCTATTTCTAAAATACATAACGTAGGGTTTCGCGCTTCTGGTGATATAATTATCGGTATTCCCGGGCTAACAGAGCAACAAAGCATAGATCAATATGTTCAGACTGCGATATGGCTGGATACTTTAGGCATTGATGAAATTGTATGTTTGCCTTTAAACCGAAAAAAACATACATTACAGGGGTTTTTGCACCAAAGATTAAGACAAAATCCAGTACTAACTCCAATTGGCCTTGCACAGGAGGAACACACAGGGGTCATATGGCTATATACCATATTGAATGCATTGGTTACGTTATATAGAGAAAGGCCGGAAATTGTAAAAAAACTAAACCTTGCGCAGCTTTCACCGGATAATAATGTAATTGGGAATACGATGGCGTATAACACAACTCCCGAATGTGAATGCAACCAGGAAATTTTATATGCTCTTAGGAATTTTTCCAAAAGCAAAGATATCAAGCTGATACAAGAAATGATTCAAAAAAGCCTTACACATGCGTGCTATCAGGATTATCAGTCCCTACTTGAATTACAGGAAAGGGCAGGTGATGTAAAATCCGTAATGCGTGTAGTCGCTCAAGAATTGGCCAAGTGTGTTTTTGAGGACTGGGACAGCCATTATCAAAACTTCTGTTTGGAAATGGAAAATTTGAAAAGTGAGATGATATAACATGCCAAAATCGAAATTTTACCTGTCAACTTATGTTCATATTGGTCCCCTTGCCTATCTTGAAAATTTGTATTACCGCCATGATCAAAACATGGCTCTATGGAAGCTGGAAAATGATGACCTACGTTTAATACATTATTGGGAGATGGAACGGGAAACGGGTAAAAAAGAACACTTCCGTTCGTTTTATAATATTGAGCATTTTCAAGCAACGGCCAATCGGCTTCTTGCATTGTATGGCCTTTCGCTTGACGATATGGAGCAGGTTATAGGCAGTCCAGAAATTTCGACCTGCAGTAAGGAAGAATACGGAAGCTACTGCGATTATCCAAATTTAGAATATCATAGCATTGCCCATCTGTTTTCATCGCTGCTTAGTAACACGAAACTCTATAGAACTGAAAAAATAATCGCTTTAGCACTGGATGGCGGGCCCGACAGGACACTGGACATAAGTCAGGACAAGAAATATTATTGCGGGGCTTATAGTGAAAACGGTACTATTCATGATGTTTTTCCAATCTCGTCGCCCGCTCCACTGTGGACCGCCGCATATACAATGTTCGGCCTAAAAGAGGGAAGCCTGATGGCACTGGCGTCCGCTTGTGAATGCGAGGCCGATATGCCGCCGGCGCCTCAATTTACGATAGAGAACATGGAAGATATCAAGTTGAATACTGCTCCGCTAAAAAAATATATGATTGAACTTCGTGATTACGTCTGGGAGCTCGACCTTTTCGATAAACAAAAAATGAAAAGATCGTTTGATAAGCGTTTTTCAGACGAGGAAAATCGAATTTCCGTAGCCATGAAAGAAATTATAAAGTTTTCCATTGCTATGGTGAAAGGCAGTTTGGATAAAATACTGAAGCAGTATCATTTAAATCCAGAGGAGTGCTGCCTTTCTGTTTCCGGGGGATTTGCACTCAACTGCCCAATAAACGGCTATTTGATGCAGCAGTATAGGTTTAAACGGTTTATAGCGCCCCCGTGCGTAAACGATAGCGGGATATCCATGGGCTATGGCCTGTATTACTTCTGGAAGATGAATCCTAATGTTAACTTTACTCTTAAACATGCTTTCTACGGAGACGAAGATATTAACTTACCAAGCATTCTATTAAAATCCGATGCTACAAACGCCATTCGCAGTGCAACAGCGATCAATTATGATCAGGCTGTAGAGGACATTATAAATTATCCTATTGTCTGGTTTAATGGCAGGGCTGAAATTGGGCCACGCGCATTGGGAAACCGTAGTATTATTGCAGATCCCAGAAAAGAAGAAACCAAGGATATTTTAAATTACATAAAGCAACGCCAATGGTGGCGACCGGTAGCGCCGGTTGCATTGCTGGAATATGTGGATGATTGGTTTGAAGAAGCAGAAGAATCTCCTTTTATGCTCCGGACATTTAAAATAAAGGAATCTAAGAAACATCTGATACCTTCTATTGCTCATTTGGATAACAGCGCACGCCTTCAAACGGTCACTTTGGAAGAAAATCCGCAGCTTTATTGGCTTATCAAGGCGTTTATGAAAAAAACGGGTATTCCATTACTGTGTAACACCTCATTGAACGACCGTGGCGAGCCAATTATTAACCGTATCCCAGAGGCCCTGCGTTTTACATTGAAAAAGAAGATTCCGGTTGCTTACATTAACCAAATCAGGCTAGAGATGAATCCCAATGTCGAATATCAGCATCCAGACAAAAACATTCGGCGTTTCGATTTTGATTTGTATTTCAGCAAAGAAGAACAGGAAAAATTAAAAACTGAATACAATCCTCATAACCTTTCTATGGATGACCTAAACCTGTATTGTTTCAGTGCATTGAAAGATGAATTGGATATTACCAATAAGAAACACGCTGATTTAATCCGCAGGCTGAATGCGGCAACACAAGACAAATACTATTGGGAAATTGAAAAAAAATAAGGAGCAAGAAATGGACGACATTAGAGTTTTGATTATATCTCCGCATCAGGATGATGAAACCATAGGTTGCGGAGGGTTAATCCAGAAAGTTACATCAAGCGGGGGTAAAGTACATATAGCTGTACTTACCTCTGTGGATACTGGTGTGAAATTTGATAAATCCAATGGTAACTACCAACAGTATGATGGGCGCCTTCGTGAGAAGGAATTTAAAAATGCCGTTCATACTTTGGCGCATAGTCCGGAATGTGTAACTTGGGAATACTATTTTGATGGAGCGTACCATCATCGTTTGGACAAAGTATGCATTTCTGATATCATTAATCGGATTGAACAGACTATTTTACAATTTCGACCCAACATCTTGTTGTTACCCTCGGAAACTTGGGATCAGGATCATCGCATAACAAATCAGGCGTGTATGAGTGTGATACGTCCACATTTTTATTCAGGTACCGTTCTGGCCTACGAGGTAATCGGGGAAAACAATTCTTTTGTTCCTAATTATTATCTTAATTTAAGCGAAGAAGAGGTACAGCGGAAGACAAAAGCGTTCGCATGCTATGCCAGTCAGAATCAGCAGAAGCTCCATGCAGTATCCGCATCCTCCCTTTATGATAAAATGAAATACCGAGGAAAAATGATTTTTAAGGATTTTGCTGAGGCTTTTATGGTGTTACGAGTTACAGACAACCTGCTTCTTTTTTCATAGTGGGAGGAATGGGAATGAATCCTTTCGTAATTATAGGTGCAGGCATTACAGGAGCTAGTTTTACTAAATTTCTAGGCATGCAGGATGCTATTTTACTTGAAAAGGAAAAGCATCCCGGCGGCAAATGCAGTTCTTTTACTGTGGATTCCTCTCATGGCCCTTTTACGTTTGATATTGGTGGGCATTGGTTTCACTGCCAATCGAATGAAAGGTTGTGTGATCTGTTTTCCGGTTTATCGTTGCACAGCCGCAGGGCATATGTGTATTTACAGAGTAAATATGTGCAATATCCAATTCAAAGCCACTATACAGAGCTTGCTGATGATAAGCTGATACGGACCATTGCAAACGAGTTGAAAGCATGCTCTGGAGCAGACAATGAGGATTTGTCCTATTTTAACATGTTGAAAAACCGTTACGGCCCCTCTTTGTTTGACCTCTTTTTTCGGCCTTATAATTGTAAAATGTTCGCAACCAAAGAGACGGGGGACATCATGGCGAGTCCCTATGAGCGGATACGGAATGTTGCCACAACTTCAGACAAAGGATATAACAGTAATTTTTATTATCCTTGCAATGGAGGCGGGATTCAGCAACTGACTACACAGTTATTGCAAGGTGTTTCAGTAGAGTATGGTGCAAATGTTATCAATATTGATATTGACAAAAAAAGAGTGGTTTTAGAGAATGGCGATGAAATCAGCTACCAAATTTTAGTCAATACTATGCCGCTTGATATCTTGCTTCAGTGTATACAGCAGCAGCTTTCTGAAAAATTGGTGAGCCAGCTCCACCATTCGAGCACCTATATTTATAATTTAGGAATTCAAAGTAATACATGGCAAAATAGAAATTGGATTTATTTTGCCGACGAAACGATACCATTCTATCGTCTTGGTAGTTATTCCGTTGTGGATCCTTTGTTGGCGCCGATTGGATGTCAGGCCTTGTATATGGAGAGTACGATGCCATTATCTCGAGATATTATTGTAAAACAGTTGCATGAACTTGATTTTATTCATGGGCCAGAGGATTTGATTGTTTTGCAACAGATATATTTATCGCATAATTATTGTTTTTATAGCCCTGCACTGCAATGTATCCATACTTGGTTGAATGAACATGGAGTCTATTCTATTGGCCGGTATGGCGGATGGCGTTGGTCATCCATACACGAGGATATTTTAGAGGCAATGCAGCTTGCGGAAAAACTAAAGGGTCAATTATATTGCAAGCATAGTTTGAAAACCTGAAAAAGATTTAGAAGGTGAGGAAAATATGTTAATATTAGGATATGGCGGATCGATCCATGATTTTTCATATTGTCTTATGGAGGACAATCACATTATATGCGCCATCGAAGAAGAACGCATATCTCGTGAAAAATATGCAATAGGCCCAAAATCATTAATTGCAAGAGGGTCCAAATATTGTTTAACCGTTGATGGAGTACATATTCAGCCTGATATGGTAATTGCAAATGATTTATTGCTGGATCAGTTTGTGCAGACTCATGCTGGAAACGCTTTAAAAATAAACCATCATTTATCGCACGCTGCCGGAGTCTTTTATACATCAGGGTACCAGGAGGCTGCAATTCTTATAGCAGATGGAAGGGGCAGCGACCTTATAAATGGTAATATAGAGACTGTATCGTTTTATTATGCAGGAGATAATGATATCAAGCTCCTAGACCGGGTAGAGGGAAACGAGATTAAGCTGGATGTTCCGTATTTTAAAGAACATTTTTCCATTGATGAAATTTATACCAATTCCATTGGTGATTTTTATTCAGTAATGACACGGGTGGTTGGTTTCCATAAAAACGAAGATGGCAAATTGATGGGACTGGCACCGTATGGAACCGATAAATTAGTCCCATGGCTTCAAAAATATGTGCACCTGTGCCCAAATGGACATATCACAGTAGAATATGATACATCATTTTATGAGGAAATCGAAAAAATTTTGAAAGATTGTTCGGCTGATATTATGGATCAACACCGATTGGATTTAGCATATGCAACTCAATTTATAACTGAAAAAGCCATGTTGCATATGGCCGACCATTTGTATCAGCTCACAGGCTGCAAAAACATTTGTCTGGGAGGTGGGGTAGCATTGAATAGTGTACTGAATGGTAAAATTGCTCAGAAAACACCCTTTCAGGATGTTTATATAATGCCGGCTTCCGGCGATTCCGGCACTTCGTTAGGGGCGGCTTTATATGGATATTATGCAATACACAAAGCCCCAAGGAAAGAGGCGGTGTGCATTCCAAATGCATATCTGGGCAAGCCATATTCCAACGAATCAATTTTACAGGTTTTAGAAGAAAATAGGGAGAAGCTTCATTTTTCGTATTTGAGTACAGACAAGATTTGTGAACGGGCCGCCGAAAGTTTGGCTGAAAATAAGATATTGGGATGGTTTCAGGGACGTAGCGAGTTTGGCCCACGGGCCCTGGGAAGCCGCAGTATCCTAGCGAATGCTTGCCATCCAGACATGAAGGATATATTAAACGCACGCGTAAAATTTCGAGAAGCCTTCCGGCCGTTTGCCCCTAGCGTTCTTAAGGAGTATGCTAAGGACTATTTTGAAATTGATTGTCAGGAATCGCCGTATATGCTAAAGGTATTTCCGGTCAGGAAGGATAAACGGAAGTTACTGCCATCCATTACTCACGTGGATGGTTCAGCAAGAGTCCAAACCGTCTCCAAAGAAGACAATGAAATCTATTATCAACTTATTGATTGTTTTAGGCGACGTTCAGGAGTACCCATTATTCTCAATACTTCATTTAATATCAAAGGGGAGGCAATTGTCGAGAGTCCTCTTGATGCCATACGCTGTTTTCTAACAACTAATATAGATATTCTTTATATAGGTAATTATGAGGTAATAAAAAAACAATGAATATAACGTTTTTTAACATTTCTCAATATGGACATATTTTGCCTACCTTGCCGCTTGTAGAGCTATTAACGCGCCAAAAGGTTATGGTGCGGTATTTTTGTGCAGAACGCTTCCGATCACTTATAGAAACGACAGGAGCGGTATTCTGCCCATATAATAGCTACCAACAATCACGGATTGATTATGGGATTCAAGATATGAAAAAGAATCCTGACAAGCGAATGAAAATGGATGATCTTATTGTTTCCGCGATTGAATTGCGGGAAGTTTTTGCACAAATCAAAGAAAGTATTCTTGAAACAAATGACTTTTCAAATACAGATTTCGTCATTTTTGACTCGACAGCTATTTGGGTAAAATTGGTTGCCAAAGAATTCTCAATTTCTTCTACCTCCTCTATTACTATTCTGCCTGTTACTGATGAAATGTTACTAAGGTTTCCTGAGTATACGTTGGAGTATTTTTACTGGATGGATATGGAGGATGTGAAACAGAGGGGGGTTGATAAATCGGTCAATCAACTGGTTAGACTCAAGAAAAAGTTAAAGACCAAGGAGATTGAATGTGAAACAGAATTTAATATCGTATATTCGCCGTGTTTTTTACATCCAATGGCAGACTGCCTAGATGACTCCTACTTTTTTCTGGCACCGGATCGATTTATCCGTATGCGAGGCGCAACAAATTGTCTGGAATCCTCTAGTGGAAATTTGCGGCTATATGTTTCGATGGGTACAATTTTTAATGAAAATGCCGAGATGCTTGAGATACTAATTCAGGCGTTTTCAGGCGCTGGTGAGGAGATAGAGGTAATTTTGGCATTGGGAGGAGCAAAGGTGCCGGACTCAATTTCTTTTCCTAAAAACTTTAAGGTATACAATTTGGTAAATCCAATTAAAATGATGGAATATACGGACGTTGTACTTACGCATGGCGGTTTAAACGGTATTAAGGAAGCTATCTACTGTGGCAATCCTATCGTGGTAGTGGCGCAAGCACTGGATCAGTTCTTGAATGCCAAACAAGTGGAGCGTTTGGGTATAGGTGTTAGCCTTTCTAAATATAAATTGACATATCAGTCTCTCCAAGAGGCTGTGAAACAGGCAGCATATGATCCTGAGATTCGCGGCAATGTCATTAAATATCAAAAGGAATATAATAAGTCGGCAAATTATGGCGACTTATTAAATAAATTGAAGGAAAGAGGAATGGAACATGGAATATAAAGAGTTGGGTAACACAGGATTAAAGGTTAGTACAATTGGCTTGGGATGCGAACACATAGGCGAAGATTTCAAAACTACCGATAAGGTAATCAGGACTGCCTTAGATGGGGGTATCAATTTTTTGGATGTCTTTATGGCAGGGCCAACGGTACGTAGCAATATTGGAAAAAGCCTCAAAAAGGTTAGAAAAGATGTTGTCCTGCAAGGGCATCTGGGTGCAGTCATGGTTGGTAATCAGCCAACTCAATCCAGAGAATTAAATCTTGTTAAGCAGTATTTTGAGGATTTTATGGAAAGAATGGGCACGGACTTTGTAGATATCGGTTATCTGCATTTTATTGATAAAGTAGAAGATTACCATGCCGTTGTTGATGGCGGAGTTTTGGAATACGCACAAAAACTCAAAGAAAATGGTACAATCCGCGCAATTGGTTTAAGCACACACTATGCCCCCATTGCGCTGGAAGCTGTCAAAAACGGCATTGTAGACTGTATTATGTTTCCGATTAACGCCGCTTTTGACTTTATGCCCAAGCAGCAGAATATATTTGATATATTTTCCAAGGAGGCCCATCATACAGAAGCATGGTTCTGTATGGAACCGGCCCGTCAGGAATTATATACCTTGTGTCAAAATAAAAACATTCCTGTTATTGCCATGAAACCGTTGGGTGGAGGCATGATGCTGCAAAGCGCTTTGTCGCCTTTTGGATGTAAAATGTCAGTTCATCAATGCGTAAACTATGCACTCACAAATCCTGCGGTTACAACTGCTATGGTTGGTTGTCAGAATCGCAGCGAAGTTCACAACCTGCTGAAATACTACGGCCATAATCAGAAAAAAAATGACTATACGTTGGCTCTATCCCAAGCAAAAATAGACACAATACATGGAAAATGTACATACTGCAACCATTGTCTGCCTTGCCCGGAAGAAATAGATATAGCTGCTGTAATGAAATTGAAGGACATTGCGCAGAGCTATTCCTCACCTCAAACCTCCTATGCTGCGGAGCACTATCGTGCACTTAAGCATACTGCTATGGATTGCATTGCTTGTGGGGCTTGTGTTAGAAAATGTCCATTTGGTGTAGATGTTATAGCAGAAATGAATTCCGCCAAGGTTATGTTTGGACAGAATAAATAAAAGGAATGGCTTGAATATGGATACATTATTTGTTGCATTTGCAGAAAAAGATAATATATACAATTATGAGATGCTGTCATTGGAATTGCTCATGGCATCCCTGAAACAGCAGGGTCTGGCCTCTCATTTCATCCAAGTAGAATTTGAATATGGCACGGAATTATCAAATGAATATCTTGAGCAATGCTCACAAGATATTCCGTGGGAGAGGATTGGGCTCGTAGGAATTTCTCCGATTTACCTTTATACAGAACAGATAAATCAGTTAATACATTTTATAAAGTCTAAGTATCCCAAGGTTAAGATAACCCTAGGTGGTGCAATGGCAGTGGAGCACCTAAGTAATCAGATGTTTCAGATCTTTCCCAATGCGGATATCCTTTCAATAGGTGAAGGAGAACGGACAATTGTAGATTTAGTGAAATGTATTCAGTCAGGCTCAGATTTATCAAAATGTGCTGGAATCGTATTTCGATCTCATGATGAAATTGTATGCGGACCTCCTCGTGATGATATAGAAAATCTTGACGAAGTATCATGGGCTGACCGGCTGATGCTTGTAAAAAATAAAAGTACAGTCGCGTATCTTCAAACGGCCAGAGGATGTGAGGGGAATTGCACCTTTTGTTCAGAATCCAGGATTTTCAGCGCACATCGCGGACACAAAAAAAGGTGGAGGGGCAGATCGGCAAAAAATGTTGTAGATGAAATAGAGCAGATTGTTAATCAGTACAAGGTTCGGATATTTTCGTTTGTTGACAATAGCTTTGAAGATCCGCTTTGCGGAGGGGAAAAGCGAATAACGGAATTGGCCCAAGAGATAATAGACCGAAAAATTGAAGTATATTTTCGTACATTAATGCGTGCCGAAAGTATACAGAGACTGCGACATGCAACCCTCGAAAAACTGAAGCAGGCAGGAATGTATCATGTTTTAATTGGCGTAGAATCTGCTTATCCGCCCACCTTAAAGCTTTTTGGAAAACGCGCGGATGTGCAAGATAATATACGTTCCATACATACCATTGATGAATTGCATATCGATTTTTCACTTGGATTTATACCATACCATCCTTACACAACGTTAGAAGAAGTGCAGGCTAACCTTGAATTTTTCCATACCAGTAATATGGAAATAAAATTTTACGATGTTCTGGATAACCAGTTGAAGCTGTTCCAAAACACACCTTTATTTGATAAAGTAAAACGAGATAATTTATTGACGGATCAGTTTAGTATGTTAAATCCATATGGCTATAACTTTGCGGATCCCAAAATGAAGGTTTTATGCGATGCATCTGTGAACATGATGGAGTATCTTTATCAACATTCAAATTTGCATAAATATATTGAATTAGTTAAAATGATTAAATTTGTTCTTTTCAAGGCCAAAAGTGATGGTACTGTACAAATAGAAGAAGTATGGCATGAATTAAGGGCGATAGAGAACAATGTAGGAATTCGGGTTATGGAGGTTTATGAAAATATGGTAGGCAATTTCATAACACATGGAGAGCACATGAGCCCTGCGAGTGATAAAGAGCTTCAGCAACTTCACATGCGAATAATAGAGGGAACCAGGCTTCTAACTAAAATTGTGAAAAAGCTGTACGCTTATCTCTAATTATGTTGGAATACCTTGTTAGAGGAATACTTCATTGCGGAATAAGGGTGTGTATAACTATGAATTTTTCTTATACAGAGGAACAAAAGCAATATCAATCGGAAATATATTATTTTGCTGCAAACACATTAAATGATGAGTCAAAATACGATCATTTTTGTAAGGATTTATGGGATAAGGTTGCTGAGTTTGGACTTTTGGGACTCACGGTTGAAGAACAGTATGGCGGTTTGGCAGAAAGTAATCTTACAGCAGCGATTGCGATGGAAGCTCTCGGCTATGGTTGTAGCAATAACGGATTGGTATTTACAATTACAAATCATATTTGGGTTTGTTTGAATATTATTTCGCTATATGGAAACCAAAAACAAAAAGAGAAGTATTTGAAATCAATGATATCTGGTAATACGATTGGCGCATTTGCGCTTACAGAAGCCGACGCGGGTTCGGACGCTATGTCTCTGTGTTCCTATGCCGAAAGGATAGATGGGGGATTTTTGTTAAATGGAAATAAAATGTTTATTTCAAATGGACCCATAGCTGATATTTATCTTGTTATTGCCTTAACGAATAAGGAACCCAAAGAATACACCGCCTTCATTGTTGAGAAAAATTTAGGAGGTGTAAAACCTGGAAAAGAAATTTCTAAAATGGGGCTGGATTCCTGCCCCATTTCAGAAGTGGTGTTTGATAATTGTTTTATTCCGACAGAAAACGTACTTGGTAAAGTAGGCACGGGTGCTTTTCTAATGAACGAAGTCATTACTTGGGAACGTTGCTACGAATTTGCTCCGCATGTTGGGGCAATGCACCGCATCTTAGATTTATGTTACCGCTATGTCCATGAACGGGAACAATCCGGCAAATATTTAAAGGATTTTCAGGCTGTTACCCACAAAATATCCAATATGAAAGTAGCCTTTGAACTGTCTAAAAATATGCTATATAAGGTAGCATGGCTGAAAGACCAGGGGAAAAAAGCGTATCAGGAAGCTTCCATATTCAAATTATTTGTCAGCGAGAGTTATATTAAGATTTGCCAGGACGCGGTACAAATATTTGGCGCTTACGGGTATTCCAAGGAGTATGGACTCGAGAGGGAGCTGAGAGACGCCATGGCCTGCAGTATTTATTCCGGTACGTCTGAAATACAAAGAAACACGATATTTCAGTTATTATCAATATAGGATGATATAACTATGTTAACTATTATTGCTTGTATGAAGTTTGTACACACAGAATTACTTTCATCCAATCAGCAAAAAGCTGGGGCCTACACTTTAAATCCGTATGATCTATATATGCTTACTCAATTAATGGAGATAAAGAAAAAAATTCCATGCCGTATTATAGGTATAACCATGGGTCCGCAATCATGCATGTCGGCAGCACAGAAATATATACCCTTTGGTTTGGATGATATTTATTTAGTAAGTGCCCCGATCTTTTCCGGTTCTGATACTTATGCCACAGCCTATATTTTAAGTCAAGCTATAAAGCATATTGGACAAGCTGATATTTATGCGTTTGGTGAAAAGTCTATTGATGGCGAGACGAGCCAGGTGCCCATTGGCGTTGCAAGTCTATTGGAGCTTCCATGTTATGTTGGTGTGGAATCAATTCACGATTATCATGAAACAGCACAACAATTAAACAGAATCTGGATGAATCATACCGAAACCCTTGTTCCGATTTGTCCATATGTGGTAAGCTTCCGTGGATTTATGACAAAGGAGCCTATAATCAGTTTGCTAAAATTAAAACAATGCAAAGATCATCTTCCTGTTGTCCTAAATGCAGAATCTTTTATTATTGATAAAAATCGTTGTGGTCAAAAAGGTTCGAAATCAAAAGTTATTCAAACAACTAACATAGTGAATGAAAGAAAAGCAATTAGGATAGAGGGGGACTCACAGGATAAAATACGGTTTTTGAGAGAATTACTTATTCAGAATGGAGACGATTTTTCTTGAAAACGGGAATTTGGGTTGTATGTAACGAAAACAGCGACCCATCTCATAAACATTTAAAACAAATGTTGAGCAAAGCAAGTGGTTTGTTGGATGAAAATGAAGCTATCATTCAAATTGTCTATTTTGGTATAAACTATTCAGGATTGCAGTCACTATCTCAATATGGCGCGGATAAAGCAATTGTAATTGAAACAATGAACAATGATTACAGACAGTGTTCTGACGCTTTAGCCAAGTTGATACAGGAAGGCAATTATCCAAGGAGCCTTGTGTTATTTCCCGCAGCAGAGTGGGAAAAGTGTGTGGCAGCATGTCTTGCAATTAAAATAGGTGCATGCTTAACCGCAGAATGTGTTGACATTGAAGCAAACAGGACAGAAAATGGATTAAATTTTGATTTTATCCGTGCAGCCGTAAATTCCACTTTATTGGCCCGGATACAATGCGTGAATACCCATATTTGTATGTGCACATGCAAAAAGAATGCTTTTGAACTTTCCCAGCCAATTTTAAAAAAAGAAGCGCCATTACACATTACAAAATGGGCGGAGAGTCTGGCAGATCCTCCCCCAGCTACAATACTACACACGGCATTGCTCAAGCATAATATACAAAACGCCGCACTTGAAAAAGCGTCTGTTGTATTTGGCGTTGGCCGTGGAGTTCAGAACAAAAACGATGTATTACTGGTCGAGCAGGTAGCGAAAAAATATAATGGTGTCCTTGCCTGTACACGTGCTCTTGTGGAAGAAGGACTACTGGATAAAGGGATGCAAGTGGGGCAATCCGGAATTCATATTGCGCCAAAGATATATATTGCGATCGGCATTTCGGGCGCTACCCAGCATATCGTAGGGATAAAAAGTGCCAAAACGGTTCTTGCCATTAACACCGACCCACAAGCTAGAATATTTCAATACTCAGATTATTATATTGTGGAGGATTTTCGAAAAATATTCAAAAAACTATTACAATATGAAGAGAAGTAAGGTGACAGTATGAAGAATAAGCCGTATCAGTTGTATGCAGTAAATAAATTTAACAATTTAAAAGAATTAACCTCCTTTTGTGCAAACTTGTATAAAGATAGGATCGCTTTTCAATTTTATGAACATAATGATTTAGTTCAAATTAACTATCAACAATTTTTAATGGATATAAACGGTTTGGGAACAGCGCTTTTCAATATGGGATTACATCAGGCAAATGTAGCGTTAATTAGTGAAAACTCATATCTATGGATTGTATCCTATTTTTCTGTCGTAAATGGTGGGAATTGCATTGTGCCTCTTGATCCCGAACTAACCGAAGACAGTCTTGAAGCCCTACTTGCCAATACGAAGATCCGCCTTATTATTTGTTCACAAAAATATTTGTCCAAAATAGAAAAAATACAGGTAAATGCGGATTTACTTCAGGTATTAGTAATTGAAAAAGATTTAGCTCCTCTAATCTTAAAAGGAAAAAAGTTAATAGATTTTGGGGACCATTCTTTTACTGATGCTGTCATTAATAATGATTCCTGTTGTGCAATTATATATACTTCCGGTACGACAGGAAGGCCGAAGGGAGTGATGCTATCCCATAAAAATCTCACCAGTGATACGGCTGCTGCTTTAAAAAACGTGTTTTTTGCAGGAAGCAGTATACTGATTTTGCCACTCTATCATACGTTTGCATTTACTGCCAGCGTGCTATGTCTCTTGCAGTCAGGTAAAACGATTTCTATTAACCGGCATTTACGCTATTTAAAAAAGGATTTAAGCCGTTACAAGCCGCAAAATTTAATTGTGGTACCGTTAATTTTAGAAACCTTATACAAACAGATTTGGATTAAAGCTAAGGAGGAAAAGAAAGATAAACTCCTGAAGATTTTGCTAATCATAAGTAGAATGTTATTAAGGCTGAAAATCGATATAAGAAAAAAAGCATTTAAAAGCGTTCTGAATGAATTTGGTGGAAACCTTGAATTTATAATCACCGGGGGAGCACCAGTGAACAATATTTATGTTCAGGGATTTCAGGATATTGGAATACAAGTTTTAAATGGCTATGGTATTACGGAATGCTCACCGGTTGTGGCTGTGAATAGGAATCAGTATTTCCGTTGTGGAAGCGTTGGACAAGTATTGGATGGTGTTGAACTAAAAATTGATAAGGGGGAAATATGTGTTAAAAGTGAAATGGTAATGCTTGGCTATTACAAAGAAGAGAATAGCTTAATTGATGGCTGGTTCCTAACAGGCGATTTAGGTTACTTAGATCAGGATGGATTTTTATATATTACTGGCAGAAAGAAAAATGTAATTATTTTAAATAATGGTAAGAATATATCGCCGGAAGAATTAGAAGAACAATTTTATAATCTTGATTATGTAAAAGAAGTCGTTGTCTTTCAAAGGGGGGAGCAAATTGCAGCCGAAGTTTATTTAGGCGATGGAGGTGCTGATCTTTATGCCTTAAGACTTAAAAATGATCTTGAAATAATGAATAAACAATTGCCCATTTATAAAAATATCAATCATATATTCATCAGAGACAAAGAGTTTGAAAAAACCTCAACGAAAAAAATAAGGAGGGAAAGCGTATATGCAAAGTCGAGTGTTTGATATTGTAAAAAAGCGAATTGAAAAGTATACGTATGATGCGGCGAATATTACTATGGATACCAACCTGATTAATGATTTATCCTTAAATTCGCTGGATTTAGTGAATGTATTGGCAGACATTGAAGATGAATTTCAAATACAATTTAGCGATGAGACAATCAGCCATATACGATTAATGAGTGATATTGTTCAATATATTGAGCAATCCGAAAAAGTATAAGGAGGGAGTTAAAATCAAAAAGACATTACCTTTAGATACAAATCCAATGATTAAGACCTACCCATCAGTTGGAAATTATTTGGGCATTCTTAATGGGTGCGGATACGATACAATGGGTATTCTATTCAAGCACTACCTTGACTACTATTATGCTAAGGGGTCTGTAACATTCTTGCAACTGAATTATATCCGTCTGAAAAAGTTCAAACGAATTCCATTTACTTATTCCGACGATAATTTTATTCAACAAGTTCAAAAGAACTTGGAGGATGGACGATATTTGTTATTAATACTAAATGAGCACTTTGTTGAGGATAGCAGAATACACACTAGTGTTGTCCACTATCACGATTGGCTTATCTATGGTTATGATAATGAAGCAAATACATTCCTACTCCATGGTTACTATGGTTCAGAGAAATACCCCAGAATATATGGATCTATAGAAGTATCCTGCGAAGATGTAAAAAGAGGCGTTTTTTATGCTTTAAATGAACGACATATGTACAAAGACAAAAGGATAAATATGGATAATCATATCTTTTGGCCCAAGGAGGATATTGAGGAAAAAATAACGAAAAAGGCTGTACGTAAAAGTTTAAAACGATATATTTCTAAGTTTGCCATCATACCGTTATCAATTTTTTGTACAGGCGAAAATGCTATGAGTCAATATAGAAAATATATTCATAAGATACAAGAGCTTTTTGATAATCCAAATAATAAAGAAATAGATATCAGACCTTTCAGCTTTTGCCTAGAACACAAAAAGATTATCCAAATGGCCTTAAAGCAATACTCGAATAATCCCGAGGCGGCAGAGAATTACGGAAAACAGGTTGTAGATCATTTTGATAAAATTTTAAAGCTACTTACTAAATTCAAAGTACATCAGGATGTCAAAATTATTGGTCAGGTTGTGAAACATATGGATGAGGCGCAGGAACATGAAATAAAAATCCTATCTGATTTTCTAATGGAAACATGAGCTCATAATGAAAAAAATGTGCGTTTTCAATACGATGAAAACGCACATTTTTCATTACCAATTGGGATAATGTCGTTGAATTTTTTAGCTACACATTAATCAGATTTTTATGAATATATATAATGAATAAATATATTTTATTCTACAAAAATGTTTGACAAAAATGGATTTAAATAATATAATAATATAAAGATCAGAATAATTGTTGCAAAATCCTAAAAACATAGAATTGGTGGTAAATAGATTAGATTTGAAAGAAGGTGATTCTTAGTATATTTGGATAATAACTCGAATTTTCATAAAAACTAACAAAATAAATTTAAGGGATGCTTATGAGTAAAAATGATGTAATCGATAATGTGAAATACTTACTGTCTCATTGGTGCAAATGGAACAAAAAAAGCTTTCTCTATGTTGCTATACGTATTCCGGCCCTCATAGTGGTTCCTATTTTAATAGCATATGTACCTAAATTAATTTTAGAATGTATTGATCAGAAGGTGGCAATCGGGCAATTTATAATTTATCTGGGTTGCTTAAGTATTCTTATTGTATTAGGGTCTTGGATAGCGCCTTATATGCAGCAAAAATTAGATGGCGTTGGCCAGATTTTTCGAATGCGTTATGCTGTTAAACTCTTTAATAAAACTATGTCTCTTGATTATGTGGATATAGAAAGTATGCATGGCAGAGAAAAGCTGGAAAGAAGCAAGGTTTTCACAGATGCTTTCTATAGTGGCGCTCAGAGCTTCTGCGATATACTTTGCCAGTTTGGGCAGAGTATTGTAGGAGTGATTTCATCCATGCTGCTTTTATATAAATTACCGTTTCTAATGATTATAAATATTATTGTGGCATGCCTAACGGAGTTCCTTTTATATCGGATTGATTATAAATCAGATATAAAAACGCGAGATGGCATGAGCAGTATGGATCTGAAATTTAATTATTTTGATAGAATGAGTCATGATTTTAAATCTGGTAAGGATATTAGGCTTTATTCAGCGGGTGAATGGCTCCTACATGTTTTAGCAGGCCTGTTAAAGAAATATACAAAAATTATAAATGAATATTTAAAAGTATCTTTTTCAGTAAATTCTGGGCGAGCATTTGTGATTGCAATTCGTGATATGATTTCCTACGCATTTCTTATTTATTCCGTGTTGCAAGACACCATCAGTATTTCTGATTTCATATTTTATTTTGCTATCATTGCCGGTTTCAGCGGTTATGTTTCACTGCTCAATGAACAATATAATCAACTGTTAAGGTGTTCATTGGAATGCTCTAAATACAGAGAGTATATTGATATACCGGAAAAGGGTACGGAAGGTGTTTTGTGCCCAATAAATGAGCGTTACAAAATTCAATTTAAACAGGTATCCTTTCGATATGAAGATGCAGAAAAGGATACTCTGCAAAACATTAATTTTACTATTGACCCTGGTGAAAACATTGCAATAGTGGGTGAGAATGGTGCGGGAAAAAGTACGGTAATAAAATTACTGTGCGGCCTGTACCAGGTAACTGGCGGACAAATTCTATTGAATGGAGAAAATATTCAACAATATACACTAGATAGTTATCATTCCTGCTTTTCTGTTGCTTTTCAAGACTATTATTTTTTACCGGTTAGTATTGCTCAAAATATAGCGCTGTGCCCCAGTGAGGATGAGATTGATAAAAACCGATTATATCAGGCGTTAGAATTTGCCGGGATAAGAGAACTTATTGAAGCGCTGCCCAACAAAGAACAAACCAAAATGAATAAAACACTGTTTAAGGATGCTGTTGATTTTTCCGGAGGGGAACTTCAAAAATTATTATTAGCTCGCGCCCTCTATAAAAATGCACCTATTTTAATTTTGGATGAACCGACAGCGGCGTTGGATCCAATTGCGGAAAATGAATTATATTTGAAATACAACTCGTTTTCTAAGGATAAAACCACTGTTTTCATTTCCCATAGATTAAGCTCTACCCGTTTTTGCGACCGCATATTTTTTATGTCCGATGGTTGTATTATTGAAATGGGAACGCATGAGGAGCTGATGCAAAAAAAAGGAAAATATTATCAAATGTACCAAATGCAAAGTTATTATTATAAAGAGGATAATATATGAAGACTTTAAGTTATTACTGTCGGGCATTTAAACAAATCTCTAAATACGAGCCACTCTTAATTCCGCTTACGGTTTTATTAGCCTTAAGCTCTGGAATTAAGCCATTTGTCAATATTTATTTATCTGCTGAAATTATTGCGGAATTGACTTATAACAAAGACATACCCGGATTGGTAACGTTGGTGATTGCCTCTGTAGTCATTAACATGATTTTGCAGATTTTATCTGAAAGTTTACAGCCGGCCTATTCCAATTTAAGAAGCAGGTTATACATAAAGGAGAGGATCGAAATTGAAAGAAAACTATTTACCATAGATTATGCTTCTCTAGAAAGCAGTGAATTTCAGGAATTGATTCATTTGCATAGGGAATCATCTGAAAAAGTATATTCTGCGTTTACACAATTATGTTTTATGATGTTAGAGTTTATTAAAGGCCTTATTGGTGTCGTAGGCGCAGTTATTCTCCTAATTCCGCTAATCCGCATAGGCTTCCGGATAACGGGAGAAGGCTTTTTTCACACCCCTTGGTTTTTGGTGGTTCTTTTGGTTGCAATACTTATTAGCATAGCGATTATTTTATTGTTAAGTTTAAAAAACAGCAAAATGCTTTTTAAAGCACAAGAAAAATATACAAAGATGGATAAGCTTTTTCACTTTTACCGTGATTTTTTAGTTGATTATAAATCCGGCAAAGAGGTGCGTATTTATAAGGAGAAAAAACTGATTCAAAAAGAAGCTTCCGAAAAATTATTAGATGATGGTGAAAAAATACTTCGTGAAGTTTCGAGTAAAACAGCAAAATCAAACTCTTATATTGCAATAATTGGAACGATTATTGGGTTTGGTGTTTATCTTTACATAGGTATTAAAGGCTTATATGGCCTGATTGGCGTTGAAGATTTAGTTCTATATATTGGTGCGTTTATGCAGGCAATACAAGGGCTTACCTCTATTTCCATCACATTGGGCCAAGGGAACGAGTTAGTTCCTAATTTAAAATATTTCTTTGACATAGTACAGACCAAAAGAGAAAAGCAATATGGACAGCGGACTATTGATAGCAGCCATATTGAAATTGAGTTTCGGCATGTATCCTTTAAGTATCCGGCGGGTGATGCGTATGTTATAAAGGATGTATCCTTAAAGATATCAGATCAAGAACGGTTGGCAATCGTAGGCCGTAACGGCAGCGGAAAAACAACGTTTATTAAACTTCTTTGCAGGCTTTATGACCCAACTTCTGGTGAAATATTGGTTAATGGAGTTAACATAAAAGAATTAACCAAGGAGTGCTGTTTCGGGCTATATTCTATTGTTTTTCAGGATTTTAAGCTTTTTGCCCTTTCTCTGGCGGACAATGTGACATTAAGTATCAATAAGGACAAAAAAGCTTTAGATATGGCTTTGGAAAAATCCGGAATTAAAGATTGGGTTTCCACACTTCCATTGCAGGAAAATACATATCTGTATAAAGATTTGGATCAAGGCGGTATCGATATTTCCGGAGGGGAAGCCCAAAAGGTTGCCTTGGCTAGGGCAATCTATAAAAATGCACCAATTACAATCTTAGATGAACCAACAGCAGCGCTAGATCCTATCGCGGAATATCACATATATAAGCAATTGGATCATGTGTTTTTAAAAAGAACATCTATTTTTATTTCCCATAGACTATCCTCCTGCAAGTTTTGCGATACAATTGTTGTGTTTAATAAGGGGCAGATTGTTCAAACAGGTTTACACAATCAATTGTTAACAGATAAGGAAGGGGAATATTACCGACTTTGGAATGCCCAAGCACAATATTATATTAAAGAATGAACCATCTAAAGTTTTATTTTTATCCCCGCTTATTATCCAAAGTCTGTTTATGAAATCATCCCTAAAAAGAGAGTGTTTCGTGTTATCAACGGAATATTCTTTCAAAAATTAGCAGTAATATATTGAAAACGACAGCAGTATCACATTGGATGTTGTTGCCGTTTTTTTCTAAACAGCCATCATGTGAAAGAGATTAGTGGAGTAACGATGTAATTTATCCCGTTTGGGCATGACACACCTTGGATTGGCAGCATAAAAAGCCGAATCTTCATAGAGGGTGTTTCATCATGTGAACCTAACGATTAAGCCGAATAAATAGAGAAAAAGGGGTGCGCCTTAAAAGCGGCGCACCCCTTTGGGTTTTAATTTAAAATTGCCACGCCTGCTGTTAAATATCCGGCGAAGGTGACCCAGAGGAGATATGGGATTTGTAATAGCGCCGCTTTCCTGCTGATGTTGGAGAACATGACGATCATCGTCAGGATCAGGAACCAGAGCACGATCAGCCACGCAAAAGAAAACCAATACCATTGCTTGTTGAAAAAGAAGATGGACCAGAGCAGATTGAATATCAGCTGAACGCCATAAATGATAAGCGCATTGCGTTTGCGGTCGCTGTTTGCGTCCGAGGTATAGACCATGTAGGCGGAAATGCCCATCAGAAGAAACAAAATCGTCCAGACGATACCAAATACCCAGGCGGGTGGTGAAAGCGGCGGAAGGTTTAGGCCAGCGTAGACGGCCTTCATATTGTTCATAGTGAAAAGCGCGGAAGCGACGCCCGCCCCCAGGCTGATGAGCAGATTCACAACCAATGGCTTCCATTTGATAATCATATCGCACCAGCTCCTTTACGGGAGTAGTATACGTTCAGCGGGATTGTTTTATGAATGTTATTCCTCCTTCACGATCCGATCAAGGCACTGAATGAGGTCATTGAGCGATTTGATCTCCACATCCTGCTTTAAGATTTCGTTTTTTAAATCAATAGAGAGCGATTCAAAATAAGGGCGTAGTTTGGGGTCCACATAAGACATTGTGTTGTCGCATCCTTTCCTGAAAGCTTTAGTCATACTATACCCACTTTTTTTGCCATTAACAGCAAAAACACCGGCCACTCAATGAGAGGCCGGTGTAAAACAGTCAAATTATAATTTCATTCCATACTGCTGTTCATAGTAGCTTGTGTAATCGCCGCTGCGGATATGCTCCCACCAGGAGCGGTTTTGTAGATACCATTCCACCGTTTTCTGGATGCCGTCGCAAAAGCTTGTCTGCGGCAGCCAGCCGAGCTCCCGGTGGATTTTGGAGGGATCAATGGCATAGCGCCTGTCGTGGCCCGGGCGGTCTTTTACATAGGTGATGAGCGCTTCGCTTTTCCCAAGCGCGTGGAGGATGGTTTTGACCACCTCAATATTCTGCTTTTCATTGTGGCCGCCCACATTGTAAATTTCTCCAACCCGGCCGTGCTCCAAAATCAGCTCAATCGCCCGGCAATGATCCTCTACATACAGCCAATCGCGCACATTTTTACCGTCGCCGTAAACGGGCAAGGGCTTGTCCTCCAAAGCGTTTAAGATCATCAGGGGAATCAGCTTTTCCGGGAAATGATACGGGCCGTAGTTGTTGGAGCAGCGGGAAATTGTAACGGGCGTGCCATAAGTGCGGTAATAGGCCATCACAAGCAGATCAGCCGACGCCTTGCTCGCAGAGTAGGGGGAGGAGGTGCAAATCGGCGTTTCCTCTGTGAAAAACAGGTCAGGCCGGTCGAGCGGAAGGTCGCCGTAAACCTCATCCGTAGATACCTGGTGGTAGCGGCCGGTTCTAAACTGATTGCATGCATCGAGAAGCACCTGTGTGCCCAAGATGTTGGTTTTCAAAAAAATTTCCGGCATATTGATCGAACGATCCACATGGCTTTCCGCCGCGAAGTTTACAACGGCGTCAAAGTGTTCTTCTTCAAATAAGCGATAAACGGCTTCCTTGTCGGTGATGTCGCCATGCACAAACCGCAGGCGCGGATTTTTCAGCACGCTTTCCAGTGTTTCCAGGTTCCCAGCGTAGGTCAGGGCGTCCAGGCAGGTGATATGGCAATCCGGGCGTTTGTTTAATAGATAATGGATGAAGTTACCGCCGATAAAGCCCGCGCCGCCGGTTACTAAAATATTGTTCAATGTTACGCCGCCTCCAAGTGGTGATTTCATATTTTGGGCTGTTCTTTTGTTTTATTATACAGATTTACAACAGCGAATGCAAGAATCCGGTTAGGGTTCATCATTGAAAAGGCCCGCTGTTTCGGGTAGAATAAAGCTGTAATCAAAAGTATGGAATGGGGGATTTTACGATGACTGAACTCGCGCCGAAGCGTGTATCTGATTCCATGACCAGCCAGGTGCAGATTATCATGCCGGAGCATATCAACGGCTATCACCGGCTTTTTGGCGGGCAGCTCGTTGAATGGATCGATGTAGTCGCGGGCGTGGTGGCGCGCCGCCACAGCAACCGGAATGTGACCACAGCCTTTATCGACCACCTGCATTTCAAGGCGCCGGCCTATGCAAATGATACGGTTGTCATCAAAGGCAGAATTACCTATGTGGGCCGTACTTCGATGGAGGTGCGGGTAGATACCTTTGTGGAAAGCCTCGGCGGCGAGCGCAAGCTCGTCAACCGCGCCTACCTTGTCACCGTTGCGCTCGATGAGGATGAAAAGCCAATTGAGGTGCCAAGGCTGATTCTGGAAACACCTGAGGATGAGGCGGAGTGGGAGGCGGGCTGCCGCCGCAGCCTGCTGCGCAAGCAGCGCCGGGAGGAGGAAAAAGAGCTCCTGCGCCAAATTGAAGAAAGAGGTGCGCTGTGATCCTCAGCGCCAGCCGCCGCACGGATATCCCGGCATGGTATGGCGAATGGTTTGTAAACCGGCTGCGGGAGGGCTTTGCCCTCGTGCCGAATCCGTATGCTGAAAATCTGCATACGCTGCGCAAAATTCCGCTTTCGCTGGATGTGGTGGATTGCATCGTTTTCTGGAGCAAAAACCCCCGGCCGTTTCTCAAATTTCTGCCGGAAATCCGGCGAATGGGCTATCCGTTCTATTTTCAGTTCACACTCAACCCCTATGAACAGGCGATCGAACAGAATCTTCCCTCTTTGGAGGAGCGGATTGATACGTTTCACCACCTGAGCGCGATGATTGGGCCGGAGCGCATCGTTTGGCGGTATGATCCTGTGATCATCGATAAAGCGCACCCCTCCGATTGGCATGGAGCGCAATTTGAGCGACTGTGCGCGCTGCTGCATGCGGATGCCTGCCGCTGTATTTTTAGCTTTTTTGACCGCTACGCAAAGGATCAGAGCGGCTTTCGTGAGGCGGATGAAGCCGCCATGCGAGCCGTTGCGCGCGGATTTTCCAGCACTGCGGCGCAGTACGGCCTGCCGCTTTCCACCTGCTCGGAGGCGATAGACCTGAGCGGGTATGGGATTCCCCATGCGGCCTGTATCGATCCGGTGCAAATCAGCCGGATTCTTGGCTGCCCGGTCCGCGCAAAAAAGGACCCTAACCAGCGCCCCTTCTGTGGCTGTATGGAGAGTGTGGATATCGGCTCGTACAATAGCTGCATCAACGGCTGTGTTTACTGCTATGCCAATCAGGGGATGGAACGCGCCCGCCGCAGAATGCAACGGCATGAGCCGCGATCCCCGATGCTGCTCGGCCGCCCGGATGGGACGGAGAAAATCTTGGAAATCCATGCGGAAAGCCTGCGTGTTGCGCAAACCTCGCTGTTTGATTAGGCGGATGAAAAAGCGCTTTTTCATCCGCCGGTTCTGTATGAGAAAGGATGTCGTTTTGCGATGCCGCAATTGATTTTAGGCTGTCATCTCTCTTCCTCCAAAGGCTTTTTCGCCCTTGGCAAAACTGCCCTGCGCATTGGGGCGAATACCTTCCAATTTTTCACCCGCAACCCGCGCGGCAGCAAAGCGAAGGCCATAGATCTGGCCGACGCGCAGGCGCTGTGCAACCTGATGGAGGAGCACAACTTTGGGCGTGTGATCGCACACGCACCCTATACACTCAACGCCTGCTCAGCAGAGGCGCGCGTGCGGGAATTTGCTTTGGAAACGATGGCGGATGATCTTAACCGGATGGAGGCGCTGCCCGGGCATTTCTACAATTTTCATCCCGGGTGCCATGTTGGGCAGGGCGCGGAGCAGGGGATTGCCCTGATTGCGGATACGCTCAACCAAATCCTGAGGCCGGAGCAGAATACAATTGTCCTGTTGGAAACGATGGCCGGCAAGGGCAGCGAAGTCGGCCGCCGGTTTGAAGAGCTGCGTGAGATTCTCGACCGTGTGACGCTTCAGGAGAAGATGGGCGTTTGCATGGATCTATGCCATGTTTTTGACGCAGGCTACGATATTGTCAATGATCTCGACGGGGTTTTAACGGAATTTGACCGTGTGATCGGCCTGGACCGGCTCCGCGCCGTGCACCTTGCGGATAGCCAAAACACCAGGGGCAGCGCGAAAGACCGCCACGCACCTATCGGGGAGGGGCAAATCGGGTTGGAGGCGTTTGCCCGCATTGTGCGGCATCCGGTGCTGTCAAAGCTGCCGATGTGCCTGGAAACGCCGCACGAGGACGAGGGCCACGCGCGGGAGATCAAGTTGCTGCGGGAACTGGCGGAAGAGAAACGTTAGAGTTTGATGCAAATGGTTGATATTATAAAAGGGATGGTATAAACCCGTATCGAGTTTGACAAAGATCAGTTCGATTACGGGTTTTCTGGCAATATTCCAATCAAAAGATTATATGATATTTATAAAAAGATTAGAAAAATAGTTGACATTTTTTCATTTATCCATATATTAGTAATTGATAGTAATATTTTATAATGAAATAAGCTCTAATAAACCGGTCATTGTTTTTGCAGGATCGCTTAGCAAGCCAGATGGTGGAAGTGGAACTACAATGATTCATGCGGTTGTAGCATACGGCTATCGTTATGCCAGCCTTCCCAACAGGCCGAATGAGCTGATTGTTCATTATGGCTGAATCGGCCACAGTAAGGTTTATATCAGTGGTATCTGGGGAAGTATATATACTTTAACCTGCTAGTAGGGGGGTGTGAATCATGGATGAAAAAGCGCAGCATTCACGCAACCGGAAATGCCTCTTTGCCGTGGCTGGAATCGCTCTCCTGCTGGCTGCGGTCGGTATTCTGGCCCTTGCTCTGACTCCATCCGGCAGGGTGCGCACGATCCGCACGCTGCATGCGAACGATTTTTTCTATGGGGAGCCAATCGAAATTCCCTATCGGACAAAAGGCCTATCTCACGGCGTGGCTACCTCCTTTCAATGTGAGGATCTGGAGGTGCTCTCACATCAACTGCCCGACCGGCTGGGAGCGGGCTATGAGACGGAGCGGTTCGGCGGCGATTCCCTGCTGATCTGGCGGAAATCACCCATGGCCTGCTATCTCATCCAGCGGCAAACCGGAGCAAAAGCAGGCTCCCGCTGTAATTTTCTGCTGTTTGATATGGAAGCCAGATTAGGCGTGGGGGCGGCAGAGCAATCCTTTGTGTTTCCCTATCATCTAATTACCCTGATGGAATCGCAGGGGACGCTCTATTTCCACTTCGATCCGGGCGTGCCGTATGAGACGGCGTATTCCAAACAGGAATTTCTGAATTTTTACCGCCGTCTGGGCCAGTATACCGTCACTGAAACGCGGGATGGCTTTCAGATCATGCGTGGGAAGGGGAGCGCATCCGCTTCCGGTGAGGCGCGGGAGGGAAATTCCGAGGTGCCGGATAGAGCCATGGATCTGCCTGTGCAGTTCCTATTCACGCAGAATGGAAGCAAAGCTTTTCTGCGGCTATCCACGCCGGTTACGGATAGCGTATAATGGGATGAATTAAGAAGGCCTGCCGCAGTATATCAGTCTGCGGCAGGCCCGAATGCTTTTTTTCAAAAATTTTGCTTACAGCAGCTTCGCCGCCTCGCGGTCAAGGAAGATATGTACGTCCGCATGATTTTGCAGAATGCTTGCCGGGCATTCCGGGGACACCGCTCCCTGAATCATATCGTGCACTGCCTGCGCTTTCGCTTCGCCCGTGGCGATCAGAACGATCCGCTTCGCCTGCATGATGCTGTCTACGCCCATCGTCAGTGCATAGCGCGGCATGTCGGAATCGGGGAAGAAACGCTTGTTCGCATCCAGCGTGCTCTGGGTGAGCGCCACCTTGTAGGTTGTGTGCGTGAATTCCTTTGCTGGCTCGTTAAAGCCGATGTGGCCGTTGTTGCCGATGCCGAGCAGCTGTAAGTCAATACCGCCTGCGGCCTCAATGCGCTTTTCATACTGTGCGCACTCCGCCTTGTCATCCGCGGCGTTGCCATCGAGGAAATTCACGCGCGCCGGGTCAATATCCGTATGGCGGAAAAGGTTGTCAAACATAAAGGAATAGTAGCTGTTTGGATCCTCCTGCGGCAGGTCGCAGTATTCATCGAGGTTAAAAGTGGTAATATTGCGGAAAGAAACATGCCCCGCCGCATATTCCTGCGCCATATACTGATAGGTCGGAATCGGGGAGGAGCCCGTCGCGAGGCCCAGAACGCTATCCGGTTTTGTTTTGACCTGCTCAATGAACAGCTGGCCCACCACCGCGCCGATTTCCTGTGCATTGTCTAAAATCTGTACGTTCATTTTGTGCCCTCCAATTTTATCTTGATTTAGATATCCTAGTATAGCATGTTTTTCAGAAAAGAGCTATAATTTTGTGGAATCTGTTTTCCGCATTGAGGAGGATATCTGCGATATCCAAATGGAGATCATTCAAAAGCTGGCCCTCCAATGCCACGGTTCGCCGCAGGAGATTTGTATCAAATGGGCGGTAACGCACGGACCATATTATTCGGATCTGAAATGGAGAAATCACCTCGGAAAGCCTATGCTCCCAAATAAAAAACTCCATTTTTCAATCTGCCTGAAAGAAAACCCGGAAGCGCCGCAAACGAAATAGCCGTTTAGAAGGGGAGAGAATGCAATGTATGAAAAAGAGCTCGCGGCCATTAACCAGGTGATTGCCACCGGTAAGTATCAAGCGCAGTGGGAGAGCCTTGCCACATATCCGGTGCCGCAATGGTACCGGGAAGCAAAGTTCGGAGCCTTCATCCATTGGGGCGCTTATGCGGTGCCTGCCTATTTCAGCGAGTGGTATGTGCGGCTGATGTATTATCATCAAAACCCTGTTTATTGGCACCACATCCGAAAATATGGAAAAAATTATCCCTATCGCAAATTTATCGAGCAGTTTACAGCGCCAAAGTTTGATGCGGAGCAAATTGTAGCCGCATTGAAGGCTGCCGGGGCCAAATATATTATGCCGGTAGGGGAGCACCATGATGGGCTGAAACTGTACGATTCTGATTTATCGGAGTGGACAACAGTCCGGCAGGCGATGCATCGGGATGTGCTCGGCGAATACCGCCGCGCCTGCGAAAACCAGGGCGTAGTTTTCGCCGCCTCCAGCCACCGGGCGGAGCATTATTGGTTTGTAAACGGCGCGCGGACGGTCGGCTATGAAACCGAGGCGCTCAATCCAAACTATGAAGAGCTGTATGGTGCGTGCGTAAACGTGAACCGCCGCAATAACCTGCGCACGCTGCTCCGGCAGGAACGCGGAATTGATCCCACTCCGGAATGGTGTGAAAACTGGCTGGTTCATACGGTGGAAATGGTTGACCGCTATCAGCCGGAAACGCTGTTTTTCGATTGGTGGGTATCGAATCATACCTTTCGGCCGTATCTGAAAAAATTCCTGGCGTATTATTTTAATCGCTCTCTGGAATGGGGCAAAGAGGTTTGTGTGCAGTATAAGAGCGACGCCATTATGTATCACGCCTCCATCTTCGACCGGGAGCGCGGGCAGTTGGATGCCATCAGCCCAACTGTTTGGCAATCAGAAACCTCCACCGCCTATAACGCATGGAGCTATTGCACGACAAACCGATGGAAAACGCCCGAGGAGATCGCCCGTGTTTTTGCAGATGTGATTTCAAAAAATGGGAATTTTGTGTTGAACATTGGCCCTAAAGCAGATGGAACGATTTGCGATGAGGAAAAAAAGATTCTGCATGCGCTTGGGGAATGGACCTCCCTGAACCGGGAAGCCATCTGGGGCACCTCGCCTTATAAGGTTTATGGAGAAGGCCGCCGGCTCAAATCAGGCAGTTTTCAGGAGAGAAACCACTACAGCAGCCATGATTTCCGGTATACTTATAAACCTTGCCATATCTATGCCTTTGCCCTGAAGCCGAATCAGAAAGGGATTTATCATTTAAAAGCACTGCGGCATAGCATGGACGGTTTTCATTTTATCATCAAAAAAATAACCGTCCTGGGCGGCGGCCCGGCGAAATGGGATTTAAATGACCGGCGGCTGTGCATCCATGTGCAGGATGCACCCCATACGAAAATGCCCTTGGTATTTGATATAGAGGTGGATTGATCGAATGAAACAGCTTTTCTATGACAAACCCGCTTTGCGATGGAAATCGGCTTTGCCCGTTGGGAACGGCTTTACCGCCGCTATGGTCTATGGCGGGAGGAGAAAAGAGAAGATTGCGTTCAACGATGCAACGCTCTGGTCCGGTTACCCCAAAGATTATGACAGCGCGGAGAGCCTGCAAAACCTGGATGCCGTCCGTGCGCTTGTCTTTTCCGGCAAATACCGGGAGGCTACCGTGCTGGCTGAGGAAAAACTGACGGGCGGCTACAGTGAATCCTTCCTGCCGCTCGGGAACCTGGAAATCAAGCTGACAGGCGGATGTGGGCCATATCGCCGGGCTTTGGATTTGGAACGGGCCATCTTAGAGATCCAGAGCGGCGCGTTCAAGCGCACATGTTTTGCCTCGAACCCCGCGCGCGTGCTGGTCTATCAAATCACCGGCAAGCGCTTTCAGGCGGTGATTCGTGCGAGTTCGCCGCTGCAAAGTGAAGTGTATATGCAGAATGGGCTGGCTCTCTGCGGCAACGCGCCGGATTATGTAGCGCCCAACTATCTGCACGGGGAACGTCATCCGGTGGTGTATCAGCCGAACGGCAAGGGCATGGCGTTCGCGCTTTTTGTGCGCCCTGTGACGGATGGCCAAATGATTGAAAAAGGCGATCAGATCGTAATCAAAGGCGCTTCTTATGTAACCCTGATCGCCTCCACTGCGACTGGTTTTTTAGGGTACGATCAGATGCCCTTGACGGATCGAAAGCAGGTCGCCAAAAAGGCTATGCAGCAGGTGATGGATGCCGGCACCGATGTTTCCGAGCTGCAAAAGGAGCATATTGAGGATTATCAGGCTCTTTTCAACAGGCAGGATTTTTCTCTTCATACCAGCCGCTCTGGCAAAACAGATAAGCTGTTGAAAGACCCCGCCGCATTTCAGGCGGTGTGCGAGCTGCTTTACTATTATGGCAAATACCTGATGATTTCCGGCAGCCGCCGGGGTGGGCAGCCGCTGAATTTGCAGGGGCAGTGGAATGCAGATATCCGCCCGGCCTGGAGCAGTAATTATACGGTCAATATCAACACCCAGATGAATTATTGGGGCGCAAGCCTGTGTGGACTACAGGAGTGCCTAGAGCCCTATCTGCGAATGGCGCACGAGGTTTGTAAACGCGGCGAGAAAACGGCCAGGGTCAACTATGGATGCCGTGGATTTGCCTGCAACCACAATGTGGATCTCTGGCGCAAAACGGCTCCCGTCAAAGGGGATAGCAACTATATGTATGCGCCCTTATGCGGCGTTTGGCTGGCCAACGAAATCTATGAGCATTATCTAAACGGAGGGCTGGAAGCAGAGCGTGATACCGTGCTGGAAATTGTGCGGCAGGCGGCGCTCTTTGTCATGGATTATCTGGTGGAGCATGAGGGCTACTATGTCGCTTGCCCGTCGGCTTCCCCGGAAGCTGTTTTTGATCGAAACGGGCGCTGCGCGCTTGGCCTGCACAGCGCGTTTGAAAACGGTCTGGCGCGTCAGGCGCTTATGAACGCCGCCTCAATTGTGGAAGAGCCTTCAGAGCGGACAAAAATCCAAAATACGCTCGATCATCTCCGGCCGTTTGAATATGCGCCGGAGGGCCTGAGTGAATGGAGCGGGGGAATTTCCTGCTCGGAAAAAGGGCACCGCCATTTTTCGCCGCTTTATGCGCTTTATCCCGGCCGGGTGGCCGATTCAAAGGATCCGGAGCTGCTTTTTCAAATGCGGAAGCTGTTTGACTGCCGCCAGGCAAATAGCAGAGGGCAGATCGGATGGAGTACCGCTTGGGCGATCTGTTTAGCGGGGCGTTTCCATGATGGGGCCACTGCGCAGAAAAATATCCAGCTGTTGATTGACAAAGCATTGTTTCGTAATCTATTTAATGTTCATTGGCCTGCCATTTTTCAAATTGATGGCAATTTTGGCTATGTTGCCGGGGTGAATGAGTGCCTGATCGGCTATCAAGATGGCGTGATTGAGCTATTGCCGGCGCTTCCGCCTGATTGGCGCGAAGGGGAGATGAACGGGGTTCAGATTCGTGGAGCCAGGATCAGCTTTATCTGGAAAGAGGGGCGGGTAACTCAGGTGAGTAGCGACCACGAAATCATTCTGAGCAGCAAAAATCTTGCTAAAAATTGCCGGATTGGTGAAACGATCCGGCTGAAAGAGGGAGCATGATGAAAAAATCGACCAAAAGCAGATGATTAGGGCGGCAAGCTGATTTACATCCGTCCGGATGGCGGCTTCACCCAGCAGGGAATCTACCGCTATTTTGGGATCGGGAAATATTGACAAACCCACGATCTCCTCTTTTTCCTTTGGAAAACGCACTTGACTTTTTACCCTGCATTGGTTATAATCCACTCAATGGCAATGAAAAGAAGAAGTAGTGGCCCATGTTCGGCGCAGAGAGTTCCCGGCTGGTGAAAGGGAACGCGGGCATTCCATGAAATACATCTTTGAGCTGCAAGGCTGAACAGAACCCCCAGTAGGCCGCGCCGGCAGCGCCCGTTACAGCGCGAGGGTATGAATCGTTTAAGGCGAGTGTACCCGGTGAGGCCGCTTTTGTGAGGAAGCGGTAAATAGAGGTGGTACCGCGGATTTTCCGCCCTCTGTAATTTTAGATTGCAGAGGGCGTTTTTTTATAACCTTCTGCACGGAAAAATTTTGGGAGGTATTTGGAATGAGCGTGTTTGACGAACTCAAGGCGCGCGGCATGATCGCGCAGATGACCAACGAGGACAAGATCCGGGATCTGATGGAGCATCAGAAGATCAAGTTCTATATCGGCTTCGATCCCACGGCAGATAGCCTGCATGTGGGCCATTTCGTGCAGATCATGGTCATGGCGCATATGCAGCGCGCGGGGCATGTGCCAATCGCACTGTTCGGCGGAGGCACCGGCATGATCGGCGATCCGTCCGGTAAAACCGATATGCGCAAGATGATGACGAAGGAAACCATCCAGCACAATATTGACTGCTTCCAGAAGCAGATGTCGAAGCTGGTTGATTTTTCGGATGGGAAGGCCCTAATGGTCAACAATGCTGATTGGCTGCTGAATTTGAACTATATTGAATTTCTGCGCGAGGTAGGCGTTCATTTTTCCGTCAACCGGATGCTGGCGGCGGAGTGCTATAAACAGCGGCTGGAGCGCGGGCTCTCCTTCTTTGAGCTGAACTATATGATTATGCAGAGCTATGATTTCCTCGTTCTCAGCCGGGAATATGACTGCCAGCTCGAATTCGGCGGAGACGATCAGTGGAGCAATATCATCGGCGGTGTGGAATTAAACCGTCGCATGGATGGCCGCGAGGTTTGCGGCATGACCTTCAACCTTTTGCAAACGAGCGACGGCCGCAAAATGGGCAAAACGGAGAAGGGCGCAGTGTGGCTTGATCCGGAAAAAACCAGCTCCTATGAGTTTTACCAGTACTGGCGCAATGTTGACGATGCGGATGTGATCAACTGCATGAAGATGCTCACCTTTATCCCGCTCGATGAAATTGCAGAGTATGAAAAGCTTGAGGGCAGCGCGCTCAACCAGGCTAAGGAAAAGCTAGCCTTTGAGGTGACGAAGCTCATCCATGGCGAAGAAGAGGCTCAGAAGGCGCAGTCTGCCGCGAAGGCCCTCTTTAGCAGCAGCGCAGATACCGAGCATATGCCGACCACTGTGCTGAAGCCGGAGCAGTTCACGGACGACGCCATTCCTGTGATTGATCTCCTGGTGGCCGCATCCCTTGCCAAATCCAAGGGCGAAGCGCGCCGGCTCATCGAGCAGGGCGGCATCACAGTGGACGACGAGCGCGTAATGGACATTGCAAAGGCCGTATCAAAAGCAGATTTTGAAAAGGGCCACGTGCTTGTGAAGAAGGGCAAGAAGGTTTTCCATAAAATTGTGATCGAGTAAAGCGACGGCAGTCCGCAGAGAGACGGACTGCCCTTCGCTTATGCAGATGTAGCATACTGAAAACAATTCGGCGCGGACTGCATGATGTTTGATCACCTGGGAATGGAGACCCATGTCACCAACGGAGTAAACAACTAAAAGGCGAAATTGGTTCGAAAATAAAGACAGAGAGTGGAATCATGCCACACTCTGCCTTTATTTCTTAATAGATTTATACCTTGTCACTATGCATTTTCTTTGTGAATACAAGAATGGCGGCGGCAAAGATCACCACGGCGTAGCCCGCCACCCAGGCAAGCTCCGGCAAGATAAGGCTGTAATCGCCCGTGAGGGCATACCGCCCGGCATTGACCGCATGCACGAAGGGGAGAAGGTTTGCAATCGTTTGGAACGCCCCGCCGACCAGATTCAAGTCGAACCATGTCCCCGACAGCCAAGCGCTCAGATTCGTGAGCAGCGCGCCGCATACGCCGCCGACCTGCTTATCCGTAAACACGCTCCCGCAGAACAGGCCAATCCCGATGAACAGCAGCGCGGCGGGGAGGGATACAACGATCGCCAAAAGGATGCGTGCACTGCATTCCAAGCCCAGTGGGATCGCCACTGCGAAGCACACCGCCATCTGCGCAATTGCTATCGGCACAAGCGGGGCCGTATAGCCTAGAATAAAGTGCCCCGCCGTCATGGGCGAAGCGAAAAGCCGCAGCATGAAAGCGCTGGTGCGATCTTTTGCGATCAGCATACCCGAGAAAAGAGAGATAAAGGATAAGCCGAACACCGCAATGCCCGGGGCTAATTTATCAATTGCAAAAGGCTCAACCGGGATATTGGACTGGATTAGGGATAGCAGCAGCAATACCACGACAGGAAAGCCAAGCCCAAATGCCAAATTTAGCTTATCCCGCAGGATTTCCTTGGTGTTGCGAACAGAAAAGGAAAGCGTTTTCATATTGTTGCTCCTCCTTCGTTGCAAAGCGCGACAAATGCGTCTTCAAAAGAGGATGTATTTGCCGCCGCCATTAGCTCCTGTGCGGTTCCAACCGCTTTCAGTTTCCCCTTCGACAGAATGCCGATATGATCGGACAAAGCCTCTGCTTCCTCCAGATAATGCGTGGTTAAAATAATCGTAATTTTTCCTTTCAGCTTTTGAATGAGGCACCATAGCTCCCGGCGGGCCAGTACATCTAGCCCAAGCGTCGGCTCGTCAAGGAAGAGAACCTGCGGCTCGGAGATCAATGCCATTGCAATCGAGAGCCGCCGCTGCCAGCCGCCGGAGAGCGTTTTGGCCCGGCTTTTTGCAATTTCCTCCATGCCGAAGGCTGCGATGGTTTCCTGCGCTTTCTGCTTGGCCTGCGCCCGTGGAGCCCCGTAGACGCCGCAAATCAACTCTAAATTTTCACGCACGCTCAGATTTGGCGCGACTGCCGTTTCCTGCGGGGAAACATTGATAATCTGTTTGACTTCATATGGCTGTGAAATAATGCTTTTTCCCATCAAGAGCGCGTCGCCGCTACTGGGCCGTAGCAGGCAGGAGAGCATTTTGATGGTAGTCGTTTTTCCTGCACCGTTTACGCCGAGCAGGGCAAACAGCTCGCCCTGCCCGATGGTGAGATTCAGCGCATCAACAGCTGTTTTATCTTTGTAGCGTTTCGTAAGCTTCGTCGTTTCAATCGCTTTCATCGTCTCCACCGCCCTCTTTCATTTCCCGGATAGCGCGGGCAAAGGTGATAGAATCCTCTTCCGTATGCTCCGGGTAGATCTCCTTTGCCTTTCCGGCGAAGATCGCATCTGCAATTTTGGCAAACACGCCGTAACGCTCAATTGCGATGCCTTTTTCAGCGTCTGCCAGCAGGAGGAGCGTGTCGCCAGGCTGGATGTCGAACATATCCCGCACTTCCTTCGGGATAACGATCTGCCCTTTGGGGCCGACCTTGACAGAACTCATAAATTTATCGCTGCCCTTTGCTTTGCTGCCCATAGAAAGATTCTCCTTTGTTCTAAAAGTATAACTTGTATAACTTATGATACTCCATCCGATGAAATCTGTCAACAGCAAAGCAAAACGCCGGGCGAATTTCTCGCTCGGCGTAGAAGGCTTCTGTGTTTGGATGGGCCTTTCAGGAACCGGTTGACCGGTAATGCCGCAGGCCAAATCTCCAGATTGCATAACAGGGGAGGATGAAGACAAAGCAAACCAGAGGTGCGAACATCCGCAGGATATTCTCCGAATGCCCGGTCAGATAATCCAGCGGAATCTGCTGAAACCAAGCGTAGGGGACAGCGACGGTGCAAAAGGTTAAAACGGCTTTCCCATAGACAGCCAGCGGATACTGCCCGAATTCCTTGCCGCCATCCGTCAGGACGTTCATAAATTCCAGCCCCTCCAGCGTAAAAAAGCTGAAGGCGGCATATAAAAGAAACAGGCAGGAAAAAACAACCGTGCCTCCTACAATCATGAGCAATATCGTCAGCACCTTGGAAGGGCTCCAATGAATATCGCTTTTTGCAAAGGCAACAAGCATCATGAAAATGGCTTGCAGCATGCGGCCAATGCGCGATAGCTCCAGCTTTGAGGCAAGAATTTGAAAGATGGCGCTTCGCGGGCGCACGAGCATACGATCGAATTCACCATTGGAGATCGCTTTGGGGAACTGGTCAAAACCACGCGCGAAGCATTCTGCCAGCGAAAAGGCCATGATTATCACAGAGGAGCATAGCAGGATGTCTGTAAAGGTATATCCCTTGATCGCATGAAAGCGGTCAAGCAAAAAATAAACGCCTAAAATTGCGGAGAAGGAAATCAGAAATTGCCCCCATGCGGTCAAAAAGAAGGATACTTTATATTGCATCAAGCTTTTGAGATGGATGGAGAGATATTTTCCATAAAGATTCAAATGAATTCTCCTTTCTTACCCGACGTATTTACAAAATTGCTTTTTGAAACGTTAACCGCCCTGGATGACAACGCGCTGAAGCGCCTTTCTCATCATCAGCCGCCCCAACAACAGCAGCGCCAGAAGCCAAAAAGCCTGGATCAGGATGCTGACGAGCGCAGGCAATCCTGCCAAGTCGCCGCCATAGATTCGATAGGGCACGTTTTGCATGGAACCGAATGGGAGCAGCGAAAAAATGACCTGCAATTTTTCCGGGAAAAAGGGCAGGGGAATAATGGCTCCGGAAAAGAAATCGACAACAGCAACGGCAACCACACGGACGCCCATTGGCGAAATGGTAAAAAAGGCGGAGATATAAATCAGCATGCAAAAGGCCCCAACAACAAGCGCGCCTAACAGAAAAGATACAAGGAATAATCCCGCCGCCTCCCAAGAGGGTGGCAATCGTATTCCATAAGGGCTGGGTAAAAGCGCCGCAACGAGCAGGATTGGAAAACAGCGCAGTACCGCCCTGGCGAGCCGGCTTCCCAGCGTTCGAAAAAAGATCATGCTGTATAAATCACAGGGTCGGCAGAGCTCATAGGCGATATTGCCGGAGGATATCAGTTCAAAAATATCGTTATCCATACCCCAGACCATAAAAAGGGCCAAAAAAGCCTGTTGCAGCCAGATATAAGCAGAGAGCGCCTGCATATCCATGGGGAATGCGCCGGTTCCCGATTGATAGAACGTGTGGTAGAGGATGAGATACATCCCACCCCAGGCAAACTGCGTGACAATGCCCGCCAGTGCCGCGGCGCGGTATTGCATCCCGTTTGCAAAGCGGATGCGAAGAATAGAGCGGTATTTTCGAATCGTCTGCAAGAAAGGCACCTCCTTAAACGCCGAATTCCCGATAAAGGCCGACCACCAATTCTTCCGCGCTCGGTTGGGAAACAGAAAAATCGGTAACGTCCAAATGGGAGGAGAGCCATGCAATCGCATTTGAAACAGGGCAGAGTTTGATATCCGCCTCTAAGACAGCCCGCCCGTTGAGCGATTCTCGAAGCGTGAGCCCCTGGGGCAGGCGAGATTCCGAATCCGTGATAGATTGATCTCCGCCGAAGCTGACAGTGATGGCTCGGGCCCCGCAATGCCTGCTTCGCAGCTCGCTGAGGGAGCCGTCCATCAAAATTTCTCCTTTTCCAATGAGCAGAATCCGCTCGGTGAGCGCCTCAATATCCTGCATATCGTGCGTCGTGAGGATGACCGTGGTGCCTTTTTCCTGGTTGAGCGTTTTAATAAACTCCCGCACTGCAATTTTGGAGACAGCATCGAGCCCAATGGTCGGCTCATCCAAAAATAGAACCTGCGGATCGTGCAGAAGCGACGCGGCAATCTCGCAGCGCATCCGCTGGCCCAAAGAGAGCTGGCGTGTTGGCGTTTTCAGGATCGTTTCGAGCGAGAGCATGGTGGTCAGCGTATCGAGATTTTTACGGTAGCGCGTCGGCTCTACGGAATAGATATCCCGGATCAGCTCAAAGGAATCGATCACGGGCACGTCCCACCAGAGCTGAGAGCGCTGCCCGAACACCACACCGATGTTGCGCACATGCTCCTTTCGCTGCTTCCAGGGCGTTTTCCCATTGATGCGGCAGGTGCCGCTGTCTGGCGTGAGGATGCCGCTCATGATTTTAATGCTGCTGCTTTTCCCCGCCCCGTTGGGCCCAATGTATCCGACCATCTCCCCATCTTGAATCGTGAAGCTTACGTTGCGCAGCGCTTCGATTTTTTCATATTCTCGATGAAATAGTGCTTTAGAGGCCGATTTCATGCCGCTGCCCCGCCGGGCAACGCGAAAGGTTTTGCAGATATTTGTTAGTTCAATCATCTTGGCCGAATACTCCCTTCCATTTTAAAATGCAACACAAAAAGCGCGTATCCGCTTGGGATACACGTTGCGTAGCTTTCCGGAATCCGGGTTGAGAAACGGAAAGGCGGTGAAATGTGGAAATTAAAGATACAACATTTTTTAGAATAAGTCAATAAAAAAATTAGTTCACATTTTATTCTGTTGAATTTCACAACAAAAACCTCTCTCTTGAAAAGGAAACAGTATGTGTACAGCTTGGGGATGCTTGAAGCAGTCTTTGAAACATGGTATATTGAGATAGATCTAATTAAATTTGAGGGGAGGCAAAAAGGTTGCGTTTTTTTTTACGCAGAAGGGCAAAGGAGCAGGAAGAACGCCCGGAAGCTTTCGTTAGTGCGATTATTGTGGCTGCCGGGCAATCGAGGCGTATGGGCGGAGACACGAGCAAGCAGTTTATTCTGATCGATGGCGTGCCCGTCATTGTGCGCACCTTAAAAGCGTTTGAAATAGCGGAGAGCATCCGCGAAGTAGTGATAGCTGCGCGGGAGGAGGATATTCCGCAGATGTACGCGCTGGTTCAAGACTATGAGATCACAAAGGTCAAGCAGATCGTAACCGGCGGCGAAACGCGTCAGGAGAGCGTTTTCCATGCAATTGCACAGACGGATGAACAGGCAGATTTCCTGGCTATTCACGACGGCGCGAGGCCTCTGGTCCGCCCACAGGAGATCGATCAGGTGGTAGAAGCTGCCGTTGAACACGGTGCAGCGGCTCTGGGCGTCCCGGTAAAAGATACGATCAAACGGATCGATGAAAACGGAAAAATTTTGGAAACGCCGGAACGCAGCACGCTATGGGCCGTGCAGACGCCGCAGGTTTTCTCCCGCGCGCTTTATCTGCGGGCGGCGGAGCAGGCGGGGGAGGATGCGGCGCAGCTGACGGATGACTGCCAGCTGATCGAGCAGACGGGAACCCCCGTCTACCTGGTGCGCGGAACCTATTCCAACCTGAAAATTACAACGCCAGAGGATGTGTTTTCGGCAGAGGGCATTTTAAGAGCCGCAGAGGATTTTTATGAGTAAGTGCTCCCTGAGATCGCTTGAAAAGGAGTTTTAGAGAATGAGAATTGGGCATGGATATGATGTGCACCGTTTGGTAGCTGGCCGGGAGCTAATCCTCGGCGGAGTCCATATTCCGCACGAAGCGGGGCTTTTAGGGCATTCGGATGCCGACGTACTGCTGCACGCCGTTTCAGACGCGCTGCTTGGGGCAGCCGCTTTGGGCGATATCGGGGCGCTTTTTCCCGATACGGATCCGCAATATGAGGGGGCCGACAGCTTAGAGCTTCTGTCGCTTGTCGCACAGGCACTTCAGAGTGCAGGCTATCAAATCATCAATATAGATGCAACAGTGCTTGCACAGGTGCCGAAGCTAAAGCCCTATATTCTTGATATGCGGCAAAACATTGCCAGAGCATGCGGCGTCACGCCCGAGACCGTCAGCGTAAAAGCCACTACGGAAGAAGGGCTTGGCTTTACAGGTAACCGGGAGGGCATCGCAGCACATGCTGTTTGCCTGATCGAAGCGCGCTGAGCAGGCTGTGAGTAGCAGGATTTTCAAAGGACACGAACCCCTTGTTTCGCATAGAATGATACGAAACGAGGTGACGCTTTATGGGACAGCCAAATTTTCAGGTCTGTTCAATCACACACGCGGAAAAGGGAATCCGCTTATTAAATGAAAATGGTTTTCGGGCTCATTATAAAAGATCACCTGATCCAAACGCTGAGGACGGGTGCTGCTATACAATTTATCTGACCAAAGGGGATGCGGACGAGGCTCTTTCGATCCTCCAGGAGGGTCATGTCCGGCTGACTGGGGAGCTGGGGGGCGGCTCGCAATCATGATTTATTTTGACAACGCCGCAACCACCTATCCCAAGCCCCGCGTGGTAAGGGAGGCTATGGCGAGAGCGCTTTTGGAATTTGGCGCCAATCCCGGCCGCTCCGGGCATGCCATGTCCATGCGCACCGCTGACCGGATTTATCGCTGCCGGGAGCGGGCTGCAGCGATGTTTGGCCTGCGGGAGCCGGAAAATGTCGTATTCACGCTTAACTGTACGCACGCGATTAACACGGTGCTGCACGGCGTGCTCAACCGGGGCGATCATGTGGTGACCTCCGATTTGGAGCACAATGCGGTCATGCGCCCTTTATTTAAGCTCGCAGCGGATGGCGTGATTTCTTATACCACTGCGCATGTTTGCGAAGGCGATGTTGCAACAACGGTAGAGAATTTTAAAAAAGCGATCAGGGCAAATACCCGCATGATCGTGTGTATGCACGCTTCCAATGTGTTTGGCGCCGTTTTGCCAATTGCGGAGATTGCCGGGCTGTGCCGCGAACATGGGCTGCTTTTTGTGGTGGATGCGGCACAGAGCGCCGGAGTATTGCCGATTGATATGGCGCAAACAGGGATTGATTATCTCTGTTTGCCTGGCCACAAGGGCCTGTATGGCCCAATGGGGACTGGCCTTTTGCTCTGTGCGGAGGGTGAAAAAATCCGCCCTCTGCTGGAAGGCGGTACGGGGAGTCTTTCTGCCCATCTGTATCAGCCGCCCATCCTGCCGGATAAATTGGAAAGCGGCACGGGCAATACACCTGGGGTCTTGGCGCTTTCCGCCGGTATTGATTTTGTGAAAACGGTTGGTATTGACGAAATTGCACAGCATGAGCTTTCTCTGATTCAGGAGCTGTACGATGCGTTGGCGATGACGGAAAATGTGCTCCTTTATACGAAGCGGCCGGCACAGGGCACTCATGTTCCGCTGCTCCCCTTTAATATAGCAGGGCTGCACAGTGAAGAAACGGCGGCCTTGCTAAATGAGGCCGGAATTGCCGTGCGCGCCGGGCTTCATTGCGCCCCTTGCGCCCACAATGCCTACGGAACCTCGGAAACCGGAGTGGTCCGCCTTGCCCCTTCTTATTTTACCAATAAAAAAGAGGCATATGAGCTGATAAAATCTGTCCGAAAAATTGCAAAAGGACAGAAAACGTGATATGATAAAAAAGAATAGATTCATGCGGCTATGATGAATCGGCAGCGGCGGGGTTTTCCATGCCGCCGCTGTATTTTATTTCTGCCAAAAGGAGCGCTCCGATCATCGGGGCGGATGCTTCAGACGTTGATTTAGGTGCATGAAGCACGGGAAGGGCGCGGTTTATGCCATGGAGTTAGAACAGATTAAAACCTTTTTTATACAATTATGGAATGTAATTTCCACCTTTTGGAACTCTGGATTTCTAAAGCTGTGTTCCAATGTGCTGGATATTGTGTTTGTGGCCTTCATTGTCTACCATGCCATCAAGCTGATTCGTGAAACACGGGCCATCCAATTGCTCAAAGGAATTTTGCTTTTGGGGCTGCTATACGTTGTTGTCAATCTTTTCAAAATGGAAGCGATGATGTTTGTCCTGCGCAAGGTGTTTGAATTTGCAGTGATCGGGCTGCTGGTGCTGTTTCAGCCGGAATTGCGCCATGCACTGGAAAGTATGGGGCGCAGTAAATTCAGCGTTTTCAATCCGTTTTCCGGCAAGGGCGGGCAGGAGCTTCGGCGCCGTGAGCAAATCCAAGAGGGGATCGACGGCGTTTGCCGTGCCTGCTCCGATATGAGCGATAAAAAAATTGGGGCGCTGATTATTTTCGAACGCGTTACCATGCTCGGCGAAATTGCTAAGACGGGTACAACGGTGGATGCACTTGTTTCACCAGAGCTGATTGGGAATATTTTTTACCCCAAAGCACCGCTGCATGACGGCGCGGCATTGATCCGTGATGGGCGCGTTTGCGCGGCAGGCTGCATTCTTCCGCTTACGCAGAATAATGCAGTGAGCAGTGAGCTTGGCACCCGCCACCGTGCGGCGCTTGGCATGAGTGAACAGAGCGATGCGATTGTTGTAGTCGTTTCTGAGGAGAGGGGTTCGATTTCCATTGCCCACGATGGGATCCTGATGCAGGATATTTCCGATGGCGACCTGCGTGAAAAGCTGCAAAAATATCTGATTACGGAGCCGGAGCAGCCTGGCGAAATCGGCCGCACCTTTAAGCGCATTGCTGGGAGGATCAAGCATGAAAAAAAACAAAACGATGAAAAATAGAAAAAAAGTGGATTTCAGAGAACTCTTCAGTAACAACCGCTTTGTGCTGCTGTTTTCGATTGTGCTTGCCTTTGTCATCTGGACTGCGATTTCCATGACGGCGAGCCCGGAAGAAACTTTCCTCATTAAGGATGTACCGGTGGATTTTAACCTCAAGGGGAGTATGCCGGAGCAGCTGGGCTTGCAGGCGTTTGGAAACACCGATTTTAAGGTGGATGTAGAGGTGTATGGAAAACGCTATATCGTTTCCAACCTGAAACCAGAAGATATCAAGGTGACGCCGGTTCTGTCCAACGTCAGCTCTTCCGGCAAAAATGATGTGTCGCTGGTGGCTAAGCCCGCAGATAATAACGCTGAGTTTACGATTAACTCTCTTTCTCAAACAAAGGTGCAGGTTTATTTTGACACATATAAGGAAGTGTCCTATCCCTTGGAGCCGGATATCATTGCGGATAAGGTGATACCGGATGAGGGGTATATTCAGGAATCGACCTATTCTTCTGTCAGCAACGTGACGATTTCCGGCCCGACAACAGAGGTGAACAAGGTCAGCAAGGTGGTGGCGCGCGTCTCTCTCTCCGAGCCGCTTACCAGTACGACCACGCTGGAGGCAAAGATCACGCCGATTGGTGAATATGGCGGCGTGCCGCAGTATCTGGATATCAATCACGGTCAATCAAAAGTGACTCTGACGATCCGGGTATTAAAGCTAAAGGAGCTGCCGGTAACGGTATCTTATACCAACGAACCGTTGGCCTATGTCGCCAACCCCTTGCCCACGACCATTACGCCCTCCCGCGTTATGGTGGCGGCCGAGGAATCTGACATTGATGCGATGGAATCTTTTTCTGTCGGCACGATCGACTTCAGCGAGCTCGGCATGATCCGCCATACCTTTACCTTCTCCGCTTCTGCGATTAAGGAGGTAACCGTAGTTGATAAAAGCATTAAAAATTTCACTGTGGTGATCGATGCGCGAGATAAAACTTCAAAGCCCTATACGGTTTCTAAAAACAATATTACCATGCTCAATGAGCCGGATGAATTTCAGGTAACCGCCTTGGAGGATATCAAAGATGTTACGATTGTCGGCCCAAAAGCATCCATTGACGCCTTGAATGCAGATGGAATTTATGCAGAGGTTGATTTGAGCACGATTGAGCTCTCAGAGGGCCGTCGGGAAGTAACTGCCAGGGTATATGTCAGAAGCTTTAATGACTGCTGGGCATACAGTACCTATAAGGTGCCGATTCAGATCAAAGCAAAAACCGAGTGATGGATTTCCGAGCTGCTATTTTGAAAGGAGTTGAGCAGCAATTTTGAAAAAGCATATCTTGGCCTGTTTTGCTTTAGCATTTAGCTTGGTATTTCTATTCAGCGGCTGCTCGCTCCGTTTCACTGCTCTGCCAAACCTACTGCGTCCCCCAAAGCCAATAGGAGAATATAGTGGCCTTCAGGAAGCCTTTGAGTCGTATGTTGCCACATCCACGGGAAAAAACTTTTTATTAAAAACTCCGATTACCGGGGATTACCGTTCTTCCTTCATCATGTATGATGTGGATAACGACGGAGAAGAAGAAGCGTTTGTGTTTTATACGCCAAATAAGGAACAGTCTACTGTACGTGTGCATTTTATGGACAGTCAGAATGGACAATGGACTCTCCATAACGATTTTCCTGGTATAGGCAGCGATGTATATTCCGTAGCATTTGCAGATTTAAATGGGGACGGTGTGTCTGAGATGCTTGTCGGATGGAATTTATTCGACAGCAAAGAAAGCAAAATGCTTTCTGTCTACCAATATAGCAGCACAGAAAACGGGCCGGTGATCAATACGTTGGCCCGGGAGACTTTTTCCGCCATGCTTCCAGTTGATATTGACCGCGATGGCAGTGTGGAAATTTTTCTGTTGACTCCGGAAACAACGGGCACTGCTCACGCCGCCGTGGGGAAATTGTTAAAAATGGAGAACGGCTCTCTTGCCATGGTGAGCAAAGTGATGCTGGACCCCAAAACATTGAATTATGTGTCCATCAAGGAAGAGGATTTGGGCATTCAGGTTCCTCTCAAAATTTATATTGATGCAAATGCGGGCGCTTCTGGAATGATTACCGAAATTGTTTATTGGAATAGCCAGAGCCAAAAGCTGGTTGCTCCCCTTTACGATGAAAAGAAAGGGATTAATCCGGTCACCCGGCGCTATGAGCCGATCGCTTCGCGAGACATCAATAATGATGCGATTTTTGAAGTGCCGGTTCAGATCATACTGCCAGATAGCGGCTATGCAAGCCCAAACCTTCTTTCCAGTGATGCAATGGGCGCTGTGCAGACAGACCCGGCAGCAGAGGAACAAAAGCTTTATCTGACAAAATGGGTGCAGTTTCAAGAGTTCGAGCCGCAGACGGGCAAGGTGGTCGCTTATAGCTCCATTAATTATTCAGATGGCTATATGTTCTTTTATCCGGATCAATGGGTGGAAGATGAGAAAAGCCCTAAAATTACAATTATTAGCAATCTACAGGAACGGCGTTGGACTTTTTTTGCGATGAAAAACGGTAAAATAGGGGAGGAACTCTTCAACATTTGGACACTCCCGGCTGAACAATGGGAAAAAAGCCAAAACGCAGATTATACGTTGTTAAAGGAAAATGGCAGCGTCGTTTATGTGGCCCGTTTATCGGGTGCCGCTTCGCAATATGATATTGATTTTGATCAGTTAAAAACAAGCATTTCGATTATCGAGTAAAGTGTTTTAGGGCCATATGTTTTGTGCTTTTCGGGCATGAAATGCAGTGTGAAAACAGGCTTCGCACATCGAAATTTTGGCTGCGCCAAAGCCGCATAAATCTACGGTTAGACGCAAGAAAGGAATGGGCATAAGCAGGATGAAAACAGTTCTTGTAGCGGAAGATGAAGCGTCTATTCGCGATTTTATCGTCATCAATTTGCAGCGCAGCGGATATGAAGTATTAGAAGCAGGCGATGGGCTGGAGGCTCTGCACATCTATGATGGACGCAATGGCGAAGTTGATGTGGCCTTGTTGGATATCATGATGCCGCAGATGGATGGGTTGGAGCTCTGCAAACAGCTGCGTGCCCGCAGCCCGCGCTTGGGGATCATCATGTTGACGGCACGCACGCAGGAAATGGATAAGGTAACCGGCCTGTTGGTGGGTGCAGATGATTATGTAACAAAGCCTTTTTCACCATCCGAACTAATGGCGCGGGTTGATGCGATTTACCGCCGCGTTGAAATGAGCAAGGAAACCTCTGGCGCTAAGGAACAGGATGATACGGTGATCCTTGGGGAATTCGTTCTCAATCCGCGTAACCGGACGCTGACCAAAAGCGGCCATTTTATTGATTTAACGCAGGTGGAATTTCAGATCATGGAATGTTTTTTTCAGAATCCGGGCGCAGCGCTGGACCGGACGGATATCCTGAATCGTGTTTGGGGCAGTTCGTATTTTGGAGAAGAAAAAATCGTAGACGTCAATATCCGCCGCCTGCGTATGAAGATTGAGGATGAGCCATCGAATCCCAAGCATTTAGTAACAATCTGGGGCCTTGGGTATAAGTGGGTTGTTTAAGTCGCCGGTCAAATTTGATATCATAGAAAAAGGAGATGGGATGAATGCATTTCAGCGGCATTACAAGGCGCTGGGTAATCAATACGCTAGGCGTTATTTCTTCCCTGCTTCTTTTGGTTTCGATCATTGCCTCTATTGCAATCCATTTTTATTACTATGAATATGTTAAAATAGCGCTCAACTCCCATGTGAATGATACAGTCCCTACCTTTTTTAATTTGTATAACAATACGGACGAGCAGTTTGAAAATAGGGCGCGCGAGTTTGTAGAAAATTTTAAGGCAAAGGATAGCATGGAGGTCTGGGTGATTGATAAAAACGGAAATGTGATTACTTCTTCCAGTGGATTCCCAGTAGACGGCTCACCGGAAATGCCGGATTATCAGGAGGCTATAGCGGCTAAGACTGCCAGCGGCACTGCCCGTTGGATAGGCCGCCTTCCATCTGGGGAAAAGGTGATGACCTTAACACAGCTGCTGGGTGAAAACAGCGGGGCTGTCCGTTATCTAATTTCGCTGGAAGGGATTGATAACCAGGTTGCAACGTTTATTCTGATTATTTTCTTTATCTGTCTTTTGGCGATTGCTTTGGTGGCGATGTCCGGTTCTTTCTTCATTCAATCCATTGTCAAGCCTGTCATGCAGATCAATGCAGCGGCGCAGAAATTTGCGCATGGAGATTTCAGCAGCCGGATTGACAGCCACCATTACAACGATGAAATCAGTGAATTGGGAGAAACCATCAACTATATGGCCTCGGAGCTTAGCGAGGCCGACCGAGTGAAAAATGATTTTATATCAACCATTTCTCACGAATTGCGTACTCCGCTGACAGCGATCAAAGGCTGGGGGGAAACGCTGTTGCAGGTGGGGGATACTGATCCGACGCTGTTATCCAAAGGGATGCAGGTAATTATTGATGAATCCGGCCGCCTGACCGGGATTGTGGAAGAGCTTTTGGATTTTTCCCGCATGCAAAACGGTAAGCTCAGCATGCGTATGGAGAAAATCGACGTGTTGGCGGAGTTGGATGACGCTGTTTTTGTGTTTCGGGAGCGCGCACTGCGCGAGGGGATTGAACTGATCTACAATGTGCCCCATGTGCCTGCCCCGATGAATGGGGATGCGAATCGGATCAAACAAGTGTTTGTCAACATACTGGACAACGCTTTTAAATATACAGAGCAGGGCGGCAAAGTGATCGTTGTTGCCAATATTATGAACACAACGCTTGAAATCATGGTAGGCGACACTGGCTGCGGCATTCCGGAAGGAGATTTGCCGCACGTAACGGAAAAATTTTATCGCTCCAACGTTTCTGCCCGCGGCTCCGGGATCGGGCTTGCCGTGGTCGATGAGATTGTGAAGCTGCACCATGGCACTTTAAAAATTAACAGCGTAGTAGGCGAGGGAACGACGGTCTCCGTATTGTTTGCGATAGACCCGGTCGTCCTCCCTGATGAAAGGAGTTCACAGAATGAGTGATGGAAAAAACAAGAGCGTGCAGCATAAAACCTCCGTCGGAGGACAGGCCCTGATCGAGGGAATTATGATGCGAGGGCCGCGAGGAGCGGCGATGTCCGTCCGCCTGCCGGATGGTACGATCGATACAGAGTATAAGGATTATAAACAAATCAAGGATAAAGTGAAATTTTTAGGCTGGCCGATTCTCCGCGGGGTGGTCAATTTTATTGAATCCATGGTTTTCGGCTATAAATGCCTGATGGAGTCGGCCGAAAAATCCGGGTTAGAGACAGAAGATGTCAAGGAAGAGGAAATGTCCAAGCTGGATCGCTGGATTTCGGATCATTTCGGCCCGAAAATGATGGCTGTTATTTCGGCAGTCGCCATGGTGCTGGGGCTTGTGCTGGCATTTGCATTGTTTTTTTATCTCCCTTCTCTTATTTTTGACGGGCTCAACACGCTGGCAAAAGGTGGGCTGTTATCGTTCAAGGGCCTCATAGAAGGTGCTATGCGTATTTTGATCTTCATTGCCTATATTGCGCTGGTTTCGCAGATGAAAGATATTAAGCGTGTTTTCAGCTACCATGGCGCAGAGCATAAAACGATTTTCTGCTATGAGCACGGGGAAGAATTGACGGTTGAGAATGTGCGCAAACAAATCCGCTTCCATCCGCGCTGTGGTACAAGCTTTATTTTTGTGATATTGATTATCAGTATTCTGGTGGCTTCCCTGTTGATTCTGATTTTCCCTGAGCTTGGCAATCCGGAGAACCGGATTCTTTGGATGTGCATTAAAATCCTCACGCTGCCCGTGACCATGGGATTGGGCTATGAATTTATCCGCTATGCGGGACGGCACGAAAATTGGCTGACAAAAATTCTTTCGGCACCTGGCCTGTGGATGCAGCGTTTAACGACGAAGGAACCGGACGACGGCATGATTGAGGTTGGAATTGCCGCCTTCAAAGCTGTGATTACCGATAACCCGGAGGATGACGCAATTTGATGACCTACCAGTCGCTTTACCAGGAGGCAATGGAAACTCTCCGGGATTCTGGCAATCCGGATGCCGCTTTTGATGCGCGCTGCTTGATGGAGAAGGCCTTTGGATTCGACCGCACGGCGCTTTCCCTGCACAGAGATTGTGTGCCGGATGAAAACAAAGAGCATTACTTCAGGCGCTTATTGTGCCAAAGGGCAGAGGGGGAACCGCTTCAATATCTGATCGGGCTATGGAGCTTTTTGGATGAATCGTTTCAGATTGGCCCTGGTGTATTGATTCCTCGGCCGGAAACAGAGCTCCTTGCCCTGACTGCCCTCCAGCGGATGGAATCCCTGGAGCATCCGGTGGTGTTTGACCTTTGCGCGGGAAGCGGGTGCCTGGGGCTGAGCATTGCAAAGAGGCGGCCCGACGCCGAGGTGTTTTTGCTGGAAAAATCAGAGGCCGCATTTGCCTATTTACAGCGCAATGCAGATCATATTGCACCGGCTAATACCCATCTGCAATTGGGCGATTTGATGGGTGGCTTTCAGAGCTTTGACTTTCCCACGCCGCAGGTGATCGTTTCAAACCCGCCCTATATTCGATCCGCAGAAATAAGCGGCTTACAGCGGGAAGTGCGGCACGAACCGCGTATGGCCCTTGATGGCGGAGAGGATGGTTTGCTGTTTTACCGGGTGCTGGCAGAACGCTGGGTTCCCTCCTTAAGCGAGGGCGGCATGATCGCCGTGGAATGCGGCGAAGGGCAGGCGGATGAGATCAGTGCCATTTTCCAAAAGGAGGGTCTGCACACCTGTTCCTATTTGGATTATGGAGAAATTGATCGAATTGTAACGGGCGGAAGGCCCACCGGTGCAATTGGATGAAAATTTACATTTTATCTGTTGACGCGCATGCTGTTTTAGGATACTCTAAGTAAGAATCATTTCATTCTGAGGAGTTTGAATACATGATATTGAATTTTTTCCGAAGCGGCGACTGGACGAGCGCAATGATCGGAGTATGCGTTTCTATCTTTGTCGTATTTTGCACGCTTCCGATTCATGAATATGCGCACGCTTGGATGTCTACCAGGTTAGGAGATGACACGGCGCGGCTAAGCGGAAGGCTAACGCTCAATCCACTTGCACACATCGATCCCATCGGTGCGGTGATGATCCTGCTGATCGGGTTTGGATATGCAAAACCGGTGCCGGTCAATATGAGGAATTTTAAAAACCCAAAGCGCGATATGGCGCTTACCGCATTGGCGGGCCCTGTTTCCAATTTATTGATGGCTCTGCTTTTCATGATTATCTATAATATTTTTGGTCTCTTTTTATCGACGAGGAGCACCATTATTTCTGTTGCCCTTTTATTTTTCAAAATGGCGGCGATGATTAATGTGAACCTTGCGGTGTTTAACCTGCTGCCGATTCCTCCGCTGGATGGTTCCCGGATTTTGGGGCTTATTTTGCCGGATCGGCTCTATTATAAAATCATGCAATATGAGCGCATCATCATGCTCGTTGTGCTGGCGCTTCTCTTTTTCGGTGTGTTGAGCTGGCCGTTGAGTTTTTTAAGCAATCTTGTCATGAAAGGGCTTGCGTTTGTGGCTGGCCTGCCCTTTTTACCGTTCCATTGAGGGGGAGCGGCTGAATGGATAAAATATCGTATAAACTCCCCATTTTTGAAGGCCCGATGGATTTATTGCTTCATTTGATCAACAAGCATAAGCTGAATATCTATGATATCCCGATTCTGGAATTGGTCGAGCAGTATGTAGTTGCCGTTTGCCAGATGCAGGCGGATGAAAATTTAGAGGTTGCCAGTGAGTTTTTGGAAATGGCGGCACGCTTGGTTTATCTGAAAACGGTTTCCTTGCTGCCGGTTCACGAAGAGGCGGATCAGCTGAAAAAAGAGCTGACCGGGGAACTGCTGGAATATCGGGACTGCCAGCTCATGGCGCAGAAGCTGGCGGAGCATACTGATGGATTTGACCACTATACGCGCGAGCCGCAGGTTTTTGAAGTGGACCCTACCTACACTCGCCTGCATGAGCCGGATGAACTGTTGAGCGCTTATCTTTCTGCTGTTGGCAAGGGCAAACGCAGGCTTCCGCCACCAGTGGAATCTTTTACCGGGATTGTTTCCCATAAAATTGTGTCTGTTGGTTCCAAAGTCGCTTTCATCCTGCGCCGGTTAATTCGCGGGCAGAAACAACGGCTGGAGTCTTTTTTTGAAATTGCGCCCTCCCGTTCCGATATGGTGGCCACCTTTCTTGCCATGCTGGAGCTGATGAAAGCGAGGCGGATCCGCGTGGATGGAGACGGCGAAGCTGCTCAGGTGCTTTTGCTGCGCCGTTCGGACAAATTGTCCCATTCTTTCAGCGAAGGGGAGGCGGATCATTTTTGAATGCCAAACAAATTCAGGCTGCTGTGGAAGCCGTTCTTTTTGCGGCGGGTGAACCGTTGGAATTATCCCGTTTGGCACAGGCGCTGGAGGTCAACGAGGGCCTGATGGAGCAGATTTTAAAAAACCTGGAGGCTCAGCTGGATGAGCGTGGGAGCGGCTTGTGTTTGCTCCGTTTGGGCAACCGGTATCAGCTTTGCACCCGCACGGAATTCGCTCAGAGTGTCCGCCAAGCATTGGAAATCAAGCGCAACGCTCCCTTATCCCAGGCCGCGTTTGAGGTGCTGGCGGTGGTTGCCTATAATCAGCCGGTCACCAAATCCTTTGTGGAACAGGTGCGGGGGGTAGATTGCTCCGGCGTTGTCAATACGCTGTGCCAAAAGGGTCTTTTAGAAGAAAAAGGACGATTGGAGCTTCCAGGAAGACCGCTTCTCTATGGCACAACGGTAGAGTTCTTGCGCTGCTTCAGCTTTTCCTCGCTGGAAGATTTACCGCCCTTGCCCGGTGAACCATCTTCAGAGAAAATCCCCAGAGAGGAAAGCGGAGCGGCGGATTCAGAGGAATATGCGCTTTTACCAGCGCAAGAAGGGGAGATGAGCATTTGATTGTTCTCTACATATTGCTGGCAATCATTGCGCTGATCGTGCTGGCCTTCAGCTTTCGGCTGACGTTACAGCTTGATTATCATGAGATGGTCGAGTTGGAAGTGCGTTACTTATTCTTTCGATTCAAGCTCCTCCCATGGGAAAAGAAAGAGAAGGCGCCCAAGGAGGAGAAACCGGTAGAACAGAAACCACCGGAAGAAAAAAAAGCGAAGGAAAAGCCAGCAAAGCCCAATCCACTCAAAGCCTTTTGGCAAAATGAGGGTATAGACGGCGTGATTGCGTTGCTCAAGGAAATGGCCAGGATCGTATCCGGCATGTTTCGGAGTGTTTTTAAGCATGTGTTTATTGACAAGCTGTTCCTTCAAATGTATATTGGTTCTGGGGATGCAGCACAGACCGCGAATGATTATGGAAAAGTCTGTGCTGAGGTTTTTCCTGCGCTGGGGGCAATTTGTTCCGTTATGAAGGTCCGGAAGTACGATGTGGATCTTTCCCCTGATTTCTTGGCAAATCAAAATGAAACGGAGCTGCACACAGTCATCACCCTTCGCCCGATTTTCGTCACGAATGCGGCGGTTGTGATGGCCGTTCGGCTTCTATTTAAGGTTGTTTTCAAAGTGCTTTTTTCCAAACCAGATAAAAGCAATGAAAATAGAATTGAAACTAAACAAGGTGGTGCTTCTTTATGAAAGAACAGTCTGCATCCGGGATCCTGGGCACGACAATTGAAAAAATCCGCGACCTGGTGGATGTTAGCACAATCATTGGCGACCCGATGTATCTGGAAGGCGGAATGACGATCATTCCGGTATCCAAGGTAACCTATGGCTTTGCTTCGGGCGGTTCCGATTTTCCCTCCAAAACCAACGCACAGCTTTTTGGCGGCGGCGGCGGCGCTGGTGTAACGATCACACCGGTCGCTTTCCTGATCGTCAGTGACGGCGAAGTGACCCTGAAACATATTACGGCTTATGACAACGCGGCTGAGCGCGTGGTAAATCTAGTGCCTGAGATGTTTGATAAAGTTACGAGCGTCGTCAATAAGACCATCAAAAAGAAGGAAGCACAGCAGGCAGAGGCGGGGCAAGCCACCGATGCAGCTGACGTAACAACCATAGAAGACGTAAAATAAACCCTCTGAACGCCTTTTTTAGCAATTGAATTGATTTTTTTGCCACCGCCTGCATACGTATAAACAATGGCAGGTGGTGGCTTTGTTAAATAAACGAAAAAAAGAAATCGGATTCCATAAATACCTGATTCCGCTTTTGCTGTGCGGTGCTTTTTTATTTTTCTGCGGAGCTCGGGCTCAGGCTCAGGAACCGCCTTCTGTATCAGCGCAGTCGGCGGCATTGCTCGTCGCTGATACGGGAGAATTTTTATTTGAAAAAAATGCCCAACAGCAGCGCGGAATGGCGAGCACAACAAAAATTATGACCTCGCTTCTGGCCGTTGAGGAGGGTGCGCCAAATCGTGTAATTACGGCAACGGAGGCTATGGTTCGAGTCGAGGGCACCTCCATTGGCCTGCAAGCGGGGGATAAGATAACGCTCCGCAACCTGATTTATGGCATGCTGCTGGAATCCGGTAATGATGCCGCCAATGCAACGGCAATTGCACTGGCAGGCTCCGCCGATCAATTTGCAGAGCGGATGAATGCGCGCGCAAAAGAGATTGGCATGTCCAACACACACTTTGTTACGCCGTCTGGATTGGATCACGAGGATCATTATTCCTGTGCGCACGATATGGCGCTTTTGGGAGCGGAAGCGATTCAAAACCCGGAATTTGCCGCGGTTTGCTCGACCAGGAGCATCCGTGTCGCGTATGGTAATCCCGAGTATCTGCGCACACTCAGCAACCATAACCGTTTATTATCCGCCTATCCCGGGTGTATTGGAGTCAAAACAGGCTTCACGAAAAAGAGCGGACGATGCCTGGTTTCCGCAGCGCGGCGGGATGGCGTGACTTTGGTTGCCGTTACGCTCAATGCCCCAAATGATTGGGATGACCACAAGAAATTGTTTGACTACGGATTTTCTGTGGTGGAAAACCTTAAGCTGGACGATGGCCTTTCCGGTATCCAGCTCAAGGTGGTCGGAGGAACGAGCAAATCTGTGCCGGTTGAATGCGCGATTACGCCCAGCATTGCCGCTTCCGATCTGCCTTCCGATATCCGCCGGGAGATCCGGCTGGAGCCTTTTGTTTACGCGCCGGTGGAACGGGGCAGAATCGTAGGGGAGGCGCGATACTATCGTGGCGATCAGCTGCTGACGTGTGTCCCTCTGGAAACGGCGCAGGCGGTAAAAAATATCGATCCGCCCAAGCAAATGGAGGAACCGGCCAAAGAGAAAAAAGGATTATGGAACCAAATCAAGAAATGGTTTTCGGCCCATTTAAGGAGAGAACAAAAAAATGACTGATGAAAAAATCAGGCTGCAAAAATATTTATCAGAATGCGGGATTGCCTCGCGCCGTAAAAGCGAAGCACTGATTGCAGAAGGGCGTGTAAAAATCAACGGTGCCAGAGCCCAGATCGGGGATAAAATTGACCCCAAACGGGATACTGTTTCCGTCAATGGGCGAAAGGTTGCGAAGGAACAGTCGCTTTGCTATATCATGCTGCATAAGCCGCGCGGATTTATCACGACCATGAGCGATGAGATGAACCGCAAATGCGTCGCGGAGCTTGTACAGGATTGCGGGATGCGGGTGTATCCTGTGGGGCGGTTGGATCGGGAATCGGAAGGCCTTCTGCTCATGACGAATGACGGCGCCTTTGCAAACGCCATGATGCACCCCAAGCGTCATGTTCCCAAAACGTACCGTGTAACCATACGGCCAAGCATCACGGAGGAACAAATGACCCAAATGACCACAGGGCTCATGCTGGACGGCCGCATGACTGCACCGGCCGATGTGCATATTATCACAAAGGAAGAGGGCCGGGTGGTGCTCGAAATCGTCCTCTACGAGGGGCGAAACCGGCAGATTCGAAAGATGTGCGAGCAGCTCGGCCTGGAGGTTGCAAGGCTGAAGCGGACGGCTGTGGGACCTGTAAAGCTCGGTATGCTGCCGCAGGGCAAATGGCGCGAACTAACGCCGGAAGAAGTGAACCGGCTCATGAATGCAGCAAAGATGAATGCAAGTGATAAAAAGTAAATAACAATTGAAAACCGTCTGATACAAAAAAGTATCAGACGGTTTAAGGCTGATGTGATACAATAAAGCGAAAGAACCATCTAGGGAAAGGAGGAAGATTTGAGCGGGAGCCACCCCAAACGGAAGTGAAACAATTATACAAAATAAATATTTTGTATAATTTAGGGGAGCAAAAAATAACAGAATCCCGCTTAAATCAAACATGATGCCTTCCATTGACTATTCTGAGCTGCCGTCTGTTTTAACGGACTTTCTTCGCTATCTTGACGTGATTAAAAACAAATCTCCATTAACCGTACAGGAATATGCGACAGATCTTCGTACCTTCCTGCGTTTTCTCAAGCAATCACGCGGCCTTGTATCTGCTTCTGTTGATTTTGATGAAATCAATATTTCAGATATTGACATTGCATTCCTGCGCACAGTGTCCCTCAGCGATGCATATGCGTTTTTGTCCTATTGCAAACAGGAACGTCATAACAATGCGACCACCCGTTCGCGTAAGGTTTCTAGCATCCGTGGCTTTTTTAAATACTTAACGGTTCAAAGGAAAATACTGGATGAAAATCCCATGCAGGAACTGGATACGCCAAAACAGAAAAAAGCGCTTCCCAAATATTTAACGCTTGACCAGAGCATCAGTCTTTTGGAGCATATTGATGGTAAAAACAAAGAACGTGATTATTGTATGGTCACCTTTTTTCTCAATTGTGGGATGCGTCTTTCTGAACTGGTTGGTCTGAATCTTTCTGATATCCATGATAATGAGATTATCCATGTAACCGGCAAGGGCGATAAAGAGCGCATTCTCTATCTCAACCAAGCCTGTCAGGATGCATTGGCAGAATATTTAAAGGTGCGACCTGTAGACGGCGTGAAGGATAAGAACGCGCTCTTTCTCAGCAACCGGATGCAGCGGATCAGCCCCAAAACGGTCCAGCATGTTGTTTATACATTTTTAGAAAAAGCAGGGCTTTCCGGCCAGGGCCTATCGGTGCATAAGCTGCGCCACACGGCCGCAACGCTGATGTATCAACACGGGAAAGTTGATGTTTTGGTGCTCAAAGAAATTTTAGGTCATGAAAATCTGGGTACAACAGAAATTTATACGCATATTATGGATGATCAAATCAAATCAGCCGCTGAAGCGAATCCTTTGCATCGACAAAAAGCGAAAAAAACAGTTCAAAAATGAAAAAAGCCGGAGAACGCTTTTGCAAACAACGCATCTGCCAAAGCGGCACAAGCCAGCAATATGAGTAAAATTCCGAAACGTGCGCAATAAAGGCGAAAGTTATGGTAGCTATCCAGCGTTTTATTGCCGTTCATCACTGCAAAAACATCCAGCGACATGGTGATCCCCTCCCGACAGCCAATCAATAGCGTAGCAGTAGACAAAATTGCTCCAGGCAACAGGATCAGCATGCAATAACCAACTCCCGCGAGCGCTTTGGTGCTGTATAGGTAGCCGAATACGGCGCCTAAGCCGAGCCCACGAAGGAAGGGTGCCAGTGCAAGAAACGGAAAGCCCATCGCGCAAAGCCCTGCAATAAAAGCGACTGCGAGATAAATCAAATTTGAAAACAGGGAGTTGCACATGGTTGAAAATAAGGATTGCGAATTACGAATCGTGCTGTATTCCTGTAAAAGCTGTAAGAGTTGCTCCAGCCATTCGTGGTTGGCGCTGTATTTTACGGATGCCGCCCCAAACGCCATTCCAGCCGCAAAAAGCGCTGTTAAAAGAATCAATTTCCAACTGGAAGCGATGCGCTCTACCAGTATCCCGTTTGGAAGGGGCCGCCTTTCATGCGGCCTGATCCGCCTTGTCCTCATTTTGCTTCCTCCTTTTTACACGTATCCCTATAAGGTATGGCGTTCAGAAGGAAATTAGAACTGATACGGATCTGTTCAAAGTAAAAATCCTCTGCTTCTTGAGATAAGAGAAGCAGAGGATTTTGGGGGATTCTTTTATTGATCTCATTCTTCCTGCTGTGCAAGCGCGGCTTTCATCATAATCGCGCATTCCAACCGTTTTTGCTCAAGCGCGCAGGAGAGCTTATGGGGTTTGAGAATTGCTCCGGCATATTGAAGATTATTGGCATTGCAACCGCCACTGCAATAGAATTTTGCCCAGCAGGTGCGGCATTCCGGCTTTTCATACACGTTGGTTTTGGAAAAAAGCTGCTTTTTTTCCTGATCCAGTGAGCCGTCCAAGACGCTTCCCATCTTCCACTCATCCATCCCAACAAACTGATGGCAAGGATAAATATCACCCTCCGGCGTGACGGCAACATATTCATTGCCGCAGCTGCATCCACGCAGCCGTTTGATCGCGCAGGGGCCCTGATCAAGATCCAGCATAAAGTGGAAAAAGTTGAACGCGTCCCCTCCCCTTTTTCTGTGGATAATTTCTTTTGCGAGATTTTCATATTCCTCACAAATGCGAGGAAGATCCTCTTCCGTCAGGGCAACAGGCAAAAGCGCCGGATCTGCTACCACAGGCTCGATTGAAATCTGATCGAATCCTAACTCCCGCATATGGATAACGTCTTTTGTAAAGTCCAAATTTTCTTTCGTGAACGTACCACGGACATAGTATTGGTCAAATTTCCCGTTGCGGCGTTTTTCCACGAGCCGCTGGTATTTTGGCACAATTGCATCATAGCTGCCGCTGCCGTCTACGCGGAAACGCAGCGAGTCATTAATCTCCTTGCGCCCATCAATCGAGAGAACCACATTAGACATTTCACGGTTGATGTAGTCGATTTTGTCATCTGTCAGGAGCAGGCCGTTGGTGGTGATCGTGAATCGGAAATTCTTGTGGTGCTCCTTTTCGATCGAGCGTGCATACGCTACCACTTGTTTAACAACCTCAAAATTCATCAACGGCTCGCCGCCGAAGAAATCCAGCTCCAAATTATGGCGATTTGCCGAGTGCTCGATCAAAAAGTCAATCGCCGCCTTGCCCACTTCAAAGGGCATCAGCTTGCGGCCATGGCCAAAATCGCCCTGTGCGGCAAAGCAATAGCTGCACCGCAGGTTACAGTCATGAGCAATGTTCAGGCACATGGATTTTACGGGCGCGGGGCCCATCTGCGCCGCAAAGGGCGCATAATCATCAGCGGAAAACAAAAATCCATTTTGGTAGAGGGTGTAAAGCTCTGCATAGGCCTCTTGAATTTCCGCATCGCTGTATGTACCGCGTAACCGCCCGGCAATTTCCTGTGGGCAATCGGCCGACAAAGGCGCTTCCAGCCCATCGAGCAGCTCATAGGAAAGCCGGTCTACTACATGGACTGCCCCGCTGTTGACATCGAGCACAATATAAAAACCGTTGAGATAAAATTTATGAATCATTCCTGGATTATCCTTTCCGCACCGCTCTGTATCAGCATTTTACGGCATGAAAAATTAAGGGACAGTCCCCTGCCCCTTAATTTGAAGCCGATTTGATTGGAGTACTTATTTCTCGCACTTCTGGTTGGCAACCGTGCAGGATGTTTTGCAGGCGGACTGGCAGGACGCCTGACATTCGCCGCAACCGCCTTTGGCAGCGCTCTTCTTCAAATTCGCCTGATTTAACGTTACGATATGTTTCATCACAATATCCTCCTACTGATCTGATGATGCTAAAATTATAGCACACTTATCTCTGCTTTTCAATCTATAATATTGGGAAAATTTAGCCTGTATTGGGTGCCGTAAACCGGTTATCCTATTGGCAGCGGAACAGGATATAAAGGAATGCGTTTGCTGTCCTTCTCCGCAAGCCGTTTATGCGGGGAAGCCCAGCATAAACGGTGTTTTTTTGTGATGGAAACGCTGCGGCGAAGCTTAAAGATACTTAAACAAATAGATTTGCGGCATGTCGTTTTTCCCGTTTACACAAGGGTGGCAGCCAACGGGCGTAAAGCCATAACGAATATAAAACAACAAAGCCCGTCTGTCATCCGGATCGTCGGGCGTATCGGTATACAGACACTCTGCCCCGCGGTTGCGTAGATACTCCTCCGCTTCTTTGCAAAGCATAGTTCCATAGCCTTTGCTTCTGTATTTCTCCTTTACCTCGAACATGGCAATCGTCGCCTTTTTTCCAAAACAATCCACATTTTCAAGGCCTAGATCATGCAGCAGGTAGATGAAGCCAATCGGTTCATCCTCGTCAGAATAAAGGCAAAGTGCCTGCCCGCCGCAGAGATAAAGCGATTTTATATAATTTTTCAGCCACTTCACATGCTGCGGATTCTTTTCATCATAGTGATCACCGCACTGTACTTCAGAAATCTCAAATAAAAAGGTGCTATAAAACATATCTTCCTCTAAAAATCGAAATTTCATTCCTACTTCCCTTTCCTTAACTTTGGAATGCTTTTTATTGGTTTTGCTTGTTTTGAAACAGAATATGTAAATTATTATAGAATAATCTAACGAAAAATCAACTGATAAACTGAATATAATTTTATTTATTCATAAACAAGTCACAGAATTATGTTATGATTATAAACAGAATTTTATGGATACCACCAAGGAGGCAATTATGAGCTGGCAAGAAGAACTGAAAAATAACGTAACAACAATTGAGGAGCTTGCAAAATATATTCCTTTCGAAAGCTCTGAGATTGAAAAATTAGAGTCCATTGTCAAAGACTTCCCGATGTCCATCCCCCGTTATTATCTTTCCCTGATCGATCCAAACGATCCGAATGACCCCATTCGCAAAATGAGCCTTCCGGCGTTGGAAGAGCTCGATGATGCGGGCATGTGGGATACCAGCGGCGAAGCGAGCAACACCAAAACAGAGGGCCTACAACATAAATATAGGCAAACTTCCCTGATCCTTTCCACCAGCAAATGCGCGATGTACTGCCGCCACTGCTTCCGCAAACGTTTGGTCGGTACCTCCGATGAGGAAGTGGCAAAGACGTTTGCCCCGATCCTCGCTTATATCAAGGTGCATCCGGAGATCAACAATGTATTGATTTCCGGCGGGGATTCCTTCTTGAATAATAATCAGGTCATTGCTTACTATCTGAAAGAACTCTCTGTGGTGGATCACCTTGATTTTATCCGCTTTGGCACGCGAATTCCGGTAACCCTCCCCTCCCGCATCACGGAAGACCCGGAGCTGTTGGAAATCCTACAGGAGTATGGGCAGAAAAAGACGATCTATGTTACAACACAGTTTAACCATGCAAAGGAGTTGACGCCGAAGGCGATCGCTTCGATTGATGCGCTTTTGAAAGCTGGCGTCATTGTCAATAACCAAACAGTCCTTTTGCGCGGTATCAACGACGATCCGGATACGCTTGCAGATCTCTTTAATTCCCTGATCCGCAATCGCGTGATTCCCTATTACATCTTCCAATGCAGGCCGGTAACCCATGTGAAAACGCAGTTTCAGGTGCCGCTTGCAGAGGGCGTTCAAATCGTGGACCAGGCAAAAGCAAAGTGTAATGGCTTTAGCAAGCGCATCCGCTATGCGATGTCCCACGAAACCGGCAAGATTGAAATCCTCGGCATGCTGAATGACAAAGAGATGCTCTTTAAATACCATCAGGCAAAGGATCCCAAAAACAACAGCCGCATCTTTACCGTTGCTTTGGAGAATGGTCAGGCCTGGCTTTAAAAGAAAAACTTTATGCAACTTACGCTGTGGGTATTGCAAAATGCAATACCCACTTTTAAAATAAGACAAAACGCACCGAAGAGACGATTCATCCGCTTCGGTGCGTTCTTTTTGGGCTATTCAGCTTTTAATACTGCAATCGTCACGGAATCAGAGCCAATCTCGATCTCTTTTGTCAGGTCAGCCTGTGCCATAGGGACGAACATCAGTTCATCAGCAAGTAGCTCCGCCGCAATATGAGATTGCTGTGCAGCCAAAGCCTCCGAAAGGAAGGCGCTGCCTGTTACAATCGCCGCCTTGATGTGCTGCTCCACCTGATAACCTGCCTCCTTGCGCAGAAGCTGGCACTGGCGGATGATATCGCGCACGGCGCCTTCTGCACGCAAAGCATCGGTCAAAACGGTGTCGAGGGCAATCACCACGCCCTCCCCGCATTCGGCGGAAACGATCCCTGCCTTGGTTTTCGACTGGCGGACAAAGAGCGCTGCATCAAATGTGCCTTCCCAGCCCGGCACAGCGATTTGCTCATCCGCATCGAAGGCCTTCACCATGACCTGCATCTCCTCAGCAGAGAGCGCCTCAAGGGATTGTTTCATTTTATTGACATTTTGCTTGAGCACCGCGCCGGCAGCCTTGAAATTGACGCCTAGATAAGCGTCCTCCAACAGGTTGAAATCCTGGATATACACGATTTCTTTCACGTTGAGTTCATCCAGCACATTCTTTTCGAATACGCGGATTTGATTGGCAACAGCCTCCTCGCAGCAAATATAGAGCTTTTGAAGCGGTTGGCGCACCTTGAGCTGCTGTTCATTGCGCAGGCGCATGGCTGTGGCAATCACTGCGCGGGCGCGCTCTGTCTGCTCGATTACGCCGTCATCTGCAATCCCTTCCAGTGGCTGCGGCCAATCGCTCAAATGCACGCTGATGGGAGTGTTCGGCATCACTTTACGGGTCAGCTCCTGCCAGATATGCTCTGTCATAAACGGGATGATTGGGGACATCACCTGTACGCAGGTATTCAGTGCGTAAAAGAGCGTCCAATAGGCCACCATTTTATCATCCGCGTCCTCTGTTTTCCAGAAACGGCGGCGGTTGGTGCGGATATACCAGTTGGAGATATCGTCTACAAACACTTCAAAATCCTTCACGAGCAGGTAGGTCTTATAATCATCCATGACCTCTGTCGCCCGCTTGATAAAGGCGTTGGTGCGCAGCACCAGCCAGCGGTCCGTCGGCGTAAGTTTGCTGAAATCAGGTTGATAGCCCTCTAAAACAGGCTTGTCAATCTGTGCATAGGTGTTGAAGAAGGTGAAAATATTCCAGAAGGATAACAGCTTGCGGCGCGCCTCGTCGCCCAGATTGTAGCCAAAGCGAACATCGTTCGCCACCGGCGCACCCGCATACATATAGCGGATCGTATCCGCGCCGATCTTCTCCGCGGCCTCGTCAAATTTAATCATGAATCCGGTTTTGGAGAACTTGGAGCCATCCTCTGAAACCACGGTATTATAAGAAAGCACGCGGTCATACGGCGCGCGATCCTCTAAAACAACGCTCATAAAGAGCATGGAATAGAACCACAGGCGCACCTGCTCGCGCATCTCCGTAATCCATTCTGCCGGGTAGTTTTTGCGCCATGCCTCTTTGTCGTCAAAATAGCCGAGCGTGGAGAACGGGACAATGCCTGCATCCAGCCACACGTCGCCGATTTCACTGATGCGGGAAACCTCATGGCCGCATTCCGGGCATTTGATTTTGATCTCGTCAATCCACGGTCGATGCATCTCCGGCAGCGCGTCCACTTTTGCCGGGTCGGTGCTCAGCTTCTTCAATTCCTCCTTGGAGCCGACCACGGTCAGATGGCCGCAATGCTCACAGGGGTAGAATGGCAGCGGCATTCCATAATACCGCTTACGGGAAATATTCCAGTCGCCCATATTATTGAGCCAGTCCTGCATTCTCTTTCCATTGGATGCGGGCTCCCATTTGACCTTTTCGGCAGCGGCGATCAGGCGGGGCTTGAGCTCTTCCGTGCGGATGTACCAGGCGGGCACCAGGCGGAAAATCACCTCAGATTTGCACCGCCAGCAAACCGGGTAGCTGTGCTCATATTCCATCACTTTATAAAGCTTACCGGCTTCCTCCAGCTTTTGGAACACCTCATCTGCAATATCATGGCTGTTTTTGCCTGTCATCCAGCCGAATTTGTCGAGGAATAGCCCCGTGTCGTCTACCGGCATGATCTGTGCAAGGCCGAGCCGGAGGCCAAGCTCATAGTCTTCTACGCCGCACCCGGGCGCAATGTGGACGATACCAGTGCCTTCGTCTGCCGCAACATCCTCCCATGCGACGATGGAATGATCGACCCCCTGCTGCGCCTCGAACTCCGGGAAGCAGGTTTCAAACTTCAGGCCGACCAGTTCATCGCCCTTGAATGCGCGCAAAACTTCCACTTTGTCGTCGCCCAGATATTTGATCGCATTTTTTGCCAGCACGATCGGCTGATCGTCGCTTTTCACTTTCACTTCCACATAATCGATCTCCGGATTGACGGCGAGGGAAACATTGGCGGAAAGGGTCCACGGTGTTGTCGTCCAGGCAAGCATCTTGAAATCGCGATCGACGACCGGCAGCTTGAAGAAAACGGACTTATGCTTCATCATCTTATAAGAGCCGGTCATTTCATGCTCAGAGAGTGAAGTGCCGCACCGCGGGCACCACGGCATGGGCTTATATTCGCGCTCAATCCAGCCGTGCTCGTGGCAGGTTCTTAAAAAATGCCAGATACCGCCAATGTTTTTATCCGTATGCGTGAAGTAGGAGTTTTCCCAATCCATCCATTGGCCCAATCGTTTGGATTGCTCCGTGATAATGCCGGAAAACCGCTGAACACGCTCCACGCACTTGCGCGTGAACTTGTCCATCCCGTAAGCTTCAATGTCTTTTTTCGTCTGGAAGCCGAGCTCTTTTTCCACTTCCACCTCAACCCACAGCCCTTGTGCGTCGAAACCGTTTTGATAGCGGCAATCATAGCCTTGCATGCCTTTATAGCGGATGAACGTATCCTTCAGCGTCCGGCCCCAGGCATGATGGATCCCCATAGGATTATTCGCAGTAATCGGCCCGTCAAGAAAACGGAACATTTCATGCCCATGGTTTTTTTCACGCAGCTTGTTGAAGCAATCATTCTCCTCCCAAAACCGCATGACGCTGTGCTCCAGATCAACGAAGCTGTTTTTTTCTGACTCTGCCAATGTAAGCCCTCCAGTATAGTGAAAATACGATTGCAAATGCAACAAAGTATAAACAATATAATTATACACATGCAAAATGCACATTGCAAGTGCTCCGGCAAGCCGTTCCCTGATTTTATTGCTTTTTTCGGGTACTGGCAGGCGTGGAATGCTGCCTGGATTGCAGGGTATGGATTTGAACGGATACTTGTAGGGAATGGAAATGCGCTCCAATTTTATGAATTTATCATAAATCTTTCTTATTTTATTTGACCTGTTTCCTTTGATATGCTAGGATGAGGTCACCGATGAAATGGGAGGAGGTGCAGCAGCAAGGCAGCTTTGTTTTTGACACAACATTCAAATTCTTGTGAATAGAAAGATACAGGAGGAAGAACCTTGCGAAAAACAAACAAACTGCTTGCGGCCGCACTTGCAATACTCCTTGTGTTCTCTACCATGTCCCTTTCGCTGACGGCGTTTGCACAGGGGGATTCCCTTGCAGAGCGTATCGCAGCATACAGCGGCGACCTGTCCGACGAGGCGGGCGCGGCGCTTGCCAAGGACTACAAATCGGCAAGCGATGCGGAAAAGGATGCCGTGGGCGCAGAAAACGTATTAAAGATGCACCAGCTGGCGCGGGCGCGCGTGCAGGCGACGGGTGGATGGTTTCCCAATTACCCAGTCAATATTCCGAAATTGATTGGCAGCCCCACGGAGCTGCAGCAGCATGCCGCAGCGCTTTATCAACAGATCATGGGCGCCAGTGCAGTGGAGGGCATCAAGCTGACTCCCTCTACCGACTTTACGCAGGCGGCGGCTAAAGCCGCGCTGGAAGCGCTTAACGTTTCTTATGAGACAGCGGAAGAAATTGTACGCGACTATCTCAGCATTTTGGATCAAAAGGGAGAATATTGGGATGCCAATCAAAATTTTGTCGCGTTGAATCAGCTGGCAGTGCTGAACCTGACGGCGGATCTGCAACAAAATCCCTTCCGTGCCCAAAATACAGGAGAAACCCAGGAGCAATATGAAGCGGTGAAAGCAGCAGACGCAGCCGGTCGCTACTGGAGCACGCTTTCTGCGATGTTATTCAGTAAGGAGCAGAAGCAGGCGCTTTCCACTGCGCAGGACATACTCACCGCCTATCAGCGCTTTTTACAGGGCGAGGGCGGCATTGATGCCGTGAAAGCATCCCTTTCCGCTTATGACGGCCTGAATGCGCTCCAGCAGAAGCTGCTTGCTGATTTGAGCTATCCGGTGGCAGTGCTGAAGGGGGAAGCGCATCCCTTCTCTAAGGCCTTGCAGCTGATCCGCGGCGAGGCGATGCAAACGCAGTCCCCCGGTATTCGGCCTGTCGAAAAGCCCCATGTAACCGGATCAATTGCCTATCCGGCAGGGATCACCAAGCAACAGGCGCAGCAGGCGCTCGGCGCGAGCGATGCATTTTTAAACGATGCGTTGAAAATGCTGGTGCCTGCAATTCAGGAAGCGGGCGGCCTGCAGCCGTTTGCGAAAAACCAACTTGCAACCAACTTGATGACAGGCCAAGCGCTCGCTGCGGTTTATACGCAATTAGATTCCCTCATTAACAGCGCGATTTCTGGCCTGCCGGGATTTGTACAAACGCTTGTAAAGCAGCTAATTGGGAACGCGCTACTTCCCGTGGGAGCCGCAGAGCAGCTGACAGAGGAAAAATACGCACAGGCGAAGGCAGCACTTTCCGCAGACGGCCTTACCTGGCAGAATGCGGACCTTTCCAAAGTCGACTGGGGCTTCTCTAATGGGGACATGGAAGGCTTCCTCGATGCGCTGATCGCCGGGCTACGGCCTGTAACAGAGCTGATTTTCGGCACGCAGCTGCTGAGCCTTGTCGGCGTAGACATCGCGTTTGAAAACAAAACGGATAAAGACGGAAACTTCCAATACGGATTGTATGAAAAATTATTCATCCCCATCTATGATGCGCTTGGTATCACCAATGCGCCGACCAGTTCGGCATACACGGCGCAAACGAAGCAGGAAACAGACGCGTCGGGGCATTATGACGCTTACCTGAAGCTCGCCTTTTCCCCCCTGCTGCCGCTGATCGACCGTCTGCTGGAAAACCCGATTGATACCCTTACCGAAAGGCTTCCACATCTGGTGTATGAATCCGGAGAGGTATTTGAAGCCGTCCGCGAGGCTGCTAAATCCATCGGCTTTGGGCTGGAAGATCTGGTGGCCCCCTACCTGAGCTTGGATAGCATCTTCGGGCTTGCGGCGGATGCCGTAAAAAACCTGAATATCAATGGCCAGGCTGTTTCACTTACACTGCCAGAGCCTGATTGGGATACCATCGCTTCCCTCGGGAGCCTGGTGGCCGTTCCCACAGCAGGCGCCGGCTATGCGCAAAAATATGCCGTAAAGGCCGATCAGCCTGCCGTGTTTGTCACACTGCTTCGCTATGTGGAGCAGGTGCTCTCCCAAAATCGGGCTGAGATCGAGCGGTTGATCGGCACGATGGAAGGCGGCGAGGAGTTGCTCCCGATCATCCAAGAGGTTCTCGGCGCCCTGAGTGAAAAGGATGCGCTGACCACGCTCGTCATCGAGCTGCTTGCGCCTCAGGAGACGGATCCCTCTGATCCGGATCACGGAGAGGAGCCCGATGAGGATGACGATTTCTTCCCAGAGGAGAATGAAACCAACAACGGTAACACCTCCATAGACGATATGGATGAAACGGAAAACCCCGGTACGGGAGGCACTGCCTTCCCGGCGGCCCTTTTGGCAATTGCCGCGGGCGCAGGCGTTATTCTAATCCTCAGCGGAAAGAAACGCTCCGGGAAACACTAAAACCTGCAATCAATATAAAACGATCCCTTTGCCCTCCTGGATTGACCAGCTGGGCAAAGGGATTTTTTCGCTAGAATCCTTTACTTTTCACGCGGCGTGACAGCTACCCAGATTTCACTGTGATAATCTGGATCGCCCATATTGCCGTCTGAATAAAGTTCCAGGTCATAGTTCCCCAGTGGCTCATATTCTGAGGTCGAAAAGAATTCAGCGAAGATACGGTGCCAAAGCTGCTGGATTGCATTCGGCATGGTGCCTGTGGCGTCAAAGACTCCGCGCCGATCAAAGAGGGGAAGTTCTCCTTTTGGCGGCTATCCTCCATACAAAGGCCCACGATATTGCTGCCGATCGTTCCATGCTCTTCCCTGTGCTCACACAGCCATTGGATCGTGCCATCCCGGTGGCAGCGCTCCCAAAAAGCCGGGATCTCCTCCCGATTTTTTTCATCCTCCTCACTGCACCGCGTGCCCTTGGCGACAATCCGGAAGGAATCCTTGTTTGCAATTCTGTACTGCATACGTTCTCCGCCTTTCATCGATATTTAAATGGACAGGCGTGCAAAGGAAGTGAGCGGAGCCAGAGTTAAACGGGCGGCAGATGGCGTGATCCCATGGAACCGTGTGAAGGCGCGCGTAAAGCTCTCCGGCGTTTCATAGCCGTATTTCAGCGCAAGGTCGATCACCTTCTGATCCGTCGCCAGAAGCTCCGAGCCCGCCAGTGTCAGGCGGCGATTACGGATATATTCACCTACCGTATAGCCGCATAGGATCGAGAAAACACGCTGAAAATAAAACGGAGATACATATGCTTCGCGCGCCACGTCCTCATAAGAAATCTGTTCTGTCAAATGCGCTTCAATATAATCGACCGCCCGCTGCAAGCCCATGATCCAATCCATCTTCCAAAGCCTCCTGTCTTGCTTTTATCTTAGCGGAATATCGGAATTTCTTCTCAACTTTTTGTGCCTCATGTTGTCACTTCGCTGTATCAATCCACTGCTGCCATATTTCCGGGCAGTAGCCAACGGTTACATGTTTCCCATTGCGTACAATGGGCGTTTGAATAAGTTTTTGATTTTCGAGCAGCTTTTCCTGCCGTGCACCGTCTCCTGCCAAATAGCGCAGCAGCAGAGCGTCAGGATCTTTTGACTTTGTGTCGATCAGCTTTTCCAGGCCGCCGACAGCCGCCTTGACGCGCTCAAATTCTCCTTTGCTCATCCCGTATTTCACCAGGTCCACAAACTGATATTTGACGCCCCTCTCTTTGAAAAAGCGCTCTGCCTTTTTAGTATCGAAGCATTTTGGTTTGCCAAAAATTTGAAGATTCATCTTTTTTACCCCTCCTCAAGACAAGTAAAGCGCGGCACCTGCCGCCCTTGATACTCTACCGTCTGAAACCACATGGCGGCCGGTCGGGCCCAGAGCGTGTGCTCCCCATACAACGCCTGATAAACCACCACTTGCTCCCCCGTTTCCGAGTGAGTCGCTATGCCAATCACGCGGTATTCTCCGCCTTTAAAATGCCTGTATATTCCGCTTTGTATCTCCATGGGATATAGCCTCCTATCGAATTTCAATGCCGAGCAGCTTTGCCAGTTCGCAGGCCTGCTCCATGGTTACAATTGCACCGCGCAATTCGGGGATGGTGACGCGGATGCCCTCAAGATCATCTGAGGTAAGATCGACTCCTTTTAAAGGCGTATGCAGCAACTCAGCTCCCCTCAGCCTGCAATCTTCAAACAGGGTTTTCACCAGTTTGGATTCTTGCAAATTGGCTTGAGAGAGGTCACATTTAGAAAACAGGACTTCCTTACATCTTGCCCGGGAAAAGGCAGCCATCCGTGCAGGACTGTTTTCAAAAATACATTGCTCAAAGGAGGAATCAGAAAAAAGAGCACCCGACAGCTTGCAGTTGATAAAGCGAACGCGGCGAAACAGACAACGGTCAAAAAAGGAACTTGAAAAATCACAGCTTTCAAACTCCACATTGAGAAAGTAAAGTTGCTCTCCTTTACATTTTCCAAAGCGGCAGCTGGTAAATCGGCATTCCTTCAGGGAAATGATCCGGAGCGCTTCCGCCGGAGCTATGCCCCCCTCGAAGTGAATTCCAGCCAAATCGGATTCCTCCTCCACCGCTTGACGCAGGACTTTTTCCATATCCTTTTGGGGAATCAGCCGTTCCGGCAGGATCGGGCCACGGATTTGCAGCATAAAAAACATCCTTTCAAAAAAAATAGTCGAAAAAATAGCGCGGGACGGCAACCATCCAGCGCTATCGTTTAACCCATCGGGGGATTATTTTGTGCCAAAAATACGGTCGCCCGCATCGCCGAGGCCGGGGAGGATATACCCGTGGTCGTTGAGCTTTTCATCGAGCGCTGCGCAGAAAATATCAATATCCGGATGGGCTTTGCACAGCGCGTCAAGCCCTTCGGGCGCAGCGATAATGCCCATGAATTTGATCGTTTTGGGGCCGCGTTTCTTAATCTGGCTGATTGCATCAATGGCAGAGCCGCCGGTTGCAAGCATCGGATCGAGAACGATCACCTCGCGCTCCTCAATATCAGCAGGCAGCTTGCAATAATATTCCACAGGCTGAAGCGTATCCGGGTCACGGTAGAGGCCGATGTGGCCCACGCGTGCGGAGGGAACCAGCGCCAGCACGCCATCCACCATGCCAAGCCCTGCGCGCAGAATTGGGACGAAGGCGAGTTTTTTACCGGAAATAACGCGGGTTTTGGCCACGCTCACAGGGGTTTCAATCTCCACCTCTTTCAGGGGAAGATCGCGGGTGGCCTCGTAGCACATCAGCATTGCAATTTCACTGACCAGCGCGCGGAATTCTTTGGAGCCTGTGTTTTTATCACGCAGCAGGGTGAGTTTATGCTGGATGAGCGGATGGTTGGTAATTGTAACGTTTCCCAAATTCAACGACCTCCAATGATTTCTTTCTCGTTGCGATTATACACCTATCCATGGAAAAAGACAAGAGCCGACGACCCGACTTTTCCCTGGAAAACCGCTATAAAAACAGCTCGTTATCGCGGCGCAGGGCCTCCACGGGTGCAAGCTTTGCGCGAATTGCCTCCTTAGCCTGCGCTGGCAGCGATCGGGCAGCCTTTGGGCAAACCGCGATGCACCGCATGCAGAGGATACAGATTTGCGCCTCTGTCCGTTCCGGCTGTGCCGCTGGGATCGCCCCAACCGGGCACTTCTCTACACAGATGCCGCAATGGATACAGGCGGACGATACCTCAGGCACGACTGGCATCTGTTTCCATACTTTATAGGGCCTGTTCCCCGGCACTTCGGGGGAAGAAAATCGGCCGGAATCGTATTTTTTTATGATTGCCTGAGCAAATTTGCTGATCTGCTTCTGATCCTCCTGGTCTGGCCTCCCGGCCGCAACCGTACGAACCATGGAATGCTCCGCCAGCAGCGCAGCGGATGCGACCACCTGAAAGCCCTGCCGCTGCGCCGCATCGTTGAGCTCCAGCAACGCGTCCTCATAAGCGCGGTTGCCATAAACGGCGGCTGTAATCGCCTTGGTGTGATTGCCTGTAAAGCGGGCCAGCCTCTCCAAAAAATAGGCTGGCATCCTGCCGCCGAAAACGGGGCCGGCAATCAAAACGGTATCGTTCTCCCCAAAGTGCATCGCTTCCCCCTGCGGAAGCGATAGATCAATTTCTGTTATTTTCTCCGCCAGCCCCTGCGCCAACAGGCGCGCGGCGCGCAGTGTGTTGCCCGTAGGGCTGAAAAAAAGCATTGTGAGGGCTTGCAGCATGATAAAAAATCCTTTCTGTGCGCATTATTTCGTTTTTCCTTGGAAGAAAAGGCGGCTAAAACGTTGCCTACAGGTATTCGGCCATGTTTCACAATACGGTGCGTACCACATTGTTTCAAGCATCCCCTGGTCTTGGGCCTTTCTTTTCACCCATCCAACGCCTTTTCAAGAAGCCCAAATCCGGATTGATAGGATTCCGCAAGGACTTCTGCCGCAGTTTTCAGCGCGGTTAGGTTTGCCATATCATCGTTAGTATATTGCTCATCCCCCAAAATCTGGATCATCAGAGCATATATCGTGTCCGTTTTCTTCTTTGCTCGTGCAAAAAAAGGCTGAATCTCTTGGCAGCCGCTTGGCACAGTGATTTCTTCAAAGCCAGCCATCCTTTTCGCAAGCGCACTGGCCGCAGCATTCCCCGCTTCGATATCGCCGCTTTGCAGGCTGGCAGTAAACGCGCGTATTTGCTGCGTACAATCGTTTTCAAAGGCTTTCATGCTGTTTTGATACTGCTGCATTGAAAGGCGAAGCGCGCTGTTATCCGGCGCGGTGCTTTCTGGTGGCTTTCTCTCGCCGCAGCCCAGAAAGGAGAGGAACAACATCGCAAGCAGTAAAACGGCCGCTAATTTCTTCCACTTCATAAATGAAACGCCGCCCCCTTAATCTTGATACAAGTTTGCCTCATATGGGCGCATCACCGCGCCTTCTCGCCGCGTTGTGTAATTGGAATAGAGAAGCGTTCCGCGCAGGCCTGTGTTCACATTTTTCACTGCTTTCCCGGTCAGGTTCAGTTCAATATAAAAGCGCTGCCCATCCATCCGCCGGAAATAACAAAGCAAACCTTTAGGGGCGGCTTTTACGGGGATAACGTCTCCATAAATCAACGCGGGATTCTCCTTGCGCAGTGCAATCAAAGAGCGGTAAAAATGAAGCACAGAATCAATGGCGCTCTCCTCATCGGCAGCATTGATTTTGTAATAATCCGGGTTTACCTGAATCCAAGGCGTACCTTCTGAAAATCCAGCATTTTTCTCTCCGCTCCACTGCATCGGCGTGCGCGCATGGTCGCGGCTGCCGCTGAGCACGGTTTGAAACGCTTCGGCAGACGATTTGCCTTCTTCAATCAGCTTATGATACAGGTTGACGCTCTCCACATCACGCAATTCGTCAATGGAGGCAAACGGCGTATTGGTCATCCCAAGCTCCTGGCCCTGATAAATAAATGGCGTGCCCTTCAGCGTCATCTGAAGCATGGCGAGCAGTTTGGCGATCTCACAGCGGTAAGCGCCATTCGGATCGATTTTAGAGACCATGCGTGGATGGTCATGATTTTCAAAAAAAACCGTCGGCCAGCAATGATTCCCATATTCCAGCTGCCATTCCATCAGATTTTTGGCCATGGGCCGCAGATCGAATCGATAATCCTGAAAGCGCTGTTTACCGGGATTGTCCATATGGTCAAAGGAAAATACCACATCCAGCTCGCCTCGATCGTCCCCAGTCATCAAGCGGCTCATCTGGAGGCCGGTGCCCTGGCATTCGCCCACTGTAAAGGCATCAAACTTGCCAAAAGAATGTTCCCGCAATTCCCGCAGGTATTGATGCAGGTGCGGGCCGTAGAAATAATGCTCGCAGCCTTTGAAGCCCATGAGGGAGCCGATCACTTCATTCCCGTCCGGTAATCCTTCCTTTTTGGAAATAAAGCTGATCACATCGAGCCGGAAACCGTCGATCCCCTTTTCCAGCCACCAGTTTGCAATTTGAAACAGCTCTTTGCGGACTGCTTCATGATCCCAATTAAAATCCATCTGTTTCGAGCTGAAGAGATGCATCGCCCACTCGCCGCGTTCCGGGTAATAGTTCCATGCCGGGCCGCTGAAGATCGAATCCCAGTTATTCGGCGGGATCCCTTCCCCTTTGCCCTTTCGCCAGATATAAAAATCACGATATGGCGAATCCGGGTCTGTGACAGCGCTGCGGAACCATTCGTGCTCATCGGAGGAATGATTGATGACCAAATCCATAATCAGCCGCATGCCCCGCGCATGAACTTCGCTGAGCAAATGGTCAAAATCCTCCATCGTGCCGAATTCCCGCATAATTTTGCGATAATCGCGGATATCATAGCCATTGTCATCGTTGGGGGAATCATAAACAGGCGAGCACCAGATCGCATCCACGCCCAAAGCTTTGAGATAGTCGAGCTTTTCGATAATCCCGTTGAGATCCCCAATTCCATCTCCGTCAGAATCCTTAAAACTGCGGGGGTAGATTTGGTAAAACACGGCTTCTTTCCACCACTTATGTACAATTGGCGCGTGATCGTCCAGCGGGCGCTCTGTTTCACTGTTGAGCAGGCCGAGCAGCGCATCGATAAAGCCATCGTCCAGTTTGCCAAACGACAGCTTTTTTAGGCTGTTGATTTTCAAAGAACCCAAAGGCGTAGCCGTCAGTATTTTGTCGCTCAACCCGAGCGAATAAAATGCCTTTGCTAAAATATCGTGCCCGGCAGGCGTTTTTAACACATCCTTTAACCTTGTTTCCTTTGTAACCATCCATTCCTGCATTGACAATAGCCTCCTATCCGTTGGCCTTTGATAAATGAGAAACCTAGCATGTCTCTCATCCGCCTATAAAACATATCTTATCTCCATCCGTATTTGCCTGCCTTTTGATTTTTCAAAGTTAGACAAAATACTTGACAATATCATAACGTATTCAGATGTTTATTACAATAGCAGGCCCAGCTTTTATGCTCCAATTCATTTTATTAGATCATATTAAAAGGAAAGCCTGCTGTATCTGCCGTATCCCAATTTCGAATGCGCATATACTCTTTTGTGATCTGTGCCATTTGCAGATCGTTTACTTGACCGATACATTCTTTCAAATCTTCCTCTTGAAAATATATGGATATGTTAGAATTCACCTGATGTTCAACGACGGGCAACCCCTCCATCGGTTTCAAGTTAACAATCACGAGGACATCGGCGACCTGATTTTGGATTCGCCAGAGTTCCCATGCGCTGCATTTACGCATTGTACCATCACCTCTGGTACAATCATATATTATTTAATTTAGTTTTGTATAGTTTTGTGAAATAATTTCACATAAAAATAACTAAAAATAGATTCATGCATTGGGAATATAGCCATCATGTAGCTGAGTTATCCCCTTTAATCCGGCACCGATATGAATTGCAGAAGTAATTCAAGTTTTTACACAGCGGCTTTGTATAAATAATAAATAATCTGTCCATTGTACCGCATAGAATGAATTATCTTAGAAAACAGGTGCTGCTCATGAAAAAAACAAAGCGATTCCTTTGGGATACCGCCATGTTGACCATAGCCGCTCTTTTTATGCGGACAGTCGGCGTATCTTTCAATGTATACCTGACCAACCAGCTTGGTGCTGCTGGAATCGGGCTCTTCCAGCTGGTCATGACGGTTTTCTCCATGGCGATTACATTTGCATCTTCCGGAATCCGGCTGGCGGCAACCCGGCTCGTGGTAGATGCCATAAGCAAAGATCAAGCAGATGTCAAGAAGGTGCTTCGCCGATGCCTGCTCAGCATTCTTCTGGTTGCTTTTGCCGTCGCGTTGATTCTTTATGCCAGTGCGGATCTCATCAGCCAGCATTGGCTGTATGACAGCCGCACGACACGGCCTCTGCGCCTGCTTTCACTCAGTCTCCCGTTTATTGCAATGTCCTCCGCGTTGAGCGGGTATTTTACCGCAATCCGCAGAGCAGGTGCCTATGCAGGCGTACAGGTGCTGGAGCAGCTTGTGCGGGTAGCGTCCACGGCAGGTTTTCTGCATATGCTTTCCAGCCGCGGCTTGGAGGCCTCCTGTATCGCAGTCGTATTAGGAAGCTGCGTTTCCGATCTCATTTCGTTTCTGATCTCGTTTTTACTCAGCAGATGGACGGTGCGCAGGCAAAGGAATCAGTACCGGGCCATGCCGCATCTCAACCGCAGGTTGCTGCGCATTGCAGTTCCGGACGCGGTCGGTGCGTGGGTACGCTCTATTTTACTGACCATTGAACATTTGCTGATTCCTATCGGGTTTAAAAAATCGGGGATTTCCAGTGAAAATGCTCTGGCAACTTATGGGACGATTCACGCAATGACCCTCCCTGTGCTGCTCTTCCCCTCCTGTATTCTCAATTCACTGGCAAGCCTTTTGGTGCCTGAGATAGCGGAATACCATGCTTTGCACCAGACAAAGCGGATCGACGGCATCATCAACCGCGTCCTTTATGCCGCGCTGCTGTTTTCCCTGCTGGTAGCGGGCATCTTCTATGCCTATGCAGGGGAATTATCGAACGCAGTTTATCACAGTAGCGATACTAAGCCGTTTCTGCAGCTTCTCGCTGTGCTGGTGCCTGTGATGTATTCGGACATGGCGGTTGATGGGATGCTCAAAGGGCTCGATCAACAGTTGAGCTCCATGCGGTATAACATTATCGACTCCGGTTTGTGCGTCATTTTGGTCTATTTTCTCATCCCTCGCTATTCGGTCAAGGGATATATCATCACCCTGTTTGTCAGCGAGATTCTCAATTTTTACCTCAGCCTGCGCAGGCTGATCCGCGTCAGTGCGCTGCGCCTGCACTGGAAACAGATTTTGAATCCACTTTTATGCATGGCTTGTGCCGTGACCGGTGTGAGGCTTTTTGCAACGCTGCTTCCTGCACCCTTACCCGGCTCTATCCCGTGGCTGGTCGGGGCCATTCTGGCGACAAGCTGCGCATATTTGCTGGCGCTTCGCTGCTCCGGCGGCATCACACAGCAGGATCTCCGCTGGTTTGCCGGAATATTTCGGCCGGAACGAAAAGCTGCTATGTCTATAGCCAAAAAGAACACCGGCGTATCGATTTGATACGCCGGTGTTCTAGATTTCATTGATAATTTGCCCCGCATCCGTTATAATCCCAGAGATTCAAACTCCAAGAGAAACCTTCCATGCCAGTTCCCGCGCCGACGCCGCCTGCGCATTGCTTAACGTGCATCGTTGCATAAACCGTTTTCCTTTTTCTCAGATGCGCCGGTCCAAGCGGTCTGTATAGTCTTCTTTAAAGGATTTAAAATGATGATTTTCCAGCTCATAACGGATTCGTTCCATGAGCGTGTTGTAAAAATAGAGGTTATGCATCACACACAGCCGCATGGCGAGCATTTCCTTCGCCTTAAAAAGATGGCGCAAATAAGCACGCGAATGTCGCTGGCACGTGGGACAGTGGCATTCCGGATCGATCGGGCCCAAATCACACTCATATTTTGCATTATTCAGGTTGATGATCCCATCCCAGGTGAACAGGTGCCCATGGCGTGCGTTACGGCTTGGCATTACGCAGTCAAACAGATCAACGCCTCGGCTGACGCCTTCCAGGATGTTCCCCGGCGTTCCGACGCCCATTAAGTAACGGGGCTTGTCCTTCGGCATATAGGGTTCCACCGTGGAAATCACGCGATACATCTCTTCCTTCGGCTCCCCGACCGCTAGGCCGCCGATTGCGTATCCATCCAAATCCAGTGCGGCGATCTGCTTCATATTTTCAATCCGCAGGTCGTCAAAGGTACAGCCCTGGTTGATCCCAAACAGTAATTGCTGGCGATTGAGCGTGTCCGGCAGTGCATTCAGCCGCTGCATCTCCGCTTTACATCGGGCAAGCCAACGTACCGTTCTGGCGCAGGATTGCTCCGCATATCGGTATTCCGCTGGGTTTTCCACGCACTCATCGAACGCCATCGCAATGGTGGAGCCAAGATTTGACTGGATGCGCATGCTCTCCTCCGGCCCCATAAAGATTCTGCGGCCGTCGATATGGCAGGCGAAGGTGACTCCCTCTTCCTTAATCTGGCGCAGCTTCGCAAGGGAAAACACCTGAAAGCCGCCGCTGTCGGTCAGAATCGGGCCCTGCCAGCCGGTGAAAGCATGGAGTCCTCCTAAATCCCTCACCAGATCGTCGCCCGGGCGCACGTGGAGGTGATAGGTGTTGCACAACTGCACTTGACAGTGAAGCTCTTTCAGATCATAAGCGGAAACGGCGCCTTTGATCGCGCCGCAGGTGGCCACGTTCATAAACGCGGGCGTTTGGATTACGCCATGCACCGTGGGGAATTCACAGCGCCTGGCGGCTTTCTCCTGCGAGAGGATTTTTAACATAGGATCGTCCTTTCCAAATGGTGATCTTGCGATGTATCAACGATGTATCAAAGAAATTGTAAATGAGCGAAAACTCGATACGGAAACCGTTTTTCCCGTATACGCACAAAATACCCCGCTGAAAAATGACGTTGCCGCCTCGCAGTAGGAGGCGTTTCGCACCGACAGGCATTTTTCCAATGCGTCAAACGATTTGTTTGACGCTATTATCCCATAATGCGAAGCATTCCTATCTAAAAAATGGCGTTGCCGCCGTGCGGCAGGAGGCGTTTCGCGCCGACAGGCATTTTTATAATGCGTCAAACGATTTGTTTGACGCTATTATACCTCAATCATGGTGGAGAAAACAAGAGCACAACGCGATGCATACTACATTGAAAGCAATCGTACGGTGCTTTGTCTCCACACCTTTTATAATTTTGAAACAAAATGGCGGCAATTTTGTTTGCCGCCATTTGTTACATTTTGTAAAATAGAAACATACTAAATGCTGACAAAAGCTGTTCCAGTGGCCGTGTTATTTGCAGCTTTCGCTTTGCAAAATGGCTTCGATGCAGCTATGCTCCGCCAGCTCTTGCAAAAGCAGGGCGTTGTTTTCTGCCTTTGCGTATGCGGAGATTGTTTTGATGTTTTCGATGTCGTCCTCCCCCATCGCATGATCCTTATAGTTCCGCACGGCAGCCCGGATTTTCAGCGCCCGGATATAATCCGCATGTTTCTTTTCAGAAAGATCATAAAACAAGACCGGAATCACACAGATTACAGAGGCGATAATACCGAGCCAGGTAACGCTTCGGAACGTGGCCTGCATGATCTGGGGATTTTTCAGAGCAATATCGATATTATCGCCGAAGCCCACACCGCCAAAGGACATGAAAATCGGCATCAGCGCGCTGGTGAAAAAGCCGAAGAGCGTCATGATAAAGTTATTTAAATTCTGCCAAAAGCCCTCTAGGCGCTTTCCGGTTTTCCACTGCTGGTAATCCAATACATCCGGCACCATGATGGCAGAAATATAGCTCAGCCCGTTAAACAGATTTTGGAAAAAGATCGCAACCAGCATCAGATAAGGGCTGTGGAGGGTAAATAGCTGCATAAAGGCCATAACCGTAAAGCCAATGGTGGAAAGAATCATCACATTGCGTTTGCCCAGCTTTTTGATCAAAAAAGGCCCTAAAAGCATGCCGGGAATCAGGGCGTTGTTGAGCAGCATGTTGCAAATGGTCAATACAAAGGCGCCGTCCTGCCCGCCGATGGCATAATTACAAATCCACAAATACATGTTGATATTACCACGCACACCGACGGCAATGGAGAAAATTGTAATGATCCAGAAATATTTGTTGGTCAGAAGCTGCTTTGCGCCCTCTGTAAATTTTACCTTTGCGACGTATTGTTTATGTACGACGGTGCGTTCCTCCGTGCCGAAGTAGGCAAAGAAAACGAACAAAATGCCTCCGATACCGCAAATTGGGAATGCCCACCGGTAGAGCATGATGTTATTCATTGGGTCTTTCTCACCAGCAAAGAAAATGCCCGCGACCAGAGGGATAATAATATTGACAATGGAGCTGGGCAGGTTGGAAATCAGCCCCTTAAAAGCGCCGATGTTCGCACGCTCCTGCGAAACCGGCGAGATCGTTTGCTCAATCCCCTGTAAGCACTGGGTCAGCAGGGTATAGAAAAATGTACCGAGCTGAATCAGGAGGAACATCACAGCGGTGCCAACTGTTACGTCAATGTGTGACGCTGCAACGCCGAATACCGGCATCGCAGGGATATCGAAGCTAAAGAAGGCCTGCGCAATCCAGCTTTCCGGTATAAAGGGAATAAACGTGAAGCACAGCACGGTGAGAATCGAACTCCACGGCAAAAAGGGCTTGAACTTTCCTTTTTTGTAATTGGAATTATCAATCAGCATCGATAGGATGGGAGCCCGAATCAACCCCAGCACGGAAGCGATGATTCCAGCCACAAAAATAAAGCCGGTAGAAACCTTGAAATAACTGATCATCATCGGGATATTAATTGCGATCGTCGTCCAGCTGATAATAACGCTGAGGAAGGACAGGGAGCCGCTGCCGAGCGCAAGGTTCAGGAACTCACGGTAATTGACAAAATAGCCCTCCGGCGGTGTTTTCCAGTGCAGTTTGAGCCGGTTAAGCCCTTCCCTTGCCTTTTGGAAAATTGCATCCGTTTTCATACGATATTTCCCCCTTGATATAAATTTTTCAGCTTTGCAATTTAGAAAAGATTTTCTTGATCTGATAAAATGAGTCTACCCGATTTGTCCGGCGGCAGGTTGATCACCATCCGGTTTTGATTTTTTCTGAAGATTTCCATTTTATGCACTGTTTCTGCAACATCAATGGGGGGATCGAGTTCGTATGTGTCGGGAATAAAACCATTTCCCGTTTTGCCGCGAGCAAATGGTATACTCCAATGGCAGGTAATATTGGCGGCCCCGAGAGGTAAATATCTTAGAGCCGTTTTTTGCGCACAGTAAGGATCCCACAGCCTGAAGTCGGAGGAAAACATTCGAATTGGGTCACTCTTTCGTTGCCGCTCCGGCAGATAACGATTGGAGGGATTGCCCTTTTTATGATTCTATCTGCCAATGGTCAAATTTACACCAAACTGACAGCTGGGCTGCATCGTTTTCACCAGGCTATACAGGCGATCCAACCGCCAAGCCTCACAGCGCTTATCCCAGCCGCCATCTAACCACAGTTCCATGACTTCTCCATATTTTTCTATCCAGCAATTCCTTTAGCTGTCGCTCCATATAACAAACGTAGGCTTCATCGTCGCTGTAGCGTGTCTCACGCCGATCCGAAGAATAATAGAGCCCTATTTTCACGCCATATTTCCGGCATGAGGCAGCCAATGCGGCCACGACAGATCATTGGGTGAAAACCGCTGTCCATGCCGGTATGCAGTATGCGATCCTGACAGCGAAGCACCACGATGGTTTTTGCCTGTGGGACACAGATACATCCAAGTACGGCGTCCGGCACTGTGCAAATCAAACATCTGTATCGATTGTTTCCGGCAGGTAACTTGTTGGCAGGGAGCTGTCGGATCAATCCGTGTTGATCCCAAAGTGGAGAAACATGCCAAACCAGTTGGTACGAATCCGGAGAAACCCTGCTGAACGGGAGGTATGCTGAGGGAGGCCTGGCAGTCTATGATCTTTTTGCCAAGCTCCAAACGCCTGCGCACAAAATCTTCGCTCTGTATGGGCAGGGCCCCTTCAAAATCGGTCATAGCCTGCCATGAGTAATACGCAGGGGCTAAAGGAAATACAGTGCATCCTCACTAGAAAATCCGACCGTTTTCAGTGTATCATACCACACTGTTTCTATTCCTACAATAGCTAAAGGCATATTAATTTCATTTAGTGCAAAAAAGTCAATTTCCTTTTCCCAACGCTCCCAATCCCAAAAGGCTATGGAATAGCCGAACGTACAGTAATTATACATTGCACGGTATTTTGAGGGATAACGTACCGAACCATTTTGTGAGCAACCGGCAGCCGTTATAGCAGATGCATTTTTGGAAATTCCCCATCCGCCTCTTCAATCACAACATCCCGGACGCACCCACTCTCATATCAATTCTTTGCATCGTCACTGATGAGAATATTGTTCATTGTTGTACGGATAAACTTGTTATGAATCCGCACCCTGCCGCGTATCGTCGGGAGAAGCCCCCGCGTGATGATCCATACTTTTTCTTTCCTTCTTTTGTTCCACTATAGTGGAACAAAAGAACAAATTTCATATGTTTTTTGCACAAGGAACCGGAATAAAATTGTGCAGAACGTAAAATTATAGGTCATAATAAACAAAACAAATGTTTAAGTGCAACATTTCGACATTTTTTTCGTTATATAAAATAGAGGTACGATTATTTTTAATATACTTTATAGGAACTAAATAGGAAGGATGATCTCATTGGAATTTTCAGATCAATTAAAACAATTTTCAAAGCGCGTTGCCTCTATGAGGGATTCGATTCAAACCGAAGAGGCAACCAAAACGTCGCTCATCATGCCCTTCTTCTCCTTATTGGGCTATGACGTGTTCGATCCAAATGAATTCGTGCCCGAATTTACTGCTGACGTCGGGATTAAGAAAGGTGAAAAGGTCGATTACGCGATCGTCAATGAAGGGCAGCCCGTTATTCTGATTGAAGCAAAGTGGGCTGGTGAAAAACTGGACCGTCATGATTCGCAGCTCTTCCGTTACTTCGGAACTACTTGCGCCAAATTTGCAATATTGACAAACGGCGTCATCTATCGTTTTTATACAGACCTCGATGAGCAAAACAAAATGGATGAAAAGCCCTTCCTAGAAATCAATATGTTGAATATAAAGGGAAGTCAGGTCAGTGAACTCGCTAAATTCCAAAAATCCAATTTTAATATTGAAGCAATTGTGGATACTGCATCCGAATTGAAGTATACTAATGAGATTCAAGCGCTTTTTGCGCAGGAGTTGCAGGATCCCTCTGACGAGTTTCTTCGATTCTTTCTCAATTCCGTTTATTCCGGCGTAAAAACACAGTCCGTTATGGAGCGGTTCCGTCCAATTCTAAAGAAAGCATTAAATGATTATATCAGTGAACTGATGAATGATAAGATCAAAAACGCCTTGAATGTTGAAGCGCCGCAGCCCGAAGCAGTAAATCCCTCTGAAATACCTGACGAGACGGAAAAAAAAGATACAGCCCCTCGGCATGAAGATAAGATCGTTACGACGGCAGAAGAACTTGGAGCATACTTCATTGTCAAAATGGTTTTGAAAGATACTGTGCCAACACAGGATATTACATACAAGGACACTGTGAATTATATTGGCATCCTGTATCAAAACAAGGTAACAAAGTGGATTTGCCGCCTTATTTTGAACGCATCGCGTAAAATTTTAATCCTTCCAGATGAGAATAAAAAAGAGGTTCGTTATTCGCTTGATTCCATTTATGATATCGAAAATTATAGGGATCAGTTAATTGGAGTCGCCAAGAGATATATGTAAGCCTTTTAATTAAGCAAAGTGTGAACCCCACGCAAACATAAAAATGCAGGGAAATTCGCGCCTGATTTTCAGTTTTTACCTTGCTTCTCTCTTTTTTGCAGGTCAATCGGTTGCAAAAAATTGTAAAGTATGCTGTAATGGTCCTGTGATTGCAGGTAACATGTTATCTGTTTTTGCAGTCGCCCCCGCGCGGGGGCATGGATAGAAATGAGGAATAATGTGGCCATCAGCGAAGATGCACGCAAGTATTGCCCCAATCCCAAAAATCCGACTGAGGGCCTGCGTCTCAAATCAAACGGCGTGTGGGAAAAAGGCGAGATGATTCAGGGGAAGAGGAAAAGCTTCTCCAGCAAGGACCCGGTGGAGGTTTGGAAAAAGCGCGCGCAGTATATGGCAGTAGCGCAAGAAGAAAGAGAGCGGACGGAAACCGAGCAAAACAGCGGCCCTTTGTTTGAAGAGGTGGCGGATCGTTATGAAGAGCAGCTTTTGGAACGGAAGTATGGCACGCAGCGGGCTTATCTCCCAGCGCTAAAAAGGGCCCGTAAGCGGTTCCAAGGCCGACGCATGAAAGAGATCGAGCCATGGGAGATAAAAGCCTTCCTGAACGATTTAGATGGTATGGCGCATACTACCGTGAGTAATCAAAAGACTGTTATCAACGCAATCTTTCAGCTCTACATTGAGGATCCGAAATGGCATGGAGATTATAATCCATCCAAAATGACGACTATGCCGCGCGGACTTTCCCGCAGCCGACGCGAACCGCCGAAGGACGATCAGGTGCAAATCGTCAAAAATGCTATCGACGATCCCGATGCGCTGCCCGCCATCATCTACCTCTGCACCGGGGAACGGCGCGGAGAGGGCTGCGGAATCCAGCTGAAGGATATCGATTTTGAACATAATATCATCCATATCACCAAGGCGGTGGAGTGGATCTCCAATCAGCCGCATATTACTGGAACCAAGACGTCGGCGGGCGTCCGTCAAGTTCCGCTGCTGCGGCTGCTCAAGGATGCGCTGGAACCATACCGCGAAATGCCCCCGGAAACCTACATCGTCGGCTTGGGGCAGAAGCCGGTGACAGCATCCTGGTATCACCGCCACTGGGCAAGTTTTTGGCGCAAGCACGGTCAGGCCCGCCCGATCACGCGCACCTATACCCGAACCCGCAACGGCAAGCAGTATACCTACCATCAAACGGATTGGGTGGCGGAGGTATGCGCCCATCAGTTTCGACACGAATATGTCTGCATGTTGGTGGAAGCAGGCGTGCCGGAGGATATCTCGATGCAACTCGTGGGGCACGCGAATCAAAAAATGATCCATGAGGTATATTTGCATTTGAAGGCCAGCATGCTGGAAAATGCTACGCAGCTGCTCAACGAACACTTAAATTCAAAGAAAAGATAATGAAAGGTCGGGTGTTGCGACAACGCCCGGCCTTAATTCTAGTTTTAATCCGCATTTAGTCCGTAATTGGTCCGTAATTTTATAACCTTTTTCGGCCTTTTCATGCCTGAACCTGCCACAAGGAGAAAAAGAAAAATCCCTGTAACTACGTGATTCAACGTAATTACAGGGATTCTTAAATGGTCCGAGTGGCGAGACTTGAACTCACGGCCTCTTGACCCCCAGTCAAGCGCGCTACCAGCTGCGCCACACCCGGATAGGTTTGCTGCGTCATCGCCGCAACGTTAGATATTTTATCATATCCATCTGTTTTTGACAAGAGGCTTTTTAGAAAAATTTTTCCTTTTTGCTATGATTGCCACTCGGGCTTAAAACAAACAGGAAGGCCGACGGCCCTCCCGTTTGCACTGTCATTCTTGATTGTTACAGAGATTGCGCCACATTCTGAAATTTCGTCTTTGTCTGATCGATCATCTGCTGCTGTGCTTCCGGCGGCGCATACCATCCGCGTTTCTGCATTTCCGTAAATACATCTACTTGGATATTGTGCTCCTCGCGCAGAATATTCAAAAAATCATTGCGCAGCGCCTGGTGCGTGCATTCATTACTGAACGTGTTGTAAACGCCGGTAATATGCTTTTGGGAGCTAAGGATATCGTTCATGATTTCCTCATCGCTCAGGCAGCTCTGCTGGTTGTTTTGCTGGCCCATCGTATCCATGTTCGCTTCCTCCTTATCAGTTTAAATGTCCCATCAGAATATTGAAATGATTCTGATGCTGGGCGGCGATCTGCTCGCAGGTGGATTTTATCTTTGGATCATTGGTCATCGTCGCGTAGTTTTTATACTTTTTGATCAGTACCTGCTCATACGTCAGTTCATCGCTGATTGCGTCGAGCTCTTTTGAAGTAAGGTTCGGCATTTATCATCACTCCTTGAAATAGTTGCATCCTTATCATGCCCGTATTGGAAATTTTTATACCTTCTCTATTGCGATTGATGATTCGGTTTTTTCATAGTATAATACATTTCATCATCTTTTGAGGAGGCACACGCGTGGAGGCATCCATTCATGAACAATTGCTTGCCTTGTCAGAGCCAGAATTTCAAAAATTCTCCAGCAGCCTTCTTCCCGGTACGAACAACATTTTAGGAGTCCGGCTGCCCGCTTTACGCAAGCTTGCAAAAAAAATAGCCAAAGGAGATTGGCGCGCCTATCTCGCCAGCGAGGAGGATCGATCCTTTGAAGAAATCATGCTTCAGGGGATGGTAATCGGCTACGTTAGGGCAGATTTGCCGGAGCTTTTGGAGAGGATCGCGGCCTTTGTTCCCAAAATTGATAACTGGTCTGTATGCGACAGCTTTTGCAGCGGCTTAAAAATTGCCCGGAAAGAGCCGGAAGCGATTTGGGACTTCCTCCAGCCCTACCTTCACACAGAGCGGGAATTTGAAGCGCGCTTTGGGGTGGTGATGCTGCTTTTCTATTTTATAGAGGATCTGCATATTCGCCGTGTGCTCGCCCTGCTGGATCAAATTCCGTCAAAGGAGTATTATGCCCGTATGGCGGTGGCTTGGGCAATCTCAATCTGTTTTGTTCGATTCCCTGCGCTGACGATGGAATACTTGAAAACAGAAAACTCGCTGGACGATTTTACTTATCATAAAGCGCTGCAAAAGATTACAGAATCGAATTGCGTCAATCGTGAAACCAAGGCAGTAATCCGCAGAATGAAAAACCAAAACAGGAAAGAAAGCTGAACGCCCGGCTTTCCCTTCCCGATGGAATGTGGTATAATAGCTTCAAACAAAGTTTGAAGCATTGGAAAAATGCCTGTCGGCGCGAAACGC
>OFLZ01000053.1_pt1 | contig 97584 bp, 98 predicted proteins | sample 1541321 | NCBI WGS metagenome assembly OFLZ01 (sample SAMN04209223, study PRJEB22552) | human gut metagenome | biome: gut; material: feces | host: Homo sapiens | place: USA: Oklahoma | reverse complement strand
CTGCGGCGCATGCGGGATACGGCGAAGCTGCCGGTGCTGATGCGTGCTTCCGGCCTGCGAACCCTCCCCCCCTGCGCACAATATATTTACCAGCTGAACGCGGATACGACAGATCTTTTTGCCCTGGCCATGCCGCAAAAGCAGCCGTGCGGGATGGAGCAAACCGCAAATGCCGTGCGGATCATTTGATGCATAGCCTTTACCGCGTATCATATTGACGCACCTTGCCTGATCTGATAGAATAGCAGCATTCCATTCGTTGCGCCCGTCAAGGGCGGCATACATTAAAATATTCCATGTAACAAAAATACAATTATCCCTCCGGTCTGCCCGCCGGGGCTGTAACGGAATAAACGGAGACTGCAAAGCATCATCAGGCCTTTGGATGCTTTGAGGTCTCTTTTTTCGTCCCGTCCCCATGAAAGCTGTAAAAATAGGGTAAAATAAATAGGAGGATACTGAAGGAGGATGCATTGTGCAGCGCGAAGCAATTTTAAAAGAGAATATCACCGGCGTTTTCTTTCGATATGTGACACCTGGCGTGATCGGCATGGTCGGCCTCTCCCTTTACATTCTGGCGGATACCTACTTTATCGCCAACGGCGTTGGCGAGCTCGGCCTTGCGGCGCTGAATATCGGCCTGCCGGTATACAACCTGATTTTTGGCGTGGGCGCGCTGCTGGGCATCGGCGGCGGCACAGTTTTTTCGATCCTGCATGGCCGGGGTGAGCCGGAACGCGCGGGGCGGCCATTTACGATTTCGGCCGTACTCGGCCTTATTTTCGCGCTGTTGTTTACCATACTGGGTTCGTTTGCCTCCGATCCGATTGCCTCCATGCTCGGCGCGACGGAGGAAACGATCGCTTATACAGTGGAATATCTGCGCGTAGTGCTCCTGTTCTCCCCCGCGTTTATTCTCAACAATATTATGACCGCTTTTGTACGGAACGACGGCAATCCGCATCTCGCTATGACCGCCATGACGGTTTCCACATTGACCAACATTGTATTGGACTATGTGTTTATCTTCCCTCTCCAGCTGGGCATGTTCGGGGCTGCGCTTGCCACAGGTCTCGGCACAGTATTGGGCCTCCTAATTCATCTGACGCATTTTCTGCGTAAAAACAGCACGCTGCGCTTAATCCGCATGAAACCGGAGCTTCGGGAAATCCTGCAAATCTTCCGCTGCGGCATCTCCAATTTCGTCACGGAGTTTTCCGCCGGTATTGTCATTCTCGCCTTTAACAGTGTAATCCTGCGCCTCGCAGGCAACACGGGTGTGGCGGCATACGGAATCGTGGCGAATATCGCCATCGTCTGCACCGCGTTTTTTAACGGCATCGGCCAGGGTGTACAGCCCCTTATCAGCACAAATTTCGGCGCGCTGAAACACCGGCGCGTTTGGCGCGCATTTCTTCTGGCAGCTTCCTGCGCTGCTGTGATCGGGCTTCTCTTTTATGGCGCGGGGCTCCTTTTCCCCACGCAGATTGCCAGCCTGTTCAATCAGGAAAATTCGCCGGAACTAACGGCGCTTGCCGTGCGGGCAATCCGCCTGTATTTTCTCGCCTTTGCCCTGATGGGCTTCAACATCATCACGATTACCTCCCTTTCCGCCATGGCGCAGCTTCGGGAGGCGTTCGCACTATCGATTCTGCGGGGATTTCTCGTGATTCTGCCGGTGCTTCTGCTGCTGTCGCATTTTTTCAGGCTGGATGGGGTATGGCTGACGATCCCTGCTACGGAGCTGTTGATCGCGCTGCTGGGAGTCGCCTTCCTTCTGCGTACGCACCGGAAGCTGAAAAAAGCGCACAAGAACGATCAAACAGCTGCATAAGAACGGCTGGTCGGCTATCCCAACCGAAAAATCAAAAGGCTTTCTCCAACCAGACGGGCAGCTAAATGTGACAAAGTTCCTGAAAGCTGACTGATTTATGCTATACTAATTTCAAACGGACAGAATATATTTTGATAGATCAGATTTCAGAAACGGAGGCATCACATATGACGGATGTTATCATCATCGGCGCGGGCTGCGCCGGGCTGACCGCGGCTATTTATGCGCAGCGGGCGGGTTTGAGCACAGTCCTGCTGGAGGAGAATTTCTACGGCGGCCAGATCGCCATTTCCAACGAAATTGAAAATTATCCCGCCATCCCCAGCATCACAGGGCCAGAACTCGCCCAGCAGATTTACGGGCAGGCAGAATCGCTCGGCGCGCAGATCCGCTTTGAAACCGTCACGCAGGCGGAGCTTTCCTCCAACCCCAAGGTGGTAACGACCCATGCGGAGCGCTATGAGGCAAAGGCCGTTATCATTGCCAACGGCGTGAAGCGCCGCAAACTCGGCTGCCCGGGCGAAGATGCCTTCACCGGCCGCGGCGTAAGCTACTGCGCCACCTGCGACGGCGCGTTTTTCCGGGGAAAGGACGTCGCCATCGTCGGCGGCGGCAACACGGCGCTGGAGGATGCGCTGTATCTTGCCAACGTCTGCCGCACCGTCTATCTGGTGCACCGGCGCGATGCCTTTCGGGGCGAAAAGGCGCTGGCCGATCGCGTCATGCAGAAGGAAAACATCAAAATCCAATATGACAGCGCCGTGTCGGAAATCCGCGGGGAAAGCGCTGTTTCCTCCGTGCTGCTGGAAAACGCCCAAACAGGCGCGCAGCAGGAGCTGCCTGTCAGCGCCGTCTTCGTCGCCATCGGCCTGATTCCGAAAAACGAGATCTTCTCCCGCCAGCTCCCACTCGATGAAAACGGCTATTTCGTCGCCGGAGAGGATTGCCAAACCCCGCTCGAGGGCGTGTTCGTCGCCGGGGACTGCCGCTCGAAGCTGCTTCGCCAGATCATCACCGCCGCGGCTGATGGAGCGGTGGCGGGCTATCAGGCGGGGGCCTATGTCAACGGAATATAAATCAGATTTTTCTATACACACAAGCGCCTGCCGGGGGCAATCCCCGGCGGGCGCTTTTTCGCCCTGTTTTCAAAAAAGCCGCGCCAATCTCCTGCCGGTCATTGCATGGCCGCCCTAAATCCTTTATAATGGGAAAAAGTTGAGAAGAAAGAAACCTGACACAGGAAAGAAATGATCCTCGCCCATCTGCCCGCGAGCATTGCGGCCATTGGGCTGATCGGTTATTTTACCGGCATGTTTTTTGTATTCGTATTCAGCCCCGTCAAAAACGCCAAAAAAATTCTTCATTCGCCCGGTGGATAACGCCGGCGTTACAGAAATCCACGTTTATTATGGCGGCATCTCCGGCGCGCTGGCGGGTTTTCTAACCTATCTGACGTTCGGCCTGCAAAATCCGATGGTCGCGCTCGCGGGTGGCCTGTTTTTCGCCACTACGGTTTTTGTAACGTGGACGATTTTTCTCTTTATTGACAAAGGCGGGAAAAGCCCCTATACCAAGCTTGCGATCCCCACGGAGGGGCTGTTTGTCATCGCGCTGTGGGTTTGCTTTATTCCGGAAAACGTAATCAAGTAGAAACCTCCTTTTATTTGATCGCAGAGAAAGGACGATCCGATCCATGAAGCTGACAGATTGGTATTTTCACAGAGGCGTGCTGGAGGATGGACACAAATGGGATACAACCTTCAGCCGCTTTGAGCCGATTCAAATCCCGCACACCTGGAATGCGGCAGATGGGCAGGACGGCTGCCCCGGCGGCAAGGATATCAATGAAACCGACTATTACCGCGGAGACGGCTGGTACCGCACAACGCTCACCTTCTCCGCGGAATCGTTTCATAAGCGGCATTTTCTGCGCTTCCAGGGCGCGAATATGCGCTGCGACGTATTCGTCAATGAACAACTCATTGGTTCGCATGAAGGGGGATACACTGCCTTCTGCCTGGAGATCACGGATGTTCTCCGGGAGGGTGACAATCTGCTCGCGGTTAAGGTAAATAACGCCTTTTCCCAGCGGATCGCCCCACTGACGGCGGATTTCACTTTCTACGGAGGCCTTTACCGGGAGGTGGAGCTGATCAAAACGGAAAAGCTCAGCTTTTCCCGAACGCAGCTTGCTTCACGCGGGCTGCGGCTGATCCCCTCTGAGGTGAGCGATGCGTCCGCCTCCTGTCGGGTGGAGGCGATGCTCGAAAACCGCGAGGCGGAGGATAAAACGATCCATGTGCGCGCCCGCTTCGGGGACAGCACGCAGACGAAAACTATACAAATCGCAGCAGAGCAGAATCTGGCGGTCGGGTTTGACTTCCAGATTGACAACCCGCATCTTTGGAACGGGCGTGAGGATCCATATCTCTATTCCGCCTCTATGGAGCTGTCCGTAAACGGAGAAACCATCGACACGCTTTGGGACGAAACCGGACTGCGGTATTTCCACATCGACCGGGAAAAGGGTTTTTTTCTCAACGGCAGGCCCTATCCCCTGCGCGGCGTGAGCCGCCATCAGGATCGAGAGGCTCTCGGTAACGCGCTGACCGAAGCACAGCATGATGAGGATTTTCAGATTCTTTACGACATCGGCGCTACCGCCGTCCGGCTTGCGCACTATCCGCAGGCGGAATACTTTTACCGGCTGTGCGATCGGCACGGCATCCTGGCGTGGGCTGAAATTCCCTTTGTCGACCTTGTGGGCGGCAGCGGAAGCTATGAAAGCCCCAATGCCGACCGGGAGGCTTTTTTTGAACTTACGAAGCGGCAGCTCACTGAATTGATCGAGCAGAATCGCAACCATCCCGCCATCTTCTGCTGGGGCCTTCAAAACGAGGTGAAAGCGCAATTCGACGACGTGATGATCCCCTTCACAAACGAGCTGCACGCACTTGCGAAGCGGCTCGACCCCACCCGCTACACCACGCAGGCCACCAACCAGAAAACGGCCTACCATTGGAAAAGCGACCTGATCGCATGGAATGTTTACCCCGGCTGGTATGGCATGAGCCGAAAGCAGCTCGGCTCCTTTATGGATAAAATGCGCTGCGACCGGCCCGTGGGCATTTCAGAATATGGAGCGGGCGGAAATCATTTGCAGCATGCAGAAAAGCCGAAAAAGCCTGTGCACGATGGAGATTTTCATCCGGAAGAATATCAGGCGCTCTGCCATGAAGCATTCCTGCGGCAAATCGACCGCCGGGATTACCTCTGGGCCACTTTTGTGTGGAACCTGTTTGACTTCGGCTCGGATGGACGCAACGAGGGCAACCGCTCTGGCATGAATGATAAGGGCCTCGTCTCCTTTGACCGGAAGGTGAAAAAGGACGCCTATTACGTCTATCAAAGCCGTTGGAGCAAAACACCCATGCTTCAAATTGCGCAGAGCCGCTGCACACAGCGGAAAGGGGCGAAAACCGAGATTAAGGTTTATTCCAACACCGGTGCGGTTACGCTTTTTATCAACGGCAAACAAATCAGCACAAAGGAGCAGGCAAAAAACAAGCAGCCGGGCATCTTCCGCTGGAAGGGATGCAGGCTGCAAAAGGGAAAGAATGAAATTGTAGCGGTTGCTAAGGCGGAGGGCAAAGAGCTGAAGAACGAGGCGGTATGGATGCTCGCGCCGTAATCTTCCGCCTGATCAGGAATGGCACAGGAGCGTTCTCTTTCCCGCCCGTCCATATGACGGGCTACATGCTGGAAATAGCGAACCGGATACGGCGGCAGGTTGAAGAGCCTGATCGCTTTATCCGGTTCGCTTTTTTCTTGAGAGTTGAGATGGAAAGAAGCAGGGAGCACGGTTTGAAAACAGCAGTTTTACATCCATGGACACTTGCCTAAATCGCACGTATACCCTACAGATGCACTGTATTGATTTTTCTTTTTATAAAAATATCTATAATTGGGTTCGTTCCACAACTTACCGCTTGCATAGCGCTCGTTTTATGTTATAATCCTCAGCGCGGGGTGAAACCGCAAAACGAAATCGAAGCATTCACGTGAAAAACGGTATTTTCACACGGGATTTGCGAAAGGATGAAGGACTGTCATGAAAAAATTGTTTTCAATCTGGATGGCTGCGGTTTTCGCCATTCTTCTCTCATCGGGGCTCAGCCAACCGGTACAGGCGGCAAACAGTGCTTCCACCGCAGGCACGGTAGCAACGGCTTCCGGCAGCTTGAACGTCCGCTCCTCCGCCTCCACAAGCGGTAAAATCGTTTCCAGCCTCCCACGCGGCGGCAGCGTCACCTTGCTCTCCAAAAGCGGCTCTTGGTGGCAAGTAGAGTATGCGGACGGTAAATACGGCTATGTACATGGCGATTATATCAAAAGCATCTCCGGCAGCTTTGCCGCGCAGGTCAATACGAGCTCCGGCAATCTGAATGTCCGCCAAGGCGCGGGAACCAATTACGCCATCCAGACCTCACTGCCCAAGGGAAAGACGGTGGTCGTACTCTCTCAGTCCGGCGGATGGTCGAAGATTTTGTATCATGGCACGCGCACCGGCTTCGTCAGCAGCCAGTATCTGAAGGCTTTCTCAGGCGCGTCCGCGTATCCGGCCGTGAAGCTTTCCGTTGTGAGTTTTAAGCAGACCGACCCGCGCTGGGCAAATGTGAAGCTCGGCAGCTCCGGGCAGACGATCGCCCAGATTGGCTGTACGACGACAGGGCTTGCCATGATGGAATCCTTCCGCACCGGCACGACAATCTATCCGGACGCGATGGCAAAAAAGCTGAGCTATAGCGCAGGTGGTGCACTGTATTGGCCCTCAAACTATATGGCGGATACCAACGCAAACGGTTATCTCGGAAAGCTGTATGCGCTTCTGAAACAAGGCAAGCCCGCATTCATCGGTGCAAAAACGGCTGCTGGTGGGCAGCATTGGGTGGTAGTCACCGGCTATCAAGGTGGCAATACGCTTTCCGCCTCGCAGTTTCTAGTCAATGACCCTGGCTCAAACACGGTGACCAACTTGCAGCAGTTTTTGAATAAGTATCCGAATTTCTACAAAATTATGTCCTACAAATAAGCCAAACCCAAACAGCGGGAGGTACGGCGAGCTATGCCGGCCTCCCGCTTTTTGGAGAAGGACTGGCACAAAATTTTATATTTTCACATATACTGCATTATCCTTAATGATCTGGAGGAGAACTTATGTTTGCTACGCTTTGGGGGCAGCTTCTGTCAAACCTACTCTATTTTGCACTGCATTTGAGCTCTTCCAGCTCCTTTCCCCCGCCTTTGAGCGCGGCAAAAGAGCAGGAGTATCTGGAACGGATGAAGCAGGGCGATGAAGACGCCGCGGATGTTTTGATCGAACATAACCTTCGCCTGGTGGCGCACATTATCAAAAAATATTACTCGAGCTTTTCTGAGCAGGAGGATTTGATTTCCATCGGCACAATCGGGCTGATCAAAGGCATCCGGACGTTTGATGCGGATAAGGGAACCCGGCTGGCGACTTATGCGGCGAGATGCATCGAAAATGAAATCCTAATGCATTTCCGGAGCCAGCGAAAATCCGCGCAGGATGTTTCCATGAGTGATCCGATCGATATCGACAGCGAAGGCAATCCCCTGACGCTTTCCGATATCATCTATACAAATGATACCATCGCCGACGATCTGGATATCAAGCTCAAAAGCGAGCAGCTGCGGCGGTATATCGGCGAACTGAAAGATCCGCGGGAACGCATGATCATTATCCTGCGCTACGGCCTAATGGACGACAGGCCGCTGACGCAGCGCGAGGTGGCGAAGAAGCTGAACATTTCAAGGTCGTATGTATCGCAGCGCGGTTACTGTAAACGACGGCGTGGAAGCATTGATGGACAAGGGTTTCTTGGAAGCTGATTTTTGAGAGATCGCAGCACGCTTATTGTAAGCGCAGGTAAAATACACAAAATAAAGAGCGGTTGTTTGTTGAATGTGACAGAAATCGGGACAAGCGAAATTGAGGCCAGAGCAATCCGGAAACGGGAGTCTCTGACTTTCTTGTATCCAAATTTAAATCCTGCGAAAACCAAGAGACTGCCTCGAGAAAGTTCGCTGCTTATCCTATTTGTGTTAAGGGCTTAAGCACGAGATAATCTTTGAAATTGACTGAATGAAAGAGGGCGTTTAAGGTTTCAAATATTTTTGTGAATCCTGCTCTCCTATCAGGCAAGCAATAATTAAAAAATTGGAAAACCATTTGGAGTAATGCCGCCAACGAATCGTAACTAATCAAACATAGAAGCAGAAATATCCGTATTTGCAATAGATTCTCTTCATGAGATAAGGTAACCTACTACGATCACCTGAGAAAGTGTTTGGCTTCAGGGTAGCGCGGATACATCCTCCCTTGTTTTTTTATAATCGACGACCAAATCGAGATCAACAAAAAGTGTGCCGCATGCTGGGTCGGCTACATTGTGGGCGGCCATACAAAGGACTGGTGGTGATCTCGGGGCCTCTCGGAACAACACTACTTTCATAATCTATGTAGTAAAATGAATTTTTTTTATTTTTTCAAGTACTTCATAATCTATTTTAAGATTGTTTTTACCGAATCCTAATTCTATGTCAGGCTTGTTTGCACCATGAAAGTCACTGCCGCCTGTTATCATCAGATGATACTGATTTGCTAGTTCAACTAATTGCAACTGCATATCAGCATTAAAATCACTGTGGAAGCACTCAAGGCCATTTAACCCGAATTCCTTCAACTCACGAACTAGTTCACCCAGTTTTTTATAATTATTCTCGGTAACAAAAGGATGCGCTAAAATCGAAATACCACCCGCCTGTTTTATTAAGCTAATAATTTCTTTGGGAGAAGAAGGTGTCTCTTTCATAAAATTTCGGTTATTAAAATATAATAAATAGATATCGCGAATATTTTCAGCTATACCTTGATTAACTAGTTCTAACGCAATATATTCTAATTTGATTCTGCCATATTTATGCTTTATTTCATCAAGGTCAATGTCAATACCTATTTTTTTTAGATTACGGACAAGCATCAACAGCCATTTATATTTCTGCATTCTAAGTGTTTTAATCCCGGCATTGAAGGAAGCGGAATGAATGTCGATATAATACCCTAATATATGCAGTGGTTTAGGATATGTTGCGGTCATTTCTATGCCTGGAATTATTTCAATTGCATTATTCGCATATTTCATTGCCTCAGTAACACCATCAATGGTGTTATGATCTGTTATTGATATTGCTTTCAAACCAATTTCTAAAGAACGCTCCAATATCTCAGATGGGGTCAGTGTTCCATCTGAATATGTTGTATGTATATGCATATCTATATAATCATTCATATAATCACCAATTGTGGGTTTTAATTGACGCGTATTCTGACTTTCTCCACCGACGTAGGCCCGCAGACGATCCAATGAGCTGGTGGAGACATAACCTACAGCGCTTCCCCAAGGCCATACACCGCCTAGAGAATGATCTGGATGATTCGCTGGCTTTTTCGACTGACTTTCCCAAAGCTAGCTAGGTGTTCGGGAAATTGCGCAGCAGTTTGGTAGGGATTTGTTCCAATTCAGACTCCTATGATGCTGGCAACCACCTATCTTCAGGAGCACACTGAGAACTGGTTTGTTTCTGAGGCCTACGCAGTTAAGCATTTAGCGGAGTTTTTATGGTAAAATATAATCGCTATTTGCTTGCCGTTCCACACAATCTGTTTAGTAAACTGCTAAAAACTGCTTTTCAGCCGATCAATATCAGGAAGCCTGGACAAGATCAAGCCATAATATCGGGAATCCCGCACACCTTGCGAATCCAGTTCATACGCAGCCGTTCGTTCTCAAGCAGACTTTGTTTTATTGCTTCATACCACGATTCTTCTGCTAATCGGATGTTATCATATCCAATTTGATTGATAAAAGAACATGCCTCGCTCCAAGCCACAAGGAGCCCTACATCAAAAGTTCCTGCTTCAAACTTTTTCTTAGTTTCTCCCCAAGTATCCTCAAACGAAACTGTATCCACCATGCCCCCTCCAAGAAGCACCGGTGTTACCTTCTCGAGATATGATTTTTTAACCAATGCCCCCGCAATATTTTTAGGGCCATACATTTTATGTGAAGACAAAATATATCCAGTAATACGATCATTCGTATAAATTGGCGCATGCGCTACATTTTGAGATTCATCAATAAAGATATATGCGTTATCAAAAATTTCACAAACTTTTTGCAAATCAGGCATAAATCCGTTGCTGTTTGCAACGCTCGACAGTACGACGCATGATACGATATCTTTCATTTCTTGTAGGTAACTGTAATCGATTTGTCCCTCCTTCGTTAAAGGCATCTCTAAAAATATGGCATTATTTCGTTTTGCTAAGTATTTCCAAGGGAGTAGATTGCTATGGTGTTCATAGGGACCTGCAAGAATACAGTCAAGCGAATGCAACGTATCCGGATAGCTTAAGGCCAGCATGTTAATCAGTTCTGTCGTATTTTTTCCATATATAAATTCATAATTGTCCCCTATTTTAAAATGCTTTTTGATTGTAGCCTCTGCATTACAAAATTGGTCATATGCCCGAATAGAAAGCACGTTATTCCCTTTGCCAAATAAGATGCCAACGTTACTCTGATAATTATTCCATGCATTTATTACCTGGTCTGGCATAAATGTAGTTGCAGCGTAGTCAAAGTAACTCACTTTATTATTCCTAAGCACCCCAAAATCTTTTCGAGTACACATCGTGCCATCCATTTTTCATCAACATCCTCAAACACAGATTTCAATTAAAAAATGCAACTATTTATTTTGACGTTTTTTGAAAATTAAGTTTCTGCCTCTATTTTAAAATTAATATTTGAGATGATTTATAATATGTAATGCATTCTCCAAATAACCGCCAACCACCCCATAGTTTAAGACGATTCCATCTAAATCCAGTTTCATTAGAAACGCCAGATCATTTATTTCCGCTTGAGTTGGCATATTACGCTCCGCTAAAGAAGAGAGAATTCCGGTAGCAACAAACAGTCGTTTTTGGTGATTATGTGCAGCTTCAGCTATCTTGTTCTGTAGTAGATGAAAATCACATATATCCATATTTAACATTAAATCTCCGCGTGCAATCATGATATCTGAAGCCGAACTGATTTCATTGATATTACGAACACCATTCTCATTCTCAATTTTACTAATAATTGCGCTGTGAAATCGTTTTTGATACCTTCTAACGGTCTCAACATTATTGACAAAGGACAGTGCGAGTAAATCCGGTTCCATATCGTTAATACACCGAAGCCAATTATTGTTGATCTCATCTGAGTACAATACTTTTCCAAAAGAAATAGATTTCCCTGATGATATTTGCCCTGACAGTAGTGATGTAACTTCAATTAGATCTATGTCCAATATTTTTGTTACAACAAATGTATTTTTACAATCCCCATACACAAAATGCTCTCCTAAGCGCACATATTTTCCAATATTTGGGCAGTTTGTATAAAGCAACTTACCATTTATTTTAGGAGCCCCTCTCCCCGATTGGATGAATAAGCGCTCTCTCTGAGAAAGCAATATTGGAGAGTGTTCCATAAAAATCCTTACCTTTTCACCAGGGAACGGTACATCTACCATAATCCTGATTTGCCCGTCGAAGGAAGCTTTTATTGTGGAGATCTGTCTGCATCGCTCTTCTATTTGATCTCCTTTTCCATACTTGGCCATATTAAAACGAAAACAGTGAATCCCTTTTTCTAGAAGTGATTCAATGGTATCAGGAAGTTGATCAGTACACCAAGGCCCAATCGTTACATATATTTCCGGACTCTTCATACGCATTCACTATCCACCGTTTCGCGAAGAAGGCCGTTACATACTGCATGTAACTTTCCCATAAAAATACCGCTATAGTGTTGCTCCATAAATTCATTTACAAATCGTATCCGGCTTTCACATAAATTGGAATTGTCGAGCGACGGTACAAAAATGCTGCCATTCCCCAGATCGATATAAACCTCCGATCCATTAATTTCCCTCGATAAGTCCTCGTAAAGCTGCATGGATACTTTATAATCGTAATCCACACGATGCATGACATCCGGCCCAATTTGGCCATTACTCAATTGGATGATATAAAATTTGATTTTTGAGACCTTGGAAAGCTCCCATTCGTCTGCTGGTATGATTCCAAGCTCTTCAGGCATGAAAACACGCTTCTGATCAAATGCATTCTTTTGACTTTGATATGGAAATAAAGCAGTGCTCATTGTGTGATTAAATTGATCCAATGTACTTTTTCTGATTTTTATTCCAGTTTTATACGTACCAATAGCCCTAGCAAGATTTCCTCGTTCATATAAAATCGCCGTAGAACCATTAGATACGAATTTACAATGATGGTTCAGCGCTAGATTAAGAGCTGCTATCGTCTTTCCACTTCCACTACTACCGAACAGGAGAATGAGGCACCCATTAGCTATTACGCTGGAAGCATGTAGAATATAAATCTGCTTTTCCTGTAAATCATGCTTAATTAACAAATTTAGTAAAACTAATATTGCTGAATACGCCTTCTCATTCAACATAGTTATGTAAAACGTCAAGGTAGAATTTTTTTCTGACCACTCAATGTGCTCTTCATGAGCGACAACAATCTTTAAAAATTTAGTTACGATACCGAGAGGCTGCCGATACAGCTGGTAATAGGGCTTAATATATTGATCAAGGTTAAAAGGAATATTGCAGCTTATGCTAACATACGTATTTTGCCATCCTACAAATATATCATTCATTTTTCCTTTCCTCCGACTTACTGTGAATCGAGTTTATCACACCGAAAGTTTGCATCGTTTACATAAGTCAATATTACAACTAGAACCTCTGTAAATTTCCGATCGTACCCAATTATATCGATCACTATTCCAAATCTCTGTAATCGTGCTGTCATTCAGGCTGCCTATCACAACCTCCTTTCTCCAATCCTGACAACATAATATCACTGACCCATCGTATAGAACATGAAGTCTCTCTAAAGGTCGATTTTGTTCGCAGCCGAAAATACGGTTGCGACAAACATTATTTTTCCAATATGAATTGTTTCCGGCCCGATCCAAATAGCCCCACCGATTGAATTTAATATGATTTTCAGTGCATAACTTCTGCATCAGGAAAAATTCTTTCTCATCTACATAATTATGCTCAATCATTGTAATACCAATCGTTTCGATCTGTTTCATCAGTTTGGATTTCAAAAGCAGCTGCAAGTTAGACTGTACAGTATCATAATCCAGGCCCGGCATCATTTTATAGTAAGTACTTTTAAAATATCCAAAAATACTAATACGAAGCTCATCAATTTTAATGTTTTCTAATTGATGAATCGTTTTTTCATCAATATGCGATAAGTTTGTCGACACCTCAATTTTGCAGTTACTACATCTTTCTTGAATCATTTTCAACTTTTCACAATAGAAGGGGTCAAGAAAGGGCTCATTATTCAGATAAGGTATCAATAAAATTTTGCGATCTCCGACCTCCGTAAGAATTCGTTCAAAAAGATCGGCATGCATAAAGCCTTTTATATCGTGAATCTCTCTATAAGGACAGATGATACAATTCGCATTGCATAGATTGTGCGTCTGAAACTCGATTACTTTTGGAAAATCCATCTCTTCCTCCATTTTTATAGCGGATGCCTTTCCACTTTTATGTTCTTTATGAACTGGACAAATATTTCTTCTGAATATACGCAACGATCGTCTCTAAGTCTCCTCGTAGCCATGCAATATCTACTAAAGGACTGCTTGTTAAATTGTATAGGATATTATTGATGATTTGATTCATACCTTCATGGTAAAAATACTGGTTATTAAAGTAGCAGGGCACAATCTTAATTCTATTTTCAATTGCTACAACGCTGGACCCTCTTAAATAGTGCACCAATTCTTTATAAAGTTCCAGATTAAGTGCAGCCTCACTTTTAAAAGAAACGTCTAATTCTTTCGTTTTGCCAAGGCCAACATGCAAAAAAACGAGTTTTTGGCATTGGATACTTTCATTTTTAATATCGGCAAACTCTCCCGCCACTTTAATTGGTTTATCAAATATAAATTCATCAGTACCAGTGTTTTTTTGATATAATGCATGATCTAAATGATATAGAACATGCGATCTGAATGTAATTGTCTTATCGAAATCCGATGCAACAACCGTAAAGGCTCCTCTATTAAAATCTAATTCTATTTCTAAATAGTCATTTGCAATCAGACTAATATCCTCATATTTTTGTGAAAAATAATAGGAAAGGCTCGTTTTTCCAGAGCCTTTAGGTCCCATAAATAAGATCAACGTGTCCCGATAAAGAACCGCGGCAGCATGAAAGCTTATAATTCCATTCAAACAGTTTTTTCGCTGATAGAGTAAAAAAACAATAACTTGTATCATCGTTGTCCGTTTCAAATATTCCAAATCTCCGTAAAGCGTAATTACTTCGTCCTGAAAATCCAAAGAAAGCTTATCCTGCGGCAAAAACAGCAACGTATAGTCGTAGTTCCCACTCCACCGCTCAAGAAGAAACAGATTGGATTTGCCCAGTACGTCGCAGCCGTCCAAATCCTTTATCAAATTTAAGTTGCCTTGATATCGAATAACCATATGATTGTATTCAAGATATGCTTCTTCCATTTATCTCCTCTTCTTCCGGATTATTTAATTCTCGCTATGTAGACTCTACCACCGATGACCGCACCATCCAACTTGTAATTTCATCCTTCACCTTTTCGCCAATATATGCATTTGACAACTTAGATAAATGATGTGTCTCCTCAAACAACTTAATGATTTTGCCGCCCATTTGATTCAAGGACAAAATTTTTCTGAAGTGAGAACAGATATCCAAATAAACTGCCTGCCTATGATATAGCTCTGCCGCCATCCAATCATTGCATTCCACTATCAAATCATTAAGCAAGCCTCCATTTTCAATTGGCAAAATTGAAATTCCAATAATAAAAGTCTCCCATTCGCCTAATTGATCCAATATTCTGATGTAATTGCGTTTGAAATTAACAAGATCACCGTGTTTTAAATCGTTATGTCCAATCAGAAGCACTGTAATTTCCGACTTCACCAATTCTTTTTGCTGACGTAAATTATTCAATAGCTTTTCCGTCGTTTCTCCACTGACTCCCATATTCAAAAAAGTAAAATCAATTTCTGGGTATGCAATAAAAAGGGATTGCATAACGTTTTCACAAAAATTTCCAACATAGTGTGTGGAAAACAATTTTTCTGGTTTTTGCGCATCCTTAACACCTGTTCGATTGATAAAACTATCTCCCCAAAATACGATCTTCATTTTTTTCATTAACACTAAAACGCCTCTCACTCCAACTTTAAATCAAAGTATTGCTGAATTTTCAAATACTTTTTCATAATATTTGCAAGGCTTTTCATATAGGGAACCAATTCTGTTTCCTCTATGGCACACAGTTCCTCTAATGTGACCCACTGATACTTGTCATGTTCTTCCCGATCAAGGGTTACCTTCTTTTTGCCAACCAAATTACAGGTATAAAACAGTGTAGTAAAAACCATATTTTTTCTCTGGTCATAATTTGAAGTTTCATATACAATTTCACGCAACTGAACTTCTAACCCGACCTCCTCCATTGTCTCCCGAATCGCTGCATCCCTAGGCATTTCTTGCGGTTCAACCGTACCGCCCGGAATGTCCCACTTCCCTCCTAAAAAATTATTTTTTCCTCTTTTAATCATTGTCCTCCTTATGATCAATAGTCTATCCTCTTCGTCCATTACTATCGCATGTGCAATTAGTCCATTCGATTTCTCTCCGTCCATTTTCTCACAGCTCCTTCTTCATAAAGTATGATCGCGCTTTAGGCACTTGTTTGTCTGCATAATATCGGAATATTTCTAAAATTCTCGTTTGGTAATAAGCCAAAAAAAGTAATAGCTCCTTTAGATCAATGTCTGAGTAACTGATCGCTGCCCTACAGGCCTGAAATATTTTTTCCGAATTTTCAGAAGCATCAATCACTGTAAACGCGGTTGGGCCAAATTCCCGTCTCAAAATTTTGATAAGTTCAAGCTCAGCATCTCGAAAAGAAATATTTTTTATAGTATAATAAATCGAATTTCCCATTTATCATCTTTGTATACATACCGTACAAGCGCTCCCACATACGTTTTACCATTCCGATTTTTAGAATGGTGGCGTGATGAAATGAGCAGCACAAAAGAAAAAATCCCGGTCAACATCCAATGTATCTTTTCTGATTCCGGTGAAGAACTGGAACAGATCATCCGGCAATCCTTCCTATTGTTTCTGCAAGGCTACCTTGACAAAAAAGCGTGTCCTCATGTCTGACACCAACAAACAACCGCTTATTTCTGGAGGTACGATATGTATTTAGAAATAAGCAAACCAATGGACTATCGTGTTGGACTGTATATCCGTTTATCTAAAGAAGATGATAGGGAAGGGCAATCCGAGAGCGTTTCCAACCAGCTTTCCATGCTCCGTGATTTCACCAAAGAGCGGCGGCTCGACGTATACGATACCTATATTGATGACGGTTGGAGCGGCACGAATTTTGACCGGCCTGGCTTCAACCGGCTCATTGCCGATATTGAAGCGAAAAAAGTCAACATGGTTATTACGAAAGACCTTTCCCGTTTGGGGCGCGACTACATCATGACAGGGCACTATATGGAGCGGTATTTCCCGGAGCACCGGGTGCGTTACATCTCCCTATTGGACGGCATTGATACGGGTGTGGATTCCACTGCCAACGATATTACCCCCTTCCGCGCCATTATGAACGATATGTACGCCAAGGATATCTCCAAAAAGATTTCCAGCGTAAAACACGACAAACAGCACAAAGGGCTATTCATTGGCGGAAAACCTGTTTACGGTTATCAAATGCACCCAACGGAAAAAAACAAAATCGTTATTGATGAGAATGTTGCCCCGATCGTGCGTCGGATTTTTCAAATGGCGCTGAATGGAATGTCCTGCCGGCAAATTGCGGTAAAGCTCAATGAAGAAGGGATTCCAACGCCCGCCTCTTATGCGGGGATTCCGGTTTCTCATCCCGGCCCCTATTCCGGCCTGTGGAGCAGTGAGCGCATTTCCGACATGCTGCAAAACGAGACCTATATCGGCAATATGGTGCAGGGCCGCAGCCGGAAGATCAGCTATAAATCCAAAAAGTGCGTCCGGCAAGACCCACAGGATTGGGTGATTGTAGCAGGGACACATGAACCGATTGTCAGCCCGGAAACCTTTGAAAAGGTGCAGCTCCTAATCAGAAGCCGCAAAGCGACCCGTTCCCACACCTATGATTTTCTATTGAAGGGTTTGATTTTTTGCCATGAGTGTGGCTATCCGCTGGCTGTAATCAACCGCAAAAACGCGCGCGGCGAAGATCGTCTTTTCTTCATCTGCCGTACCTATCAACGGTTTACAAAAGCAGGCGTTTGCACTTGCCATTCCATTAAAGAACAGACGATAACGGACGCGGTCATAGAAAAGGTAAGAGAGGTCTGTACACAATATTTGCAGGCAGAGCAGTTGCTTCCCCTTGCGGAACAGGCACTCACAAAAAGAAAGGCTGAAACGGAGAAGAATGCGAAGATCGACAACCTGAAAACAAAGATTGAGGCTTTCAGCGCCCATCTGGACAGGATGTATCTGGATAAACTCTCCGGCCTGCTGGCAGAACAGGATTTTGATCGAATTTACCGGCATGTAAAAAGCGAACGGGCTATGCTGGAACAGCGATTGAAGGAGATGGAAAAGCCGGACTTCTCCCCTGCCAGGCAAGCTGATTTGGCGAAAGAATTGGTATCACGTTTCCTTGATACTACAGCAGCGAACCGGGAGCTGCTTGTCAGCCTCATTGAACGGGTGGAATTAACCGAAGAGAAAAATATCATCATTAAATTTCGTTTCAAGTAGTTACAGGGCTATTTTTAGGGATCATCGTTTACAACAGGCGCGCTGTTTTGTATCGCGCATCGAAAAAAAGGCGCTTGAAAAGCTGAAACGGAAGTTTGATACGGGCAGCGTTTTCGCAAAGCAGAAAACGCACTAAGCCTCTCCTGCCAGGAGGGGCTTACGATATCCGGCCAGCTCTTTCGGGGACTACCGCCAGTTTGTGATCGCATGCGTCAAATTACATAACAGCATCACAGCGTTTAAAAGGCATTCCTACCAGGATTTTTTCAGTTTGACCGCGCCGGATTCCCATAAAAACGGATATGTTTCAACAATGGAGAAGCCTACGCTTTGATAAAATGCAACGGTTGCGTAATAAACGGGTTTTGCCTCTGGAAGCACCGTCATTACCTCAATGGAACGAAACCCAAGCTCTGTGATATGAGACGCGAAATTCCGCATCAGCAATTTCCCGTATCCCTGCCCCGCGTACACCCTTTTGGTGGCCAACAGGGTAATCTGCGGGCATCCGTCTAGGCAGGTGAAAACAAGGAATGCAATGATCTCATTCCCTTTTTTCAGGTAAGCGGCTCTTTGAAACCGCAAATCGCTTCTGACATCATCCGGAACATTTTCTGTAAAATAATCTGCGGTGTAATCCTGCGCAATCGCCGCGATCTGGCCGATCGTATCCTGAGAAGGCTCTTTTTCAACGTAAAACCGCATGCTTACTCCTCCCCATAGGCTTTCATCGCAAAGTTTGATGTTCGCCGGGCAAGCCGTCCATCGAATCAATACCCGGCTCCATATTGGATTCAAAATACCGGGAGAGCGCTTCCCGCAGCCCATCCGGCTCCAAAAAGTCATAGATAAACTCTTTTTTCAGCAGTTCCAACGGGATGAATTCATTGTATTTATGCTCGATCTGCACTTTTTCCGGCAGCGGCAGGCCGCTGAGATCGGCCGGCCCAGCCGCAATTTCCCACAGGGCGCTTTCGATCCGCGCTTTCGCATCCGGCGCTTTCCCGCTAAAGGTCACCTCTAGATAAACGCAGGTCCGCCACAGAATTTTACTCTTGAAGCCGCGCTCCAGGAGCATAAAATGCAGAGTGAAGAGCTGCCGTGTGCCAACCCAGGGGAAAATCGCATACTTATTTTCGGATAGTTGCGTGACGGCACGCTCCAGAATGCCGGAATTGCGCGCCAGATAGCGAATTTCTTCCAGACGTTCCCGACAGGAATCGCTGAGATACGGATACTGCTCCCTGCACAGTAAAATATACTTCATCTTCTGAACCAGCGTGGTATGCAAATCCGCAGTGAAGTCCACATCCCAATCGACCGTCGAGATGCCCGGCACCAGCTTGACAAATAACACCTTGGCCTTCTGGTTCACCTCCAGCGTTTCCCACGTCCGCCCAGCAAGGGCAAAGCGTGTGCCCTGCGGGTAGATTTTATCCACCGTGCCGATTGAGCGGTTTTCATCCTTCACCAGATAATACTCGGGCACTTGGAACACCGCGAGAAAATGATAATCGCTTACCACCTTCTCCCCTGCACGGCCGATGATGAGCCCGCCGCTCTCCATCTTTTGCAGATGGCCGATCAAAAGCAAATGCCGGAGCAGAATGCGGTAATCCTCCTGCGGGATCGTTTGAAAACAGGATAACCGCAGGACTGCCTCCGCTAGCTCCTGCGCCGTGGCCTCGCCCGCGGATAACAGATAGCTCATCGTTTGATGATACAGCATCGAATACGGATACCGGCCCGGCGTGAGGGGCTCCACCCACTTTTGCTTCGTATACAGTTCGATGATGGCGATCATGCGCAAAAAGCTCCAATTGATCGGCCCGAGCGTATCCGCCGCGGTGGTGTGCACATCATCCAGGAAGGTAAACAAAATCTGCGGCACCTGGCCACGCCGGCCGCAGCGGCCCAATCGCTGCGCAAAGCTGGAAACCGTTGCGGGTGTGCCGACCTGAACCACCTGATCCAGCGAGCCGATATCAATACCGAGCTCCAGCGTGACCGTCGCCCCCGTGACGAGCTTCTCCTCTGCGGATTTCATTTCATCCTCCGCCTGCTCGCGCAGGACGGCGGAAATATTACCATGATGCACCCGGTAAACATCGGGCGTTTTATGTTTCAGCGCAAGCTGCCGCAGATGCGCCATGACAAGCTCCGTCTCCTCCCGCGAATTGGTGAAGAGGATGGTTTTCTTATCCAGCGTCATGCGGTAGAGGTATTCATAGTGCGCGGCTTCGCCCGCATCCAGCGCGCCGTCCGGCGTGGTTTGATCCGCCCTTTGAAAACGCTGCACCAAAAGCCGGATCTTCTGCTTTTCCGCACCGCACACCGGCGCGATGCAGCTGCGGCCGGTGCCGGAATTGAGCCAGCTCTGCGCAACGCTCAGATCGCCCAGCGTGGCGGAAAGCCCAATCCGCCGCGGCACAACGCCCGCAAGCCTTTGCAGCCGCTCCAAAAGGCACAGCACTTGCACGCCGCGCACATCGCGCATAAAATAATGCACCTCGTCGATGATGATAAAACGCAGATCGCAAAACAGCTTGACGCATGCGCCGCGCTTATGGATAAGCAGGGATTCCAGCGATTCGGGCGTGATCTGCAAGATCCCCTCCGGGTGCTTCAAAAGCCGGTTTTTCTCCGCCTGGGAAGCGTCCCCATGCCATTTGCAAACCGGCAGATTAGATTCCGCCAGCAGGTAATCCAGCCGCTTGAACTGATCGTTGATCAGCGCCTTCAACGGGCTGATATACAAAACCCCTACCGAGCCTGCGGGATGCTGATACAGCTGTGTGAGCACCGGCAGAAAGGCCGCCTCCGTTTTGCCGGAAGCCGTGCCCGAGGAGAGCAGAAGGTTTTCCTGCGTATCAAAAACGGCGTGGCAGGCGGCCACCTGGATCTCCCGCAGCTCCGTCCAATTGCTCGCATAGATGTAATCCTGAATATACGGCGCCAGCCGGTGAAATAGATCCTCCACGCCATGCCCTCCTCTGTTTACAGGTCAAATTCCAAAAACGGTTCCTCTTCCTGCGCCGCATCCGCCAGCACAAAGCTGCTGCTGCCCAGAATCTCCTGCGCGGTGCTGGTCGGGTTTTGGTATAGGATATTGAGAAACTCAATAAAATCGCGGATGATCTCCCGCGGCGTGATATGCGTATCCGCGCCCACGCGGTTATACTCCACGTTTAAAAACGCCACGAGCTCCTCCTGCGTGAGCTGGGGCTCATAGGCGAAGAGCTGGCCGTGCATCTGCACGAGCTTCTCGATGAGCACATACATCTCTTCGTAGGTGAGCATATTCAGGCGGATGATCGGAGAGAGCATGTCCTTGACCGTATCGGACGCGAACCGGCCCTCCGACAGCCGGGAGCGCAGCGCCTCGTAGCTGAACACGCCCTTATACTTATCCTCAATACTCTGCGGGGTTCCGCCGATCAAAAAGCCAATGTGCTGCGCCTTGCCCTGCAACACATCGTTATACATGGTGAGGATTTTTTCATAGTTGCTCTGGCGGGTGACGGAATGCGGAATTTTAAAGAGATTCACCAGCTCGTCAATGAGCACGAGCATGCCCCGGTAGCCCGCATAAACCATGAATTCGGCGAATATCTTCAAAAAATCATACCAGGTGTCGTCCGTGACGATAAAGTTGATATTCAGCTCACGCTTTGCCTCCGTCTTAGTGGGATATTCGCCCCGGAACCATTTGAGCACGTTTGCTTTGAGCGAATCATCCCCGCTGAGATAGGCCTCGTAATACAGCAAAACAGCCTTTGCGAATTCAAAGCCGTTGACCATGCCTTGCAAATTGCCGGTTACCTGGTAAACCTTCTGCTCGACCAGCCGGTCGAAGGCGGGGTCGCCGGGCAAAACGCCCTCTTCCGCAGCGACCGCGGACTGGATGCCGGAAATCCAGCGCTCCAAAATCAGCGGCAGCGCCCCGCCGTCCGGCTTCGTTTTGGTGGACATATTTTTCATCAGCTCTTTGAAAGTGGCGAGCCCCTGCCCTTTCGTGCCGACGAAGCGCCGCTCGGGCGACAGATCGGCATCCACCACCACAAAGCCCCGCTCCGTGGCATAATTGCGGATGGTTTGCAGCAGAAAGCTCTTGCCGCTGCCGTATTTGCCGACGATGAAGCGGAAGGCCGCGCCGCCCTCCGCAATGATATCAATATCCCGCAGCAGCGCGTCAATCTCCCGATCACGGCCGACGGTGATATACTCAAGCCCCACCCGCGGCACAACGCCGCCCTTCAGCGCGTTGAGAACCGTGCTGGTGATCCGTTTGGGCGGATTCGTTTGCTTCACTGAAACATCACCCTCTCCAATTCATCTCTGTATTCCTCAAACACTTCCACGGTATCCGTGCAGTCTATGATCGTATCCTCCACCGTATCAACCGCCTTTTCATTGATGCCATCTACCAGCACCTCCAGCATGAGATGGCAGCTTTTCGCATAGGCGGAAAGCTCGGCCACAGAAGCGCCGCGCAGGGCCCTGCAAAGCGCCTCCCGCTCGGCAGCGCTCAGGGAGGCGGCAAACTGCTCCCATCCGCTTCCACTGTCGTTTGCCTGCGCGGGCAAACCGGCGCTAAGCCCTTGCGGGCCGGGCGCGGCGGGAGGAGGTGTTTTTACCGTTTCCTCTAACAAAGCGCTTTCAACCGGCAGTAAATCGCCGCCTATCGCCCGCGGGGCAGGCGCTTCCTGCTCCGCTTCCGGGTTCACCAGCAGCTTTTCCTGCGTGAGCTGGGCTTGCTCCCGAATCTGCGCGAGTTTTTGCGGATCCACGGTGACCGTTTTGCGCTTCGAGGCTTGATAGTGCGCCTGTATCGCTTCATCGATGCAAGGAAAAAGGCTCGCCCCGCCATCTGGCAAGCGTGTCAGCTCCGAGAGATCTATTTTGCCCTGATCAGCCTTGATCTGATACCGAAAGCCGGTGGCCTTCCGATAAAACTGCTCAATCCGCTTGAGCATATAGCCGATCATCTGCCTGCCGTTTTCCCGGCACACCCGATTTTTTGAGGCTGTCCAGCATTCACCGTGAAAACAGTAAAGCTCTGTGTCGGAAATGCGCACAGTTTTGCCCGGCTCTATCCCCGCAAAATCGGGGTGGTATAAAGCCTTGCGGTAAGGCTTCCACAGATTCCCCCTCCGCCCGGCAAAAACAAGGTCGGCAAATGCAAGGCCAAAGGCCTGCATCAGCGATTCCACCGCTTCCATCACCTGCTGGAAGCAGGAGCGGAGAACAGGCTCCGTTTCCGCCGACCAGAAGATGGATTTTTGAAACGGATAGGCCGAAAACGGCGCATAGCGCTCAAAATAACCGGTTGCTTCCTCCGGCTGATAAAATTCCTGCAATAGCGGATGCTCCCGCACAAGCGCGGCGAAGGAGCATGGAAAGCTGTTGACAATATAATAATCCTTCACCCATTCCGCCAGATAGCGGTCAAGCTTCGGCTCAAACGCCCGATAGTCCTCCCAAAGCGCCAGAAGCTTAGAGAGCCCATCCCGGCAATCCGCTACGCCAACGTTATTCAGCAGCTCATAAAGATAAACAAACACATAGGAAAAGGAGGTTTTCCGGATAACCCCCTTGCGGACATTGGTACGCCAGGTAAAATAGGTACGCAGCTGTTCATAGCCCATGGATTGGTAATCGGGAAAATACATAGAGAAGGGTTCTTCCCCCGTATAATCATCCTCAAAATCCGCTATCAACTTTGCCTGCCTGTAAAATAGCTCTGCCTGCATCCTGCCAGATTGGCTTTTAGAAAACCAGATGCTGCGCGAGAGGCGGCGCATTTTTAAAAAGCGGCGGCGGATTTCCCTCTCCTGCGGATCGGGCAGGCGGAGCATCTGGGGAGCGGGGGGCTCCTGCGCTGGGGCCGTGTGATCCTCTTCCAGCGTAATTTCGGCAAAGTCCTGGCCGGTGTTTGCATGCTTTTTCTGCTTCATTTGGGCGATCCACTCGTTGACATAGCGGACGATCTCTTCCTTGCTCTGCGCCATTGCAAACACCTCCGTTGATCCGAACTTATGTTCTGTTCTATTGTAAACGACTGCGGGAAGAAAGGCAAGTAGAAAATGAGAATTTTCCTGCTGCGCCAAGTGAATCATTCGCGGGCACAAAAGCATCCGGTATGATAAATCACAACCACGGATACAAATCTACTACATTTTCAACCTTCCCTTTCATTTCCCCTCATTGGAAAAAGAAATCCGTAAGGCCGCTTGACTTTTGGCTAACATAAGTGTTATACTTTTGTTAGCCAAAAATAGGAGGTGAAAAATTGGCTGCCAAAATGGGGCGTCCAACCGACAGTCCCAAAATCAGCCGCGTGACTGCAAGAATTGATATCGACACAAAAAAAATACTTGATCAATACTGTAAAAAATACAATATCAATCAAGCAGAAGCAGTCCGCCGAGCAATTTTGAAACTGCGGGAAGACGTGTAATCAAACATGGAGAAGCGGCGCCCACGGAAATGAGAAACACCACTTCCCCCCGTACGGTCGCCTGAAAGACGAGGGTACAAAGCTATCATAACATGATAGGCAACCTCTTTTCAAGTGCCGTAATCGACTCCCCCATTTGGTAAAAGACACTTTAAAATCATGAAAGGAGAATGATCGTTCAAAGCATCCATATGAAAATTTAAAATCCGTAAAATCGGCCAATAACCTGTAGCTACACATTGGCGGTGATGCATTGGTAGCTTCTAAAAAGCCGGGGCCACATCCTGAACATCCAAAAGACACCATGATCCGTGTTCGTGTGGATAAAATCACACTGAAAGAACTTGACGAAAGCGCGCAAGCTCTCGATATCACGATCAGAGGTCATCCGAAAGGGTATTCATCAGGTATACAGCGGCCTCAAAAAATGAAAGGAAGCGGCTCACCACTCGTCAAAGCTGTAGCCGCTTCCAGTACCGCCAATGCCAAAGTCATTTTCAGCATAACTATACACGCGCAAAGCTTCCCCATGCGAAAAATGGCGTTGCCGCCGCGCGGCAGGAGGCGTTTCGCGCCGACAGGCATTTTTCCAATGCTTCCAAGTTTCAAAGCTTGAAACTTTGCGATCCGTTTGAAGCTATCATATGCTTGGAAAGCCTTTCAAGCATTGCTGATGTTGAAAGGAGTTTTTGGGATGCAAAGAGAAGACTTTTCAAGATGGTTTCAGCAGGCCGTGGAAGAATCCCGCTCCGCCTGCATCATGGAACAATGCGAGCACAACCGCATCTACTTGCAGTTTCAGGAAGATTACCGGCAGGCCATGGAGAAAATCGAGGAAAAACTCGGTGCAGACCGCGCCCTCCTCCGCCCCATGGAGGAGGCGCTCAACGCCATGGGCGGCATGGAATACGACTGGATGACCCGCCAGGCCTTTCGGGACTGCATGTATCTCCTGCGCTATATGGATGCCTTTTCCCTCCCGGATTGGGAGGTGGAAGCCCGCGCATGATTGATTGCGCATCGTTTCAGCCGCAACGGAAATAAACCGGCAGGCTCCGAACGCTTGGAGCCTGCCGACAGCCTGTCAAAAAAGGTATATCGATTTGTCAAAATGCACAAAGATGGTTCAGCGAAAATGTTTTAATGCTGTCAGTTGTAAATTGCTTTCATAAAAACAAAAAGTGAAGCATGCGCTCAGGCCGCGCAGGCCCTCCCTTTTTCGTTCGGCCGGAAAAGGAAGCAAAAGGGGCCGTTAAATCACGGCACTTCGGCAGCGGGAGGCTTTGATGCACGATCGAACCCGTTCGGCGAACCTTCCCAAACTCGACCACTCACGTGGTCTCAAACACATGGAAAGGCTCGTTTTTGCCCTCCGGGCAAAAATCCCCTCACGAGCCATGCCGTTAGATTCTGCAAATGCTGCCTCGGCCTTCCGCTAGCGTTCTACGCTGCATTTAGATGCTGGTTACGTAAGCGATTCTTAACGGGACCTTTTGTGAACTTTTTTCTTCCTCTTGACTTTTCCGACAGGCTACCGGCAGGCTCCGAACGCTTGGAGCCTGCCGGTTCGTTTTATTCTATTTAGGAAGGGAGGCCTCACCGCTCATCCCTTAGCACCATCTCCGCGCAGCGGATACCATCCACCGCCGCCGACACAATGCCGCCCGCATACCCAGCGCCCTCTCCGCAGGGGTAAAGCCCGCGCAGGTTCGACTGCAAAAATTCATCCCGCAGAATGCGCACCGGCGAGGAAGATCGCGTTTCCGGCGCGGTAAGCACCGCATCCGGCAGGGCGAAGCCCTTGAGCTTTTGATCCATCTGCACGAGCGCGGCACGCATCACCTCAATCACGCGCGCGGGCAGCACCTGGGCAATATCGCCCAGCAAAACGCCGGTGGGGCAGGTCGGGCGCACCGCGCCGAGCTGATGGGAGGGCCTGCCCGCCAGGAAATCGCCCACGAGCTGGGCCGGCGCCGTATAATCCCCGCCGCCGAGGCGGAAAGCCGCCTGCTCAATCTTTCGCTGGTCGTGCATCCCGGCCAGTGGATGCGCGCTCGAAAAATGCTCCGGCTCAATGCCGACGAGGATCGCGGAATTCGCATTCTCCCCATCTCGCGCCCACTCGCTCATACCGTTTACCACCACGCCGCCCTGCTCGCTCGCCGCGCACACAACCGTGCCGCCCGGGCACATGCAGAAGGTGTACATCCCCCTGCCGTGCGGCGGATGGCACGCAAGCTTATAATCTGCCGCGCCGAGCGCCGGATGGCCCGCAAACCGCCCGTACTGCGCGCGGTCAATGAGCGCCTGCGGGTGCTCGATGCGTGCGCCGACGGAAAAGGGCTTCTGCATCATCTGCACGCCCTGGCCATAGAGCGCCTCCACCGTATCCCGCGCGGAGTGGCCAATGGCGAGAATCACCGCATCGGTTTCGAAATCCACCTCGCGCCCCTGCGCATCACGGTAAGTAATGCCGTGCACCGCGCCGTTGGCGGCGATCACACGCAGCAGCCTGCTGGAGAATAGAACGGTGCCGCCGAGCGACACAATCTCCTCCCGCATGGATTTGACGACCGCGCCGAGGCGGTCTGTGCCGATGTGGGGTTTGGCGTCATATAGAATCGCCTGCGGGGCGCCGTGGGAAACGAATTCCAAAAACACCTTGCGGCAGCGCACATCCTTGATACCGGTGGTGAGCTTGCCATCGGAAAATGTGCCCGCTCCCCCCTCACCGAACTGAACGTTGGAGCTTTCATCCAGCGTGCGTGTGCGCCAAAAATCCTTCACATCCTGCGTGCGGGTATCCACATCCCGCCCGCGCTCCAGCACGAGGGGGCGATACCCGGCGCGTGCGAGCGTGAGCGCCGCGAAAAGGCCCGCCGGGCCGAGGCCGATCACCACGGGGCGCAGCAGGGAATTGCGCGCTGCCTGAGGCAATTCATAGTGATACGGCGGCGACGGCTGCACGCGCGGCCCCTTCTGGCGGGCGAGCAACTCTTCTTCGCCGCGGTCGAGCGATACGTCCACCGAATAGACGAAGAAAACGCCCTCCTCCTTTTTGCGGGAGTCAATGGATTTCCGCACGACCTCCAGCGATTGAATCTGCTTCCGGTCTATTTTTAACGCCCTGGCAACGGCCGGATATAGCGACTGCTCAGCCGCCGCGTCCAGCGGTACTTTGATTTCATTGATTCGAATCATCATGCAACATCCTTGCTGTTCTGTTTATCCGGCAGCCTGCCCGTTCATCAGCTTTTCTGCCGCGCTCCGCCCGGCAAGCCTGCCGGACGACCACGCCCATTGCAGATTAAAGCCGCCGCAGCCCGCATCCACATCCAGCACCTCGCCCGCCGCGTAAAAGCCCGGCTGGGACAGCGCCTCCATCGTTTCAGGCTGGAAGGCGGCGCGCTGGGCGCCGCCAATCGTTACTTGTGCCGCAGAAAAGCCGCGTGTGCCGGTGGCGGGAAAACGCCATCCCTTCAGCAACCCTGCAACAGCCCCAAGCTCCGCCTTTTGCAAAGATCCAATCGGCCGAGAGAGCAGGTCAATCCCCGCCTGCTTCAACAAAACCTGCCCCACGCGCTTCGGGAGAAGCCCCGTGAGCAGATGCTCCGCCGCAAGCGCCGGGTTTTGCCGGATGCGACTAGCAAGGTAATTCGCCGCCTGATTGCGCGAAAAGGCGGGCAGCAGATCGAGCACCGCCTCCATCTGCCGCCCTTTTTCCCGGGAAACAAAGCGGGAAAGCTGCATCGCCGCGATGCCGGAGAGGCCGCATTCTGTGAATTGAATTTCACCGCGCTGAGAAGCAAGCGTTTCCCGCCCCGCGGAAAGGGAGATTTCCGCATGCACGCGCATTCCCTTGAGCGCTTTCACCCGCTTAGGCTCCGTGGTGATCTGCACGAGCGACGGGAACACCTCTGTCACCGGGATGTGGAGGGCGCGCAACAGGCCGTAGCCGGAGCCGTCGGAGCCGTGCTGGGGCGAAGCTTTCCCGCCGCAGGCGAGGATCACCGCATCCGCCGGGAGCGCCCCATTGATGCGAAAGAAGGACCCGTCCCCCTTTTGGGCAACGCTTTGGAGGGTTTTCGCCGGCGTATCGCATTGCAGAAATACGCCCAGCCGCTCCGCTTCAAAGCGCAGCGCATCGAGCACGCTCGCCGCCTGGCGGCTCATGGGGTAAATGCGGCCCTCCTCCTCTTCCTCACACAAGAGGCCCATGGAGGCAAAAAAAGCCAACGTATCGTCAACGGTGAAGCGCTCCAACGCGGGGCGCACAAAATCCGCCGCCTCAAAATAATCGGCTGGAGAAGCGAATCGGTTGGTCAGATTGCAGCGACCGTTGCCCGTTGCAAGCAGCTTTTTCCCCACGCGGGGAAGCTGTTCCAAAACCGTCACCCGCCCAGGAACGCCAGCCTTCTGGAAGGCCCGCGCCGCCTCAACGGCGGCTGCCAGGCCCGCCGCTCCCCCGCCGATGACGCAGAGCTCCGGTGCTTTACTCTTCATAGCCATCCTCCTGCCTAGAAAGATAGTCATATAAATGCTGGATCGTCTGTGCGCTGACAACATGCTCCATCCGGCAAGCGTCCTCCTCCGCGATCTCAGCCGGTACGCCGAGCGTATTCTGCAGGAAGTGGCGGATCAGCTTGTGCCTGCGCAGCACCTGCGCGGCCCTTGTTTCGCCCTCCGGCGTGAGGGCGATTGTGCCGTAAAACTCATGCTCGAGCAGCCCGGCCTCTTTGAGCGCGCCTACCGCGCGATTGACGCTGGGCTTCGATACCTTCAGCGACGACGCGATATCCGTCACACGCACCTCGCCGCCTTTTTGATGCAGGACGAAAATCATCTCCAGATAGTCTTCCAACGAAGCGGAAATATCATCCATTGCCCTGCTCCTTTCCCCGCTCCTGCGGACACTCCCCGCAGGAGGCGCAGCCAGCTTCTGAACAGCCTGTGCAACCGGAGCATCCAGAGCAGCCGCAGCCGCCCTTTCCGCGCGCCTGGCGCACTTTTTGATAGAGCATCACGCCCACGGCGCAGGCGGCCAACGCCGCAATCAGCACATCGACGATCCATCCCAATTGGAACACACCCTCACCTTTTTAAAATACCAGCATCAACAGCCGGCCAAGCTGATACACCACAAACGTGACCAGATAGGCGACCACCGCTTGAAAGCCCAGGGCAAACACTGTCCACTTGCCGGAATTCATCTCGCGGCGGATGGTCGTCACAGCAGCAATGCAGGGGATAAACAGCAGCGCAAAGGTCATAAACGCATATGCGCCCGCTGGGGAATAAACAGTCTGCAAAGCAGCGGCCAAACTGGCTCCGCTCGCCCCGTAAAGGATGCCCAGGGAGCTTACCACCTGCTCGCGCGCGATCAGGCCGCTTAAAAGGGAGACGCTGGAGCGCCAGTCGCCAAAGCCCAGCGGCCGGAACACAGGCGCAATTGCCGTGCCGATCACGCCGAGGATGCTCTGCGAGCTATCCTGCACGTGATGAAAGGAGAAATCAAAATATTGCAGCGCCCACACAACCACGCTCGCGCCAAGCAACACAGTGCCCGCCTTTGTCAAGAAGTCCTTGAGCTTTTCCCACACATGCATGGTGAGCGTTTTGGCAGTGGGCAACCGGTAAGGCGGCAATTCCATCACGAAAGGGGCGTGCCCGCCTTTGAGCACAGTTTTTTGCAGAAGGAACGCGCACAAAATCGCCACTGCCACGCCAAGCAGATAGATTGAGCACACGGCAAGCCCGCTCGACGCGCTGAAAAACGCCGCAATAAATAACGAATAGATCGGCATTTTGGCACTGCACGATAGAAAAGGAATGAGCATGATCGTCAGGCGGCGGTCTTTTTCATGCTCCAGCGTGCGCGCACTCATCACGGCGGGCACAGAGCAGCCAAAGCCCATCAGCATCGGAACGAACGATTTGCCGGAAAGGCCGATCACATGCAGCGCCCGGTCCATGATAAAGGCCGCGCGCGCCATATAGCCGCTATCCTCCAAAATAGAGAGGAAGAAAAACAGCAGCAATATCTGCGGCAAAAACGCAAGCACCGCGCCAAGGCCCGCGATAATGCCGTCACAGACAAGGCCCGTGGCCCAATCCGCGGCGCCAACTCCGGTGAGCAGGCCGCGCACGGCCTGCGCCAGCGTCCCATTGATAAAGCCGCCAACGAGATCGCTCAGCCGGGGGCCGAGCGCACCAAAGGTGATATAAAACACAACCCCCATGATCGCGAAGAACAGCGGGATCGCAAGGTATTTGTTGGTGACGATTTTATCTACCCGGTCGGATACCGTCAAATGCCCGTCCTCATGGCCCTTTTTAACAGCCTTTTCTGTGACGGAGCAGATAAACTTATATTTTTGATCCGCGATCACCATCTCACGGTCGATATGATCCGTTTCCAGCTCCCGCACGATTGATTCCAGGCAGCTGAGCTGTGTGTCGCTCAAATCCAGCTTTTCGAGCGTGGGCGCATCCCCTTCAATGAGCTTCACAGCCGACCAGCGCAGGGGAAAATCGTGTTTTTTGCAATTCTCCCGGATCAGATCTTCAATCAGCTGCACCGCCTGGCGCACCGCGCCGGTATAGAGATCGGGGGGCTTACCCAGATTGCAGTGGCGGTCCAGATGCGTATTGCTCGTTGCGTGGATTACCTCGTGCTCCGCCGTATGAATCAGCTTATGTACCCCGGTGCCCCGGCTGGCAGAAATCGGCACGACCGTAATGCCCAGCAGAGCGCTGAGCAGCGGGTAGTCGATCGTGTCGCCGCGCTTCTCCAGCATATCCACCATGTTCAGCGCGATCACCATCGGGCGGCCAAGCTCCGCGATCTGAAGGGAAAGGTAGAGGTTGCGCTCCAGATTCGTCGCGTCTACAATATCAATAATCAAATCCGGTTTCTCATCAATCAGATAATTCCGGGTGACAATCTCCTCCATGGAATAGGGGGAGAGGGAGTAAATCCCGGGGAGGTCAACAATCGAGGCGTCCGCTTCGCTGCCAATGACCTTGCCCTCCTTTTTTTCAACCGTTACGCCAGGCCAATTGCCGACATATTGATTGCTGCCTGTCACCGCATTAAAAAGCGTCGTTTTCCCACAGTTGGGATTTCCCGCGAGCGCGTAGCGATAGCTCATCCTTCAAACCATCCTTTTTGCAAAATCACTCTGAAACCTCAACCCGGATATTTTGCGCTTCCGACTTGCGGATGCTCAACTCATACCCTCTCACATTAATTTCAATTGGATCCCCCATCGGGGCTGTTTTCCGCATGACGATCACCGCGCCGGGCGTGATCCCCATATCAATAATGTGGCGGCGCACCGCGCCCGTGCTGCCAAGCCCTGTCACAACGCCTTTTTCCCCAGGGCGAAGCCGGTCAACTGTTTTCAGCATCAAACACCGATCCCTTCACACTCATTTGGATATTTTGCCTGTTTACAGCGCCATAAGGCGTGAAAGGGCAAACTGCTGCTCTTCATTCAAAAAGGCCCGCCTCCCTGCGGAGGAAACCTGATTTTGAAATTGTTAGCCACGGCTAAATTATAATATAGCGAAACCCTCTTTGTCAATTTATTTTATACTTTGGAGCAAAATAAAAGGTTCTAATAATTGGACAATCTGCAAAAATGCGTTGAAAAGTGTGTTCTAATCTGCGTTTACAGGTCCCGCTTTTGAAAACGCGGTTGACGGAAAAGCGATTTCGTATTATTATATGAACGTTAGATTGCGTTTATGGATTGCTGTTTTTGTGCAATTTGTTTGTTTTCATCAGAAATGAGGAGTGTGTGCCTTGAAGGGAATCATTTTAGCCGGAGGGTCCGGCACCCGGCTTTACCCTCTGACGATGGTCACCAGTAAGCAGCTGCTTCCAGTTTACGATAAGCCAATGATCTATTATCCGCTGTCGATCCTAATGCTCGCCGGCATTCGGGAAATCCTGATTATTTCCACACCGGAGGATACACCGAAATTTGAAGCGCTTATGGGCACGGGGAAACAATTCGGCCTCAAGCTTTCCTACGCTGTGCAGGACAAGCCGAACGGCCTTGCGCAGGCTTTTGTCATCGGGGAAGATTTTATTGGGGACGACAGCGTAGCCATGATCCTTGGGGATAATATTTTTTATGGCAACGGCCTGGGGCATTTGCTTCGCCAAGCGGCCATCAATCCGGGGCGCGCCACAATTTTTGGCTACTATGTGGATGACCCAAGTGCTTTCGGCGTGGTGGAATTCAACGCAAAAGGCGAGCCGACCTCCATTGAGGAAAAGCCGCAGGAGCCAAAATCAAACTATGCTGTGACCGGGCTTTACTTTTATGATAACCGTGTTGTGGAATTTGCAAAGGCGCTTCAGCCCAGCGCCCGCGGAGAATATGAGATTACGGATATCAACCGGAAATACCTGGAGTTGGGCGACTTGGACGTCCGCTTCCTCGGCCGCGGCTTTGCCTGGCTGGATACGGGCACGGTGGATGCCCTCATGGACGCCGCCCACTTCATCCGCACGGTGGAAAAGCTGCAAGGGATCAAAATTTGTTCCCCGGAGGAGATCGCCTATAACAAACGGTGGATCACCAAAAAGGCGCTGATCGCCTCCGCCGAGAAATATGGAAAATCGACCTATGGGCAGCACCTGCGCCGGGTGGCGGAAGGTAAAATCCTGTATGAAAACGCGCCGGGGAAACGGGCGCGCCGCTGGGGGGCAGATGATGACGACCCGATCATTCACGCCCTTGATTGAGCCACTGCTTATTTTCAGCGAAGTATTTTTATGAAAGACGAGGCCCATTCATGAACGTCATACAAACTAAAATTGAGGGCGCCTTTTTAATTGAGCCCGACGTATTTGGAGACAATCGGGGTTGGTTCATGGAATCCTATTCCTATGAAAAATACGCTGCCTGTGGCATTCAGGTTCGCTTTGTGCAGGACAACCGTTCCCGCACCCAGCACAAGGGCACCATTCGCGGGCTGCACTGCCAGACCAACCCAAAGGCACAGAGCAAATTGCTGACCTGTACGCGCGGCGCGCTGTTTGATGTTGCCGTTGATATCCGTTGCGGCTCCCCTTCCTACCTGAAGTGGATCGGTGTCGAACTAACAGAGGAAAATAAAAAGCAATTTTTCATCCCAAAAGGCTGTCTGCACGGCTTTTTGACCTTGACCGATGATGTAGAGGTGGAATACAAGGTGGATGAATATTACGCGCCGGAAAATGACCGGAGCATTCGCTTTGACGACCCGGTGCTCGGCGTCCTTTGGGGGATGCAAAATCCGATTTTATCTACCAAAGATCAAAATGCCCCCCTGCTGGCTAATAGCGATGTGCGTTTTATTTATCCACTGTAAAGTCGGCCTTAAAATAGAACGGATGCAATGGAGCAGCGTTTTCGCCGCTCCTTTTCTCCTATTTTCGGATGGATCAAATTGCCATTTTTGAATAAATGTTATTAAAAATGGGCAACAGAAATCCGTAAAAAGCCAAGATTGTGATTTACTTTTGTTGTTTCTTTCCCTGTGCATTACCATAAGACGCGTGAAAAACCGAAATGGATCACAAGGCGGCTACCGCCCTGCGGGCACAGGTTCCTGATCGGCATATTTTAATCAATAGGAAGGACTATTTTCTATGAAGATTTTGGTAACCGGTTCCAATGGCCAGTTAGGTTATGATGTGCTTAAGGAACTTCACCGGCGTAAAATCCCCTGCCGCGGGATTGATCGGGAGGAGTGCGATATCACCAATATGCCGCAGGTCATGCATTGGGTCGAAACCTACCAGCCAGACACGGTGATCCACTGCGCAGCCTATACTAACGTCAACCGTGCCGAAACGGAGCAGGCGCTTTGCATGGATATCAACTACCGCGGCAGCGCAAACATTGCCGCAGCGGCCAATAAAATGGGCGCAAAGCTTATTTATATCAGCACAGATTATGTATTCGGCGCCTCTGGAGAGCGGCTGCTTGGCATTTATGACGCGAAAAATCCGCTGAACACCTATGGAGAAACGAAATTGAGCGGTGAAAACAGCACGCGAATCCTGTGCCCACGCTCCTTTATCGTGCGCACCTCATGGGTATTCGGCATCAACGGCGCCAACTTTGTAAAAACGATGCTTCGGCTTGGCCGGGAAAAAGAAGAGATCTCTGTGGTAAGCGATCAGGTAGGCTCCCCCACCTACACAGCGGATCTTGCTCCCCTGCTGTGCGATATGGCCTTGACAGAACGCTTCGGCACCTATCATGCCACCAACGAGGGCTATTGCAGCTGGTATGAATTTGCAAGAGAAATTATGCGCCTTGGGCACCTACCTGCAAAAATCCACCCGGTTGCCACGGCGGATTATCCCAGCGTGGCCGTCCGTCCGCTGAACTCCCGCCTCTCCAAAGAGAGCCTGGATGAAGCAGGGTTTCAAAGGCTGCCGCATTGGAAGGATGCTTTGCAGCGGTATCTGTCCGAGCTGGCAATTGCAGAAGAGGAAGGGATCCTCAAGGCCTTTTAAGCGAGCCACCTAGATGGGCCGAATTGCTGTACCATCGAAAAGATAGCTTTATGCAGGATAAAAATAAAAAGGCGCTGTTGCAAAGCATTGTGCAACAGCGCCTTTTTATTTTTGAATCATTTTAGTCGATGACAGAATCCTGCTCTTCCTCCGCCCTGTCATCCTTCATCCCGATGCGCATCCGGTAGCAGAAATCCATGCGGAAAATTTCATCCTCAAAAATTTCATGCACCTTTTTCTCAAACCGGGCCACGCAGAGCTTGACGATCTCCGGCTCCATGCGCAGCATGGTTTGCAGGCTTCCCTGACTGAGCGCAAGGTTGATGAAACGGTGCGCGTCGCACTCCTCCGTATTCGAAAAAACAATCTCACGGGTGTAGCCAAAGAATCCGCTTTCTTGAATGCGGGACAAATGCTCGCTTTTCTCCCAGCGCAAAAAGCTATCTGCATAATCCTTGGTAGCGCTCGCAAGCTCCTTGATCCTGCGCTGCAGGTCGTTATAAGCTTCCTCCGCCCTGCGGTCGCACACAGGGGGCCAGTCGCAATCGTAGGTGGCAAAAATGCCGCCGGGCTTTAAAATGCGGTTTACCTCCTGCAGCGTTTCCTCCGGCTCCATCCAGTGAAAGGACTGGGAGCAAGTTACCAAATCTGCACATTCCGGCGCAAGCCCGGTTTCATGAGCGAAGGCATTGACAAAGCGGATATTTTGCTTCGGCACACGATGCTCCTGCGCATAGGCAATCATATCCGTGCTTGGCTCCACACCGATCACCTCAGCCGCGGCAGTGCCCCACAGCCGGGTGGAAAGCCCTGTTCCACAGCCCAGATCCACGACCGTTTGTGGAAAATACCCCAGATAGTTGACCAGGCAATCCACGACAAAGCGCGGGCCGCGCGGCCGTGCCATGTGGTAGACATCCGCATAGCCCATAAAGCGCTCTGCGTTTTTTGAAACATCCATCATTGTAAGTCCCCTTTACATCCTCTTTTTCATTCCAAGTAATATTGCAACAGCATGAGGCATACGGAAAACGCATTTAAGCGCGCATTGTAACGGGATGCACGCTTGGCCTTCTATATGAATCCTTTGCTGTATTGGGTAAATTTCCAGGCTATTGGGCGCCGATTTTTCCCAAATAATAGCTACACATCCAGGTATACCTCCATAAACGGTCAAACGCGGCATTTCAGATACACAATTTATGAATTAGCTACGGGGATATTATAGTCTAAGAAATCCATACACGCAAGAGCATCTGTAAAATCTTTCTCCCTAGCGATAAGATGGCGAAAAGCAGAGCTTTTTTGTATGTTTTATTTGGAATTAAATTCTCTCTCCCCTTCTCTTCTTGCACTGTGGCACAAAAACGCGCCGTCGGATTTTCCCACCCATAGAGCACACTCAAATTTTTTGAGAGGTGAAAGGGCCGGATTTGCGCGCAGCTCCAATTTCATGTGCCAGGGCCTGTGTCCGCTCCAAATAAGTCTCCGATCCAGAATTATCGATCACAATAAGCTCTGAGATGCCCGCTGGAGGGTCAAAATTCCGGCTGCTGACATAGTTCTCCCAGTGTGCAAGCTTCCAGGTATCCCGCTCGGAGTTGCGCGCCTGCATCCGTTTTCGGCAAACCGCCAGATCCGTATGCACCCAAACCACCTGAAGCCGGGCACCCATCTCCGCCAGCCTTTGGCGTATCTCCTCCAGCCATACCGGATTGCGCACCTCGCGGGTAAAGGGCGCGTTAACAAGCACACAATCGTTGAATTCCAGCGCTTCAAAGGCGATCTGTAGGATTGCGTCATATTCATAATTGCGTATATTCTGCTCAAAAAAGGCAGAGCTGCGGTCAAACGGCTCGCCGGCGGCCTGAAAAATCCGGCGCGATAAAACAAGGACGCTATCCTTATCAAGATAAACACAGTTTTGCAGCATCCCGGCTAACTTCTTGGCAATAAAGGTTTTTCCACTGGCGGGCGGCGAGGTTACCAAAAGAAATGTTTTCATTGTAAACGCCCTTTCGTATCGAATTGGGTACGAACTTAGTATACGATACCGGGCACAAAGCAAATCAACTCTATGGAAAAAAAGCGCCCGCCGGCCCAAACGCGCCTGCGGGTGCCATTTTATTTTTTTCTTCTTAACATTTAGGGATGCATCGCACGATATTTTTTCTGCGTGGCGATCCCTCCCCGGATATGGCGCTGGGCTTTGTTGATATCGAGCACCTCCCGCACCTCCTGATAGAGCTGCGGATTCACCCGGCGCAGGCGCTCGGACACGTCCATATGTACGGTGGATTTACTGATTCCGAACTCCTTCGCCGCCGCCCGAACCGTCGCCTTATGCGCAATGATATATTCGCCGAGCTCTACGGCTCTTTCTTCCACGATACCTTTCAAGATGAGCCCCTCCGTTTTCCGTTAAAGTGAGACCTGCCTTTCCATTTCCCTCAATCTATATGCGCACACTGGGCGGATTATGTTTTCACAAAGCGCAATTGACACCGCCCGGAAAAGGTGCTACATTGAAGCAAACGCCTGATGGGAAAGGTGGCTCAGCCTTTTTTTATGAAACAAGCGGAAATCGCCCGTGCCGAATGGCTGCGGGCAATGCACAAAATTGCGTTTCCCGTGCTCTCGGTCGCCGCGGAAAACCGCCTGCATGATACTCTCCCGCTGGCAAAGAAGGAGAAACAGCGCGGCGTGGCCTATCTGGAGGCTGTGGGCCGGACGATGCTAGGCATTGCGCCCTGGCTGGAGCTCTCCCTCCCTCGCAGCGCATCGGAAAAGGAACGCGCTTTGCAGGAGCAATACCGGTCTTTTGCGCGCAGCGCGCTCACCAACATCTGTGATCCTTCCGCAACGGATTACTGCGTATGGAACCAAACAGGCGCCCACCTCTCCCCTGACCAGCCGCTCGTCGACGCGGCCTTTCTGGCAAGCGCCCTGCTGAAAGCGCCCACTCAGTTGTTTACGACCCAACCGCCGGACGTGCGTGGGAAACTGCTCGCCGCCTTTGAACAGACGCGCCTGATGCGCCCCGTGCGCAATAACTGGCTGCTCTTCGCCGCAACGATTGAGGCGATGCGCTATCGCTTCACAGGGATCGGAGACGGCATGCGCATTGAATACGCGCTGAGTAAACACTTTGAATGGTATAAAGGGGACGGTGCCTACGGCGATGGGGACGCCTTCCACTGGGATTATTACAACAGCTTTGTCATTCAGCCGATGCTCGAAGAGGTTTCCCGCACTGCGGAGCCGCTCATTGGGGACAAACGCTACCGTGCGCAGTTTGTAAAAAGCCTGATGCGCTATTGCGAGGTGCTTGAGCGGATGATTGCGCCGGACGGCTCTTATCCCTGCATGGGCCGCTCCATCGCCTACCGAACGGGGGCGTTCCACGCGCTTGCCCATGCGGCGCTGAGCGGCCACCTGCCCGCCTCTCTCCCGCCCGGCCAGGTGCGCCGTGCGCTCAGCCTCACACTGCGGAAAATGCTTTCCTCCCAGGAATTATTCGATCCAAACGGATTCCTGCAAAAGGGGCTTTTGGGCTGTCAGCCAAGGCTGGCGGAGCCCTATATCAACACCGGCAGCCTCTATCTCTGCTCCACCATCTTTCTCCCGCTCGGCCTTTCGCCAGACGACGCCTTCTGGACAGATGCGGAACAGCCTACGACCTGGGAAAAAGCCTGGTCCGGTGTAAACCTTCCCGGCGATCACGCAATCGGATAGGCGCCACTGGAACAGGGGCGAAATTTCCGGTTTATTGGGAAAAGGCAATGACTTTTTTATCAGATTCGTGTATAATACAAATATCTATATTTTGAGCAGAGGGAGTCGATTCGAATGGCAATCATTCGCAAAGAAGCATATTTTAACTCTTCCACCGGTAAGAATAAGATTCACTGCGTGATCTGGCAGGATGATGCAGTAAAACCCGTTGCGTTATTCCAGATTGCGCACGGTATGTCCGAACATATTGAGCGGTATGATGATTTTGCCTGTTTCCTCGCCGGGCACGGCTTTATCGTGTGCGGCAACGACCATCTGGGGCACGGCAAATCCGTCAATTCCCTGGATGATCTCGGGTATATGGACGATAAAAACGGCCATATCCGCATGGTGGATGATATGCATATCCTGCATCACATCATGCACAAACGCTACCCTGACCTGCCCTATTTCCTCTTCGGTCACAGCATGGGTTCCTTCCTTTCCCGCTCCTACGCCGCACACTTCGGCAAGGAGCTGGCCGGTGCAATCTTCTGTGGTACAGGCGAACTGCCCGCCTCCTTGGAGGGCGTGATCTCTGCCTTTGACAAGCTGGTGGATAAAATCGGCCCACGCGCCAATGCAGACCTGCTCTTTAAAATCGGCAACGGCGTGTTTAACTTGCAGTTTAAAAACCCGCGCACCAATGTCGACTGGATCAGCACCAGCGAAGAAAATCTCGACCGCTATCTCGATGATCCGCTCTGCGGCTTTAACTTTAAGCTAGGCGGCACACGCGATGTGGTGCGTATTCTAATGGAGGTCAGCCGCAAGGATTGGGCGCAAAAGGTGCCTCACGATCTGCCCATTATGCTTATCTCCGGTGCGAAGGATTCTGTTGGCTTCAACGGCAGAGGTGTTCTGGCCGTGTCGGACAATCTGGAGCTTGCAGGCAATGAGCCAACTGTGATCCTCTACCCGAACGACCGGCATGAAATCCTCAATGAGAACGACCACGAAAAAATTTATAACGACATCATGAAGTGGCTGGACGGCGTGCTGGCGGCGAGAGAAGAAGCGAAAGCCTGAGAAAGAAAACAATAGAATATAAAAACGGACGTATGCAAATGAAAGCCAAAATACATACGTCCGTTTTTTAATTTTATTCAGTGCGAATCGAAAGCGAACAGTAAAATACCGGAGGGTTCGCACCAAGAGCGGAAGGGAATATCGGAATAAATATCCACAATTAGAGAATTTATATCGGGTTCTCTTGCTTTTTTCTGTAAAATATGTTGTAATGGAGATGCTTAAGAGACAAGAAAACTGGTTTCTTTTGCGGTCTCCGCCCACACGGGCGGAGTGGATTGAAATCGATGTTTCTTGATCCAGAAGACAATCCGCGCAGTCTCCGCCCACACGGGCGGAGTGGATTGAAATATCAGGTGGAACTGATGGGCGATCTTGTGCAAAAGGTCTCCGCCCACACGGGCGGAGTGGATTGAAATTAAATTTAACGATGGGAATCGACGTCCGGGGCGAAGGTCTCCGCCCACACGGGCGGAGTGGATTGAAATGAAGCAAAACTTAAAAGCGGACGCTTTACCCCAGTCTCCGCCCACACGGGCGGAGTGGATTGAAATTTGACTTCCAGGTCAGTGAAAGCCTCCTTTGTCGGTCTCCGCCCACACGGGCGGAGTGGATTGAAATAGGGTTCAATCCAAACGCGAACATATGAGGACAAAAAGTCTCCGCCCACACGGGCGGAGTGGATTGAAATCGCGCTAATAAAAGTATGGCGGGTTGCGTGTGGAGTCTCCGCCCACACGGGCGGAGTGGATTGAAATAAACGATAACGGGATGACACAGACCGTTAACGTAAGTCTCCGCCCACACGGGCGGAGTGGATTGAAATTCAAGAATGAACAAGTACCATGCGCAGAAAACAAGTCTCCGCCCACACGGGCGGAGTGGATTGAAATCGTGATGCCGGAGCAGGATTATAAACAGCTTTACCGTCTCCGCCCACACGGGCGGAGTGGATTGAAATAAAATAGCAAACTGCACTCAGAGGTGGAAGCAGCGTCTCCGCCCACACGGGCGGAGTGGATTGAAATTTTAACCAATGGCCGGGTGTATGAGTGTCTTGGAGTCTCCGCCCACACGGGCGGAGTGGATTGAAATAATACAGCCATGACTGTCCTAACATCTCCTATTACGTCTCCGCCCACACGGGCGGAGTGGATTGAAATATGCTCTCGGTGGCGCGCAGGCCGACCAGAAAGGGTCTCCGCCCACACGGGCGGAGTGGATTGAAATGTAAGCCACTGCCGAAAATTGGAGAACTGGGCGAGTCTCCGCCCACACGGGCGGAGTGGATTGAAATATATTGACAACCGGGATCGGATGTATAGCCCGCAGTGTCTCCGCCCACACGGGCGGAGTGGATTGAAATATTTGAAATCGATTGCTATGCTGTCTGCGACCGGGTCTCCGCCCACACGGGCGGAGTGGATTGAAATATAGATTTATTTTGACTAACCTCGCTCGTTTCCCGTCTCCGCCCACACGGGCGGAGTGGATTGAAATGTTGCTTGGTTCTGGCGGCTCTTTAGTCGTTAAAGGTCTCCGCCCACACGGGCGGAGTGGATTGAAATATATTGACAACCGGGATCGGATGTATAGCCCGCAGTGTCTCCGCCCACACGGGCGGAGTGGATTGAAATCGGCGATTGCAGATAGAAGAGCGGCTTACTGCAGTCTCCGCCCACACGGGCGGAGTGGATTGAAATAAAAATCGGGATCAGTGCGCGAACAATTGTGTTTGTCTCCGCCCACACGGGCGGAGTGGATTGAAATTTCCGCACGGTGGAATTGATTTGCAAAATTTAAGGTCTCCGCCCACACGGGCGGAGTGGATTGAAATTTTTTCTGTCACGATTTTTCAACTCCCTTGTTATGTCTCCGCCCACACGGGCGGAGTGGATTGAAATGTCGATCAGTATCTGCCCGTCCTCCCAGACATCCAGGTCTCCGCCCACACGGGCGGAGTGGATTGAAATCAATTGCTTCCATTCTCTCTTTTAGACGATCTATGTCTCCGCCCACACGGGCGGAGTGGATTGAAATGCGGAGCACCTGCGCAATATCAATGATCTCATGTGGTCTCCGCCCACACGGGCGGAGTGGATTGAAATGGCATATGATCGCTTTGTGCAGGAGTATGGCGACGTCTCCGCCCACACGGGCGGAGTGGATTGAAATAACTCCCTTGTTATCTTATTTTCCCACTTCGCTAGTCTCCGCCCACACGGGCGGAGTGGATTGAAATTCTGATACAAAAATAAAAAAACACGTAGTTCCAGTCTCCGCCCACACGGGCGGAGTGGATTGAAATTATAACGGTGTCGGCGTAAGCATAGCGGATGTTGGTCTCCGCCCACACGGGCGGAGTGGATTGAAATAAGTTGAGCGAGGCGGTCGCCAACGCCGATGATCGTCTCCGCCCACACGGGCGGAGTGGATTGAAATGCAGGCAGCGCGGGAGATTTACAGCGAATATACCGGTCTCCGCCCACACGGGCGGAGTGGATTGAAATTTTTGCTACTTCTCTTTGTATGAATCCTGCATCAGTCTCCGCCTCCACAGAGTCATTCCTTGAAAGCTGACAGGCAGATGTCATATTCTATATGCTATCCTTTTCACAAAGGAGGCGTTTTGTCATGGGGAATGAGGCGCAACAGACTGCGGATGAGATCCGGCATCAATTGGGAGAATCCGTTTACGAATCGGTGCTCCGCACAGCTGGGACGTTAAAGTCATCCCCTTCTCCTGGCCTGGCAGAAACGTTTTGTACGCGATGCCCTGTCGGAGCTCATTATACTGTGCGGAAGTCTGGGTGTTGAACCATTGATGCGCGCCTGCCTGCGGGCGGCAATATATCTCTCATGCGGCACTCCGCGAGGCGCGTGAGTTATGTCAGGAATCCGAGGGCAACCTTGGCTTATTTTTGGACGGGCTCCATGCACGACGGATCGGCGGAGGAAAGCTCCGGCTGCACGGGCAGCAGATCATCGCTGAATAGAACGCCTGCTATTGCGGGCTGGCGCAGAAAAGCCCAGGCTTGCCTGCGGAATATTGCGCATGCTCGGAGGGTTGGTTTGAGCGTCTCTTTTCCTTTGCGATGGAGAAAGAAGTTTTCGTCCGGTGGACGGGCACGATTCCGTCAGGCAGCTCCCACTGCACATTTGAAATACAGATTTAACAGGAGAAAGAATATCGTTCCAATGAAAAAATCTCAGTAGAAATTTCCAACAACTTCTGCCCACAGGCCCTATTCCTCTATGGAACTTATCAGGAAGACAAAACGCCCGATTTTGGGCTGTTTTGGTGGTTCAGTTATACCTGAATGGACGATTCGCTTGGTGAGATGGCCTGCATTGGCGGGGACAAACTGACCAAAAACCGCATTCGTGCAAACCGCGTCTTCTCCGCAAATCTGGTCACACAGGATCTCTTACCGCTCGCGGATTACTATGGTACAAAAAACAAATATAATTTCAAAAAAGTGGAAGTTATTTTCAAAATTACTCAGGGCACCGTACTGGATATACCGGTTCTGGCGGACAGCCCGTGGAGCTTTCAATTGGAAGCCGTGCAGGAAACGCTGCGCCGGTAGAATATAGCGGAGCGTATTGTGGATAGGAGGGAAGCGCCATGAAGATTCAAATATGCAGAAAAGCGCCATTTGCCGTGATCGGGAAGGAGGGTTCCACAAACGAGGGGGAGGGCTTTATCCAATCACTTTGGGATGAGGCCAACGCTCATTTTCAAGAAGTGGAGCAATTGGCACAGCGAGACGGCTGCGGGAACCTGCTTGGCATCTGGGGCGCAATGTCTGATTTTTCACGCGCCTTCCACCCTTGGGAAAACGAATTTACAGAAGGGTTGTATCTCGCCGGCGTGGAGTGCGCAGCCGGTGCGGACGCACCCACCGGCTGGACAAAATGGATGGTGCCCGGTTTTGAATACCTCTATGCGGAGGACGACGGCATCGGTACGTTCCAAAACATGCTGCAATATTTGCAAAAGAACGAAATCGCCTTGGCGGGTGCGGTTCAGGAATTTCATTGCCCGAAAACCAAAAAGGCTTATTTGTTTTTCCCAATCCTAAAACTATAGATAAAAACAAAGTCATCAGAAATCGGGCGGATCGCTGAAACCATTCGCTTGCAAAGCGTTCGCCTGGAAAGGGGTCATAGCTATGGCGGACAAACTCGATTATAAGAAGGAATACAAAGATCTTTACCTACCAGGCCGCAAGCCTGTGCTCATCGAGGTGCCCGAGATGCGGTTTTTCATGATGGATGGTCAGGGAGAGCCGGGCGGCGCGCAGTATCAGGCGGCGCTTCAGGCCCTCTATGCCTTGAGCTTCACCATTAAAATGAGCAAGATGGGCGGCAATCCACCGGATGGGTATTTTGAATACGTCGTTCCGCCGCTGGAAGGGCTGTGGTCGTCCCCGACCGGCGTGTTTGACCTGAGCTGCCCACGGGAGGAGTGGCTCTGGACCTCCATGATCCGCCAGCCGGAATTCGTCACAGAAGAGGTGTTCCGCTGGGCCGTCGCGGAATGCAGGCGCAAAAAGCCGGAGGTCGATGTTTCCGGCGTGCGTTTTGAAGCACTGGAGGAAGGGCTATGCGTCCAAATGATGCATGTGGGGCCCTATTCTGACGAACCGGCGTCCCTTAACAATATGCATGCATTCATGCATGAAAACGGCTATTCCCTTTGGAACGATGAGGCACACCGGCACCATGAAATCTATCTTTCCGACCCGCGGCGGACGGTGCCGGAACGCCTGAAAACCGTGCTGCGGCTGCCTGTTACAAAATAAAATCGACTGCAATCAAAAAATGTGGTATCATACCTTTGCTTCGCGGTATGATACCATTTTTTGTTCGGCAGAAGGCGAAAGGAGTGGCTACATGGAGGTTTGGGATCTTTACACGGAAGACCGGGTCAAAACAGGAGAAACGCATCTTCGCGGAACAGCGCTCCCAAAGGACAGGTTTCATCTGGTGGTACATGTTTGGATTGTGAATGCAAAAGGAGAATATCTCATTTCGCAACGAGCAGCGGACAGGCCCACCTATCCGCTGCTGTGGGAATGTGTCGGCGGCTCCGTGTTGCAGGGCGAATCCAGTGTGGATGGCGCGGTGCGGGAGGTCAAGGAGGAGGTCGGCATCGATTTGTCGCCGTCGTCCGGGATTTTAATGGCCTCCGAGGTGCGAAAGCTGATGAATGGTATGGAATTCAATGATATCAAAGATGTTTGGCTTTTCCCTTACGACGGGGAGATTTCCTTAGAAAACGCCACAACCGACGAGGTTGCAGCTGCAAAGTGGATGACGAAGAACGAAATCAAGGAATATTACCGCTCCGGCAGGCTGGTGCCTACGTTGGATTATTTCTTTGACCTGTTTTAACAGAAAGGAGCGCCATACAAAATGGAACGATATACGATACGCAACGAAGAGGCATCGTCCATCCCCTTGATTGCCGATCCCTATCTGCACCCCGCGGAAAATGGCTATGCCGGATTAGCGGCAGAGCGGCTTGCAAAGCTGGAAGATCTGTATGAACAGCTCATGGCTCAGCAGGAGACACTCGCAAAAGAGCTCGAAACACTCCGCCTTGCCGGAAAAACCCGCACGACGAAATTCCAGCAGCTCATGGCCAAAAAGCTCACGGATAAAAACATTATCATCCTGCTGGACACCTATGTTTTCGATTCCTCTGCGGGTGAAAAATAAATGGGCTTTTTGTTCTTCTATGTTTTGTATCTGGTTTCCCGGCTGATTGTATTTGAGGCAAAGCCCCATATAATCAGTATGACGGAAACCGGGAAGGGATAAAAAATATATTTTGCTTACTAAACTGAAATTTTCTTTATACTCCAAAAAAGAACCGCTTAATTTCTTCAGAAGCGGGATAAGCTAATTGATCTATATCTTTAAGAACCTTGAAGACATCATATTGGACCTCAATACTTTGCACAAAAACATGACTAGTTTCTGTTATCTCAAGGATTGCTGCTCTTGCAATATTTCGTTCATGTGCCGGACAGCCCAGTGATCCGCTGTTTACAAACCATTTATTCTCACTCTGACAAATTGTCCTGGTGTGATCGTGCCCATATATTACGACGTCCTGTTCCATATCTGGGAACAGACTTAACAAGCTGCTTTTATTGGGATGCGGCGTATAATTAATATATTGATTTGCTTGGTTCATGCAGTAGTGCATAACCGAAATTCTTTTTCCATGCTCACTAAAATCTACACGATAAGGTAGTTCTCTTAAAAAAACAATGGAAGATTCAAGATAGCCGGCTGTGCTCCCATTTGCGATATTCCATCTCTTCATACCCCATACCTTCATCATTAGGATACTGTGACGGCATACCCTCCAATAAATACTTTTCGTGATTACCCCTGACTGCAACCAAATTTGGAATGGACATAACCGTTTGTACTGTTTCCTCAGGATATGGACCTATTCCAATTATATCACCTGCACCCCAGAGGTCGCTGCTCGGATGGAATCAGATTACCGAATCTGCTCATAAATCTGCCGGATTTCCGCCAAAATCTCCGTATGGGTAAAATCCCTGTGATGCACCATATTGATCGAGCGCGTCATCCTGAAATTTTCAATTGGGATCACGGAGAGAGCGCCCGTATGCTCCGCATCGATACAGGCGCTGTGCGCGATGACGGATACGCCGAGGTTGGAAGCGACCAGCTCCTTGATGGTGGCGACGTTGTCGATCTCCATAATCACATGGAAGCTCTTTAAACTCTCCGAACAGCTTAAAAGATAATTTTCAAACAGCTTGCGCGTGCCTGCCTGTGGGGAACGCAGAATTAGCCTTTGGCCCTTGAGCTCCTCCAGGCTCACGCTCCCCCGCCGGGCAAAGGGGTGCTGCGGGGAAACGATCAGGCAGAGATAATCCGTGTCGAGCAGCACCTGCGTCAGCGTTTCATCCGGAATGCTGCCTTCGACAATGCCGATATCCACTTCATAGGACTTCAACATATTATAAATATTTTTTATCGTATCCGTAACAATCGTTATGCTGGTATCCGGGTGAAGGTTGCAGTAGGTGGCCATCACACGCGGCACCAGGTTCTCTTCCGCGGTTGGCGTGATGCCTACGGTGAAACGGGAAAGGCCGTTGCGGTAATCCTCCAGGCTTTGGAGCACATTGTTCTCCAGCGCCTGCATCCGGCGCGCATATTTGACAAGGATGCTGCCCTCTGGCGTCAATTTGAGCTGTTTCGTGCTCCGGTAAAAAACCGGCGCGCCGTATTCCTGCTCTAATTGCCGGATATGGTGGCTGACGGCGGGCTGTGTCAGTGACAGCACGCGCGCCGCCTTGGTGTAGCTGCCCGCCTCCAGCAGCGTCAGCAGCGTGTGCAATCTTGTATCGATCATGGCGGCTTTTCCTCTTTCCCAGCGCTATTATTCATTTCATTTATATGATCATCAATCTTTATTATTTGATTTTATCAGAAAAATTTTTTATAATCAATCTACTCAGTGTGTTTTCATCTGCCTCGTCATGGCGTATAGCATACATCATTTTTAGATTTTTCAGGCCGCAGGCAGGCTGCGGCTATTTTACGTTGAGAGGGAGTTGGATGGTTGCATGGCTGCTTTTCTGCTGCAACAAGGGGAATATCTGCTGCGCATCCTCATCGGTGCAATCTGCGGGGCGGCAATCGGATATGAGCGCAAAAGCAGGATGAAAGAGGCCGGCGTGCGCACCCATTTAATCGTAGCGCTCGGCTCCACGATGATGATGCTGGTATCAAAATATGGTTTTTTCGATGTGGTCACGATGCAGGGCATCAGTCTGGATGCCTCCCGTATTGCCGCCAATATCATCACCGGCGTCAGCTTCCTGGGCGCTGGGGTCATCTTTGTGCGCAACCGCTCCATCAGCGGCCTGACCACCGCCGCCGGCATTTGGGCCACCTCCGGCGTGGGGCTTGCCATCGGCGCAGGGATGTATATCGTGGGCATTTTTGCAACGCTGATGATTATTGCGCTTCAAGTGCTGCTGCACAAGCGCCTCCTGTTTTTGGAGGGGCCCCAGAGCGAACAGATCTCCATTACCATGGAACGAGGGCCGGAGCCCTTTCAAATGCTGCGGGATAATCTGGAGAGTATCAATGTTCAGATTTTAGAGGTGAAAACGCAAAAAAACAAGGATGATACCGTATCGCTTGAGCTTGTGGTGCGCGTGGATCAGGCCTTAACCGTAACGGAGATTCTTGCCTGCTTCCAGGAGAACCCGTATATTCGTGCGCTGGATATTTAACGCTCTGTTTGCCTACTCAATATTCCTTTGGAGAAGCCGTGCACGGCTGTGGTGCGCGGCTTCTTCTATTTTCCACGCGAGCGGAAATCATTGCCCTTTGCTTGTTTTTTCAGCTCGTTTCGATTATACTGGAATCTGATTGAATTTGGAATGGAAATGGAAGAATGCCCTCTATGAAAGCTGCATTTTACACCCTTGGCTGCAAGGTCAATCAATATGAAACACAGGCCCTGTCCGAGCAGTTTCGGGCAAAGGGCTTTCAAATTGTTCCGCCGGAAGAGGAGGCGGACGTTTATCTCGTCAACTCCTGCACCGTAACCGGCACGGGCGATCAAAAATCGCGCCAGGCGGTGCGCCGCTTCAAACGGCTGCATCCGCAGAGCATCGTCGTGCTGACGGGCTGCATGCCGCAGGCCTATCCGGAGCAGGCCACCACCCTCGCCCAGGCGGATATCGTCATCGGCAACCGCGACAGTGAAAAAATCCTCGACGCGATTGACGAATACCAGCTCAGCGGCAAGCGTATTTTTCAGGTGGCTCCCCATGAAACGGGCGAAGCCTTCCACGGCGGCAGTATCTCCGGCTTTCAGGGGCATACGCGCGCCTTCGTCAAAATTCAGGATGGCTGCGACCGCTTCTGTTCCTACTGCATCATCCCCACCTCGCGCGGAAGGGTACGCTCAAAGCCGCTCGGCGAGCTGGAGGCGGAGCTCCTCCGGCTGCGGGATTCGGGCTTTTTGGAGATTGTGCTCGTGGGCATCAATCTCTCCTCCTACGGAAGGGATTTATCCCTTTCCTTCTGCGACGCGGTAGAACGTGCCTGCACGGTAGACGGTATCCTGCGCGTGCGCCTCGGCTCCCTGGAGCCGGATCATCTCACGCCGGAGGTAGTGGCGCGGCTTTCGAAGTGTGAAAAGCTCTGCCCGCAATTCCACCTCTCCCTCCAAAGCGGCTGTGATGCAACACTCCGCCGCATGAACCGGCATTACACCTGCGCGGAATATAAAGCGCTTTGCGGCAGCCTGCGAAGCCATTTCCCGGACGCCGCGATCACAACCGACATCATGACCGGTTTTCCCGGGGAAAGTGAAGCAGAATTTGATGCTTCCCTTACCTTCGCGCGTAAAATCGGGTTTGAAAAAATACATGTGTTCCCCTACTCCTCCCGCCCGGGCACGAGGGCCGCTGCCCTCCCGCAATTGTCCAAATCGGTGAAGGAAGAGCGCGCCCGCCGGATGCGGGAGGCGGCGGATGAAATGCGGCGAAACTTTTTGGCAGGCGAGGTGGGCAAGCGCTTCCCCGTTCTGTTTGAAACAACTGCACCGGATGGGTTTCTGGAGGGCTATACGCCGAATTATACGCCCGTGCGCGTGCGCGCCCCAAAAGAGCTCTGCGGCACGATCCGGGAGGTTACGATCACAGGAGTTACCGGGGACGGGTGCAGCGGGATTCTTGACGAGTCGGAACATAGATAACTTCTTATCACGAAATCAAGTCATTTCGAGGCAAAGCGAGTAACAAAACAAAGCCTGACACAACAAGAATGACGGGTATGGCATGACCCTGTGGCAAATTGTAAAATAAACCAAGCATGATTCATTAAACAACGTAAAGAGGTGTTTCTATGGAATTGACGCCCGCACTCTCCGCCCATCTGGCAAAGGCGCAATCGCGCCTTGCGCATCTCCCGGGCCTTTATGAACTCTATCGCACCTGCTTCGCAAGCACCTGCGAAACAACGGCAAAGCTGCTGCCGGAGGGGGAAGCCTTTGTTTTCACGGGGGATATCCCCGCCATGTGGCTGCGCGATTCCAGCGCGCAGGTGCGCCATTACCTGCCCTTTGCGAAGGAGGATGCGCAGCTGCAAGCCCTGCTCGAAGGGCTGATCGCGCGCCAGGCCAACGATATCTGCATTGACCCTTACGCCAACGCCTTCAACGAAAAGCCGGACGATAGCCGCTGGGATAAAGACGAAACCGTTCTCACGCCATGGACCTGGGAACGGAAGTACGAAACGGACTCTTTGTGCTACCCGGTCTGGCTCGCCTGGTCTTATTGGAAAGCAACCGGCCGCTCTCAAATCTTCACGCCGCAATGGCGCGAGGCCGCCCGCAAAATTCTCGGCACGCTGCGCACGGAGCAGAGCCACCGGGAGCAATCGACCTACCGGTTTATCCGGCCATGGGCTGTGGAGCAGCGAAACGCGCGGGAAACGCTGCAAAACGATGGCCTTGGCACGCCGGTCGGATATACGGGAATGACCTGGTCCGGCTTCCGGCCGTCGGACGACGCATGTGCATACCATTACCTGATCCCTGCAAACTGCTTTGCGGCAGTGATCCTCGGCAATCTCGCTGAAATTGCGCGGGAGGTATGGCAGGAGGAACCTTTTGCGCTGGAAGCGCTGCGTGTGCGGCGCGAAATCGTGCGCGGGATCGAAGCATATGGCATCGTCCACCACCCGCGCTTTGGCAGGATCTACGCCTACGAGGCGGACGGGCTTGGCCATTTCCGCCTGATGGACGACGCCAATGTGCCAAGCCTTCTCTCCCTCCCCTACCTTGGCTATCTCCCGCCGGAGGACCCGGTTTACCAAAATACCAGGGCATGGCTTCTCAGCGGAGAGAACCCCTGCTATTTCCAGGGGAAAGCTGCCTGCGGCGTAGGCAGCGAGCATACCGCGGCAGGTTATGTGTGGCCGATTGCCCTTGCAATGCAGGGGCTGACGGCAGAACGTTTTGAGGAACAAGAGCGGATTATCCGTTTCTTATTGGATACAACAGCCGGATGCGGCCGGATGCATGAGAGCTTCCACGCGGACGACCCCTCCCAGTTTACCCGGCCCTGGTTCGCCTGGGCGGACAGCCTCTGCGCGGAACTGATCTATGAAACCTATCTGAAAGAAATGATATAAGGGAGGCAATGGACATGGGTTATTTTGAAGAGCAATTTGGGATGCATGTGCAGAGCAAAACGAAAGAGAGCCAGACGGCGGTTTTTGGAGACGTGCGCATCAGTGTTTTGACCAGCCGCCTACTACGGGTGGAAACAATGAATGCTGCCAAGGCTTTCTGCGATCAGCCGACGCAGAAGGTTTGGTATCGTGATTTCGAGCAACCGCGGTTCGATGCTTCGCAGGAAGGGCAGATGCTTACCGTGCGCACGGAGCAGGCTATTTTCCATTACAACCTGCGCAGAAAGAGGATGGAGAGCATTACCCTGCACGGCGGCAGGACGGTGACGGATTTTGAGAACGGCAACCTGCGCGGCACGGCCCGCACGCTCGATCAATCCACCGGGGCCGTTCCGCTTACTAAAGGCGTTATTTCCAAAGACGGCGTTGCAACGCTTGATGACAGCGCCTCCCTCCTGCTGCTGGAGGATGGCCGGATCACACCGCGCCAGAAAGGCGGCTCCGATCTCTATTTCTTCGCCTATGGGCATGATTACCGCGGCTGCATCCGCGACCTGTTCCGCCTGACGGGGCCGGTGCCGCTCGTTCCGCGCTGGTGCCTGGGCAACTGGTGGAGCCGGTATAAAGCATATTCTCAGGAAGAATATACCACCCTGATGCAGCGTTTTATTGATGAGAAAATCCCGATCACGGTTGCAACCATTGATATGGATTGGCACTGGACGGATGTAAAACGCCGCTTTGGCAAAGGGCCGGCGCGGCGCTCCTCCCACGCCTCCCCGGTAGACGCATGGTTTGATGCCATGTCCAATGGCGGATGGACGGGCTACAGCTGGAATACAGAGCTGTTCCCGGATTACCGCGCTTTCCTGCGCTGGCTCAAGGAGCAAAATTTCCATACGACCCTCAACGTCCACCCCGCAGGCGGCGTGCGCAGTTTTGAAGATTGCTATCAGGCGATGGCCGAGGCGGTGGGGATCGACCCCGCCTCCGGCGATCCTGTGGAATTTGACATTACAGACCCGAAGTTCATCGAGGCCTATTTCCAGTGCCTGCACCACCCCTATGAAGAGGAGGGCGTAGATTTCTGGTGGATCGACTGGCAGCAGGGAAATCAATCCAAAATTAAGGGCCTTGACCCGCTCTGGGCCCTGAATCACTACCACTACCTGGATAACCGCCACGGGAACCGGCGCCCGCTGATCCTCTCCCGCTATGCGGAAATCGGCAGCCACCGCTATCCGCTCGGCTTTTCGGGCGACTCCAAAATCAGTTGGGAGGTGCTTGACTTCCAGCCGTATTTTACCGCTAACGCCTCCAATGCGGGCTATACCTGGTGGAGCCACGATATCGGCGGCCATCATCAGGGTGAGAAAGACGACGAGCTCTATCTCAGGTGGGTGCAGCTCGGCGTATTCAGCCCGATCATGCGGCTGCATTCCACAAACAACCCCTTTATGGGCAAAGAGCCATGGAACTACCGCTGGGATGTCTATACGCTTTCGAAGGAATACCTGCGCCTGCGCCACCGGTTGATCCCCTATCTCTACACCATGAATTGGCGCACCCACAGCGAGGGACTCGCCCTGTGCGAGCCGATGTATTACGCATGGCCGGAGCATGCGGAAGCATATACCGTACCCAATGAATTCCTGTTCGGCAGCGAACTGATTGTTGCGCCCATCACCCAGCCGGTGGACCCCAAAACCAACCTTGCGGGCGTGCGCGTTTGGCTGCCGCGCGGTCGCTGGACGGATCTTTTCACAAAGCGCATTTATGAAGGCGGGCGGTTTGTCACCATGTACCGCGGCGTGGAAAGCATCCCCGTCCTCGCCAAAGAGGGCGCGATCCTTCCCATGAGCGCACAGGGCGAACAGAACGACTGGAAAAACCCCGATCACCTTGATCTGATGATTTTCCGGGGCGACAACACCTTCACCCTTTATGAGGATGATGGCGAAACAAACGATTTTGAGCAGGGCCGCTATGCTAAAACCACCTTCCGGATGAAAGAGGGCGGCGGGGATCTGCACTTCACCGTGCTGCCCGCTCAAGGGGAACCGTCGCTTCTGCCCGCCAAGCGGGAGCTGCTCCTAATCTTTGCCGATCTTTCCGGCTGCGGAGAAATAAAGGCCGAACTCAACGGCGCGCCGGTTCGGTGTGAACCTGTATTGGAAAACGGGGAGCTTCGCCTCCTGATTCCCGATTTACGTCCGTCCGACCGGCTGGATCTCACGCTCAAGCAGATCGTCCGGCGTAGCAACGCGGATCAAAATCAGGAGCTGATTACTCTGATTTCAAAATTCCAGGCGAGTTTTTCCTGGAAAAACAACACATTCTCCGCCTTCCTGAAGGATCCCTATCGAAAAATCCCGGCAGGCGCCCCCTTTGAAGGCCCTATCCGGGAAATTCTTGAATTAAAATAATGGATTACTGTAAAAGAAATCAGCAATCAAAGCTTGTTTTTCGTGCAGTGCATCCGTTCCATACAGTTCGTGCAAATATAGCGCCTGCCAATCCGTTTTAAGTTCTCCGTGCCATAGCAATATGCGCAGCGCGGTAAATCTGATGTGAGCACAATCTCACCGGAATTGTTGATTCGTACAGTCAGCTGATCGCCTGGCTTCAATTTCAAAACGTCTCGCAGCTCTTGCGGAAGTGTGATTCTTCCCATTTCGTCGATTGGTCTTTTCGTCGCAGTAAAAACGTACAACCGCATGCACCCCTTTCAATCCTGTGATAAATTTTTTCCGGGCATTCTACACCAATGGTGCAAAATGCCCGGCTCTTGTGAAAAGCGGATACACTCCTGGGATAATAATCCTCTTGTAACGGTAAATCGGCAGCATTTATTCCGCATTTTCACAATTTCGCCTTTTATAGGCGGTAAGTGATTGTAAAAATTGGTATATTATTCCCCGATCTCAATTATACTCCTTTTATTTGAAAAAATTGTCGAAATATAGAATAATAAATCATATAGCATCAAAAAATTACTATAATTTTTGAGAGCCTAAATCCGGTGTTTTCAAAAGGGGCCGATGCGTCGGCCCCGCCTCGCAGAGAAGAGAAAGGATGGTTATAAGCTTGAAAATCGGTTCTATCACACTGGAATCTGCCGCCGCACTCGCACCGATGGCCGGAGTAGCGGACCGTGCCTTTCGCGAGCTCTGCGTCCGTTTTGGCGCGGCATACGTCGTTGGTGAAATGGTGAGCGCCAAAGGCATTACCATGGGCGATCGGAAGAGCGCCGAGCTCCTCTCCCTATCGGAGGCGGAACGCCCCGCCGCGATCCAGCTCTTTGGCGACGAGCCTTCCATCATGGCTGAAGCCGCCCAAAAAGCACTCTGTTACCGCCCACAGGCCATTGATATCAACATGGGATGCCCTGCACCGAAGGTTGTGCGCAACGGGGGCGGCTCTTCCCTCATGCGCCGCCCGGAAACGGCGCAGGCGGTGGTAGCAGCCATCGTGCGGGCCGTCAACATCCCGGTCACAGTTAAAATCCGCGCCGGCTGGGAGGCAAATGAGAAAAACGCCGTGGAAATCGCGAAGCGCTGCGAAGCGGCCGGGGCCGCGGCGATTACAGTTCATGGCCGCACCCGCGAGCAGATGTATGCCCCGCCCGTCGATCTGGGGATCATCCGGCGGGTAAAGCAGGCTGTTTCCATCCCCGTCATCGGCAATGGCGATGTCTGCGATGCCAAAAGCGCAGCACAGATGCTGGAGGAAACGGGCTGCGACCTCGTTATGGTCGGGCGCGGCGCACTGGGCAGGCCGTGGGTCTTTTCCCAAATCAGCGCCTATCTTAAAACAGGGGCGCTTCTCCCCGACCCGCCGGTAGCGGAGCGGATGCGCATTCTGATCGAGCACATCCACACCTTGTGCGAATATAAAGGCACGCACACCGGCATGCTACAGGCACGCACACATGCGGCCTGGTATATGAAGGGCCTGCGCGGGGCAGCGGCTTACCGCCGCGAAATCGGCGCGCTGGAAAGCATGGAGCAGCTCGAACTGCTCGCCTATCAAGTAATCCGCAGCCAGGAGGAACAGGCTTTGACGGAATAGCGGTTCTGTGGTAAAATAGCTTCAAACTAAAGTTTGAAGCATTGGAAAAATGCCTGTCGGCGCGAAACGCCTCCTGCCGCAAGGCGGCAACGCCATTTTTTTGCATGGGGTAAGCTTTGTGTATAAATAGCTCCCCAAGGAATATGAATTCAGGCGAAAGGATTGGATCCATGGCAAACAAGATAAAAATCACAGTAGACAGCACCTGCGATATGACACCGGAGCTGTGTAGGCAATACGACGTGACAAAAATCCCCCTGAGTATCTTGCTCGGCGCTCAGGCGCATGACGACGGCATTGACATCACGCCGGATGACATCTACACGTATTATGAGCGCACCGGCACTACAGCAAAAACAGCCGCCGTCCCGCCGAGCGCTTATCTCTCCCTCTTTGAGAAATATACCAAAGAGGGCTATGAAGTAGTCCATCTAGGGTTCACGGCGAAGCTGTCCTCCTCTTTCCAAAATGCAGTGCTTGCAGCGGGCGAGTTGGAGGGCGTTTTCCCTGTGGATACCAAAAGCCTTTGCACTGGTATGGCGCTGCTCGTCATCAAAGCCTGCGAAATGCGGGACGCCGGGCGCCCGGCCAAAGAGATTGCCGAACAGATTGCCCTGCTGCGCGAAAAGGTGCACACCACCTTTATCCTAAACACACTCGATTATCTGAGCCGGGGCGGCCGATGCTCTGCTGTGACAGCCTTTGGCGCCAATTTGCTGAGCATCAAGCCGAGCATTGAAATGGTAGACGGCGCGCTGGAGGTCGGCAAAAAATACCGGGGGAAAATTGAAACGGTCTACAGCCAGTATATTCGAGACCAGCTTTCCCGGCCGGACAAGCTCGATCTGAGCCGGGCATTCCTCTCCCATTCCGGCGGCGTTTCCGAAGAAACACTGCAAGCCATGAAAAAGGAAATCTTGAAGTGCGCTCCCTTTCAAGAGGTACAGATCATCCGAGCGGGCTGTACGATTTCCGCACACTGTGGGCCTAAAACCGCTACGGTTATGTTTATGGAAAAATAAAGGATTTACATACAGCATATTTCAATGGAATATTTCACAAATGGTATCAATAAACGGAGTGCAACGCCACGGTGTTACACTCCGCCTTCTTTTTACAAAACTTTAATCTTTTTTATTATGGCGGGAATACTTGAAATCGATCACATTTCGCGTTAACATGGATAAGACCGCGATTAAAAAGGAGGAATAGTTTCGCCTATGGCATCACAAAAAAAATTATGCGTCCGGCCGGATGGGAGCTTCAAGGTGATGCAAATTGCCGATTTGCAGGAGATTCCCGCTATTTCGCCGGATACGCTCAAGCTCATGAACGCTGCGCTTGACCGGGAAAAACCGGATCTCGTCGTCTTTACAGGAGATCAGATCAAAGGCTACGGCGTCACCTTCCGGGGCGGCGACCGCAAGAAAAAGGTGGAGGATACCCTGCACCGGCTGCTGGAGCCAGTGGTCAGACGCAATATTCCCTTTGCCCCGCTCTTCGGCAATCACGATGGGCAGGTGGGCTGCACCAACCAGGAGCAGATGCAGATTTATCAGCGCTATGAGCAGTGCGTTGGCATGGACGATCCGGCACTGCCCGGCTGCGGCACCTATGATCTGCCCATCTATTCCAGCGACGGGCAAAAAATTCTTTTTAACCTTTATCTCATCGATTCGCATGGCAGCGCAAAGGGCGGCGGCTATGCGCCGGTCGATCCGAAGCAGATCGAATGGTACCGTGCAACGCGCGACCGCCTCGCGCAGGAAAACAACGGCGAGCCGGTTCCCTCCCTTGTATTCCAGCATATCCCCGTGCCAGAGTATTACAACGTGCTTTTACAGGTGCCGCACAAAACGCCCGGCGCGGTGCGCGCTTACCGCACGCACAAAAATGAATCCTATATCTTGAATCCGGACATGGTGGATGCAGGCGGCTTCATGCGGGAATCCCCTGCGATTCCGGATATTAACACGGGGGAATTCGACGCGATTGCGGAGAAAGGCGACGTGATGGCTATGTTCGTCGGGCATGACCATATCAACAGCTTTGTCGGCCACTATCAAAACGTCGATCTCGTATACACACCAGGCAGCGGCTTCAATGTTTACGGCCCGGGCGCGGAACGGGCGGTGCGTGTGATCGAGCTGAACGAAAACCAACCGCATGATTATGAGAGCCATACGCTCAGCTATGAGGAGCTGTTCGGCAAAAAGGTTTCAAACCCTGTTAAGGACTTTTTCTACGTCCATTCCCCGACGACACCGGAGGCAGCCGTCCCGTTGATTCTCAAAACACTGGGCGTGGTCACCGCTTCGATAGCCTTCATCGTCCTATTGAAAAAGTTTCTATCATAGATCGTTCCTCCGTGGAGCACCAGAATGAAAAATCAATGCTATCTTGCAGCAGAAAGGAACTATATATGAGCGATTCCAAAACAAACGCAAGCGACCACAGCTTTACTTCAAAGCATGCAGAGCTGTGGAAATTTATCAAGTTTTCCTTCGCAGGCGGTTTATCCACGATCATCGAGCTGATTATCCACTATATTTTGCAGGCTTGGGTATTCCAACCGCTCAACGACGGCCCGTTTCAATTTTGGATTTTTCCCTTCGAGGGCAAGGGCTACATGTGGGCTTTTATCGTTTCCACCTCCATCGGCTATGCCATCGCCTTTGTGCTCAACCGCAAAGTCACCTTCCAGGCGGATGCGAACCCGACGCTGAGCATCATTCTCTACATCCTGATGGTTTTGTTTACGATCTGCGCAACCACCTTGATCGGCAATGCAGTCATCACATTTTTCACACAGCGCGGCATGGCCACCTTCGGTGATATCATCGGCAAGCCTTTCGCTGCTCTGATCGCGACCGTATGGACTTACCCCTGCAACCGCTTCCTGATCCACCGCAAAAAGAAAGCAAACTAAAAAAACATTCCCATATGATATAGGGCTCAAAAATATCTCCTTTCTGTTTGTATCCCAACAGAAAGGAGATATTTATTACGAAGCACAGCGAGTAATAAAGCAAGACCTGCCGCAGCCACATAGAACAAAGAGATACGCGCTGCTCACGGGTGCACATGACTACCGGCTATTTTTTATGAATTCGTATGGATCCGCCATACTGCACACGTTACAGCGTCAGCTCTGTATAGACAGCACTGGTCAATTCCCGCAGCTGCTCCGGTTCGACGAGCACCATTTCGCCCCGCGTGCCCGCGCTGATGGAAATCCGATCCCAATTTTGTGCGGAAGCGTCGAGGAAGGTCGGGAATTTCTTCTTCATCCCCACCGGTGAGCAGCCGCCGCGCAGATAGCCCGTCACGGGCAGCAGCTCTTTCATGGGGAGCATCTCCGCCTTTTTATCCCCAGCCGCCTTCGCCGCCTTTTTCAGATCGACTTCCTGATCCACCGGGATGCAGCAAACGAAATAGCCAGTTTTAGCTCCGCGCAGCACCAGGGTTTTAAACACTTGCCCCGCTGGCATCCCCAACACCGCGGCAGCGTGCGTGCCGGAGAGGTCGCTCTCATCCACCGGATAAATCCGCGCCTCATAGGAAACACCCGCCTGCTCCAATAAGCGGATTGCATTCGTCTTTTTCATGATTTCAGTCCAATCCTTTCCACGAGCCAGCCGGTTAAACCTGCCCTAAAATTTCACCGATCCTCCCATGCAGCACCAGATCGGCGCGCCCATCAAGCGGCGTTTGATCCCGGTTGATGAGCACCAGCCGGTTCCCGGCGTAGTAATTCACCAGCCCCGCAGCGGGGTAAACCGCGAGCGAGGTTCCGCCCACGATCAAAAGGTCGGCGTTGGCAATGGCACGGACAGCGCCCTCCACCGTCCGCTGATCCAGCCCTTCCTCATAGAGCACAACATCCGGCTTGATGATCCCGCCGCATGCGCAGCGCGGCACGCCGCTGCTCTCTTGGATTGCCTGCACCTCATAGGATTTGCCGCAGCGCATGCAGGTGTTGCGCAAAACGCTCCCATGCAGCTCATAAACCTGTTTGCTACCCGCCGCCTGGTGCAGCCCGTCGATATTCTGGGTGACAATGGCCTTCAGCTTCCCCTCCCGCTCCCACTGGGCGAGCTTGCGGTGCGCCGCGTTGGGCTTCGCGGTCAGGCAAAGCATTTTGGCACGGTAAAAACGAAAAAATTCCTCCGGCCGGTTCCTAAAAAAGGTGTGGCTCAAAATCTCCTCCGGCGGGTAATCATATTGCTGGCGGTAGAGCCCGTCCGTACTGCGGAAATCTGGAATCCCGCTCTCCGTGGATACGCCTGCGCCGCCAAAAAAGACGATATTGCCGCTCTCCCGCACCCAATCTGCTAACAGCTTGATCTTTTGATCCATCACAATGCCCTCCCACGGAAAAAGCCGCCCTGCCCGGGCGGCCAATTTTTTTATCGTGTCAGCGGTCAAAGAGGTTCCCGCCTATGCAGTCGATCGCCACGGTCAGCGGAAACTCTTTGAGATGCAGCTTTTTGACCGATTCGCAGCCCAAATCCTCATAGGCGATCACCTCGCAGGAATCGATGCACTTTGCCGCCAATGCGCCCGCGCCGCCAACCGCGCAGAGATATACGGCCCCGTTTCTGCGAATCGCTTCACACACGGACCGGCTGCGCTCCCCTTTGCCGATCATGGCGGCAAGCCCGCGATCCAGCAAATCGGGGGTATAAACATCCATCCGGCCGGAGGTCGTCGGCCCGCAGCTCCCGATCGGTAAACGGGCCGGAGCCGGCGTGGGCCCGGCGTAATAGACCACCGCCCCCTCAAGCAGAAAGGGCAATGGCTCCCCCGCCTCAAGCGCCTGCGCAATCCGCTGATGCGCCGCGTCCCTTGCGGTATAGGCCGTGCCGGAAAGCAAAACACGGTCGCCCGCGCGCAGGTTGGGCGCTTCTTTTTTCAGCTGCGCACAATCCAGATGATAGACTGCCATCCTGTGACACCTCTATGTATCAATCTCTCTTATTCTTCCGAAAACATGCCGTCATTGGAAATCACATCGATAAACCGGCTGTAATCCAGCCCGCTACCCGGCATAGGCTGGCCCGGCTGTGGGGAAACAGGCTTGTCCTCCACATGAGAAGGCACCTGAGAGCCTCCCTGCGGCACGGCTTCCGCCTGCATTTCCGGCCCTGGCTCCACGGCCCCTTCCGGCCGTACGGGATCGCTCACCGGCGGATCACTGGCAGGCGCATCTTCCGGCAGCAGCGCTTCCGCCCGCAAGGCCTGCTCTGCTTCTGCTACGTTATGGCGAATGTTCGCTTGCAGCTGCTCGCCTGCCTCCTGCAGGGAGGAAGAAAGCGCCTGAATCTTGGCCGATACCTCATTGAACAGGCTTTGATACCTCCCCTGCGCGGATTCGGCATCCACTGAGAGGATATTGATGTGGTTCGTGGCCTGGTCGATCGCCATGGAGGCCTGCTGCGTGATGCGCTCCGCCTCCTGCTTGGCCTGGGAGATGATCCGGTTGGAATACATATGCGCGCTGACCATGAGCGAACCGATCTGTGTTTCCACCGCTTGCAGCTTGGATTTATCCGCATCATAGCTGGACAGGCGGGCGTTCAGCTGCCGCACCTGCTCTTCCGCCTGCTGCAACCGCGCTTGATGGGCCTGGCTATCCACCGCCAGACGAGAGGCCTCCTCCGTTTTTTGCCTGAGCTGCCCCTCTAGCACCTGAACACGCCGCTGCGCATCCTGAAGCTGCCGGGTCGTTTGATCAAGCTTCATATTCGTCTCCAGCGCCGACTGCTTCATCATTTCAATATAGCGCAAAACATCCTCTTTATTGAACCCGCCCAATGCGGCATTGCGGAACTGGGCTTCCTCTCCCATGGCTTGTGCCTCCCGTTACCATTCTTCTATCTTTATTTTATTATAACAGCAGATGGGAGGAAAAACAACTGCCGTTTCTCCGTTTTCTAAACTTTTTCTCCCATCATATCCATAAATTGATCTTCACCAATCACTGGAATACCAAGATCATTTGCCTTTTTGAGCTTGCTGCCCGCCTCCTCGCCCGCAAGGACGAAAGATGTTTTCTTCGATACGGAGGAGGATACCTTTCCCCCCCTTTTTTCAATCATCTCAGAGGCCTGCGCGCGGGTCAGGCTGGGCAGCGTGCCGGTCAGGACGAAGGTTTTGCCGGCCAGCGTATCGCTCTGCGGCTTTTCGAGCGATTCCATATTGATCCCATAACCGCGCAGCTCTGCGAGCAGGGCCTTTGTTTGCGGCAGGGCAAAGAAGTTCTCCGCACTTTCGGCCATGATTGCGCCGAAGCCGTCAATCGCCTCCATCTCTTCCGCTGCCGCTTTTGAAAGCGCTTCCATGCTGCCAAACCGCAAAGCCAAAAGCTTTGCCGCCTTCTGGCCGATGTGGCGGATGCCCAGGGCAAAAATCAGGCGGGAAAGATCGTTTTGCTTGGAGCGCTCGATCGCCACAACCAGGTTTTCGGCCGATTTTTTGCCCATGCGTTCCAGCGGCTCCAGCTCCTGCGCGCGCAGCCGGTAAAGGTCCGCGGGCGTGTGGACAAGGCCCTGCCCCACCAGCAGCTCCAGCACCGCGGGACCGAGGCCCTCGATATCCATCGCGTCACGGGAGCAGAAATGGATGAGAATCCGCATCAGCTGCGCGGGGCATTCCGCATTGTTGCAGCGCAGGGCGGATTCGCCCTCCTCCCGGTGCACGGGCGCTCCGCAGGAGGGGCAAACCTTCGGCATTTCATAAGGCGCGGCATCCGGCCGGTGTGACACTACGGAGAGCACCTCTGGAATGATATCGCCCGCCTTGCGCACGATCACCGTATCACCCAAACGGATATCCTTCTCGCGGATCATATCCTCATTGTGGAGCGTTGCGCGGCTGACCGTCGATCCAGCCAACAGCACCGGCTCCAACACTGCCGTCGGCGTGAGCACGCCGGTGCGGCCAACGTTGATTTCAATATCGATCAGCTTTGTCTGCTTCTCCTCCGGCGGGTATTTATAGGCCAGCGCCCATTTGGGGAATTTGGAGGTGCTGCCGAGCGAAGCGCGCTCGGAAAACCGATCCACCTTGACGACCGCGCCGTCGATATCAAACGGCAGCGTGCCGCGGATTTCACCAATCCGCCGGATTTCACCGAGCACCGCCTCAATATCGTCATACCGGCTGTAGAATGGAACGGTCTCGAAGCCGAGCGCCTTTAAATAATCCAGCGATTCTCGATGGCCGGAGAGCGTTTTCCCTTCGATCTGCTGAATGTTGAACACAAAGATGGAAAGCCCGCGGGAGCCTGTCACACGCGGGTCCTTCTGCCGGAGGGAGCCCGCCGCCGCATTGCGCGGATTTTTAAAGGGCTTTTCTTCATTGAGCTCCTGCTGCTCCGTCAGCTTCAAAAAAGATTCCCGCGGCATATATACCTCGCCGCGCACCTCCAAATACGGCAGCGATTCTTTGATGCGCAGCGGGATTGCGCGGATCGTGCGCAGGTTGACCGTGATATCCTCGCCGACTTGCCCATCGCCCCGCGTGGAGCCACGCACAAACAGGCCGTTTTCATATTCCAGCGAAACGGATAACCCGTCAATTTTGGGCTCCACCACATACTGCGGATGCTCCACCAACTCCCGCACACGGCGGTCAAAATCGCGCACCTCGTCCTCACTGAAGCCATCCTGCAAGCTCTCCATCACCACGGTGTGCGTGACCGGCGTAAACTGGCTGTCCGCCCGGCCGCCGATGCGCCGGGTGGGAGAATCCGGCGTAACGAGCTCCGGATGCGCCTCTTCCAGCTCCTCCAACTCACGCAGCAGTTGATCGTATTCATAATCCTCAATTTCCGGCGCATCGTCCTCATAATAGCGTTTGCTGTGGTAGTCGAGCAGCCCGCGCAGCTCCTGCACCCGCTTCTGCACCGTTTCAAATCCGGCCATATAAACACCTTCCTGCCAATTTTCATGCGCGTTCCCGCAGCGTAACATGCACGGTATCGCCCGGCGATTTGCCGAGCTTCGCCCGAATCTCCTTGCGCATACCGAGGATATGGCCCGGCGTGCCCATGCGAACCAGGCTGCCATCATATGCCACGCCGTCGAAGGTGGCATGCACCTTCACGCGGCCTTTTCCGAATTCCGCCTTTACATCAAAGGGGATTTCCACATACGCCCCGTCCATATCCGGCACCTTTTGAATGATTGCGTCAAATGCATATTCCTTTTCGTTCAAGGCTGCACATCCTTTCCGCCTCTATTATGTGTGAGAAAAGAGCGGAACGCGCAGCCGGCTGTTTTTAAAATATTTTCCTGCAAATCTGCAAAGTACGAATCAAAATTACCGCACCTGGTTTCCCGCCCTTATTTTTGCACAGGCGGCTGATGGAAAATAGCGTCCTTCCGGCGGAAAAAGAGAAAAAACACCACCGCTGCAACCGCGCCCGCCGCCTCCGCAATAGGGAATGCTACCCAGATGCCGTTGAGGCCCATTGTCCGCGAGAGCAGAAAGGCCAGCGGCACGACGACGATCAATTGCCGCATTAAAAACACGGTCAGGCTGTAGGTGCCTTTGCCGACCGCCTGAAAAAGATTGGAAAAAATAAGCCCGATCGCAGCGAAAACATAGCTGCAACTGATGATGCGCAGCGCAGGCACGCCGATGCCGAGCATGTCCGGCGAGGCGTCGAAGAGCAAAAGAAGCTTGTCTGGCGCCAGGGCAAAGAGCAGATTCCCCGCCGCCATAATCCCCACCGCTACCAGCACGGCGCAGCGCAGGGTTGCAAGCAGGCGCTTTCGGTTCTGCGCGCCGTAGTTGTAGCCCATGATGGGCAAAGCGCCCTGCGTCAGGCCGCTGACCGGCATAAACACAAAGGTCTGCAATTTGAAATACACGCCGAACACGGATACCGCCAGCTCTGAAAAACGGATCAGGATTGAATTAAGCAACGTTACCAGCACAGAGCCAAGCGCGTTCATCAGCATGGTTGGCACGCCCACCGCATAGATCTGAGCGACGGCATGTAGATCTGGCTTGAATTTTTTCAGATCCACGCGCACATCCTGATCCCGCAGGAAAAACACCAGCAGCGAAAGCGTCATCGAAAGCATCTGCCCCAGCAGCGTGGCGATTGCCGCGCCGCGCACGCCCATTCGCGGCGCGCCGAACAGGCCAAAGATCAGGATCGGGTCTAAAATGATATTGGCAATCGCGCCGATCGCCTGAAGCAACATGGGGGCCAGCATGCGCCCTGTCGCCTGAAGCAGCTTTTCCACCATGATGTGAAACAGCTGTGCGAACGCGCCGAGCACAACGATATAACTATAATCGCACGCGAGGCTGAAAATTTCGGCGGAATCCGTAAACAGCCGGAAAAACGGCTTGATGGCAACCAGGCCGAAGATTATAAAGAAAGCCGCATGGGCAAAGGATAGCAAAAAGCCGTGGGTCACCGCCGCGTTTGCCGCATCCTGATCCCGTGCGCCAAGCTTGCGCGAAATATAAGAATTCACGCCCACCCCCGCGCCAACCGCTACCGCCAGCACAAGGTTTTGCAGCGGGAAGGCAAGAGACACGGCCGTCAGAGCATCCTGGCTGAATCGCGCCACAAACATGCTGTCCACAATATTGTACATCGACTGCACCAGCATGGAAAGCATCGGCGGGAAGGCCATAGACATCAGCAGGGGAAATACGGGCTTCGTAGCCATTTTATTGCGCTGTTCGATCTGCTCCACAGGGGATAAACTTCCTTTCTCTTCATAGGGTGGGTGGATGCCCTAATGACATCCAAAAGGGGCCGTTGCAAAATGTTTTGCATTTTGCAACGGCCCCTTCGAAAAAGCCGTTTCTGCCTCTCTGAGGCACTTTTCGGGCTCAGACACACAGGCAAATCTAAGCCTGCCCATTCACCCGAACTCACATCATGTTACGTTTCACTACCGTGGGGCACGTTTTACAACAGCCCCTCCCCGGCATGGAAAGGCCTGTCCGCCCCAAAAGCAGCACACCGCTTTGCAGGTATAAAAATATCAGCGGCCAGAACCGTTGCCGCGCCGTGAAAACCCGCCGCCATGCTTGCTTTCAGAGGAGCGCTTGAGATCCGTGATCTTCTCATCGCTCACCTGCTTAAAACGCGCCATCATATCCTCAAAGGAGAGGTTTTCCGTTTGCACAGGCTTAGAACCCTGCCACACCGGCGGGGAGGAACGGCGCTGATGCCCGCCACCCGGCCGCTGCTGCCGCTGAGGGGGGCGCTGCTGCTCCGGCTCCATGGCGCGCTTGATCGACAGGCTGACGCGCCCATCGTCGCCCACGCTCAAAACCTTGACCTTGACTTCTTGATTTTCCGTCAGATAATCACGAATTTCTTTCACATAGGTCGGCGCGACCTCTGAGATATGCACCATGCCCGTTTTGCCATCCGGCAGGCTGACAAAGGCGCCGAAATTCGTCAAGCCCGTAACTTTTCCCTCAACTATTGCTCCAACCTCTACTTGCATAAAAAAAACACAAGCCTCCTTAATCTCTTTCACAACCCAAGAAATGGATTAATCGCCCGGGGATGCATCCACATAGACCTTCTCACCAGGCTTAATCAGGCCTAAGCTGTCGCGCGCGACCCGCTCAATATACTGCGCTTCATCCGCGTTGTCCAGCTTCTTGCGCAAAACGTTGTTATCCTCCTGCTGCTGCTCATAGGCAACCTGCAGATTATTCAACGCCTGTTGCTGCTCCCGGATCCCAATCTGCAGCTGAACCAAGCGCACAGCAAACGTTCCCGCAACCGCGAAAAGCAACAGGACGAGAATCACACTGTTCCTACGCTTCTTTTTTTTCTTCACGATGAATCCTCGCCCTCCTTTCGCTTTTGCTTCTTTTTTTGCTGCCGATTGGCTCCACCGTTCTTTCTAAGATTATACAATAAAGTTTTATGATGTTTCAAGTTAAATTTTGATTTCTTTGCAATTTTTTTTGATGTTTTCTTTACAGAAATTCCTATTTTTCCAAAAAACTTTTTCAGCAGGCGAAAAAGAGCGCGAAACGGCACGGAAATAAAATAAAACATCCGGTGAACCGCATGTACCAGAAAGCTGCTCACGCGCACCGCCAAAAGGCCGAAGGAAAAATAATAGATCAGAAAGCCCAAGCCCTCCCCCGCGATGATAAATCCGCGGATCTCCCCCTGATTGACGGCGAGCAGAAAGACAAAGGTCACAGCGGCGCAGGTGAGAAAAAAAAGAACATCCTGTATAAAAACCCCAGCGCGCCGCATGGTAAACGCCATGCGGACAACGCGGAACAGGTCATAAACAATACCCAGCAGAAAACCGAGCCCAAGTGCCAGAAGAAACAGGCGCGTTTGGTCGGCAATTGTCAGCATATACATATCAGCGGAACACCTTACTGAAGAATCCGCCGCCCTTCTGCGGCTCATCCGTATAGGTCAGGGAGCTGATGTGCCCCTCCATCAGCAATTCACCCACCTCCACACTCAGACGGTTGATGTGCAGATCCGTGCCGCGCACCGTAAGCTCCCCCATATCCGTGAAAACCACTACCGTCTGTTCATCAAAACTATCCACATCTGACACGCCGGATACCGTCAGCGTCCGCCGGTCCTCCAAAATCAGGTTGTGCGGCATGGCCGGCGCTTTTTTTTCTTCTGCCATGATGAATACCTCCTTTTTTCCATTGCAGGGCATTCTCAGCCCCTCGCACCATAGATATGCATGTACAAACGGGTCATAGAACAAAATCTGCAAGCCCCCGCATGAAAATCGAAGCCACTGGTAATAATTTTAAGGAAGCGCCGGCAGGCATCCGCACAGCCGCCGTCTACACGGCGTGCAAAACGGGGCCAGGGCGCCGGTTTCTGCTGCACATACTTTGCAGAAGCAAACCAGAACCGGCGAGGGGGAAAACAACATGCAATTCAACAAGGTTGAGATCTGCGGGGTGAACACCGCAAAGCTGAAGGTTTTAAAAGAATCGGAGAAAATGGAGCTTTTACACCGCATCAAGCAGGGCGATATGAAAGCGCGCGATGAGCTCATCAGTGGAAATCTGCGCCTGGTGCTCAGCGTCATCCAGCGCTTTGTCAACCGGGGGGAAAACCTGGACGACCTGTTTCAAGTGGGCTGCATCGGCCTGATTAAATCCATCGATAATTTTGATGTGGATCAAGGCGTGCGGTTCAGCACCTACGCCGTGCCCATGATTATCGGTGAAATCCGCCGTTATCTGCGGGATAATAACTCTGTGCGCGTGAGCCGCTCCATGCGCGACACGGCCTACCACGCCATGCAGGCAAAGGAGCGCCTCGTCAATGAATTACAGCGCGACCCCACCATTGAGGAGATCGCCAAGGAGCTGGATCTCCCCAAGGAGACCGTTGTGCTTGCAATGGAGTCAATTGTGGAGCCGGTTTCACTCTATGAACCCGTTTATTCGGATGGCGGCGACACCATTTACGTCATGGATCAAATCGGCGACCAGAACAGCGACGACAGCTGGGTGGATGAAATTCTCCTGCGCCAGTCCATCAGCGATTTGAACCCCAGGGAGAAAAAAATTCTCCACCTGCGCTTTATGGAGGGCAAAACGCAGATGGAGGTTGCAAAGGAAATCGGCATTTCGCAGGCGCAGGTTTCCCGGCTGGAAAAAGGAGCTCTCAGCCAGATCAAAAACCAGGAGGGTTGACGCAGAGCGGAAGGCATGCTAAACTAAGATCAGATTGACACAAAGGAGAATGAAACACCTTATGTGGATTTTCGTTCGAATTCGCTAAAGACGGTACGGTAAAAAATGCTCTACAATAAGTAGGGTTTGTTTTGCTGTGCCTCTTGGACAAATTTGAACGAAATTGCAAGAGGTGTTTTTTTCATGCCCCAAAATAGAAAATCGTCGCCTGCGGCGCCGTTATGGGCGTCCCAGAATTACCTGACGAGTGCGCGGATCATCCGCCGCCTGATTCAAAAATCCAACCTGACCAATGCGGACCACGTCATTGAAATCGGCCCTGGGAAGGGCCATATCACCCGGTTTCTGCTGGAGAGCTGCCGCCACGTTACAGCCGTTGAGCTGGACGATACGCTTTACCGCCGGCTAACGCAACAGTTTACAGGCGTCAGGAACCTGACCTTACGAAACGCTGATTTTTGTAGCTTTTCTCTGCCGGAAAAGGGGCCTTACAAGGTGTTTGCCAACATCCCTTTCAGCCGGACGACGGATATCATCCGCCACCTGACGGAAAGCAGGAACCCTCCTTCCGACGCGTATCTGATCCTGGAAAAGGGAGCGGCAAAGCGCTTCCTAGGCCAGCCTGCGGATGGCCTGCGCTCGCTCAGCCTGAAGCCCTTTTTCACAATGGAGATTCTCTATCATTTCCACCGGGAGGACTTTCACCCGAAACCGTCCGTGGATATCGTCATGCTGCATATTGCCAAACGGGCTCTGCCTGATTTGCCAATCGCCTCAGCGCGGGCCTATCGGGCGTTTCTAGCAAAAGCATATGACGGTCGGACTGGCCTCTCCGGTCTGTTTACCCGACGCCAGCTCTCCCGCGCATTTGGAGAAGCCGGCCTGATGCATGATACGACGCTCGCGTCGATTCGATATATTCAATGGCTCTGCCTGTTCCGATGCTATGCGCAGCAGGTTTTGCGCCGCAAATTCTGACCCTCCGCTGCCGCGCCTGCCTGCTCAACGGATAAAAAGCTGGACATCCCGGCCAAAAAAAGGTATGATATAAGAGTATATTTTTCAAAAAGAGAGAGCAAGGTTTTTATGCTTCCGACGGGAAAAATCTTCGGAAGCCGGATTCGTTGAATCCCCCAAACCTTTCAGTCTCCACGGAAAGGATGGTTATACGCATAATGAATTCCAACAACATCGACTTTTCGGAGATCACGCCGCAGATCCACGAGCTTGCCCAGCGGTGTGTCAGTAAAAACGCAATCGACCCTACGCTTTATACGAAATATCAGGTCAACCGCGGCCTGCGAGATTTAAACGGCAAAGGCGTTTTAACAGGGCTTACGGAAATTTCTGAAATTCAATCCTCCATGGAAGTGGACGGGCAGACCGTTTCCTGCGAAGGGAAGCTGTTTTACCGCGGCGTGAATGTGGAGGATATTGTAGCTGGCTTTTTGAAGGAAAAGCGCTTCGGCTTTGAAGAAACCGTTTACCTATTGCTGTTCGGCGATCTGCCGACGAAGGATCAGCTTGACGAATTTACCCAGTTGCTCGCCCGCTACCGCTCGCTGCCCCCAAGCTTTGTGCGCGATGTGATTTTAAAGGCGCCGAGCTCCGACATGATGAACACGCTCGCCCGTAGCGTGCTGACGCTCTATTCTTACGACAACAATGCAAACGATATCAGCATTGATAACGTGCTGCGCCAGTGCCTGCAATTGATTGCATCCTTCCCCCTGCTGTCTGTTTACGGCTATCATGCCTATAATTATTATCACAACGGCGAAAGCCTCTTCATCCACAACCCGCTGCCAGAGCTCTCCACAGCGGAGAACATCCTGCGCATCCTGCGCCCGGACAGCAGCTATACGGAGCTGGAAGCCAAGATTCTCGACCTTGCCCTTGTGCTCCATGCGGAGCACGGCGGAGGCAACAACTCCACCTTCACCACGCATGTCGTCTCCTCCTCCGGGACGGACACCTATTCCACCATTGCCGCTTCCCTCGGCTCGCTCAAGGGGCCAAAGCACGGCGGTGCGAATATCAAGGTTGTCCAGATGTTTGAGGATATGAAGCGCAATATTGCAAATTGGAAAGATGAGGATGAGGTGGCCGAATACCTCAAAAAGCTTCTGCACAAAGATGCCTTTGACCGCGCCGGCTTGATTTACGGAATGGGGCATGCGGTTTATTCCCTTTCCGACCCGCGCGCCAATATCTTTAAGGGCTTTGTGGAGCGGTTGTCTGAGGAAAAGGGCCGCACGGATGAATATGAGCTCTATTCCACCGTTGCGAAGCTTGCCCCGCAGATCATTGCCGAAGAGCGCAAAATCTATAAGGGCGTCAGCGCGAATATCGATTTTTACAGCGGCTTTGTCTACAGCATGCTTGATCTGCCGATGGAGCTTTACACGCCGATCTTCGCCATCTCCCGCATTGCGGGCTGGAGCGCGCACCGCATTGAGGAGCTCATCAACGCCGGGAAGATCATCCGCCCGGCCTACCGCAACGTAGCGGCCCGCAGGCCCTATATTGCGCTTTCCGATCGTTAAATCAAATGAATCCATTGCCTGAAAATCTGATAGGATGCCTGCCATCCGCATGGTTTTCAGGCTTTTTTCTATCTATCATGAAATGGAGGTAGCCCCTGATGAAAAACAGCACCCGTTACCTGCTCTCCCACCTCACAACAAGGCTCGGCATTGCCGCTCTTTACTCCTCCATGCACCTGCATCCGGCGGGATGCGAAATGCCGCCGGCAGATAAGCGCATCCCCGCCGCCTGTGTTTCCAGCATCCATCTGGAAGCTGCGCAGGGGTTTCTTTCCGCAAAAGGGATCGGGGGATGGCGCTCCGCCGGGAAAGGCGTTTCTGAAATGACCTTTGCCTTCCCGGAAACAACGCGCGTCAACACCCTTGTGCTGCGCGAAGCGGGCAGCCACATTCGCCATTTCGCCCTGGAGTGCTGGAAAGATGGCGCATGGCGCCGCTTTTATGAGAGCGATAAGGTGGAGCGCTACCGCTACTGCTCCTTCCCGGCGCAGCAATCCACCAAATACCGCCTGCTGATCTTGGAAACTTGGGGCGCCGCCAAGGTGACGGAGTGTTCCTTTTATGATCGATCCAAACAGCATCGGGAGCAGCCCTTCCGCGTGAGCGCCTACATGCGCTTTGATACAGAGGAATTCCTCGCTTTGACCCAGGAGGAACGCGACGCATTTTCTCACCATTTTGAAACGGTCAACGAGGTGATCCTCTTTGATACACTGAAATGGTCAAGGGACGGCGCCGTATGGTTTAACTACCGCGACGATTCGCAGACAAACGAGGAGGCCAAACAAATCTGGTTTCAGCGCGCCGCCGAGGCCCGCAAAGTGATTGAAAAAAGCGGCCGCCCGGTGAAAGTGCTCGCCTCCTTCTTCCAGCCCGGTGAGGGCACGGTGGAATCCCTGGAAAACCATATGGAAACGCTTATCGAAACGCTGGCCGCCTTTCTCCGGGAGGCGGAGCTAGACGGCATTGAATTCGACTGGGAGTTCCCCAAAGGCAAAAAGGAATGGGCGCTGTTCAGCAAATTCCTTGTGAACTTGAAGCAACGGCTCATGCAGGATGGTAAAATCCTGGCAGTCGCGCTGGCGGATTGGGGCGTTCACCTCTCGCCTGAGGCGGTGCGGGTGATCGACCAGCTCTCTTACATGGCATACGACATCACAGATTTAAACGGCTATCATTCCTCCTTTGGCCGCGCCGCAGTGCGCGCAGTGGAATATGCAGAGAAATGCGGCTTCCGGCGCGAGCAGATCAACCTGGGCCTCCCCTACTATGGCCGCCCGACCTACAAGGGAGAGTATTGGCCCCTCTGGAAAGACGCCCAAGTGGGCTATTGGCAGAATTATGCGCCGCAAATCACTTTTGACGGCATCGAAATGGATGCTTACTATAACTGTCCCGGCATGGTGGCGGATAAAACGGCCTTTGCCTTGCAGATGGGGCTGGGCGGCATGATGATCTTCCCGCTGAACGCCGACCGCCCGCATGGCGACCCGCTCTGCCTGACGGATGCGATCCACCGCACGATCGAGGACCGGGTAGAATAAACGAACTAGGAGCTAAAAAGCGATGCACATTGAAATACGGCAGAACATCCCCGCCTATCTGGCGGATTTAAAAAAATGGCTGACGGAAACCCAGGACGTTCCCCTGGAAGCGATGGGCGATTTTTTCACGGCGCGGGTATCCACCTATGAAGTACATATGGCGCGCTGGGACGAGGCCTATCAAGCCATGGCAAAACGCATCCCGGAAAATTGCGGCTCCCTGCTCGATCTCGGCTGTGGCACAGGGCTGGAGCTGGATGACATTTTGAAGCGTTTCCCCAGCCTGCGTGTAACCGGAATTGACCTGTGCGAGCCCATGCTCGCGGTGCTCCGGCAAAAGCACCCGAGCGAGTTGCTCACTTTGCGCTGTGAGGATTATTTTGAGGCGGAGCTCGGCACAAAGGCATACGATGCCGCAATCTCCTTTGAAAGCCTGCACCACTTCCAGCCCGCGAAAAAGGAAGGGCTGTTCCGAAAGCTGCACCAGGCACTAAAGCCGGGCGGCCTGTATCTGGAATGCGACTACATCGCCTGCTGCGCGGAGGAAGAAACGCTGCTCCGGGAAGTTTGCGCGCAGAAACGCGCGCGGGACGGCATCTCGGAGGGGCAGTTCGTGCACTTTGACACGCCGCTGACGCTGGAGCATGAAACAGAGCTGCTCAAACGAGCCGGGTTCGAGGCAGTGGAATCATTGGCCTGCTTTGACGGGGCGACGCTGATCCAAGCAAGAAAAGCGGAATAAATATGATCCCGCTTGATCGGATAAAACGACAACCGCGCCGCAAAATGCTTTTCTTTGCATTTTGCGGCGCGGTTTTTTTGTTTGTGTCCAAAGGACTTGCCGCACTCAAAAATTGGTTTTGTCTCACTTTCAAAACCGACAGATCAAATAAAAGGTTCCATCGTAGGGATGAACTTCGTCCGCCTGCGTTGAGCACTTCCACAATCGGATCGCGGCAATCCCCGTTCACACCTTTAATCCATCCGCACCGGCACGCCACGCCCGTCCAGATACGCCTTCAACTCCATAATCGGGATTTCATTGAAGTGAAACAGCGATGCGGCCAGCACCGCATCCGCTTTCCCCTGCGTGAACGCATCATAAAAATGCGCCTTTGCCCCCGCGCCGCCGGATGCGATCACCGGGATGCCGATCCGCTCCGATACCGCGCGCGTCAGCGCCAGGTCATAGCCCTGCTTCTGGCCGTCGCAATCCATGCTGGTCAAAAGAATTTCGCCCGCGCCGCGCCGCTCGGCCTCCACAGCCCACGCGACCGCGTCGATCCCTGTCGGAATCCTGCCGCCATTGAGATAAACCTCCCAGCCGCCCGCAGCGCGCCGTTTTGCATCAATCGCGCACACAACGCACTGGCTGCCGAATTTATAGGCCGCGTCGCTGATGAGCTGCGGGTTGCGCACCGCCGCGGAATTAACGCTGATTTTATCCGCGCCCGCCCGCAGAAGCTGCGTGAAATCCTCCACGCTCGAAATGCCGCCGCCAACCGTGAAGGGGATAAAAATGGAATTCGCCACGCGCGTGACGATCTCCACCATGGTGCCCCGCCCCTCATGGGTTGCGGTGATATCGAGCAGCACCAGCTCATCCGCGCCCTTTTGATCGTAGGCGACCGCGCATTCGACCGGATCGCCCGCGTCGCGGAGGTTGACAAAGCTCACGCCTTTGACGACCCGCCCGTTTTTCACATCCAGGCAGGGAATAATCCGCTTTGCATACATTAGCCTCTCTCCTCCCCCGCCATGGCGGCAAAGTTGCGCAGGATTTGCAGGCCGACCCGGCCGCTCTTTTCCGGATGGAACTGGGTGGCGCAAAGGCCCCCCCTTTGAACCGCCGCGTCAATCGATACGCCGTATTCCGTGCGCGCCGCTACCTCGGAAGCATCCGCCGCCTGCAAATAGTAGGAATGGACAAAATAAACGTAAGCGCCCTGCGGGACCCCTCGGAAGATGCCTTCCGGCTGGGTAATGGCAAGGGAATTCCAGCCGATATGCGGCACCTTCAGCCCGCCCTTCTGCGGAATACGCAAAATGTTACCCCGTAATACGCCAAGCCCCGCCACGCCGAGGGATTCCTCAGAAGCCTCAAACAGCAGCTGAAGCCCCAGGCAAATGCCCAAAAACGGCTTGCCGCTTTGCGCCGCCGCTATCACCGTATCCGTCAGGCCGCTGGCGCGCATGGAATCCATCGCATCCGCAAATGAGCCAACGCCCGGCAGGATCACCGCATCCGCCGCGCGGATCGCCTCGGCGTCCTTGGTGATCACCGATGGCGCGCCGATGAAGTCCAGCGCCTTTTTCACGCTTTGCAGGTTGCCAGCTCCATAATCGACAATAGCAATCGTTTTTTTCAATCCTCCCACCCCTTTGCTGATATGCGTAATATTTTAACATGATATCAGAGAAAAGTGAAGGGGAAGCGCACTCTTTCTGATGAAAAATCCAACAAACCTGCTTTATGGAGGCGACTGTTTCTCCCCCATAAGGCCGGTTGATTTTTGAAATAAGCCGGAATCCCAATCCACTGCAGGGTTTTGACTACCCCAGTGCAATATCCAGCACCATCATCACGGCAAAGCCCAGCATCGCGCCCGCCGTACCAGCATGGCTGTGCTCGCCCATATGCATCTCCGGCACCAGCTCCTCTACCACCACATAGATCATCGCGCCAGCGGCAAACGACAGAGTGAACGGCATAATCGGGGCGATTAAAATGGCAAGCAGAGCGCCGAATACACCCGCCACAGGCTCCACCACGCCGGATAATCCCCCGTAGAGGAAGGCTTTGCCCTTTGACACACCCTCTTTTTGCAGCGGCAGGGAAATGGCCGCCCCTTCCGGCACATTTTGCAGCGCCATGCCAAGGCTCAGCGCCATCGCGCCCGCCAGCGTAGCGTGCCCGCCCTCTGCCGCGGCGGCAAAGGAAAGGCCGACTGCTAGACCCTCCGGGATATTATGAAGCGTAACGGCCAGCACAAGCATTGTCGTACGCTTGAGCGAGCTTTTCATACCCTCGGGCTTTTCCGCCCCAACGTGCAGATGAGGCAGCAACCGGTCAAGCAAAAACAGAAACACGCCGCCGGCAAGAAATCCGGCAACAGCAGGCAGCCATTCGTTTTTCCCCTGCTCGCGCGCCATATCGATCGCGGGGATCAAAAGCGACCAGACGGATGCGGCAATCATCACGCCGGCCGCAAAACCGAGGAACGCCTTATGCGTGTTGATAGACGCCTCTTTTTTCACAAAAAAGACCATTGCCGCTCCGGCAACCGTTGCCAGGAAGGTAAAGCTCGTGCCTAACAGGGCAAGAACAACGGGATGTTCCATAGAAATGACCACTCCTTTCTGACCGCTGTGGAATTGTGCCGATTTCGAGAAAGTCGGATTTCCGCCTTTGGCAGGAAAGGTACGAAAGGCACAAAATCCACAAAGCCCTACTCTAAATCTCATTGGTCAGCAATATTCTTTACGATAAAAAGCATACCATACTTCCGCATCAGCTGCAATCCCAATCAAAAAAGCAGGAGCCTCTGCCAAATCAATCGTTAAGCAGCGGCTCCTGTAAAAGGGAGTGGGATGAAAATAGAATAAATCGAACGTTAGGAAACCTTCATGCGAAGGCGGAGCTTATCGCTGATCATAGCGATAAATTCACTGTTTGTGGGCTTGCCGCGCGTATTCTGGATGGTATAGCCGAAGTAGGAGCTCAGCACATCCACATCGCCGCGATCCCACGCCACCTCAATAGCATGGCGAATCGCACGCTCCACGCGGGAAGGAGTGGTTTTAAAGGTTTTGGCAACAGTCGGATAGAGCAGCTTTGTCACAGAATTCATCATCTCACTGTCGTTGATCGAAAGAATAATCGCTTCCCGCAGATATTGATAGCCTTTTATATGCGCGGGTACGCCAATTTGGTGCATGATTTCTGATACCACAACTTCCAGGTTCCCCTGCACATCGCTTGAAACTTTGCGTATGTTCTCCTGACCGGCTGTGTTCCAGCCGGTCAGTTGAGAAATCCGTTCTGCCAAGATGTCAAGATCAAAGGGTTTGAGAAAATAGTAATCTGCTCCGGCTGCCAAAACCTCCTGCTCAAACCGGGCATTATCCACACTGGATGTCAGCATAATGAGCGGGCGTTTACTCAACTTGAGCTCTGGCAACGCTTTCATCACACCGAGCGCATCCACATGGGGCATAAACATATCCATCAGCAACACATCCGGTGTGTGAATGGGCAGCCGAGAGATCACTTCCGAGCCATCTTTGGGTACGAGCGTTACCTCATAGCCATAGGAGCGCAGCACATTAGCGCAAGTCTGTCCATATTCGCTTCCCTCTTCTGCGAGCATTACTTTCATTGGTTTTTCCATGTTTTATCTACCTTCCTTTCATCTTCTACCATATATTAACAAGTTTGTATTTCAAAGTCAAGAGAAAACGCAAAAATAATTGGTAAAACATGGAAAATAATTTTTGCTCGCATCTTTTGCGGTTTTAGAAGGGTTAGGAAGCCTGCTTTTCCTGCGTAGCCGCAACGTTTTCCGCGGTATGCAGCATGCTTTCTGCAAAAATACCATAGCCTTGCAGCGGATTGTTGACAAACACATGTGTGACTGCGCCGACCAGCATTCCATTCTGGATAATCGGGCTGCCGCTCATCCCCTGCACGATACCGCCTGTTTTTTCGATCAGCACTGAATCGGTCACTTCTACAATCATATTTTTGACCTGCGTGTCAGGCCCGGAATAAATTTTTGTAATTTCGACATCATAATACTGCGGCGCCTTTCCATCGACAGTGGAAATAATTTGTGCCGGGCCGGTTTTTACCTCTTGGCGCAGCGCAACGGGAATAGCCTTCCCGGACAGCGCGCTTCCCGCATTCATCACACCATATACACCCGTGTTGCCGTTGACTGCAAGCGAGCCCATCACGCGGTTTCCAAACACGCCGCATAATTCGCCAGCCGAGCCTTTTGCGCCTTTATAGCAGCCGTTAATATGCGCATCCACGATATCCCCCGCTAGCAAGGGCATTTCTTCCCCTGTATCCACATCGCAAATGGCATGCCCGAGCCCGGCAAACACTCTGCTTTCCGGCTCATAAAAGGTGAGTGTGCCAACGCCGGCAGAGCTGTCTCGAATCCAAAGTCCGGCGCGGAACTTGCCATCCGAAATGGAACAAGCCGGTTGAAATGTCACGTCCAGCTCCTGCGTTCCCCGGCGGATGTGCAATTTGAGCGCATGACCTGCGCAGCCTTTAAAAATCCGGGAAACATCTTCATTCCGGCTGACAGACTGACCGTCCATCGATACGATCACGTCGCCTTCTTTCAGCCCGGCCTCTTTTGCCGGATTGACGCTGCCCTCTTTGGTTTCCACCGAATCCATTCCAACAATCACAACGCCGTTGGTATAAAGCCGCAGGCCAAATGGCGTCCCACCCGGGATCACATAGCTGCGCTGCGTTACCGTAACATGAGAATTTTTGACAGGAAAGAGATTCAGCAGTTTTACCTCAACGTCATAGCCCTGCCCCTGAGTGGCCACATTGCTCTGCAAATGCAGCTGTGCTTGGGAGGCCTCATCCTCCGCCCTGGCAACGCATAGCTCTCCAACCCATGGTGAACGATCCTGCGCGACATAAAGTTCATCCGGCACCGTGCGCTCGGCAAAGCCAAGCATGCCAAAAATCACCGTCGCACAAACAAAGCCCAGAAGAGTCAATGCTTTGAAAAATTTTCGCATTATCCACCTCCATAGCGCGGCAAAATTCAAACTGCCGCCCTATTAATTTGCCTTGTTTGCCACCGTTTATTTGCGGTAATTTGATGACTTTTCGGGCGGAATTGGGGTGGAAAATAGGAAAAGCGCCGTGCGAACAACAGCGTTGTTTGATCAGCAGAAAATGGATCGAAACAGATAGTAAACCGCTTCATCAGAATATTAATGTTTAAAATTACTACGCATTATTGAAGCAAATCATCGAGTTTTTGAATTTGTTGAAATTTTCCCACTATTGACACGCTCAACATGTCAAATTAAGTCGGATTATACCATATACTTGTTTTATTGGCAAGTTATAAATGTCAAAAGAAAATGAATGGAGTGAGTATGTCATGTTCAAAAACAAGCATATCGACGGAAAATGTAATCGTTGTGGGAAACAGATTGCGAAACTTCGTAAGCAATTGCCTGATAAAACTTCACAGAGAATTCTGGCCGAGCGGATGCAGGAAAAGGGAATTGACATGGACAAAAATGCGATTCAACGCATCGAGCATGGGGATCGCTTCGTTACAGATATCGAACTGGCGGCCTTTGCGGATTTTTTTGGCGTTTCTTCAGATGTGCTGCTATCCAAAATAGAATCGGATCAATAGAAATGCTTTCCCTAAATTTGACATACTAAAAGTGTCATAAAATACTTATATATATAATATAATTACGATATCTCTTAATATTGTTTAAAAAATGAGGTGTCTCAGCTATGGCGCAGGAAAAATCACCTATGGAAAGCCGTAATCTCTGCGGAAAAAACATTGCGAAATTCAGAAATCTGCTCGCAGGTTCACCCTCTCAGGAAAAGCTGGCCGCTAAAATGCAGCTGGAAGGGCTCAACATCAATAAAAACGCCATTCAGCGCATTGAATGCGGTAAGCGGATGGTGAAAGACATTGAACTGGATGTTTTCGCAAAAATCTTTCACGTCAGCGTTGATGAATTGATGTATGGCCCGAAAGAAGATACATAATGATAGGCCAGGCAGCGCGCTGCCTGGCCTATCTTGTTACCGCATCAAAAATGTGTGTTATTTCAATATTGCTTTGCGCTGTAACCCCCTGGCGCATATCCCACAAGCCGCGCAGCAGATCAGCAGGAACAGCATGCCAAGAAATGGATTCGCTCCGTTTTGCAGCCCGAATACCGCTTTCAGCGCTGCCAAGAGGGCCTGAGAAATCCGCCCCTGAAACAGCTCGGCATCCATGAGCGGCAGCACCAGGGCAAGCAGCACCGGCACGCTGACCGATACCAGCACCTTGAGCCTGGATCCCATCCGGTAATACAGCGTGGTGATCAGATACCCCAGCAGCAAGGCGAACAGATACAGGCAGAACAGCCAGCCGATTTGGAGCAGAAAACCGGTGAAGCCAGCCTCCATCGCCCTGCCATAGATCAGGCCAAGGATTCCCTGATAGGAGAAAAGGGCGGAGAATAAGGCAGTCATCAAAGAATCCACAAACGCCATCAGGAGCGCAACCGGTAAAAACGCAATACAAGTGGCGGAAAACTGCGTTTTTCTGGATACGCCGTTTTGCAGGAGAAAGCAGAAATCCTCCTTAAAGGCATTCAGCCCGCATACGAACAGGAAAATCACGCTGGCACCATTGACAGAGCTCACCTTCTCCCCTGCCACTTGAACCTCCATGAGCGTATACACCAGAAGTGAAACCAGCAAAACAATACCATAAAAAATCAGAAGTGGGTTGCGATAGCTATGCAGCAGATACCGCACCGCCGCTTTCCGTTTCATCTATAAGCCCTCCTTTATGCGTTTGTGAGCTGGATAAACAGCTTCTGAAGATCGAGCCGTGTGATTTCCAGCCCCTGCGGAAGCTGATCGGGCCTGCTGCCCAGAAGATAGGCCGTTTTCAGCCCGCCGAGCGTGTCGCAGCCAATTGGATACCGGCCCTGGAGGAACTGATCTACCGCTGCCGCCGCCCCCGTTACGGTATAGCCGGCTTCCAGCAGCGTTTCCACCGGCTCATCCCGCAGGATTTCGCCCTGCTTGATGATGACAATGTGCTCGATTACGTGCGCGACCTCCTCAATGAGATGCGTAGCAAGGAGAATCGTTTTCGGCTTTTCTCCATAGGATTCCAGCAGCAGCTTATAAAACAGCTCCCTGTGGTTTGCGTCGAGCCCCAGAACCGGCTCGTCAAAGAGCAGGTATGGCACATCGAGCGAGAGCGCAAGGATGATTTTAAAAATCGACTTGTAGCCGGTGGAAAGGGTGACGGCCTTCTTCCGAATATCCAGCCCGAACTGCTGTGCGAGCATGAGGGCCTTCTCCTCCTGAAAGCCGGGATAGAAGGCTTTGCTCCAGCGGAATGCATCCTTCACCCGCATCGCCTCCGGGTAGAGGTTTTCTTCACTCATCAGGTAGAGCTTCGCCTGCGCCCCGTCGTTTTCCCGGGCCGGAAGCCCATCGATTGTCACCTCGCCCTGATCCGGAAAAATCCGGTTGGAGATAATTTTCAACAACGTCGATTTCCCCGCCCCGTTGCGGCCAAGCAGGCCGTAAATCCGGTTTTCCCCAAAGGATACGGTAACGTCGCGCAGAGCGGCCACCTCGCCGTAGGCCTTTTTCACGCCTTTTACTTCGATTGCCTGCATTCTGTAAACCCTCTTTCTATCATTGAACTGGCCTCCTCCCGGCTGATGCCCAGCCGGACTGCCTCTTGCGCCAACGGCAGCGCATGGGCGCGGTAAAACTGCTCCCGGCGTTTCTCCCGCAATTGCTGGATTGCCCCTGTGCTCACAAACATCCCAACGCCGCGCTTTTTATGCAGGATGCCCGCCTCAACAAGCTGATTTACGCCCTTGAGTGCCGTTGCGGGGTTGATTTGATAACGCACGGATATTTCCGTGGTGGAGGGAACCTGCTCTCCCTCCGGGAAGGCGCCGGTAAGGATTGCATCCTCCAGCATCTCGGCGATCTGCAAAAAGATCGGCCGGTCTTCCTGAAATCCGCCTGGCATGCACCCACTTCCCTTGCTCATGATTAGTTAATTGCTTGACTAATTAACTAATCACATGATAAACGAGATTGATTTGGTTGTCAAGGGAGATTTGAAAATTATGAATCAAACTCACTTTTTTAAATAACACTTGACTTTATGTGTCTACAACTATACAATATTTGTGGCAGCAAAAAGGGAGGTGAAATCATGGCTCCCAAAAAAGCAGGCCGTCCCCCCTCAGACAATCCCAAAGACAAAACGCTAAGGGTTCGTGTGGACGATCATACATTAGAAAAAATTGATCAGTGCACACAGGCGCTCCACACCACCCGTTCCGATATTGTCCGACAGGGGATCGACAAGGTTTATGACGACCTCAAAAAATGAAAGGAAGCGGCTCCACAACCCGTCAAAGCTGTAGCCGCTTCCAGTACCGCCAATGCCAAAGGCATTTTCAGCATAACTATCATATCATATGATGGAGAAGATCGAGGAAAAACTCGGTGCAGACCGTGCCCTCCTTCGTCCCATGGAGGAGGCGCTCAACGCCATGGGCGGCATGGAATACGCCTGGATGACCCGCCAGGCCTTTCGGGACTGCATGTATCTCCTGCGCTATATGGATGCCTTTTCCCTCCCGGATTGGGAGGTGGAAGCCCGCGCATGAGCCATCATCGATTGCCTTCATGCGAAATCAAAACGGGGGACTGCAACCAAATTGGCTGCAGCCCCTCATTTTTTCTGCAAAAGATTATTTTGCCTCCGTGCGGTAATTCGCCACGCGCTGCTCCAGCGTTCTTTCCATCGCCAGCGTCAGGGAATTCGGATGATCCATCGGCAGATCACAGTCCATGTGGAAGATCATCATGCCGCCGATGCCAAGGCTGACGGCATAGGCCGTTTTATCCGCCACCATGGAGGGGCTGTTATAATAATCGTCAATCACAACCGGGTTACCGTTTTCATCTGTATAATTGCCGGGGAAGGCATTCTTCCAATAGGCGTCCGGCTCATTGGCTACCTGGCTCCAGGAGGGCCAGTAAGCACCGCGGTCTACCGGACGGCCATAATACGGCAGGCCGAGGTTAAACTGCTCGCGGGGATATTGCAGGCCATTGAAATAGCGCATCGGATTGTATGCGCCCGTCATGAAGGTGGAATGGCAGCCGTCTTCATCAAACAGGTCATAGGCCATCACATGCACCTCATCAATAGCGCGCATGGCGCTGCGGCTGAAGCCGACGCCCCAGCTGGCAAGGGCGACGCCGATGGTCACACTGTCGCCAAATTCATGCTCAAAGGCCTTGTCGAGCTTTTTGATGAATTGGCTGTAAACCTTCCATTGTGCATTCTGATCCGGGTATTCCCAGTCAAAATCCACACCGTCCAAGCCATATTCCTTCACAAAAGCTACGATATTTTCCACTAGCGTATCCATATGATCCGTGAGGGATTGTGCCGTCACCTCGTTATTGCCCGGGCAAAGGATCGTGGCTGTGATGCGCACGTCCGTTTTGAGATCGCGCACATCAAAAATCTCATGCAGCGCCGCAATCTCACGGCGGAAATCATCCGCGCCGTCACGGATATGGATGCCGCCTTCCGTCGTCCAGTCCACACCGTTGAAGAGAATGACCTCGTTAATCACCTCAAAATAGCGGGAGTAGGTTTTCATCGCCTGATAGGCTTCCCTGTATTGCGCGCTGTTTTCGCCGTAAGCCGCCTTCATCTCGCGCACCTTGTCCGTAATCTTCCAGGACTTATTGAAATCAATGCGTTTGTAGGCCGCGATGCGCAGAGGCTCATCAAGCTCTTTCGGCGCGATGTTATAAATCTCCATCTCCTGCAAGCGGAAAGTACCCGCCTGCTCGCGCACGACAAGGCGCACCCGCTGCGTGGTGACCGGGTCAAAGGTGCAGAAACGGTAGGTTTCAATGCGGTCGCTCTTGAAGAAATCGACCCATTCGCCGTTTTCATACGTTTGCAGGGCAAATGATTTCACGCTGGTGGTCAATTCGCGCAGCACCACCGTATTGAAGGTGACCGCCTCCGGGAACCGCAGCTCCACATAGGCGTTTTCCTTCTGACCGGAGGACCAGTAGGTTTCAATCTTGCCGTCCGTCAGGTATTTCGCATCCGCAATAGCGGAACCGCTCTGCTCCGCAATGACCGCCTGCGGCACAAGATTCGGCTCCTCGATCACATTTTTCATCGGGTTGACGCTCACGCCAAACAGCCCAAGCAGGAACTGCACCGAGGCGATGATGAGCGCGACCACGCGCCGGATCATCAGATAAAGCTTCATTTTTTACAAACATCCTCCTCTTTTACAGGCAAGCGGCTGATGCTCAAGCCGTTTGCCCTCCCTTATAAAAGCAAGGGCGGTTAATCACCCTTCTGCCCCATCACGATCTCCAAAAGCTGCTCCGGGGTATCCACAAGAAAATCGGCTCCAGCCTCCTCCAGCACACTTCTGCTGCGAAAGCCCCAGGTAACGCCGATGCAGGGCAGGCCGGCATTGTGGGCTGTTTGCACATCCACATCCGAATCCCCGGCGTAGATCGCGCCTTCCGCCCCGCTGCCGAGCAGGCGCAGCGCTTCCAGCACACTGTCCGGCGCGGGTTTGCGGCGCACGCCCGTGCGCTCCCCAATGGAAACCCCCACCAGCCCCCCGAAATGCGTATCAGAAAGCTGTTTGACCGCGCCATCGTATTTATTGGAGACGACGGCGCATGAAACGCCGCCCTCTCGCAGGGCCTCCAGCAACGGTAAAATGCCGTTGTAAGGCTTTGTTTTGCAGCACATCAGCTTGCTATACTGCTCCTTAAAGAGGGCAAAGCAGCGTTCCACCGCCGCTTCCTCCGTTCCCTTGGGGACGGCCCGCTCGATAAGCAGGCGCACGCCGTTGCCAACAAAACTGCGCACCTCCTCCCGATCGCGTGGCGGATACCCGCACGCACGCAGGGCGGCGTTTGTTGCATCGGCCAGGTCATCCAGTGTATCGAGCAGCGTTCCATCCAAATCAAAAACCACAGTATGGTAATGCATGCAGAACCGTCATCCTTTATATCATCTGTTTAAAATTCGCCTTCCAGAAGCGTTCCATCCGTAATGTCAAAACGCAGGTGCTTCTCTGCGCCATCCTCCAGGAAGCGGACTTCTACAACATCCTTTTTCACGTATTCCGCGCTCAGCACCTTGGTGTCGCTTGCCTTGAGCGTATCCTGGAACACGGCCATCTGCTCCGCGTCATAGCGGTCTACATTATCGGAGATGAAGAGCAGGTTGCCGAAGATCTTATTGACCTTTGCAATAATTTTCCGCTGGGTCATATTGAGCTGCATATTGTATTCGCGCAGCAGGAATACGTCAGGATCGTTGCAGAAGGCACGCCCATCGAGCTGACGGCGGAAAATGGTGTTGTTAACGGCGTTTTTCGTTGTTGCATCCTCACGGTGGGTCAGGTAGCCGTGCAGGGTAGGCTTCCAATTGAGGCACACATCCGCGCCGATGCGGCAAAAATCCACCTTGCCATAGCAGGGCGCGAGCGGCACGCCGCAGCCGAGAATGAGCTTGTCGCCCACACAGTCGCGGATAAAATCCATCGCCTCGCACATCAGCTGGCCGCGGGATTTGTTATACTGCGGCAGAATGCACGCGGCATAGAGGAAATCGAGCTTCACCATGTCGTAACCCCACTCGTTGAGGATCACATCAAAGCAATTGCGGATATACTGCGCCGCCTCCGGATGATTAAAATCAATGGCATAGAAACCGCCCCAGTTGAGGCCCGCAACGACAGGCTTGCCCTTTTCATTTTTGATGAGCCACTCCGGGTGCTTCTCCGCGATGGTCGAGTGATATTCGCAGCCAAAGGGCGCAAGCCACAGGCCAGCGAGCATGCCCTTCCCGTGAATCTGATCGGCGATTTCTTTCATGCCATTGGGGAATTTCTCCGGATCAGTGCTCAGCCAGTCGCCCACAGCCGTTTGGTAGCCGTCGTCGATTTGGAAGATATCGATCTGCTCTGGCACCTTCGCTAGCGCTTCCAGATCATCCGTCACGATTTTTTCATTGATATTCGGATAATAATTATACCAGGTGGTGTAGCCGCACTTATGCTGCACGCGGGGCTTCGGGATTTCCATGAGCTGGAAGTAGCGGTCGAACACTTGGTCAAACCCGCCGCGCAGGTGGACGATATCCACCGCGTCATACGGCTGCTCCATCACCACGCCCTCCAGATCCTTCTCCACGATAAGAAGGTTCCGGTTGCAATCAAAATTGAATACCGTATAACCGCCGCGCTCCGTCATGGAGCCGAACAGATCAACCGTTTCCCCATTGCGCACATAGGAGTAGGAGTAGCCGTGGAACACGCCACTCGTCTTCGGATATACATGGAAGGTGTAGTCGCCGGATTTATCCAGGCTCATTTCTTTGATCCAGGGCTTGCTCAAAGGGCTTAAATGAGTCATGCGATCCGTGACGAAATATTCCTTGCTGTCCGTCCAGGACTGATAGCCGTTGACGAACACGCGGCTGTCCGGCTGATACGGGTAGCGGAACACCATCTCAAACTGCGTAAAGGATACGGGCTCCTTTGGAAGAATCCGGACGCGCACACGCCCTTTGTCATATTGCGTCATGAGGGAAAAATGCTCCGTTTCAAACGGCTGCTGCTCCTGTGCTTTTCCACATGTACGGTGCAATTGGCCGTCGGCGATATAGGTGAGCTGAAACCTGCATTCCTTCATTGTGTAATCTCCTGTCTGGTTTATTCTACGATAGGCCCACATCCGTAGACATCGCCTATTTTAGTATCTCTATTATACCTTTTTTTCCCGCCATGTAAAGCGTAATTCCACTGCAAAATATTGAATCTTTTCTGATATTCGATTGAAAAACCGAAAGAATTCTTTTATAATAAAAACGAAGGGCAGGGTTCCCCTTTCCTTCCAGCTGATAAGGAGGAATTGCAAATGGACAATATGGAAAGCAGAGCATTCGTCATCAAATCCGAGTCCAACCCGCGCATCCAGATTGAAGCGGTTCCAGGTCATTTTGTCACCAGCCATTCCCACATCAATTATTACCTGAATATCACCAAGGTCAAGCATGAGCATGCCATGGCCCGTGACGCCGCGGCCCAGCTTGCCGCCCCCTACCTCCAGTTTGAAATCATTGATACGATCGTCTGCATGGAAGGCAGCGAAATCCTCGGCGCATTTTTGGCCCGTGAGCTGACTAAATCGGGCATGCGCTCCATCAATCAGGGAAGCAGCCTGTTTGTGATTTCGCCGGAATACGATGCAAACGGGCAGATGTTTTTCCGGGAGAACCTTCAGCCCATGGTTGCGGATAAAAGCGTTTTGCTGCTGATTTCCACGGTATCGACCGGCAAAACCATCCGCCGCGCGCTGGATTGCATCCGCTATTTCGGCGGGCGCACCTGCGGCATCGCGGCCGTGTTCAGCGCAATCCCCACGGTGGAGGAGATTGAAATTCAATCGCTCTTCTCCGCAAGGGACCTGCCGGATTATGCCTCCTTTTCGGCGGGCGACTGCCCGGACTGCAAAGCGCACCGGCCGATTGACGCTATGGTCAACAGCTTTGGGTATTCCAAACTATAGCATTGTGAAATAGCTGTGATCCTTGTAAAAACGCTGGATCGCTTTTATGATCTACTTTTCGTGAAACTGGCTTGCAACGCAAAATCCCCTCACTCGTTTGTGAGGGGATTTTTTGGATGCCCTTTCTCTCCGGCCACGCTGCCCGGTCACAGCAGCCCCGCCTCCCGCGCCTTTTGCAGCAAAACCGGCGTGATCTCCGGGTAGGTAAGGTCCGGCGGCAATTGATGAAAAAAAGCGACTTCCGCCATCTCGCTCTCTGGCAATGCGCCGATCTCATCAATTTCGGCGATGAATACCACCCCGTTTCCCCACAAGGTTCCATCGCCTGCCCGGTAATCGAAGGCCGGAGAAAGCAGGTATTTCACAGCGCCTGATTCTTCATATAATTCCCGCCCGGCTGCTTCTATGGGGGATTCCCCGCCCTCAATGTGGCCGCCCTGCGTTTCCCATGTGGAACGGTTTTTATGGCGGCTTAGCATAAGCTTTCCATGATAGACGGATAGGATCACAACAAACTGATAGGTTCCAAGCGTATGCAGGGGATATGTTTCACAACGCATCGTCCGCGCCGCCCTTTCTGTTCTCGATTGTTAAGAAAAAATCAGTTTAAAATTATTACACTTCGCCATCGAAAAATATTCCCCATCCGCCACGATAATGTGATCGTAAAGCACAATGTCCATGGATCGCAGCAGCCGCGCCAGCACGCGCGTTGTTTCCACATCCGTCGTAGACGGCACCGCCACGCCGTTGGGATGGTTATGCCCCAGCACCACGCAGGATGCATTATGGCGCAGTGCCGCTTCTACGATCCGTCGGTTGCTGATATCCACCATTGACTGCGTCCCTTCAGAAATGGACGCGCAGTGCAGCACCCGTCCCTGATTATCCATGCAGAGGAGTAAAACCCGCTCCACCGTCACGCCGTTGAATTTGGAGACAAACAGTTCCCCGCATGCTTCAGAGGATATTGCATGCATGCCTCGCAGTGCACGATCCTCCAGATAACGGCGGTTGACGGCCGGAACGAGCTTAATTAATACGGCAGTATTCATCCCGACCCCTTCCACCTTCATCAAATCCTCCACAGAGGCGTCAAACACAGCGGAAAGGGAGCCAAAGGTATCGATCAGGCGATGCGCCGTTTCGTTGGTATCCTGCCGTGGAATGGAATAAAACAGCAAAAGCTCCAGCACATTGTGCGGCTCAAACTGCTCCATCCCCTCTTGCAGGAAACGCCGCTTGAGCCGGTCTCGGTGGCCATCATGCATCCCTTTATCCATTTCCGGACACGTCCTTTCCGGCTGGTGGGGCAAGTGGGCTAGATGGGATGATCCGCATTCCGGCAATCCACGCTTTATCGCTCATTGAGCAATCCCCCCGGATTTTCATTTTTGGAAAATGCGCGTAAAACGCTTTGTTTGAATGAAGCCATTATAGCGTATTTCCAGCCTTTTGAAAAGCTATGGAATATGATATAATAGCTTCAAACTTCGTTTGAAGCATTGGAAAAATGCCTGTCGGCGCAAAACGCCTCCTGCCGCAAAGCGGCAACACCATTTTTTACAGCAGAAATTTTTAAAGGACTTTAGTAGGCTAAGATCACTTTGATAGAAGGATGACGATTCTTGAAAACCTTTACTATTCAAAAAAACGATGCGAACCAGCGCCTGGATAAATACCTGACGAAATCCCTGCCGGGCCTGCCGCAATCCCTGCTCTATAAATATATCCGCAAAAAGCGCATCAAGGTAAACGGCAAGCGGGCGGAAATTGCAACCCGGCTGGAGGAAGGCGATGTGATCGACCTTTATATCAACGATGAATTTTTAATTCAGCCGGAAAAGCGATATGATTTCATGGGTGCTTCCCCGCGCCTCGATATCGTTTATGAAGATGAAAACCTACTGCTGCTCGATAAAAAAGCGGGCCTTCTCTGCCACCCGGACGACCATGAATATGTAGACACCCTCATCACCCGTGTCAAACGTTATCTCTATGAAAAGGGCGAGTTCGATCCTGCCAGCGAGCAATCCTTCACTCCGGCGCTCGTCAACCGCATTGACCGTAATACCGGCGGAATCGTCATCGCGGCCAAAAATGCCGCCACGTTGCGCGTATTGAATGCAAAAATGAAAGACCGGGAGCTTCATAAATATTACCTCTGCATCCTGATCGGCGCGTTAGAGGAGCCGGAGGGCACGCTGGAGGGCTACCTCTTCAAGGATGAAAAGAAAAACCGCGTTTATGTGCGCCGCCTGCCCTGCCCCGGCGCCAAAACGATCCGCACACGTTACCGGGCGCTCGGATACCACAACGGCTTAACGCTCGCCGAGGTAGATCTGCTGACCGGACGGACGCATCAGATCCGCGCCCATTTTGCCTCTATCGGCCATCCCCTGCTGGGCGATGGCAAATATGGCGTGAACACGCAAAATAAAAAATTTGGCGGCTATAAAAAACAATGCCTCTACTCCTACAAGCTCCAATTCGATTTTCAGACGGACGCGGAGCATCTCGCATATTTGGACGGACAAACCTTTACCGTGCAGAACGTATGGTTCCGCACGGCATTTGAGGAAGGCACACTGTAAGCGGACATACCAATGGCGGCATTTGCGGCTGCTAGGCCAGATTAGCCGCATCACACAATAAAGCATAACAAAAACCCCTCCCGGAATCAGCCGGAAGGGGTTTTCAGTTGAGAAAAAAGAGGGTTGCTTACGCTTCCTTCTTGCGGGTGCAGACGAACGCCGCAGCAGCCGCAACGGAGACAACGCCAAGCACCGCGATGCCGACAGCGGAATCACCCGTCTCCGGGATTTCTTCCGGCTCGGTCTCGGTCGGAGCTTCCGTCTCGGTCTCGGTCGGAGCTTCCGTGCTATCTTTCTCTACGGGAGCGATCGAGTAGATCTTCGCGATCAGCTGAGCAAGCTCGTTGTCCTGCAGGCCATTGAGGATAGCAGCGATATCGAAATCGCCGCCGCCGATGTTGCCAAGTGCGCCAAGGAGCGTATCCTTAATGCTGGAGATATCGACGTCGCTCAAGCCACCAAGCATGTCGGTCAGTGCGCTGATGTCGAAATCGCCGCCAGTGATGGAGCTGATATCGAAATCGCCCAGGCCGGACAGCTTCTCAGTGATCGCATTGAGATCAATGCCTGCACCTTCCAGAGCGCCAGCGATCTGATCGACCGGATCTTTCGTGTCGGCTGCAAACGCCGGAACGCACATTGCAAGGCAGAGAACCAGAGCAAGCGCTACGCTGAGAACTTTTTTCATGGTTGACATTCCCTTCTCTTTGAGTTATTTACAACGGCAATTGCCACTGTATTACTTCGTTATTATGCCACTAAAATAGCATAAAGTCAACTACAATTTGTATAACGGCATAATTTTATTACCAGGTAAAGTAAACGTCGTTGCCGACCACCTGGAACACCGGGGTCACCGTTGGCTGATTCTTATTATAATTGCTGCCCACATTCTGGAAGGTACGTCCCTGCGCATCCTTCTGCTTCTGCAGAGAATTGGCAAAGGCATTGCACATCTCTTTATCCTTGAGCGTGATGCGGGCGACCACATTCAGCTCCGAGCGGTCGGAAACATTATCCAGCATGCCGGGGTCAAACGCCGCGGCCCACCAATACAGGCTGCGAGGCATACGGAAAACGAATTTCCCCTTCCGGTAAAGAGAGGCTTCCATCACCAGAGAATTTTCATCCGTTGCACAGTCGTAAAACTCCACCGCACGGGAGAGAGGCTTGTGATAAACACCAATCTCACAGCCGATGGAAGGGCCGTACTGCCCCTTCCACATCTGCACCATCCAATCAAGGTTATCATAGCGGAATTTAATGCGCACCGTGTCAAAATCCATCGCTGCATAGGGCGCCATATTATCATATAGTTCGCAATAGCCGAGGCTGCGACGGAAATCCGTTGCGCCAATCGGGACGGGGTTGCCGTTTTCATCATACTCCACAAAGGGATTTTCTCCGTTGGTAACCGGGCCGGTCGCCTTCGTGGGCGGCACCTGCGTGGTAGTCGGCTTCTTCGTGGGGGAGGTCACACGCGGTTTCGTCGTTGTGGGCTTTGCCTCAGCCGTCGTCCCCTCCGGCACAGTGGGCTCGGTGCTTTCCTCCGAGGAAGAGGGCTCATCCGTTGAAACCTCGCCGACGGATTCGCTTGGCGCTGGCACATCCGCCCCGATGTTATTATTGGGGGCTGTGGTTTCCGGCTCCTTTGAACCGCGCACTGCAAACACAATGCCTACGGCCACGGCAATGACAACGCATACAGCCGCCACGATCACAATGATCTTGGTTTTCTTCTTATCCATTGGTTTTCTCCTTTTCACGTGATGCCGGGAAAGGCCCGGCCTTTTGCCGCCTCACATACGCGGATTGAAGTGAGGTAATTGAGCCGAGAACTAGGGGTTCGAAGGCCAATGTTCTCCGAAGCTCTTGGAATCTTTGATTCCTTAGAGATTCGTGAGGCTAGTGAGGCTATTATACCAAACACGCGCACACCGCGTCAAGCAAAGCAACGGTCAAAACCGGCTGGCAAGCCCTTCCACACAGCGAAAACACGCTCATTCATCTACAATTCGCATGATTTCGTCCAGGTTCTTCCGTTTTTTCTCACGCAGGTGGTCATCTGCGGCATAACCCACGCTCAATACCAGCCGAATCCGCTTTAATTTAGGGATTTGGAGCAGCTCCTTCAGCTTTTTTTCATCCAGCCATCCCATAATGCAGGTGGAGAGCCCCTGTTCCACGGCGGCAAGGCAAATCTGCGCCGTGGCGAGCCCGATATCGATCTGTGCAAACTGCTGATCCTTAAACGCGCCGCTGATTTTTGCCGTCATGGTCGCTTTTTCCTCAACCACTATGATGAATGCCGGGCACTTGTCCGTAAACCGGTTCATCCCCATCCCCTGCACGCATTTTGCAACCTGTGGGGATACTGCCGGGCTGTTCACTACAACAAAGCTCCAGGGCTGGCTGTTGCAGGCGGAGGGCGCAACGCGCGCCGCCTCGATGCATTTGACGAGCTTATTGGTTTCCACCTTTTTTTGAGGGTCATAATTGCGGCAGCTCTCACGCCGCGCGATCAGGTCAAAAAAATCGGTCATATCAATATCCGTCCTTTCACAAATGAACATGCGCCTTGCTTACAATCCGGGCCTGTCACAACCGGCTTCATCGCCGGCCGCCGTGCTGCCATCCCAACAAAAATGCGCGAGATCCACCCGCCCATCCGGCAGGAAACGCACGCCCTCCCGTTGGAGCAATGCAATCTGCTCATTTTCCCCGCCGAAGGCAAAGGCGCTTGACACCTCGCCAAAGCGGTTTACCACGCGAAAGCAAGGGATATGCGCCGGATCCGGATTCACATGCAGGGCGTAGCCCACCACGCGCGACCAACGGGGGTTGCCCGCGAGCGCGGCGATTTGGCCATAGGTCGCCACTTTCCCATACGGAATTTGTTTGACAACCGCATAAATGCGTTCAAAGCTGTTGGGCATATAGGGCCTCCCTTCTCATACGCGCGCTTCTCACGCCAAGCCGTGAAATGCGTTTCATACTTGAAGAGCACAAAACGCAGCTTGAAAGAGAAATTTTTCAAGCTTATCCTACCGCCTTCTCCAACAAAAAGCAAGCGATACAAGGCCTTCTCATAAAAAAACCGGGCGCCGGAGAAAAAATCCCGGCGCCCGGCTTTCGCAAAACAGGCTTGTTTTTACAGCTCTTTGATCGTGACGGACTCGATTACGACATCCTCCGCCGGCTTATCGTTCCTGCCGCAGGGGACGTTTGCAATCGCATCGACTACCTCCATGCCCTCATAAACTTGGCCGAATACCGTGTGGCGAAAATCAAGCCACGGGGTGCCGCCCTTGGTGCGGTAAGCCGACACAGCCCATGCGGGAAAAGCGCTCTCGCCGAGCGTTTCCATCTGGGCGAGCAGGTCATCGCTGACGGCGGGCGCCTGCACGATGAAAAACTGGCTGCCGTTGGTGCCGGGGCCCGCGTTCGCCATGGAAAGCGCACCGCGCAGGTTGTGGTAATCGGGGCTGAATTCATCCTCAAAGGGCTTGCCCCAGATGCTCTCCCCGCCCATGCCGGTGCCCGTCGGATCTCCGCCCTGAATCATAAAATCCGGGATGACACGGTGGAACACCAGGCCGTTGTAATAACCGTTTTTCGCATGGGTTGTAAAATTCTCGACCGCCTTCGGCGCAGCGTCCGGGAAGAGGAGGAGCTGAATGTCCCCCATGGTGGTTTTCATTGTGGCGGTGATATCCCCCGCCTGCGGTTTGCGAAGCTGTGATGCCATTGTGCATTTCTCTCCTTGTTCCCGCGATCGTCCGGCTCAGTCCTCTGCGTCCGCAAAATCGCGCTTTTTCTTCTGGATTACTTTATATGCGATCACGCCGGCGGCGACGACCGCCACTGCGCCAAGGCCGATATACAGCCAGGTATAATCCGTTTTCTGCTCCTGGCTGATTTCTCCGCTCTGGCTAGCCTTCAGCTCACTCCAGAGGTCGGTCATCAAGGTTAAAGTCTGCTGCGGCAGGTTGTAAAAATACTCGGTTTTTGGCATTTTATCCTGTGTCGGATAGAGGTATTCATTCCCCTTCAGCTCATAGTCCTCCCGGGCAAGCACCGCCGTATTCGGGGTGGCGTAGCCGAGGTAATTCGCATTCTCCACCGCGATATCCGGATCCAGCAGGAAGTTGATGTAAGCTTCCGCCGCCGCCTTGTTTTTGGCGTTTTTCGGGATGCAGATCGAATCGACGAAAATATTGACGCCCTCCTGCGGGTATACGAACGCGAGATCGGGGTTGTTGTCATACATCGTGATGAAATCACCCGCGTAATAAGGCGCAATGGCCGCCTCGCCGTTTTCCATCTTGCGGAAGATGTCATCCATAACATACCCCTGGAGCACCGGCTTCTGTGCCTTGAGCTTTTCCGCAGCGGCCTTCCATTCGGCCTCATCCGTCGTATTGAACGATTGACCCAGCAGCTTCTGCGCAATGCCAAACGCGTCGCGCGGGTTGTCAAACATCAGGATTTTGCCCTTGTACTGCTCATCCCACATCACATTCCAGCTTGTGGGGGCCTCTTTCACCAGCTTGGTGTTATAGATCAGGCCGACCATGCCGACATTGTAGGGCACGGAATATTCATCCTTGGGGTCGAAATACAGGCCTTTATAGTTTGCGTCGATATACTTATAGTTAGGAATATTGGAGAAATCAATCTTCTGCAGCATATCCTCGGCTATCAGGCGCTGGATCATATAATCCGACGGAATGACGATATCGAAGCTCACGCCGTCGCTTTTGAGCTTTGCGTACATGTTTTCATTGGTGTCGTAATTGTTGTAGTTGACCTTGATGCCAGTGCGCTTGGTAAACTCCGCATTGACATCCATCGAGCCTTCCGAGCCATCGGAAATATACTCGCCCCAGTTATAAACGTTGATCGTCGTCCCGGCCAGGCTGGAGGTATCCGCCGCAGAAGCGGAAAACGCTGCGGGAAGCGCCGTGGAGCACACCATGGCCACGGCAAACAGGATTGCCATAAATTTTTTCAATTTTCAATCTCCTTTACAGCCATTTTTTTATTCATGCGCTTCTCGCCCTGCGCCTGCGCAACGTTATACAGGATCAGCAGCACGAGGATAGCGACAAAAATCAGGGTAAACAGCGCATAGATATCCGGCGTGACACGGCGCTTCGTCATCGAATAAATCCGCACGGGCAGCGTTTGGAAGGACGGGCCGTTTGTAAAATAGCTGATGATAAAATCATCCAGCGACATCGTGAAGGACATGACAAGCCCGGTGACGATGCCGGGCATGATGCCGGGCAAAACGACCTTAAAAAAGGAGCGCGCCGGCGTACAGCCCAGATCCTGTGCCGCCTCGGAGAGATGCGGATCCATCTGCCTGAGTTTTGGCAGGATCGACAGGATCACATACGGCAAGTTAAATGTGATGTGCGCAAACAGCAGCGTCCAGAAACCCAGCACATCCCTTGTGCCCAGCAGCTTGCCTGCAAACACAAACAAAAGCATCATGGAAATGCCCGTGACGATCTCCGGATTCATCATCGGGATATTGGTAACGGATAACACGCTCGATTTGAGCCACTTATTGCGCATGGTATCAATGCCGACCGCGGCCGCCGTGCCCAGCACCGTGGCCGCCAGCGAGGAGGCCACCGCCAGAATTAGGCTGTTATACAGCGCCTGGAGCGTTGCCTTATCCTGAAAGAGCGACTCATACCACCTCAGGGAAAAGCCGGCGAACAGGCTCGTGCTGTTGGTGGCGTTGAACGAGAAAAAAATCAGCACGAAAATCGGCGCATACAAAAACAGGAAGATCAGCGCCATGTAAATCTTTGATACAGTTTTCATACAAATGGTCCCCCCTTACTCAGAATCTGTGACGTTCAGCCGTGCAGTCAGGCCGGGCAGCGCGTGCTGCTTTATCAAAAGCAGCACGCCCGTTCTCAAATCACCATTGCCCCGGAATCCTGATCGGCGAACCGGTTCATAAACGCCATGCAGATGAGAATGAGCACCATCAGCACGAGCGAAAGCGCCGCGCCCAAATTATAATTATACGCCGTTTGAAACTGCATCTCGATGATATCTCCAATGAGGGAAAACGTGCCGCCGCCGAGCTTTTGAGAGATATAGAAGGTGCTCACGCACGGCACGAACACCATTGTGATGCCGGAAACGACGCCGGGCATGCTCAAGGGAAAAATCACCTTGCGCACAACGGCCGCCCGGTTTGCGCCCAGATCCTGCGCCGCCTCCACCATGCTCTTGTCGAGCTTGGACATCACGGAGTACAGCGGGAGGATCATATAGGGGATGAAGTTATAAACCATGCCCAAGATGACCGCGCCGCCCGTATTAATCATGTGCAGCGGGCCGATGCCAAAAAATCCGAGCACTGTGTTGATAAGCCCCGTATCCTCCAAAATCGTCATCCAGGAATAGGTGCGCAGCAGGAAGTTCATCCACATGGGCAGCATAACAAGCAAAATCATCGTGCTCTGCCGCTTTGCCCCGGATTGGGATAGGAGATAGGCAAATGGATAGGAGAGCAGCAGGCAGATCACCGTTGCAGCCAGGCCGTAACCGATTGAGCGAAGAAAGATGTTGCCATAGCTGCCCAGCTGTTGAATGTTGGCAACCGTAAAATTGCCCTGCGCATCGGTAAACGCATAATAAACCACCAGGATCAACGGCGCAACAATGAAAATCACAGACCAGACGATATATTGCGCCGAAGCGAGTTTTTGCAGAAGAGAAGGCTTCTTTTCCATATGCTACGCCTCCTCTTCCTCAGGGTCGGAAAGGTGCTCCAGCTCGTCGCTGAAGGAGCTATAGTCGCCAAACGCACCCGAATAGGATGATTTCTTCATGATATGAATCGCATCCGGATCAATTTTCAGGCCAATCACATCACCCACAGCCTGATGATCGGTGGACTGGATCATCCATTTAAAGCCGCCGATATCCACAATAATCTCAAAATGCACGCCCTTGAAGGTCACGCTCGTCACTGTGCCGGAGAGCATCCCCTCTTCTGCGGGGACGACATCCACATCCTCCGGGCGAACGACCGCGTCTATCGGTTCATTTTTTTGGAAGCCCTGATCAAGGCACTGGAACCGGTGCCCAGAAAACTCCGCGAGATAATCCGCCCGCATCACGCCGTCGAGGATATTGCTCTCGCCAATAAAATCCGCCACAAAGGCGTTCTTCGGCTCGTTATAGATATCCTCCGGCGTGCCGATCTGCTGGATAACGCCGCTGTCCATCACCACCACCGTGTCGGACATGGAGAGGGCCTCCTCCTGGTCGTGGGTCACATAGATGAAGGTGATGCCCATGCGCTGCTGGATATTTTTCAGCTCCACCTGCATATCCTTGCGCAGCTTGAGATCCAGCGCGCCGAGCGGCTCATCCAAAAGCAGCACGCGCGGCTCGTTGGCAAGCGCACGCGCAATGGCGACGCGCTGCTGCTGCCCGCCGGACAATGATGCAATCTTGCGCCGCTTGAAGCCCTTGAGGTTGACGAGCGCCAGCATTTCATTGACCTTATCGCGGATTTTTTTCTCCGGCCATTTCTTCACCCGCAGGCCAAAGGCAATATTTTCATATACATCCAGATGCGGAAAAAGCGCATAACGCTGAAAAATGGTGTTGACCTGCCTCTTATGAGGTGGCACACCATTGATTTTTTTTCCGTCAAAAATGACCGTACCCTCATCCGGCTCCAAAAAGCCGCCGATAATCCGCAGCGTGGTCGTTTTTCCACAGCCGGATGGGCCCAGCAGCGTGATAAACTCCTTATCGCGGATATAGAGATTCAGGTTTTTCAAAATCGGCTCACCGTCAAAGGATACGGAGATATTTTTTAAATCGATGATCACATTATTTTTCAATTATGCAGCCCCTTTCCGCCCCTACAGCCTATGATAGGAATCGTAACAAATATAGTGCGAAAACCTGCAATTGTCAACATTTTTTTTACTGAAACTGCAAGAAAGTGCAGATGAACGAAAATGGTGCTATCAAAAGCTCTCGATTTCTTTAATTTCCTCCCTTTTCCTATTCTTTGCTCCTAAAATATAAAAAGCTGGATTTCCACTTCCTTTTTTGCAGATCAGGCGGTTAAAATCATCCAATCTCTCTACGATGAGGAAAAAGGAATCTTTATCATCTTTTAACTATGAAGGACAAATCGCTTTCACCATCTTAACACTGTGCATGCTAGCATGAATACAAAGGGGCTAGCAGGCTATGCCCTCCTCTGAATACTCTGTTTCACTTAGGAAAGGATGGTTATCCGCTATGGCAGGAAACATTCGGTCACTGCAAGCCCTTGAATTGCGTTTGGATGAACGCTTGGATCGATTTATCACGCGCTACCCCCATATGGCCTATCCGATTATTTTTTTCGGCATGCCCATGCTGGTTCTCACTGCCGTGTTTTTTTTGACTTCGGCAGTCATGCTCCCAGTCGCCCTGATTTTCGGCTGGATCTGAGCCGGTCTTAATGGAATCTTAATCTCATTGCGCGCAATGCTAATGCCGTTTTAAAGTGGCATTCATTATACTTCAACTTAGGAAAAGAAAAGGAGGTCACGGCCCTATGCAAATCATCATAGCCGTCATTGGGCTGACAGCAATGGCGCTTCTCGCCCATTACTTCTGGATTCTCATGAAGGGAGATGAGCAGCAATGAGCGCTATTTTGCAATATGGATTATACCTAGCGATCCTTGTAATTTTGGCAATCCCGCTCGGAGCATACATAAAGAAAGTGATGGATGGGGAAAAAACATTCCTCTCCCGCATCCTGACGCCCTGTGAAAATGCGGTTTACAAGGTAATGCGAATCAAAAAGGAGGAGGAGATGAGCTGGAAAAAGTATGCCGTCTCCGTCC